>Ga0315296_10004489_pt1 | contig 11371 bp, 13 predicted proteins | sample YL17G14_18_MG_FD_203921 | JGI IMG/M metagenome (GOLD analysis project Ga0315296, IMG submission 203921) | Sediment microbial communities from Yellowstone Lake, YNP, Wyoming, USA - YL17G14_18 | ecosystem: Environmental > Aquatic > Freshwater > Lake > Sediment | place: USA: Wyoming | collected...
TACGAGAAGAGAAACCCAGAGAAGTACAGGGAGAACTTGAAGAGCATCTTCTTTGAGGAAAGAGAGTGGCAGTACTATAGGAAACTGAAAGAAATCTCTGGATCCGATTGGAGCAAGACCCTGAAAGGAATAATTGAGCACTTTTCCTCAACAAGAAACCGCGGAATTGATGATGCGGATAAACACACACTTATCGGAATATGCCTCAGGGAGAAGATGTATGATGATGCGCTCAAGGAGGTTCTGAGAAGTAAGAGTCTTGAGATGCTAGGGCAGTATTACAAGCAACTCTCTGCCAGATATGCTTCTGAGTATTTCGACGCATATAAGCAGCTGATCATACCATTTGTCGATAGCAGAGTGGGAAGGGATCACTACAGGGATGTCGTGAGAGAGCTGAGGCAGATGAAGAAAATAAATGGGTTTGAGTCTGAATTTAATGAGCTTAGGAGATTCATCAAGGAGAAGCATGCAAGGAAGCCCGCATTTCAGGACGAATTGAAGAAGCTCTAGTGAGGTTCCAAGTTGGTTAGCCAACATTTTCGCGGGGGTTTAGGGTCGGTCAAACTTTTGGATCTGTCAAGATCGTTGTTGGAAGGCCTTTGGCTACGGCCGGCCGTACATGAGTACTGGCCACGTGTGTTCGATTGTTAACATACTTATCAGACGTTAACTATTTATCTTCCCGGCTACAATATCTGAATATGCCAGTGATTACCAACACCTCGCCAATGATCATCTTGGCAAGAATCGAGCGGCTGCAGCTCCTGAAGGAGTTGTATGAAACCATCCTCATGTCTCCCGCCGTCAAGGTGGAGTGCATCGACAAAGGAAGGGAAGCAGGAGCTACCGATGTGGTGGCGATGGAGAACGGCATCAAACAGGGTTGGATTCAGCTCGTCAACTTGGACAAAGAAGAGATGCGAGAAGCAAGACGCTTGATGGATGAGGTGAGGATAGGGATGGGTGAGGCTGAGACGCTTGTGTTGGCTAGGAGCAGAAACGCCTTGGCTGTGTTGGATGATAAGGAGGCAAGAGCCATAGCAAAAAGCTGGAATCTAGAATATACGAGCACACTGATGGTTCTGTATGAAGCATTTGCGAAGAATCTGATCGGCTATGATGAATTGGTTGAGGATCTGGCCAAGCTCACTAAGATCATCTGGATTTCAACCGACGTGATAACTGACATCATTAGAAGAGCAAAGGAGGTGAAAAAATGAAGAAAAAAGAGTTGGTTGCAACGAGGCTGCCCAGAAGCTTGGTATCGGATTTGAAGAAGATCGAGAGCGCGGAGCAGTCTGATCGCTCCACAGTCCTACGGAAGCTGCTTTACAAAGCGGTTACGGACTGGAAGAAGGAGCATGCAGCTAGACTGTATGCTGAGGGCAGGGTGACCATGGAGAGGGCTGCCATGGAGTGCGGAGTTTCTGTTAGAGAGATGATGGAATACCTGAAAGCGAGAAAGATACCCGCGCAATATGACGTGGAGGATTTGGAGGAGGATATGAAGAACTTCTACAGGAGGATAGGACGATGAAGCCTCCCCGGACTATTGCTTAAAGGGATGCAAAGGCTTCCCTGGACCCAAGGAATCGCATGTGATACTGCTGTGAGTGTGAATCACGCCGATCCATAGTCCCACTGTGCTTGGATGAGTGAATTCACTGCGTTCAAGAACTCTCTGATTAGGGGCATTCGCATATATGCTCTGGTTAAGGTAGGCCCGCAAGCCGAAATGGCTCCATTCACATCGTCTGCGAGAAGTGCGTGATGATCACAACTATGAAAGTGCGAGTCTCCTCAGTCTGGGGCTGGAGAATCGAGTTCAGGCTCGTTTGATCAGGGTTTGACGACTGGAAAAGGCCCCTGATAAAAGATTAGGTGGACCGGGCGGGATTTGAACCGTTTTGGGTTCAAAACCTTTGCCGTCTTCTGCACCAAATGACAAACGATATGATGAGAACAATTACTGCTATGCCGATCTCGGCTTGCTGAACCCTCTCTTCAAGTTCTGATTGAGCTTCCAGGATTGCTAGCTCGAAGTCTATCTTGATAGTTTTGATTGCCTGGACATACTCTCCTGCATCGTAGCTTCTTTTCGCTCTCTGGAGTATTTCTTTAGATTTCCTTAGATCAGGAGAGAGTAGGCCCCATAGAGTCGCTCTACCGGAATGGTTTGTGAGTTTCATTTCTGCAGTAGATATGAGAAGTTCTGCATTCCTTCTCAATTCTTGGGTCATAGTTGAACGCCCCCTTGGGCATTAAGTGCGGCTTTTTTGAAATCAGCTGATTTGTACAATGAAAGTGCTATCTCCAACGCTATTCTCGAATCCTTCAGTGTCAACTGCGCATTGTATTCCGCATCCCTGATTGCGCTGTTAAAAGAGTATATTGAATTCGCAGCGGTCAGCGCCTCATTACCTCTACGGCCGGCCGTAGGGCGGAGTTCTCTCAATACCAGTAGATCTACCCTTTCTGCAATGTCGGACTGAGAGGACCAAAAAAAGGGCTGAACATGTTTCCAATAGCCACTCCCACTGCGTATCCAATTGCCAAGGTCCACTTTCTTGCGATGCCAGGTCTGAGTATGCCTGCAATCCTGAATTGGAGAGCATAGAAGGAGATTGGGGAGAAGACGTACACCATTATGGCGTAGAGCGAGGCGTAGGCTGCAGATAGCGCCAGATCTCTGCCAGTTACCCTCATAGCTAAGCCTCCCTTGCTCTTGGATTTTCGGAACAACAACGACAAGTCGGGTTGTGACTCTGCCTATGAATCAAACGATTAGCATACGAATATAGCTCTGACCTCTGGCATTAGAGCGTCTCCAGATATTCGTCCGTATTCGAATAGCAAGGTATCCAGTTCGATTATTCTCATTTGAGATGCTTGGGAGAGGAGAAGCATGGCGCGGCAGATGTCCACGGTTGAGGCATCTTCTTCATGAGTCAACCCTAGCTTCACAAGAGTTCGTCGGACATGTATGTCAGGTTTGAATATGTCGATGCCCAAGTTTTTCATCAAATGGAAAATCGTTGTACTGCCTATTCCTTTGAATCTGAGTTCTTCTACTAGGAAAGGCGCAAACCGGACCAGATCATAAGTGTTCTTTCTCGATAATTCCATCAGGTACCCCGCGAGTCCCCCCCGAGTTCTCTTTTCTGAATCCAGTTCGATTATTCGGCGGGCATTTTGAATGCACCACATTGCTTTCCTCATGTTGTTGAAGCCACAGCCACGACATATGCGCCTCGCCTCACTTTCTATGTCTTCGTATAGAGATGCGACTTCTGCGATTTCGAAACCGTGGAAAGCTTGACTGATAGCATGCCAATACTTCTTGACTACATCGTGGCGGAATCCGCTTGAATGCACAACCCAGCTAAGCTCCGCCAGGATCTTCGTATTAGTAATCTCCATCGGATTCAGACTGTCATAATACCGCAGCATCGCCTTTGCCTCAGGAAGACGTGTCAGCACATATTCTAGCATCCACTCGACGGCATCGCGAATCCGCACCATCGAATGTGAAGTAAGAGCACATTGCACTTCTTCAACAGTGGAAACTGTCAATTCCTCTTTCATCTGAAATCACTACGGGCTAGATCTATAAGTATAATTGAGGGGGGCCTAGCTAATTCAACTGTTGCACTATGAGCCCTGAAGCTCCGGTAGCTGTGCTTATGAGCGGAGGATTAGATTCTACCGCTTTGATAGACTTCTATTTGCGTCGCAACGCGACTGTGAAGTGTATTCTGTACACATAGCCAAAAGACACATGAAGAAAACTACGCTTGTGTTCACTTTCAATATGGTCAACCTAACGGTCAGGGCCGGCCGGCCGTTTGAACCATCCTGGCACGCTATTGACTAGGAGTTGTGGCTTCATCCAACTTTCTACGATTCTCTTCCGAAATATCGATTTCAAGTGCTTGACAGGCCTGTTCGACATGTTCAGGCTTCGATCCTCCGACGATTGGGGCCGTAACGGCTGGATTCTTCATTATCCATGCCAATGCCAATTGAGACAAAGGAATCCCAGCGCTCTTGGCCACAGAACGAATTCTTTCCAAGACCACAAAGTTCGCTTCATCCTTGACTCGTTGCCAATATTTCGCATTGTACTTGGCTCTGCTCTTCACTGGTGGTGGCGTGTTCCGGTTGTACTTTCCAGTTAGAAAACCGCCCATGAGTGGGCTATATGTGAGTACGCCCAATCCCTCTTCTTGACAATACGGCAGCAGGTCTCGTTCAATGTCTCTCATCAGGAGATTATATCTTGGTTGTACTGCCACCAGCTTTTCAAGGCCAAGCGTTTCACAGATTCCGTTGGCTTTCGCCGTCTGCCAGGCCGTGAAATTGGAACATGCTGCGTAGCGCACCTTTCCCTGCCGGACGAGATCATTCATTGTCCGAAGACTCTCTTCGAGTGGTGTTTCTGGATCGGGACGGTGCAAATAGTAGATATCGATATAGTCGGTTTGAAGCCTCTCCAGGCTGCGTCTAATCTCTGAGAACATATGTTTGCGCGAGAGTCCACTTCCATTCGGTTCCTGATGCACTGGGAAACCAACTTTTGTGGCTAGAATAATATCCTCCCTGTAGTCTCGAACTGCCTTTCCGATCACTTCTTCGGACTTTCCTTTTGTGTATTGATTTGCGGTATCTATTATGTTGATTCCCAGATCGATCGCTTTCTTGATTATCTTTATCGAATTCTCTTGATTCACCTGTTCACCAAAGTTGTTGCTACCAAGGCAGACCGCCGAAATCCTGAGGCCGGTGCTCCCAAGACGCTTGTATTTCGTCTCCCCCATCTCCTAGAATACTGGACTAAGTTGGAGAATGTAATCTATATGTCTTCACAAACGACTTAGGAATGTAAAGGAGTCATCATTTCGGTGTTGACCTTTGCGTTACTCTGGATTGGCCGGCCGGCAAACAAAGGGAAGAAGGTCACCGCGACAAGACAATCACCGAGATATCGAGAGAACTCTTCTCGCACGGGGATGGCTGCACGTTCAGCGGTAAGAAGGAGGCGATGACAAACATCGGCGGAATGCTATGCACGAACAGCGACGAGCTCAACGAAAGGCTCAGGGACCTGACCATAGTGATTGAGGGTTTTGTGACCTACGGTGGACTGGCTTGCCGGGAGCTGGAGGCCATGGCCAGAGGATTGCAGGAGACCGTTGATGAGGAGTATCAGGCCTACAGGCACAGGCAGGTGGAATACTTGGGCAGTCTGCTTAGGGATCGGAACGTGCCTATCGTCGAGCCACCTGGTGGCGCGCGCGCGACTTCTGGAGAGGTCAAAAACCATTTCAAGCTCTTCGAGCGACCACTCTTGACAGGTCATCAGATGTTTTCCTTTCAGCCACATTTCCAATACGCCTTCTGTACCCGTAGATCGCGATTGACTCGCTTAAGTCTTCTCCAGAACCATTGAGCAACGTTGTCAAGTGTCCTAGACAGAGCTATGGCAGTGGAAGGTCTCGGTTTCGTGGTGTGTACAATAGATAACTTGCTGGAATGTGGCAGACAAACCATTGGGGAGTGAACGATCGCAACCATATGAAATCATCGGGCCTTACTTGGTTCCACACATCGCCCAGCAGGTAGATTCCCTCTCCCTCAAGGAAGTACATTCCGTGTTCCTCGACATGGGTCTCGATGCGCGAGACTGTTGCACCTTTCCCGAAGCTCAGGACATCTATTGACATGTCATACACCTGATTGTCAATGGGAATCAGCTGCTTCTTGGCGGAGTCCGCACCCTTACGAGCATATGGCGTATTCCCCAAAGTAGTGATGATCGGCGGCGGAGGAGAGGCATTGCCCAACGGAACGTATCTCTTCTTGACGATCAAGTACCTGAAGATCGACGAACGACTTTTCGTGCCGAACGCCGCACCGGGGGGAAGATAGGCAAAGCTGTCTTTGGCCATATCGAACTTCTCGTTTTCCTTGAGAAGAGTCCCCTCTCCAGAAAGCACGAACATCGCATGCTGAACGCTCTTTTCGGGGACGATCGAGCTTTCCCCACCCGATTTCATCTCCACCAGATATTCAACAAAAGTAGAGCTGGTCGGGGGAGCAGCGAGAATCTTGATTGTCGATTCCTTGTAACCCGGCACCTTGGTCTCAACAAGTCCTTCGGGAACCAGCAGCGTGAAATCCGGCCTGACGATTGATCTCTTGTCATACATACATGAATCCCAGCTTTAGTTTCTGTAAGGTCTCTTTTTCAGCTTTACCGTAGAAGAAAATCGAGACATAGAATTAGCTGTCAAGTAGCGGATCTACGGCTAGTGCTTCCATTCCGTCAGACACATCAGAGGTTGGTCATGATGCGCTCCAGATCACGGGCAATCACCCAATCGTTTGACAACTCTGACTTTGAGTAGTTTGAATTCGCCAGATCTCTGATCTTAGCCAGGGACGAATCAGGCATCATTCAATTGTAGCTAGCTGTAAAGGAGGCATGCAACTTGGTGATCGGCGTCTGCGGGGATGAGTTCCACGGTTTTGGCATCCGGGTACTCCACCCTGATGTCATTACCCTGTTCCTCCACGCGGAGTATTGCCTTGAACAATGTGCTTCCCGACTGTCGGCCTTCTTGAATCAGCTTCCCACACTTGGCCTTGATCTGAGCGTCTGGAGTCGATATGAGGACGTGGCAACCGCTTGGAGTCATGCTGACTTTTTCCAGCTCTTCTGGGACGAGCCGCAGCGTGATGTAGCTGCAGAGGTCTCTTCCTTCCCACCCACATTTTTCGAAAGCCTTGGGACATCTCGGATGAAATCTGCAACCCATCGGAGGGTCTAGCGGGCTTGGAACGTCTCCCTCCAGAAGAATGGCCGTGGGGAGGGCGCGTTGCTCTGGATTCGTTGACGGAATGGCGGAGAGTAAGGCTTGTGTGTACGGGTGGAGGGGTGCCTTGAGCAAAACCTCTCTTGGGGCTATTTCGACAATTCTCCCGAGATACATCACTGCTATTCTGTCTGAAAGGAAGTCTATGACGGCCATGTTGTGAGATATCAGCAGATATGTCATTCCGGACTTCTCTTGAAGATCATCGAAAAGCTTCAGGATCTGAGCTTGCACGCTTACATCCAAGGCTGACGTGGGTTCGTCCAAGACCAGAAAATCAGGTCTGAGGGCCAAAGCTCGTGCAACGCAGACTCTCTGGAGCTGCCCTCCGCTGAGTTCATGAGGGTATCTGTAGAGATGTGTTTCCGATAGGCCGACTTGTTTCAGTAGTTCAGCTACTCGTTCTCTGAGTTCTTTTCCTTTCATTACTCTGTGGGCAAGGAGAGGTTCGGAAACCAAGTCCTTAACAAGCATTCTCGGGTCAAGCGAATCATAGGGATCTTGGTGGACGATCTGTATTCTCCTGCGTAGCTCCTTTGAACCCTTGTCTATGCTCAGCTCAAGTTCCTTTGTTGTTCCGTTCTTCAGCGTCAAATGATAGACGATCTGTCCGTCACACTTCAACATTCTCAGAAGGCATCTGCCCAGCGTGCTCTTGCCACAGCCGCTTTCACCAACGATCCCAAGTGTTTCGCCCTTTTGTACACTGAAAGTGACATCGTCCACGGCTCTTATATCGGCTATCTTCCGTCCGAAGATGCCACCTACTACCGGAAAGTATTTTCTGACGTTCTTGAGCTCAACTATTGTTGCCAGCGATGACACCTCCGGCCAGATAGCATGCGACGAAGTGCCCTTTGTCAACCTCGATTGTCTTCGGCATTTCCTGTTTGCAAGCAGGCTTCGAGGAATCGCATCTGGGGCTGAACCTGCAACCCTTCGGAGGGTTCAACAGACTGGGAACCGTTCCTTTGATCTCTCGCAGATCTCCCCTCACATCACCTGGGTTGTGTATGGCTTCTATAAGCCCCCTCGTGTAGGGATGAAGGGGTCTCCTGAATATAGTCACCACATCAGCCAACTCAACCACAGTTCCCGCATACATCACGGCGACCCTGTCGCATATCTCACTGACCACTCCAAGATTGTGTGTGACCAACAGTATGGATGTGCTAAATCGGTCCTTCAGCTCTTGCATTAGTTTGAGAATCCTTGCTTGTACAGTCACATCTAGGGCCGTTGTCGGCTCATCGGCTATCACAAGTTTTGGGCTGCACGCCAGTGCCATTGCTATCATCGCCCTTTGTCTCATGCCGCCACTGAGTTCGTGAGGATACTGATCAACAACTCCTTGTGGATTGGGAATCTGTACCTGCTTGAGCATGTCAACGATCCTCTCTTTTACGATCTGCCTCAGATGATCTCGATAGCTCTTGAGAAAGGGTACCCTCGAGCTGAGCTGTAACAAGTCAGGATACTTGTTGTCCGCCTCCAAGCTGAGGAGTCTCTTGTGAACGGTCAACAAAAGCGATTTTGCCGAATTGCCCGACCTCTTGAGTTTCTCCGTGACTACTTCCATCGCTTTATGGTACATTTCTTTCTGAAAATGCAGCATAACAACTTCTGCGATTTGATCCCCAAACGTCATGGTTGGGTTGAGAGCTCTCATCGGTTCCTGAAACACCATGCTGATCTCCTTCCCTCTAATACTCTCCAGCTCCTCCTCAGAAAGTTGGAGCACGTTTCTGCCGTCGAAAACCACTTCACCCTTGAGAACCCTGGCATTCGGCGCCATCAGTCGCATCAAACTGCGGGATGTCACCGTCTTTCCGCATCCTGTTTCCCCTACCAATCCCAACGTCTCTCCTCTGAACATGGTCAGGTTGACGTCTTCGAGAGCCTTGACTGTCCCTTCGAACGTCACAAAATGAAGTGTGAGATTCTTGATTCGAAAAATCTCGCTCATCTAGGCCATGCCTCTCCTCGTTCTTGGATCGAGTATGTCCCTCAAGGCATCACCCAGGAGGTTCCAGCCGAGAACATATGCCAGGATGGCAATTCCTGGAAAAACTGTAATCCACCATGCACCGTGGAGCAACCAGTTTCTTCCTTCACTGATTATTATCCCCCATTCTGCGGTGCCGGGATCAAACCCAACACCTAGGAAGCCCAAGGCTGCTGTGCTGAGGACAATGCGCCCCATGTCAAGAGACGCTAGAATGAGAACCGGAGATATCGCGTTTGGTATTACATGCTTCAGAAGGATTGTGTATTCACTTATGCCCATTGCTCTGGCTGCCTCCACAAACAGCGATTGCTTTACCCTCAGGATCTCGGCTCTTATCAGCCTCGCAAAGCCAGGCCACCATACTATGGTTAGTGCGGTTACCACTACCATCGTGCCTCTGCCAATGACCGAGATCAGCACCATCGCCAGAAGAAGGCTAGGTAGTGCAAAGAAAATGTCCGTCCCTCGCATCAATGCTTCGTCGATTTTTCCTCCCAAGTATCCGGCCACACTACCAATGGTCAATCCGATGGATAAGGCCAAGCCGACAATGACGACGGCAAGCATGAAGGAAACGCGGGTTCCCCAAATGACACCGTAGTATATGTCAGAATACCCGGGCATTCCGCTTGTTCCAAACAGGTGCTCCTGACTCGGGGGCAGGGGTTGATATGAAACAACCTTGGGAGTCTTGTAGGGATCGGGTTGGTTCGGGGACGCAAGTATCGGAGCAAGTAGTGCGATCACTACGAAAGATAGAATTATGGCTATTCCAAGAACACTGAGGGGATTGGCTTTGAGCCGATAGATGGCAAATCTAGCTTCCTTGAGACGAGGACCAAGCTCTTCCTTGCTCAACACTGTACCTCACCCCAGCCTGACTCTTGGATCGAGGTATGCATAAAGCACGTCAATAAACATGTTTGCCATGACCAGTAGCGATCCAAGAACAAGAACATAGCCGAGAACAGCATTGTGATCGACAGCAATAGCTGCGGTTGACATAAAGTATCCGAGACCTTTCCTGTTGAACACTACTTCTGTAATCACTGTGCCCGTCATCAGCCAAACGACCTGAAGTCCAGAGAGGGTCACGAAAGGTAGCAGGGCGTTCCTGACCGCGTAGTGCCTGTTGACATAGTTCCGACTGAGTCCTTTTGCCAACCCTGTTGTGATGTAGTCTCTCCCCAACTCCTGCAGCACGCTCGCCCTCAGGATTCTAGTGTTGACCGCCAGTTGCGTGTAGATCTGCACCAACAGGGGGCCGATCAGATACCGAACTGCCTCAACAAGGCCGATCATGTCTCCGGCTAGAATCGCGTCCACAGTTGGCATTCCGGTAACAGTGCGAAAGGTGAATTGAGGCGAGAAGACGATTATTCCCAGAGGGTAAAGAATCATTGCGATGAGCAGGGCGAAGAAGAAAGCAGGCATGGATTGGCCAGATATGGCGAGAAGCCTGCAAGCATGATCAATCCAAGTATCCCTGTGTATCGCGGATTCTGTGCCGAGATAGACTCCCAGAGGAATAGCGATGACCAAGGCCCAGATCGCAAGTTCAATCGTGATGGGCATGTAGTCTCTAATGACTCTGGCCACAGGTTGATAGTTGAAGGTCTGGGATATCCCCAGATCCCCTCTCAGGGCCGCTCCCAGCCAGTAGTAGTACTGAATGTATAGTGGCTGATCAAGGCCGTAGAGCTTTCTGATCAGCTCGACTTGTTCTTTTGGCATACGTGGATCGACATATGCCCTCACTGGGTCGCCTGCACTTCTTGAGAGGGCAAAGATTAGCACAGAAAGCCCCAACAGAACCAATATGGAAAGGATAAGCCTTCTCACGAAAAACTCATGCAGCCTCATGCTTTCGCCCACCGATGTTCATTCAGGAACGCGCGCGCTAATCCCGGCATGTTCATGATTGGAACTCCAATCACCGTTCCCCTTAGCTTCTCAGGGTTGAGTCTATTGGCTAATCGTATCACAGCCTCGATGCCAGGGTACTCAACGGGGCGCGTGCCTCCAGTTAGACAGAGAGTTGGGCCCTCCGCTCTGCCGTTGACTATCATGATAGGTATCTTGAGATCACATGTGGAGGTCTCAGCGACTTTTGTCGTGCCGAATTTCTTCGTACCAGGTCCGGCATCGAGTTCGCCTATCTTCACGAGTCTCGACATGAAGCCGCAATCCCTTAAAGCAGTTCTACGGCAGTATGTTAGACAAGCCTATTTAGTTATTGATTGAACCCCCTGAGCTTCAGCTCAGGGTAATTTAGTAGTGTCTACCTTTCTGCCGACCAAGCTTCGGAATTTGGCGCGATGGTATGGGAAGAGCGTTTGTTAGGCGGGAGCACTCAAGCCATACTATGAGCGCTCTTGTTTGCGGTTTGGATGTGCATAAGGAGTCGACTTATGCGACGATTCTGGATGCGAATGGAAAGATAGTTAATCAGAAGAGAATGAGTAACAGTCTCGTTCCATCGTAC
>Ga0315296_10004490_pt1 | contig 11371 bp, 14 predicted proteins | sample YL17G14_18_MG_FD_203921 | JGI IMG/M metagenome (GOLD analysis project Ga0315296, IMG submission 203921) | Sediment microbial communities from Yellowstone Lake, YNP, Wyoming, USA - YL17G14_18 | ecosystem: Environmental > Aquatic > Freshwater > Lake > Sediment | place: USA: Wyoming | collected...
ATCCCCTTGGACCTGGCGGCACTGGCACGTCGGGCCATCGCCCAAGAAGGGGTATCACGCAGGGTGCGCGGATATGAGGGTGCGGGGGGGCTACCGGCATGACGCCAGCGGAACACTTTCTCGCAGAGCGACGAACGGGGATCGGTGGAAGTGACGTTCACCACATCTTCAACACGGAACCATGGGGCTGCGCCAGGCGGTTATTCTACGAGAAGCGCGGCACAGAACCGGACAGGCCCGATAAGCGCGACGCGAGACTGCTGACCCGCGGCAAGAAACTGGAGTCGCTGGTGGCCGACGAGTACTGCGAGGCCACGGGGCGCAACGTTACCGAGATCCAGTCCGCGATCCGACACCCCCTTCATCCGGAACTCATGGTGCACGTTGACCGGTCCATCGCGCCCTGTGTGCCGACCTTCGCGCATCCCGACGATCCGCGCATGGCCAAGGAGTGGGGGCCCGGCGTCCTGGAATGCAAGACCGCAGGCAGAGAGGTCTTCTTCCGCGTGAAACGCGAGGGAATGCCAGACGCCTACATCCTCCAACTCCAACACGCCCTCTACGTCAGGTGTGAGGAGTGGGGGTCGTTTGCACTTACCTGGCCTGATGGGTGGCAAACAATCTGGTGGGATATCGAGCCGGACCCGGAACTCCAGGCCACGATCCGCGACGAAGCCCTGAAGTTCTGGGCGCTCGTCGAGAATGGGCCCGCACCCGAACGCCTTGCGCCGGAGGACGCCCGCTGCCACCGGTGCGTATACAGCGGCCAGTGCCAGGGCGCCGCGATGGAAGAACTGATGCGGTGCGCCGGTGCGGGGGCAGATCGGGACCTGACGCTCGGCCCGCTGCTGAGGGAGTTCCTCGACACCCGGGCACTTCAGGAAGAAGCTGGATCTATTCATCTCGGGGTCAAGGAGGAACTGAAGGCGGCGTTGGGCGACCGCATCCTGGTCGAAGTTCCCGGCATGGGCAAGATCCACTTCAAGCCGCAGTTGGAATGGAACACGGCGCTACTGGAGGCCACACTACCAGCCGTCGCCGCGCAGTTTCGGACGAAGTATGACCTGGGCGGATTGAGCAAGGCGCACCCGGAGCTGGAAACCCGGTTCAAGCGCGCCGGAACAACGAGACCGCTGAAGTTCTACCCGGCAATGGCAAGGTGAGGGAATCCGATGCCACGGAAATATGACGACACCTCGGGACCGTACATCCTCTGGACCGATTATGGGTGCGAGGGGTGGCAACCAAGCTCTTTCGACACGGCGGAGGAAGCGGTGAGGGAAATCCTCATCGGTGGGTTTGGAAATCCAGTGGTACTCACCAAGTTGGTCAACCTGGAGGCGAAGGAGGCGGGATGACAATCTCTCTGGCGATGAGGATCGAACTGGTCCGCATCGCAGCCGAAACGTGTCAAGGACTCAGGGCCGAATTCATCGAACTCGAACATTGCGCCAGCGCCGGTTCCGAAGAGCGAACTCTTGCGGAGTTTCGATACCTTAACGCGGAGCGTCAGTTCGGCTGGCAGTGGCGCAACGTGCTGGCGATCCTGGACGAACTCACGCCAGAACATAGCCAGGAAGAGACGCCCCGAATCGAGGGAGGCCCGCATGCCTGACTGGACCGAAGCCGACGACGCAATGCTGGACTACGACCTGAGTCATCTGCCCAATCCGCTGCCATGCGGTTGTGGGGCGGTAGGGATACCGGAACTCGATCACGGTGAAGCGCGAGAGCGCTTCAGCAGTACCCACGTCCGCTTCTGCCCGCTGCACCAAGCGGCGGGGGAACTATTGGAGGCGCTGAAGAGCCTGTTGTCTTGGGTTGAACTCTCCTTCGGGGTGAAGGCGGAACAACAGATGGAAGATCACCCGATGCGACCTGCCTACGCTGCCATTGCCAAGGCGACCAGGACATGGAAATGATTTTGGGGGCAAATGGCGCATCCATGGTCACCAACCTCGCGGAAACCCATCGGATGCCGGGAGGTTCCCGTGCGCGGGACGACCAAAGCGGCGGCCAGCCCCCACCAGTTTGCCAGCGCGGGGGAAGCGGCCCTCCCCGGTTCGACTCCGGGGGCGCTGGCATCGGTCTTGCGCCTTCATCGGCGCAGGTGGACCGGGGCAAAGCCCGGCGGAGTTCTCCATGACACGAGAAGGAATGGATATGCGCGGCACGAGATACGCCGCCCTGCGGCCACAGCGGGTTGGCACGGCTCAAAGGGCCCAAGCACGGTCAGTGGCAACTGCCCCCGCACCGAGACCGAATGATCCGCGTAGAAGGCTAGTTCTGAGTTCGGTGCGGGGGCCATCGAGAGAGGCAGAAACGGAGGATTGAAGTGGAGAAGACGACAGGGGCGGCACCAGAAGCGCAACCGACGCAAGAACAGAAATCCGTAGTACCGCAGAAGCGCACGAACGGGGTGCTGATGCTGCTTACGAAGTACAAGGAGCAGATCGAGCGAGTGATCCCGAAACAGTACCTCACGCCCGAACGGATGCTGGCACTGGTGGTCAACGCGCTCAACAAGACGCCGGAGTTGCTGAACTGCTCGCCCATCACGGTGGTCAACGCGGTGGTGCACATCGCACAACTCGGCCTGGAGATCCGCCCAGGCGAATCATACCTTGTGGCCTTCGGCAAGGAGTGCGTTCCAATCATCGACTACCGCGGCAAGATCAAGGTAGCCAGGCGCGGCGGCTTCGTCCGTGACGTGATCGCCGATGTGGTGTACTCGAACGACAAGTTTGAGTTCAGTGTCTCGGAGAAGGAAGGGCGCAAGTTGTTGCACGTGCCGCTGTACGCCCGCGCGACCGGGACCACGCCTGATTCCCCGATGCTGCCCGTGCCCAAGGAAGCACGCGGCGAACCTGTGATGGCCTACGTGATCGCCTGGCTGAAGGACGAGGAGCGGCCCCACATTGAGGTGATGGCCAAGTATCAGATCGAAGAAGTCCGCGCGATGTCCAAGCAGCCGCACGGCCTGATGTGGGACAAGGCTTGGGACGAAGGCGCCAAGAAGACCGTAATCCACCGCGCCATGAAGATGCTGGCACACGACGACGCCACCATGAAAGCCCAGCAGATTGACGACGCGGTGGACGCCGGGATCTCCCTGGAGAACATCATCGACATCACGCCTGAGGACGCGCGCGAGGCGGAGCAAGCCAGCGCCGGCGGACAAACCGCGGTAGCCACACACGCCAAGACCGCCGACCTGCGCCAGCGGCTCGGAACAAGGAAGCGCGGCGCACAGCCACCAGAATCAGCGCAGCCAGAGTCTACCTTAGAAGAGCGGAATGTTGGGGATGCCACCGGAGAGGGTCCGACCAGGCCCGTCTCCGCCCCCAGCGACATGGGTGCCCAGGGGGAGGAAGGCAGTCCGAGCGAAGCGGCAGGGCAGCCGCCAGTTCGACCTTCCTCCCCCAACCAGATCCGCGAGGTCAAGCAGCTTCCGGACCCGCTCACTGTAAAGGACGAGTTCCTGCGCTGCGCCGGCCGGACGTGGCAGCGCAACAAGGACAACACGGCCTGGAACCGCGTCCCCGAGACTGACAAAGCGGAGCAGGGCGAGAGATCCGATGGCGGCCTACAGAGGCCGACTATGCGCGATCTGACCGACGCGTTCGACTTCGGAGGCAGAGGAGGCAAGCCATGAGAATCACCAAGCTGACGGTTAAAAACTTCATGGCCATCGAGCAAATGGAGCTCGAGACCGCCCTTTGGAACGTCTTCGAGGGTGACAACGAAGAAGGAAAGAGTAGTCTCGTCGAGGCCGTGAAGTATGCGGTGGGCAAGGGCCACGACCCGGACATGCTGCGCACCGGTGCTGACGCGGGGGAAGTGCGACTGGATCTGGATGATGGGCGAGCAATCTGCACGATCATCAAGGCGCCAGATGAGAAGCATCCAGAGGGTAACACGGATAGGCAGGTGATCCTGCCACACGGCGGCAAAGCGGGCCGAGCCGCCACGATCCTGGAGCAGATCCGCGATCTGGCCTCCGTGAATCCGGTGGGCTTCCTTTTGGCCGACGAGAAGCAGCAGATGCAATTGCTACTCGAAAGCGCGGCTCTGGCGTTTGACGCGCGGAAACTCCGCGCCGCTGCCGGAATTCCGCTTGAAACCGAAGTCGTTGAGGGTGACCCACTGGAGGTCATCAGCCGAGTGCGCGACCGTGTCTACGACCAACGCACTGGCGTCAACCGGCTGGCGAACGACAAACGAGCGACGGCGCGGCAACTCGCCGAGACCTTGACGGCGGCACCAGACCCGCGTGCCGAACTGACAGAGCGGCAGCAGGAACTCGAGCGCGTCAACGCCGTCATCTCCCAAACGGAGACCGCGGGCCACGAAAGGATCCAAGCCCAACTCTCCAAGATGCGCGCCAAAGCAGGTGAGGCAGAAAAGATCGAGAGCATCGAAGACGAAAAGCGGATAGCCGCGATCAGGCTCGCAGCGGCGGAGCGGAAGGCCATCGCAAAGGAAATCCTCACTGAATGCGAGCAGAAAATCAAGGCCGACATAGCAGCCGAGAGCATCGAGGCAACCAGACCCCTCTACGAACGGCAGAAGGTGCTCGAAGTCGAAGTCCCCACGCTGGAGGAACGGCGCCGCAACTGGGAGGACGTCCAAAGAGCGCGGGCTTTCGCTGCGAAGACCGAGAAGGAGGCCGTGGAGCATGAGAAAGAGGCTGATGCGTTGACAGCCGCCCTGGAACGCATCGACGCGTACAAGGCCGAACTCCTGAAGAAACTGCCCTTCGAGGGCCTTGAGTTCCGCGAGGGGAAGTTGTACCTGAACGGCGTCCGGTTCAAACGGGTGAACACGGCGAAGCGCGTTGCATTCGCCGTGAAGCGAGCCGCCTTGACCGTGGGCCCTCTGGCCGTCATCTGCGTGGACGATCTGGAACACTTCAGCGAACGGAATCTTGCCGCCCTCGAAAGAGCTCTGGCCTCGAAGGGGATACAGGCATTCGGTGGCAGGCTGACAACCGGGCCGCTGCACGTCGAGACGAAAGGATAACAGACCATGGGAGAACCAAGAGGTCCCCGCCCCGGATCGATGCCGGAAGCAAGGTATCGATACCCAGAACTCAAGACCATCCCGCGCCCAGAGTCGCCGCGATCTAACAGGCTGCCGGAAGAGCGGTTCCCGGGCGATCACGACAGCCGACTGGAAGTACCGGACGAAGAACGTCGCTCTCCGAGGCCCGCCAAGATCGTCAAGGTTGATGTCCACGCCAGCCTGCGATTCCCAGGACCGCCCGACAGTGCCGGCCACTGGGACAGTCAGCAGGTCTCCCTGGGGATGGAAGCTTACGTCAACGAAGAGGACCCCAAGGACTTGGTGCGCCGACTGCAAGGTCTGCTCGACGAACTAATCCAGGCGCACAAGGCCGACCTCTTAGGCCACATGGGCACTCCCATCCGACCGCAGCTTTCCGACGCTCCAGACCCGAACCGCATCTACCTGAAAGGAGCGTTATGACGCCTGAGGAGCGCACCGCGAATGGCAAGCGCGCGGCGGAGGCCGGCGCGTTGCTGCTGCGAAACGGGTTCGCTGCCGAGTCGATCAGGTTTCTCCGGCGCGCGTTACGAGCCGACCCGCTCAATGTCGCTGCCGTCAACAACCTTAGCGTCGCAGTGCGTCTGATGGACCGTTTCCCGGCGTCCAGGAACTACGCGATGCGGGCGTTGGAGATCGACCCCGGCTGCGCCCCGGCTTGGAACAGCCTGGGGATGGTCTCCGAAGACTTGGGCGACTTCCCCACCGCGAGCGAAGCCTACGCGAAGGCGGTCAGCCTTGCGCCGGAAGATCACCGCCTCATGGTGAACTACGCCACCGCGCTGATGCGGGAGGAACGGTTCACGGAGGCCTGGCCCTTGTGGGACGCGGGGCGCCTCAATTCGTCCTGGGCGCCGCCGGCTGAGGGATTCCCGGTCTGGGACGGCACCCAGAACCTGCTGGGCAAGCGCATCCTGGTGATCCGCGAGGGCGGCTATGGCGACGTCTTCATGTTTGCGCGATGGTTCCCCACACTTGCCGAGTTAGGCGCGGAGGCGGTCTTCGGCACGTGGCCGGAAACGCTGCCGCTCTTCAAGAACTGCCCGCATCTGACGGACGCCGTAGACCTGAGGGAGGTGGAATTCGAGGGCCTGCACTACTGCGTGCCGCTCGGGGGGTTGGCGAGCGCTTTCGGGATGCGGGGCGTCCGGGACATCCCCCTGCCGTTCAATCCGCAGATCGACGAGAACCTGCTGCTGGACTGGTCGGAGTTGGTGGGGAACGCCCTGCCGCCCAGCTATAAGAAGCGCGTGGGGCTCTGCTGGCGCGCCGGCGAAGCTGTTGTGGCGCGCCCGCATCGGAGCATCCCTGAGAGCGCCTTGGAGTTGCTCTCCGACCTGCCAGGCGTCAAATGGTTCTCGTTGTGCCCCCCAAGGAAGGGCATCCAGTGGGCACCGGCTTGGACCGTGGACCTCATGGGCCACGTACGCGATTGGGGCGATACGGCGGCCCTTCTGCTGAATCTGGACCTGGTGGTGACCGTGGACACGGCGGTGGCGCACCTGGCCGCAACACTGGGCGTGCCCACGTGGATCCTGGTGCCGATGCGGTCCGACTGGAAGTGGTTTCTCAAGGGCGAGACCTCGCCCTGGTATCCAAACGTGAGGTTGTTCCGGCAGCAGCATGCGAGCGACTGGCGACCAGTACTTCGTCAGGTTGCACACGGTCTAACCAAGAACTACGGAGGAAGCGGGGCCCATGAGTAATGTCTGCCTAATAACTCCGACCGGCGGCCGCCCGGAAGCCTTCGCGCTCTGCGAGAAGTGGATGTCCCGGCAGACCCTTCGCCCGTCGCGGTGGATCGTGGTGGACGACTGCGACCCGCCGACCCGCTGCACCTTATCCCAGGAAGTTATCCGCCCCAAGGTCCTGTGGCGACCTGGCGACAACACGCAGGCCAGGAACCTGCTCCTCGCGCTCAACCGGATAAGAGACCTTTGGGCACCGGGCGCCGTTCTTCTGGTCGAGGACGACGACTACTACGCCCCGGGGTACATCCAGAACATGGTCGGGTGGCTTCAGCAGGCGCCGCTCGTGGGCGAATCGCACGCCAGATACTACAACGTCACGGAACGTGCCTACTTTACTTGCTTCAACCACAGCCACTCGGCGCTCGCCCATATCGGATTTCGTACGACCCTTCTGGGTGAGATTGTGGGGGTCGTTTCCCAGAATGCGTGCAAAATGATCGACATGCACATCTGGTGCGACACGCGCACGAAGGGGAAACTCTTCCCGCGCGAGCAAGGTCCCCGCCTCAGTTGGGTTGGGATGAAGGGTCTGCCGGGCAGACCCGGGATTGGCGGCGGACATAAGGAAATTTGGAGGGCGCCCCATTTCGGTAATCCGCCCTGGGTGGACGATCCGAACCTGGCAGCGCTTAGGTCCTGGATTGGGGGAGATGCGGAGCAGTACGCGAGGTTCGGAAGGTTGCACACGACCTGACTTTTGTCAGGAACAAGAAGTTCCCATGAGCCAGCCACTCTACACCATCTCGATCGCGGTCCACAACAACCTTGCGGGAACGAAACGGTGCCTGGAGTCGCTGAGCCGCTGGTGTCCAGGCGCAGACATGGAGATCATCCTCACGGACAACGCCTCGACGGATGGAACGGCGAGCTACATGATCACACTGGAGCACCAAGGAGGAGCAATTAGGGTGGTCAGGCGGCCAACCAATGAGGGATTCCCCATCGCCCACAACAGGGCACTCACGATGGCCCGGGGAACCTATTTCCTGATCCTGAACAATGACGTGGTCTTGACCGGGCCGGGGTTGCTGGAGAAAATGAGCAGGCCTCTGGACTCAGACCAGTTCCTCGCCCTCTGTGGCGCCGACAGCGCACCGTCAGAGTTAGACCCGTCCGGGTCTGGCAGGATGGGGCCGATCACGGAGTACATCGAAGCTTCTTGTTTGATGGCCAAGACGGAACTCCTCCGGCTGTGCGGCATGTTCGATCCGGCCTATGATTTCGCGTACGCCGAAGATTCGGATCTGTCCCTCCGTCTCCGCCTGCTGGGGTACAGGTTGCTGAGGCTGAGGCTCCCAATCCGCCATGACGGAGGGCGGACGGCGCCGGAGTTGACCGATGCGGATCGCCAAAGAGTCAGGGATGCGCGTCGGCGCAACCACGAGACGCTGCGCGCCCGCTGGGGTAGCTATCTCGCGTGCAAGGACCGATTTCTGGAACCGGAGACGCGCCCTAAGCCCGTGGCGATTGTCACCTTAAACCGGTTCCCCAACCTACTGGAGGGTCTCCTCCTCGGGCTCAAGGACCTGCCAGAGCATCAAGAGGGTATCGTGGTCGCCGATCCGGTGCGGGCGATGAGGGTGCTCGGCCCACGCTGGAGAGTGGTGGCCGGCGCGGAGCCATTCTGCTTCGCCCGCAACGCGAACATAGGCATCGCGGCAAGCGGGAACGCCGACATCCTACTCGTCAACGACGATGTGACCCGGTTTAGGCCGGAGGACGTCCGCAACCTACAGCGCATCGCCTATCGGTACCCGGACGTAGGAATCCTGTGCCCCCAGGTGGACGGTCATGTCGGCAACCGGCTCCAGCACCGGGCTCAAGGGGAGGCGGAACTGGTAGTTTCCAAGGAGCGCCTCTGCTTTGTCTGTGTCTACCTGAGGCGTCAAGTGCTGCGGCACTTAGGCCCGCTCGACGAGGATTTTGTGGAGTACGGCGGCGAGGACTGCGAATACTCTTTGCGGGCACAGGGCGCGGGGTACAAGCTGGGAATCAGCCGACGAGTAACCGTGAACCACCTGGGGCAAGGGAGCTTTCGGCGCGTGATTTCGGAAGCCGAACGGGTGGCCCAAATGGGCCGCATGAGGAAACTGGTGATCCAGAAACAGGGAGCGCATGGGATACACGAGTAGGGTCACGCTGATAACTCCGACCGGCGGCCGCCCGGAAGCCTTCGCGCTCTGCGAGAAGTGGATGTCCCGGCAGACCCTTCGCCCGTCGCGGTGGATCGTGGTGGACGACTGCGACCCGCCGACCCGCTGCACGATGGGTCAGTGGGTCCTACGTCCCCGCTGGCGGTGGAAGCCCGGCATGAACACACAGGCGCGTAACCTGATGCACGCCCTGAGCTGTGTGAAACAGCATGACGGCAATTTTCTGTTCTGGGAGGACGACGACTACTACGGGCCGGGTTACACCGAGCTGATGCTCGAGCGGCTGTGGTCGGCCCCGGTGATCGGGGGGACGCACGCCAAGTCTTATCACGTCAAGGAGCGGGTCTGGCATGTGGCCGACAACGAGCAGCACGCCAGCCTCTCCCAGACCGGCTTCCATGCTTCTCTCCTACCGCTGGTTTCGGGGATTATCCAGGCCGGGCACAAGTTTGCGGACGTAGAGATTTGGCGGGCACTTGGCGGGATGGGGAAACTTTTCCCGGCCGACCCCCCCGCTGCCGCCTGTGTCGGGATGAAGGGAATGCCGGGAAGGTCGGGGATCGGGTTCGGCCATTTGAGGGAGGAAGGTCGTCTTCCGTGGACCGATGATCGGGACCTCAAGGTACTCACGTCCTGGATCGGAACGGCCGCGAAGGAGTACAGGAGGTTTGGGAATGACCGTTGAGGAGAACAGGAAGTGGTGGGGCAAGTACGACTGGCCGCAGGACGGCGAGGAATGGAGCGACACTTGGGGCGGGGCGTGGGCGCAGTGGAACTTCTGCATCCGGCCCAGGATCGCGGGCTGGTTGCCGATTGCCGCCCAAGGTCGCACCCTGGAGATCGCCTTCGGGCGAGGTAGGTGGACCGAATTCCTTCTGCGGGAGTGCGGGCTTTACGTCGGCTTCGACATCGTGCAAGCCGTCGTAGATTACGCTCAGAATCGATTCCGTTCCGAGCATCACCGAGCCGAATTCCGGCTCTGCGACGGAAAGACGCTCCCTGGCATCTCCAACAACCAGATCGACTTCGCCTTCAGCTTCGATTCCCTGGTTCACGCCGAAGCGGATGTGATCGAAGCCTACCTGAAGGAGTTGGCGCGGGTGCTGGTCGTCGGAGGAACTGCCTTCATCCACCACTCCAACATGGCGGCCTGCCCCGGCGCGACCAATCCGGGCGCCCGCTCCCTGGACATGAGCGCGGAACTGTTCGCCCGGTCCGCGGGCGAAGCCGGCGTGCCTTGCCTGCTCCAGGAGCGCATCGCCTGGGGGCCGGCGCCTGACACGCTCCGGGACTGCCTGTCCACAATCCACAAGGGCGGCTGCATCGGGGGTGGCCATCCGGTTCTCAGCAACCTGGGCTTCATACGGGACGCCGCCCGCATCAAGGAGTTCGGAGCACGGTATGCTCCTTAATCCCCCTGTCGCCATCATGTCCGTCTTCAACGAAGCGGACATCCTTCCGTGGACCGTGGCACACCTCCGTGCTCAGGGGTGTAGGGTCTACGTGATGGACAACTGGTCCACGGACGGCTCCTGGGAGATGCTGAAGGCGCTGGGGGTGTGGCAAGGGGAGCGCTGGCCCGCAGCCGGGCCCAGCCCGGTACACGACTGGCCCGGACTGCTGGACCGCAAGGCCGAGATTGCGGCTCGCCTGGCGCCCCGCTGGATCATCCACCACGACGCGGACGAGATACGCCGGACGCCCTGGCCGGGAGTCACTCTGGCGAGGGGCTTTGAGCGGGTTGAGGCGGAGGGCTTTAACGCCATCGACCACAGCACCTACATCTTCCCGCCTGTCGATAACGGTTACTCGCGAGATCCAGAGAAGTACTTCCGCCTCTACCTGGCCGACCACTTGAATTACGACATGCCCCACGTCCAAGCCTGGCTGAACCCAAAGGGAACTAGGGTGGATCTGTCGTCACGGGCCGGCCACCACGTCATGTTCCCCGGCATCCACATCTACCCCGTGAAGTGGGTGACCAAGCACTACCCCATTCGGAGCCAGGCACAGGGTGAGCGGAAGGTGTTCAGGGAGCGGCTGCCGAGGTATCGTCCCGACCTGCGCGCCCAGGGGTGGCATGTGCAGTACGACATCGCCTCCCCGGGCTACTCTTTCTTGCACGACCCCGCGAATCTTCTGCCCTGGGAGGAATGACATGAAAATTTTGGTATTGGGAGGCGACGGCTACTGCGGCTGGCCCACGGCGCTCTACCTGTCTAAACAGGGCCACCGCGTAGGGATCGTGGACAGTTTCATCCGGCGGCTGTGGGACCATGAACTGGGCACGGAATCTCTTACGCCTATCTGTAGCCTGCGGGAGCGCCTGCGGGCTTGGCGCGGGGTAACGGGTCACGAGATCGAGGCTTTCCGGGAGGACATCTGCTCCTACGAGTTCCTGGC
>Ga0315296_10004492_pt1 | contig 11371 bp, 8 predicted proteins | sample YL17G14_18_MG_FD_203921 | JGI IMG/M metagenome (GOLD analysis project Ga0315296, IMG submission 203921) | Sediment microbial communities from Yellowstone Lake, YNP, Wyoming, USA - YL17G14_18 | ecosystem: Environmental > Aquatic > Freshwater > Lake > Sediment | place: USA: Wyoming | collected...
GATGCGGCAGCCCGCGAACTGGGCCTGCCCACGGGCGTGAAGATAGTCGCTGGAGCCCACGACCAGCCCGCGGGCGCACTTGGGTCGGGAATCACGAAGCCGCGCATAGCCATGGATGCCACGGGAACGGTGGAATGCATAACGCCAGCCTTCGCCCAGCCTGTTCTCACGGATGCCATGCTGCGGTTCAACTACCCGTGCTATCCACACGCGGTGCGGGGCATGTATGTCACCATTTCGTTCAACTTCACGGGTGGATCGCTGCTTCGATGGTATCGCGATGTGCTGGGGAAGCAGGAGAGAGAGGAAGCGGAAGTCGCGGGAATGGGCGTGTACGACATAATGATAGGCAAGGCCACCGCGGGGCCGTCGCCCATATTCGTGCTGCCTCACTTCACAGTGACCGGCACACCCTGGATGGATGCCGATGCGAAGGGCGCGATTCTGGGGCTGTCGCTGACGACCACGAAGGGAGACATTATCAAGGCGCTGCTGGATGGTTTGACATATGAGATGCGTCTGAATCTCGACTGCCTTCAGCAGGCGGGCGTGGAGATAGACTCGCTGCGCGCTATCGGAGGGGGCGCCAAGTCGCGAACGTGGCTGCAACTGAAGGCGGATATATTCAACAGGCCGGTTTCGTGCTTGTCGGTCTCGGAGGCTGCCTGCCTGGCTATGGCGCTGCTCGCGGGGACGGCAATCGGCGAATACAGTTCCATAGAAGAGGCCACCGACGCCACGATAAAGGTTACCGAGACGTTCGAGCCTGACGCGAAGGCTGTGGAGCAGTACGAAGAGCGATACCGCCTGTACCGCGAAATCTACCCCCTCCTCTCCAACTTCCTCCACAAAGTCTAACCGCACGGTCTCTACTATCGCTGTTGCTTCGGTAGTTTATGGCGTTGCCATCCCAGAGGGACTGCCGAAGCGAGGGGGACGTCGGGATGCACGGCGCAGGGCTTCGGCACTGAAGTACCGAAGCAAGGGAAAAAAGAAGCGCTTGATGGCCTCGAACGACACCAGAGCAGTGCAACTCTCCGCAAGGGAATGGTGGGGTCGTCGTCGGCTCCGCTACAATATCGGACTGATAGTTGCGGGATTATTGGCGTTTGCCTGCTACCTCTTGGTCGTCTCTTGGGGCGGTTCTACTCTTTCGACTCCCCGCCCCGCGGCCGCTGCCTTGCCAGGAATGCTGCTCCGAGCAGCCGCAGGATACCTTGTCCTGATGGCGATAGATAACGTATTCTATTTCCTTGGCCCGCTGCTGGAGCGTATCATCCAACCTGGCAATGTGGACAGGTACCGACAAACCACATTCCGGCTTGGTTTCTGGTTTTCTGTGCTGCTGCCTTTCACTATTCCTGCTGTATTGGCTTGCTCCTGTCTCGTAGACGTGGTCTTAGGCGGTAGGACGCCCGTGACAAGATCCGAGCTGCTCGGAACCTATGCGGCTGATTACGGGTTTGCGACGGACGCCGTGACCATCAAAGGAGATGGGCACTTCGTCCAGGAGGTGAAGGTCAGGCCGACTGGAAAGGTGTTCGTTGCCGAGGGGACGTGGACCTTCGACCCCCAGGATCGGGACATCCAATTCGAGGGGATGATGGTAGTGGTGGATTATGCGGGGGAGATGGTGCCCGACTTCGACAAGAAGAGGGATGGCCTGGTAATCCTTCCGGTGCGATGGTTGCTCGGGAAGCTGGAGATCGGTGGCGACGACATTCCGTGGGGCCGGGAGAGTGCTGACATACCTCACACAAAGCAAGCGAACCAGCCGTCGCAGGAATCGCGATAATGAATAGCGCCCCTAGACTTGCCGCCTGGATTGAGCCTGCTGGGCGTGCAGAAACCAACGGACGTCGTGCAATTCTGGTCACTGGCGTTGTATCCTGATATGAGGGAGACTCGTGGCCTTGCCGGTCTAGCCTCGTGAGGATGGGTACGTATGCTCTTTCCAATTGCGGGGTTTCTTATGTTCTTTGTGCCCGCGGCCGGCTTCCTGGCTGCCATTGTTTTGTGTTGTGTCAGGCGCTGGCGGTTTCTGGCGCCTTTCGCGTTCCTTGTTCCCCTGCTCGCCTCGTATGGAGCACTGGCCGGTTTCTTCACTGCTGGAATCGGCCTAGAAAGGCTTCGTGTTCCTGAAAGGATCACTGGAATCGGAGCATTGTTCGGTTTCCTCATTGGTGGCATTCTGGGCGGTGTTGCCGGTCTAGGCGGCGGCCTTGCTGTCAGCCGTGCCGTTCGATGGTTGAAAGCCCGACGCTGAGGTTGGCTTCGCACCGCCGTGCCTTCAGCGGATGTCCGCCAGCCGGCGCACTGCTCCCTTACAGCCGGTTGCTTCAGTAGTTTACTGCCGAAGCAATGCGAGGCGGGGGATCAGGCCTGGACGACTTCCATGCGCTGCTGGTGGGCGCGCTTGTCGGCGTACATCGCCTGGTCGGCTGCGGCGATGAGGGTGTGCATGTCCGGCCCGTCGTGCGGGAATATTGCCAGCCCGATGCTTACCCGCACCCTTATGCTCTTGCGCGCGTTAAGCATGGGCTGGTATGCGGCCACATCGGACGAAATCCTGCCGACTATGGCCTCCGCCTCCTGCCGGTCCGCCCCTGGGAGTATCAGAAAGAACTCGTCCCCGGCGTGACGCGCCACAGTGTCATAATCCCTCACGCTGCGGCGGAATATGTCGGCCATATCGCGAAGCACGGTGTCGCCGGCCTGATGCCCGAACCTGTCGTTCACCGACTTGAAATCATCTATGTCCAGCGCCACGAGAGTCAGATTCTGCCCCTCGCGGCGGGCTCTGTTCAACTCCTGGTCCAGCAGAACGTAGAAGTACCGCGCGTTCGGAAGCCCGGTGATCGTATCTGTCAGCGCTGACTGCTCCGTCTTCTCGAACTTCAGGGCATTGTCTATGGCCTTGGCCGCCTGCTCGGCCACAACCGTCAGAAGCCTCTGGTGGTCTTCCTGGAAGGCTCCGGCGTGCTCGTGGTAGATGGTTAGCGCGCCTATCACCTCGCCCTCGATCCGCAAGGGAATGGATAGCGCGGCTTTGAGCAGATTGGGGTGCACGCGGGGTTCGGCCCAGCGCAAGTCCTCCCACGCGGGCTGGTCCCTGCTGGGCCGACCGGCAGCGACCACGGAACCGCTCACTCCTTCGCCCAGCGGTATTCGAAGGCCGGTAACATCGGTGGCCAGTAATCCAGCCGCATGGCGTCCCACGACATTGTGCTTGTTCTCGTCCACCAGGAACACGATGCACGTGTCGTAGTCTATGATCTTTTTCGTCTTGCTCACGACCAGGGACAGGGTCTCGCTCAGGTTGAGGCTCCGGCCCATGGTCTGCACAATCTCGTAAAGAGCGTACAATTCCTGGCGCGCGGCGGTGATGTCGCGAACTATTCCCTTCCCCGCTGCGAATTCCAGAGCGGGCGCGGGCTTCGCATCACGTTCAAGCCCGGCTCTGACCTCGTCCTTGCGCGCTACCCGCAGGAAAGCTCTGACCACATCGGGATCGAACGCCGTGCCGGTCTGCCTCGCAACTATGTCCACGGCCTCATCGTAGTCGTGCGGTGGCCTGTATGGTCGAGGGGAAATGAGTGCGTCGAAGACATTCGCCACCGCAATGACTCGGGCTGCCAACGGTATGGATTCGGCCGATACCCCTTCGGGATACCCCGTCCCGTCCCACCGCTCATGGTGGTGCTCTATTGCGGGCAGCACATCAGGGGGAAGGCTAACGCCGTGCAGCATCTGCACCCCAATACGCGGGTGGGTTTCCACCTTCTTCCTTTCCTCGGGCGTGAGCAGGCTTGGCTTTGAGAGTATGTGTTCGGGAACGGCCAGCTTGCCGACGTCGTGAAGAAGTGCCGCAGTCTCCACCACTTCAACCTCCTGGGAACTCAAGCCCATTTCCCGCGCGATGAGCCCGGCCATCTCCGTGACTCGCTCCACGTGGCGGTGGCTGTGCACGTCCTTGAGGTTGATGGCGGAAGCGAGGGCTGCAATCACAGAGCGATTCAAGTGGCGGAGGCTCTCGGCGCGGCCGTAAGCCTGTCTCGCGCGCTCGAGGCTCCGCTCCTGGCCGAGGGAGAAACCCACGAGTGCGATCAGGAGGCACAGGGATGTGAGCACGATCACGTCGTGCCACCAGGGCAGCGGGCCGCTCACCCAGGCGTAGGCCTGGGTGACCAGGGCGACGCCACCAAGGGCCATAACCAGCACGCGCACGCCCAGTCGGGCGGGCCCGGCCGGCTTGATCATCTTCGGTTGGTCCACCAAGCAATTTTTCCACAGTAGGGCCTCGAAACGGAGGCCCGGGGAAAGCCTCAAGATGCCATCTCTTGCGCCTCAGGGCCCTTGGATGGTAGAATACAGCGCTTCCGGGCGGGGTGCACGGGTCGGCCCGAGGCAGCAAATCTGGTGCCGGAGGGCCTCAGTGCGCCTGAAGAGCGTTGACATCTCGGGATTCAAAACCTTCGCGGAAAAGACCCGTCTGGAGTTCACCCCAGGCATTACCGCCATCGTAGGCCCCAACGGTTCCGGCAAAAGCAACATAGCGGATGCCGTCGTTTGGGCGCTGGGGGAGACGAGCCTGAAATCCCTCCGATCATCGCGCGCGCAGGACATCATATTTGCCGGCACCGACTCCAGGAAGCCCCTGGGCCTGGCGGAGGTCTGCCTGACGCTCGACAACGAGGACTCGTCGCTGCCGGTGGAATTCCCTGAAGTGAGCATCACCAGGCGGGTTTTCCGCTCCGGCGAGGGCGAGTACATGATAAACAGGGCGCCCAGCCGCTTGCGAGACATACAGGAGATGCTTCTCGACACCGGCGTGGGCAAGGCGGCCTACTCCATTGTCAGCCAGCTGCAAATTGACTCGATACTCTCTCTGCGAGGCGAAGACCGGCGGGAGTTGTTTGAAGAAGCCGCAGGCGTGCAGAAATACCGGCAGCGTCGGAACGAATCCGAGCGCAGGCTGGAAGCCACCCGGCAGAACCTGCTCCGCCTCGCGGATGTGATCACCGAGTTGGAGTCTCAACTGCCTCACTTTAGAGAGCAGGTGGAACGGGCGCAGAAGCACAAGGCGCTGTCGGACGAACTCGCTGAGATAGCGAGGGATCTGCTGCTCTGCCAGGCTCATGACCACAATGCCACGCGCGAGCGGATAGTGCGCCGGGAGCAAGACGGCTTGCTGGAACTGGAGACAGCCAGGAACCAGCAGCAGGCAAGCCAGCAACTCGTGGGTTCGCTGACCGAGAAGTCGGCGCAGTTGGAGCAAGACCTGGAACGCCAGCAGGCCGCCTGTTCAGCCCTGTCGTCGCGGGCGAACGAGGCCGACAGGACGGCGGCGCTGGCCTCCGAGCGCCTGGCCAGCCTTGAATCGCGTCGAAACGAACTTCTCCACGAGATCGAGTCTTTGAAGGCGGGAGCGGATTCGACCCGTGCCGACCTCGCCAGAGAAAAGGAGACCCGGCAGCATCTGCGGAGAAGAGCAACGGAACTCGAGGAGCACAATCAAGGAATCGCGCCACTGGGCGCTATCTGGGCGGGGCTGGTCTCCTCAATAGAGGAAGCGCAGCAGGAATGCCGGTGGCGGCACCTCGACCTTGTCCATGCTCTGGCAGATACCAGGAACCGCCTGTCGCAGGCGGAGTCGCTGCGCAGAGCAGCCGAGGCGTCGCTGGAACGACTCGGCGCGCAGGCGAGGGATGCGAAGGCGAACCTGGTGTCTAGTGAGGCCCGACTGGCTGACCTCCGGGGGCGAATCGAATCACTGAGCGAGGAGCTTCGCTCCGCGAGAGTGCGAATGGAGGCTCTGCAGGAGGAGCGGCAGCGCGCCGCGCAGGTTCAGCAGGACTCAGAACGGCAGGCCAATGAACTCCTGCAGCAAGTGTCCGCTTTGGCCTCCAGGCTGGCCGCGATCGAAGAAATGAGCGCACAGGTTTTCTCGCCGGGCTCGGCGGCGATCATGCGCGCAGCGCAGGAAGGCTTGCTGCCAGACAGGTTCGCCCTGATCCGCGACATTGTGAAGGCGCGCCCTGAGTTCGAGAGAGCCGTAGAGGCGGTGCTCGACTCTCGGCTGGACCATGTCATCGCCTCTGACGAAGGCGCGGCTCTGAGCGCCGTGGATTTCCTTTCGAGGACTTCCGGCGGAAGAACTACGGTGTGGTTGACGCAAGCAGAGAGCAAGGAACTTCGCCCTGACAGCATTGCGCGCGGGATAGAATGCAGCCCTGAGTATCGCGCGACGATCGAGCACCTGCTGGAGGGGGCGGTGATGGCGCCGGACAGGAATGCGGCGCTGTCCCTGCTGCGGTCCGGCGAGGCGGCATGCGTCGTTACGCCTGAGGGCGAGGTGTTCCACCGTCACGCGATTTCAGGAGGTACAGCGCCACCACTGCGCCTTGCCTGGACGCGCGAGATCGAGGAACTGCGGGCGGAGATATCCGAGAAGCAATCACTGGCCGAGCAGGCGCTTTCCAAGGCTCAGGCGGCTCGCGATCAGGGAGATCACGCCGCATCTGAGATAGATGCGACCGCCCGCCGGATCGGGGACCTGCAAACCTCGCTGGCCGCTGCGGAACAAGCGCTCAGCAGTGGAGAGCCTGAGGGCGGCCGGCTCCGCGAGGCGCTCGAGGGCATCGAACAGGAGGGGAGTCGCCTGGAAAACGAGCACACGCAGGCGCAGCATGAGTGCGGCGAACTGCAAGGGGAAATCGAACGGCGGCAGGCACAGGTTGCGGCGGCTGAGACAACTGCACAGTCGCTGGAACAGGCCGCCTCGAGTGCGCCCGGGGAACTCCTGAGCCATCTGAGCTCTGCCCTGGCCCTTGAGACGGCGGGCCTTCAAGCGCAACTGCTCTCCTCGGCTCGCGGGAGCGGCCAACGCCAGCGCGCGCTTCTGGATGCGCTTTCCGCCTACCGTGTGAAGAGCCAGGCCGCGCAGTCGCTCTCCGCACAGCTTGAATCGCTGGCCGCCGAGCGCGACGCAGCGACTGGTGTCAGCGCAGAGGCGACACAGGCCCTCGAGGCAGGGCGGCAGGAACTGGAAACGCTTCAACGCCTGAGGCAGACCACCTCAAAGGACCTGGCCTCGACTCACGAGACCATACAGCAGCAGTCCGCGCAAATCCAGGAGATTCACGATTCGCTATCTTCGCTGCAGGTTCGCCGTGCAAGCCTGGAGGCCGAGATCTCGTTTGTCTCCAGGTCGCTGCGGTCGGAGCATAGTCTCTCTTTGGAGCAAGCCCTCGCGATAGAGCGGCCGAAAAGGTCGCGCGCTGCTGCCCAGGCTCGCTCTACGGAACTGCGGCAGGAGATTGAAGCGATGGGGCCGGTCAACCCGGCGGCAGAGGCCGACCTGGGCGCGATTGAGAATCGCATGAACGACCTCCAGGCGCAGAAGCAGGACGCCGAGAAGGCGCAGGAAGACCTTCTCCGCATCATCAGCGAGATCGAGAGCGCGGCGCAAGAGATGTTCCTGGAAACCTTTCGGGCCGTCCAGGTAGCGTTTCAGGATGTATTTCGCCGGCTTTTCGACGGCGGCGAGACGGAACTATCGCTGACGGACCCTGAACATCCGCTGGAGGGCGGCGTTGACGTGCACGTGACATTGCCTGGAAAGCGCCGGCAGAACCTGCTGCTGCTTTCCGGTGGCGAAAGAGCCATGACTGCCCTGGCGCTGGTGCTATCTCTCATCAAGGTGCGGCCATCTCCCTTCGTGATACTGGACGAAGTGGACGCCCCGCTCGACGACGCGAATGTGGGAAGGTATGCCTCGCTTCTCCGCGAATGGGCGGACAAGACGCAGTTCATAATCATCACGCACAACCGCGGAAGCATGGAGGCCGCCGACACGCTGCATGGCATCACCATGGAGCACCCCGGCGTTTCGAAACTCGTCAGCGTGCGGCTGGAAGAGTGGAAGTCGCCGGCGGACCAGGAAGAAGATGCGTAGCCCTGCCATGGCGGTCATCGCCCTTGCCATGTGCTATCTCGCTTCGGGATGCGCGTGGCAGAAGCGGCATGACGTGTACTTGGTGGTGGACGCGTACTGCGACGCCGAGGTGAAGGGCGATTTGCAGGCCAAGTACCAGCACCTTGCGCCCGAATCCCTGGAGGTGTTGCGAGGCACCGGCACGGGCAGCAGCGTCGTGGGAGTGAGCGTAGCCCCAACACCTATACTTGGCTGGGGCATGGGCTCGTACAAGATCGAACCCTCCGACATAGCAGTCAAGAAAGAAAAGGCGTATGCACAGGTAACCGCCACCTTCTTGGGGCCTCGCAGTCAGAGGAAGAACGTGACCTTCACCGTGTATCTGAAGAGTTACAAAGAGCCCAAAGTGGGCGGCGGCACTGAGACGGTATGGCGGGTGAACGAGATTGAGACGAAGTACAGGCTGGCCGGGGCGCTGGTGGGGCAGGAATACGCAGACCTTTGGATGCGGCAGTTGAAGAGCCAAGAGGAATGGAGGAGGGCTACCTCGCCAGGGGTTCCTGTACCGCTTCCTGGCCCTCGTTAGGCAAGAGCCGGCACCCTCGGACTGGGCCTACATCATTCCGCCCCTGCGCTGCCCAGGGCAGCATGGGCTTTCCGTTCTCCCTTCACCAACGCTGCCTTGACGCTCCATGACCACGCTGTTAGAATCGCTCGCGATGTCTTCTCGCACGCCCCTCAATGTGTGCACCGTAATGTTCGACCTTGACGGCGTCATCTGGCGCGGCCAGAGGCCGTTTCCGGAAGCCGGGCCGGCGGTACAGTGGCTCGGCGAACAGGGCATCTCATCTTACTTTCTCACCAACAATTCCACCAGGACGAGGGCGGACTACGTTGGGCTGCTGGCGCGGGCGGGCATCACTTGCACCGAAGACCGAATAATGACATCTGCCTACGCAACGGCGCTCTACATGGCCGAGCGAGGCTGGAAAGACAAGCAGGCGCTCGTGATCGGAGAGAACGGGCTGGAAGAGGAACTGAAAAGAGCAGGCATGCGGGTAACGCGGCCGCCCGAATGGAGAGATGCTCAGGCCGTTGTCGTAGGACTGACCCGCAGTTTCGACTACGAGGCCCTGTTCTGCGCGCAGCAGGCAATCCTGTCCGGCGCCACCTTCATAGCCAGCAACCGCGACGGCACGTACCCGACGGAGGAGGGGCTTCTGCCCGGCGCAGGCTCCATAGTGGCTGCTGTCGCCGCTGCCACGCACACAGAGCCAACCGTGGTGGGGAAACCGCAGCCATACATGGTGGAGAAGGTTCTGACCAGCGCGAACTGCTCCGCTGAACATGCCGCCCTCGTGGGCGACAGGCTGGACACGGATATCGAACTGGCGCGACGGCTCGGCATTTTCGCCATCCTCGTGCTCACGGGCGTAACCACGATGGAGGCTGCCAGAGCGGCCGAGGGATCGTGCCGGCCGGATGCGATAATCGAGAACCTGGGGGAACTTCCCGCCCTGCTGAAAGGAGGCCATGGTGGATGCGATTGAAGCGATAAAGACGAGAAGAAGCGTAAGATCCTACGGCCCGGACCCAGTGCCCGCGGAGATTGTCGAGGACATCATAGACTGCGCGCGTTTCGCTCCGACGGGCCGCGGCGAAGAGCCGTGGGAGTTCGTCGTGGTCACGGACGAGCGCACGCGCAAGAAGATCGCCGACATCGCGCAATACGGGCGGTTCATCGCGACGGCCGCTGTCTGCGTCGCTGTCTTCTGCCGCGATACCACTTATTATATTGAGGATGGCTCAGCGGCCACGCAAAACATTCTGCTGGCTGCCCATGCCCACGGCCTTGGCTCATGCTGGGTGGCGGGCGATAAGAAGCCTTATGCGTCCGAGATGGCGAAACTGCTCGGCGTTCCCGCCGGGTACAAGCTGGTCAGCCTCGTAGCCATCGGCCACCCGCTGGAGACTCCGCAGAAAGACAAGAGGCCTCTGGAAAAAGTGCTGCACTGGGAGCGCTTCTAGGGCCCCCGGAGGAGGCAACGACCACGACTGCGCGTGTAGCACTCACAATCGCAGGGTCTGATCCGTCCGGCGGTGCAGGAGTCCAGGCGGACCTGAGGACGTTCTCCGCACTCGGTGTCTTCGGGTGCGCCGTGGTAACTGCCATCACCGCGCAGAACAGCCGCGGCGTATGGAGTTCGTGGCCGCTTTCGGGCAGGCAGGTTCGCGAGCAGCTGGAGGCCGTGCTTTCAGACATACGCCCTGGAGCGGCAAAAACGGGAATGCTTGCCAGCGCAGCGGTGGTGCGAGAGGTGGCGAGGGCTATCAGAAAACATGAGGTGCCCAACCTCGTGATAGACCCCGTGATTCGCGCGAAGGACGGCACGAGACTGATTGACGATGACGGGCTGCGTGCGCTGAAGCAGGAACTGCTGCCGCTCGCCTGCCTCGTGACACCTAACGCACCGGAGGCGGCTGCGCTGTCGGGCATGCCGGTGCGTACTCTCCGACAGGCGCGCGCGGCGGCTGAGAAAATCCTGGCGCTGGGATGTAGTGCAGTGCTTATAAAAGGCGGACATCTTCCACGCATCAAAGGGCGCGTAATTGACCTGTACTACGACGGGCGGTTCAGAGAGATCCCGCGCGTTGCTATTCCTGTCGCGCCACGCGGGACCGGTTGCGTGCTGTCCGCGGCAATCGCCGCCATGCTGGCAAGACGGCTTCCAATGTTGGCGGCGGTCAGGGAAACCAGGTCGTTCTTGCAGCGTGCGCTTCGCAGTCCGCAAGCAGTCGGTTCCGGCCGCCCCTCTCTCCTTCCGTTTTCTTGACACCTCTGCGAGTGGGTGCTAGATTAGTCGTTGAGCAATGCCTATCTACGAGTTCCGATGCAGAGACTGCGGGCAGCGGTTCGAGGCCTTGTGCCGAATGGCCAGCAATGGCTCGGGCCTGAAGTGCCCCGAATGTAAGGGCAAGCGACTCTCGCGGCTGATGTCCGCTTTTGTGTCCAGGAGCGCATCGAGAGGCCCGGAATCCGCGAGCACCCGGTCTTCATCCAGTTGCGCGTCCTGCTCTGCCACTTCCTGTTCAACCTGCCGGCACTGAGGATCGCCGCTCAGGCGGCATTGCAAGGGGATACAAATGGCGACTATCGAAGAGTTCCGCAAACTTGGGCTCAAGATCGCGCAGGTGTCCGCTGCCGAGCGAGTGCCTGGGGCGGACAAACTCCTCAAACTGACGCTCGATTTGGGCGGCGAGACCAGGGTGACTGTCGCCGGCATAGGCCACGTTTACCAGCCTGAGCAACTCGTGGGGAAGCAACTCATCGTGGTCACGGAACTGCAGCCCGCGCTCATCAGGGGCGTGCTCTCGCAGGGGATGATCCTGGCCGTTGGCTCCGGCAGCGATATCGTGCTGCTCGGCCCCGAACGG
>Ga0315296_10004493_pt1 | contig 11370 bp, 8 predicted proteins | sample YL17G14_18_MG_FD_203921 | JGI IMG/M metagenome (GOLD analysis project Ga0315296, IMG submission 203921) | Sediment microbial communities from Yellowstone Lake, YNP, Wyoming, USA - YL17G14_18 | ecosystem: Environmental > Aquatic > Freshwater > Lake > Sediment | place: USA: Wyoming | collected...
ATGAAAGAACGTTGAATCTCCTAGAGTCGCAATTGTTTCTCTTCCAGTTGTTTTGCTTATTCCTTGCGCGGTGCCCACGCTTGCACCCATGCAGATCATGATGTCTCCCACGTTCAACGGCGGAGAAATCCCCAAAGCATAGCATCCGATGTCATCAGGATATACTGCTGTCTCGCCGCCAACCTTTTTGATGACGAAGTAAGATGCTCGGTGAGGACAGCCTGCACAGAGAATCGGCGGTCTGGACGGCAAACCCTTTGTCGCTTCTGCGAATTTCTCGCTGATCTTCTGAAAATCAATGAGGACACTTTTGCCGGTTATCTCTGAAAGTCCGATTGCCACCAAGCGTGTCGAGAGCTCTCCTTGCCTCGGGAAAAAGTCCCCGGTCATCTTTCCACTTATCTCGACGTTCGGCGAATGATCCTTGGCTATTGCCTTGATCTGCATCTCTAAGTATGGTTCAAGCTCTTCAACGATCACAACCTTGCGATAGCTTTGCAGGAATTTCGTAATCGTTTTTTCAGGAAGTGGATGCGTCATACCCAGTTTCAAAAAACCTGCATCCAAGTCTATGAGGTTCGCAGCTTCAACTGCATAGTTGAAAGCTGATCCTGAAGAGATTATGCCAATTTCTCCGCCTCTTTTGACCACTTCGTTGTATGGTGATGTTTCACTGACCTGCTTGGCTTCTGCAACTTTTCTCAGTAGAACGTCATGTTTGGGTCTTGAGAAGGCTGGCACCATGACTAGACGTTTCATGTCCCGTATGAAATCGCCTCTGAGATTCGGTTTCACCACTTTCCCATATTGAACTGGTCCTCGAGTGTGACTGACGCGAGTAGTTGTTCTCAGGAGTACCGGCAACTCGAGTTTCTCAGAAATCTCAATAGCTGTAACCGTCATTTCCTTGGCTTCATGGGGATTGGACGGTTCCAGGCAAGGAAGATTTGACAATAATGCATAGAAGCGGCTGTCTTGCTCGTTCTGCGAGCTGTAACATTCGGGGTCGTCAGCCGTTACTATCACGTATCCTCCTCTGACACCCACATAAGCTAAGGTCATGACCATGTCAGCAGCGACATTCAATCCGACATGCTTCATTGCTGTAAGCGACCTCACCCCCGAGTTGGCTGCACCTGCCGCAACTTGGACGGCTACCATTTCATTGACAGAGTATTCCATGTACAAGCCGGCTTCCTTGGCGATCTCCGAGATTGAGTCACCGATTTCGGACGCCGGCGTTCCCGGATAAGTGGTCACTACGCTTATTCCGGCTTCGAGAATTCCTCTTGCGATGGCTTCGTTACCGAGCAGAAGCACCCGTTTTCTTGGAGCATCTTCCAATAATATCTTTAAGTCAGGCAATAAAATTCTCCTCAGACTCGTCGAAAGCTGTCACAGTCTTGAGCTTTACATATAGCTTTTGGTGAAAATCTGTGGCTACGGCATGATCAAGTTGACAAACCGAAAGGTTATTAAAATGTCGACAAGATAACTGCACATTCTCGAGGTTTGCATCATGTCTATTAAGCTATCTTCAGGCGAAGAAATCCCCATAGAAATGCACAAGACGCGAATGGTTCAAAAAATCCAGCTGGTACCAGTTGAACAAAGGCTGAAGGCAATAGAAGAAGCAGGTTACAACACTTTCCTGTTGAAAACCAAAGACGTTTTTCTAGACATGCTCACAGACAGCGGCGTCAACGCAATGAGCGACAACCAATTCGCTGCGATGATGAAAGTCGATGATGCTTACGCAGGAAGCATGACTTTCTACGAGTTTGCCAAAGCAGTGGAAGATGTTCTAGGATACAAGCACGTTATGAACGTACACCAAGGAAGAGCAGCTGAACATCTTCTCGCAAAAGTCTACGCCAAACCAGGCGGCGTCATCCCCACAAATTATCACTTCACCACAACCAGAGCGCACATTGAACTGCAAGGAATGCAGGTTCTGGAGATATACTACGACGGAGCATTGAAGACAGAAAGCACCAATCCGTTCAAAGGATGCATGGACCCAGAGAAACTCAAGAACGTGATTCAAAAGTATGGAAAGGACAAGATCGGTTTCGTTCGGATGGAGGCAACCACCAACCTGATCGGTGGACAACCTTTCTCAATGAAGAACCTGAAGGAAATAAGACAGATCTGCACCGAAAACGGACTGCTTCTGGTAATAGACGGAAGTCTAATCTCAGAAAACGCCTACCTAATTATGCAGCGCGAAAAAGGATACGAAAATAAGACCGTCGCGGAAATAGTCAAAGAAATGTGCAGCACCGCAGACATTTACTACATGAGCGGAAGAAAGAACACGTGCGTCAGAGGCGGTTGCATAGCAACCAACAATCTGAAACTCTTCGAGCAGATTCAACCCTGGCTCCCCGTTTACGAAGGCTTCTTCACGTACGGCGGCATGTCAATGCGCGAAGTCGGAGCGATGGCCGTCGGAATGAGGGAAATGGTAGACCCTGAGCTGGCAGGATGCTCAGTTGAGCAGATCAAGTACTTCGTCAACAAACTCTCCAAAGCCGGAATTCCAGTTGTAACCCCGCCAGGCGGGTTAGCCTGCCATCTCGATGCAATGAAATTCCTACCGCAAGTCCCACAGCCAGAATACCCTGCCGGCGCCTTGGCGGCAGCATTGTTCATTTCTTCAGGAATAAGAAGCATGGAAAGAGGCACCATTTCAGTCGACCGCGACCCGAAAACCGGGAAAGAAATCATGGCCGACATCGAGCTGACAAGACTTGCGTTGCCCAGAAGAGTGTACTCGGTATCTCACATCGAATACGCGATCGACAGGATAAAATGGCTGTACGCACACCGAAAACTTGTAAAGGGTCTGAAATTTGTATCTGAACCGCCAGTGCTAAGGTTCTTCCTCGGAAAACTCCGAGCTCTTGACAATTGGGGAAAAGACCTGACAGAAACATTCAAGAAAGAAATGGGCCAACGATAAGGTCCCTTTCTACGATCCTTTTCTTTTTCAAAATTCCATGTTCAGTTACTAAGCAACCTTTAGTTTCTTCAGGTGCTTTAGAATTTCTTCAATTGCGACTTCAGGAGGCATGTCTATGTCTTTCGTTTTGAAATCTACGAAGGGAACTTTCTTCTCTATGTAGTACTTGAGAATCGGCTCTGTCTGACGTTCATAGATTCCTATGCGGTCTCTGATCACTTTGGGCGTGTCGTCGGAACGTTGGTAAAGCTGTCCACCGCATTTGTCGCATATCCCTTCAACCTTCGGTTTCAGAAACCTTGTGTTATAGACTTCTCCACAGTTCTTGCATATCCTTCGGCTTGACAGCCTTTCCACGATAATCCAGTCTGGAACTGTGAGTTTGATAACCGTGTCTATCTTGATTAGCTTGTCAAGCGCCTTCGCCTGTTCGATTGTTCTTGGAAAACCGTCGAGTATGAAGCCATTCTTGCTGGAGGAACGGGACATTCGCTCCTTAAGCACTTGGATCACAACATCATCTGGGACTAGCTGTCCTTTTTCAACGTAGCCTTTCACTTTTTTTCCGAGTGGAGTTTCCTCTTTCATGATTTCTCTGAGGATGTCGCCTGTGGAGAACACGTCAACGTTGAGTTTTGCTTGCAGGCGTGAGGCGTAGGTTCCTTTGCCTGAGCCTGGTGGACCAAAAATGACAAGCTTCATATTTTCACCATGTCCTTTGGATTTTTGTTTGTACCCTCAAGGCTTTGGCGACAAAATCTATCTGCCTTTGAAAACGGGTTTTCTTTTCTCCGTGAAGGCCGAGACCCCTTCCTTGAGGTCTTCACTGGATCCTACCACTCCGAAGCCTTCGCGTTCCAGAGCAAGAGCCGAATCTAGACCGATGTCACTGCCTTTATTGATCAGAGCCTTAGCCACTTTTAATGCCACCGGAGCCTTCGACGCCAAATCTTTGGCAAACTGGCTCACCGTCTCTCTGAACTTGTCCGCAGGTACAACCATGTTAACGATTCCTATCTGCTCAGCCGTTTTTGCATCAATGATCCTTCCTGTGAAAACCAGTTCCTTTGCCTTCGTCATGCCCACGAGCCGCGTTAGTCTCTGCGTGCCGCCCCAGCCGGGGATGAGTCCAATGTTAATTTCTGTCTGTCCCATTTTCGCGTTTTCCGAGGCAATTCTGAGATCGCAAGACATTGCCACTTCCAAACCGCCACCCAAGGCGTAGCCGTTGATCGCGGCGATAACTGGTTTTTCAAGGTTTTCGAGGCCAACGCATAGTTTTTCACCCATGAACGACAGTTCTCTCGCTTTGAGAGCGGTCATTCCAACCATGGCTTTTATGTCTGCGCCCGCTGAGAAGGCCTTTTCGCCAGCTCCGGTCAAAACAACAACGCGGACTGCTTCGTCGGTCTTGACGTCTTCAAGCGCATGTAGGATTTCTTCTACTACTTCTTTGCTGAAGGCATTAAGAGCCTCCGGACGATTCAGTGATATTGTGGCGACGCCTTCATCTTTCTCATAGATTATGTACTTGAATTCCATCGATCCCCTCTCCCTCTCTATTTCTGTGTCCAGTCGTAGAAGCCCTTGCCGGTTTTTCTGCCCAGCATTTGGGCTTTAACCATCTGTTTAAGACCAGTTGTCGGATGAAATTTAGGGTCCAGCTCCTTCGTCAAAACGTCAGCAATAGCCAAGGTCGTGTCCAAACCTATATAATCCAAAAGCATCAACGGACCCATCGGCCAATTCAAGCCAAGTTTTATCGCTTTGTCAATGTCTTCCTTGTCCGCCACGCCTTCCCAGTGCAAAGCAACTGCTTCATTCAGCGCAGGAATGAGTATGCGATTGACTATGAAGCCAGGGCTGTCCTTCTTTACGACCACTGTTTCTTTCTCCATCTTGTGAGCAATATTCAGCACTGTCTCGACGGTTTCATCGGAAGTCCTGGCTCCTCTGATGACCTCAACGAGTTTCATGAGTTGTGGCGGGTTGAAAAAGTGCATTCCGCAAACTTTTTCAGGACGTTTGGTGGCCGAAGCCATCTCCGTGATGCTCACCGACGAAGTATTGGACGCGATAATCGCGTGAGGCGGTGCATAACCGTCCACTTCTTTGAAAGTAGTCTTCTTCAATTCCAGATTCTCGGGAATCGCCTCGATTATCAGATCTGCGTTTGAAACAGCCTCTTTGAGACCGAGCATTGGATGAATCCTGGCCAAGATCGCGTTCATTTCCGCTTCCGAAAGTTGCGCTTTCTTGACGAATCGTTGGAGACTGTCCCTTATCATGCTCATGCCTCCATCGATGAATCTTTGCTCAACATCCCGCATGTTGACTTCATACTTCCCGACTTGGGCAGCTACTTGAGCAATCCCGTGTCCCATCAAACCTGCTCCTAAGACTGTAACTGTTTTGATTTCGGTCATTCTAATCACCCATCAGTTCAGAATCAGTAACTCGACCTTTTCACTAAAAAGGTTTTCCGGCAAGCTTCTGCCAATGTTCCTTCGACTTATGGAAGGAAGCATTTGTGCTAGTCAGCGTATCTGGCTGTCTTGGAGAAGAAAAAAGGGTTAGAAGATGAAGTTTTTGTCAAGCCATTCAGGATACCACTTGTATTTCTCCAGCGGCTCAGCCTTCCGTAATCCATCATAAGTTGCTTTTGCCAAAGCGATTGTTTTCTTCGCATCACGATAGAGCCTGACAAGTCCCTTTGACTCTAGATTCTTCAGGATTTCGTCCAGTCTTGTATCATCGGCGTCTCCGAGTTTTTCCTTGAGGTCTTCCCTAGACATGTACAATCCCGGGTTTACGATGTAGTCTTCTGCCAGAATCTTCAACATGTTTGGTTCGGTTGCCTCTAGTTGTGCCAAAGGTTCGGTAGTTGACATTGGGACTTTGATCTTCGCGTGCACCCGTCTGTTGGGCATTTTGAGGTCTTTGGCCATTGCTTTTAGTCCGCCGCGGAATATGACGAGTTTCATGATGTCGTTAGTTCCTGCTCCGATTTGATTGACTTTCGCGTCACGGAGATATGTTTCGAGCGGGTAGAATCTTGTCCAGCCGTCTCCTCCCATGACTTGAATAGCGTCGCTGATTAGCTTCTCGTAAGTGTCGGAGGTCAACCTTTTCGCGTTTGCTGCTTCAACCATCGCGTCTTTGTGTTGGTCTAGCAGGTGCGCAGCATAGTAGATCAGTAATCTTGAAGTGTAGAGTTGTGAAATCATCTCAGCTATTTTTGCTTGATTTGTCGGAATGTCTATCGTCGGCTTATCAAACTGGATTCTTCTCTGCGCGTACGCAACTGCGTGTCGTATCGATTCTCTCATTGGCCCAAGCATTGCGGCCGAGTAAACTACCCGTTCAAAGTTCAGTCCTGCCATCATGACTTTCCAACCCGCCCCTTCGGATCCAATGAGGTTTTCGGGAGGAACTTTGACGTTGTCAAAGTCTAGGGATCCATTGGGAAGGCCAATCCATCCAGAGAGTTCGTTGATTTTTTCGACCGAAAAGCCCGGTGTCTTCTTTTCGGCAAGAAAAGCTGTAAGGTGCTGGTATTTTGCCTTGTCTTCAGGTTTCTCACTTGTTCTTGCGTAGACCACGTAAACGTCAGCTAGACCAGCGTTGGTAATGAAACGTTTTTTCCCGTTCAAGACATAGTCTTTTCCTTCGCGCATGGCTTTTGTTTCAATTCCGGCAGCATCAGAACCTACGGAAGGTTCGGTTATGCACACAGCTCCTACGAGTTCTCCTTTGGCTATTCTTGGAAGCCATTTGCGTTTCTGTTCTTCAGTGCCGAAAGTCAACAACTGCTCGACGCCGCCGAACATGGACACCGAATACGCTTCGGATAGAGCTGAGCATATTCTCCCGAGTTCTTCAGCGATTATGCTTACGCCTGTGACTCCGACGTCCATTCCATCGTACTGTTTGGGAATAACTGCCCCGAACCATCCTTTCTGAGCGACCTGTCTCAACAAATCTGTCGGGAACTTCTTCGTCCAGAAAACTTCCTCTCCTAGGGGGATGCTTCTGTCAGCAAAAGCCTTTGCATCTTCCATAAGCATTTTCTGCTTGTCATTCCACCATGAATAAAGTTCCATATATCGTGCACCTAAGGTGATATTGGCTAATGGAGTATGGAATTTTAAACTTTCGCTGGGCGAAAGAGTGGAATATTCGTGCCATCAACTTGGAAAGCTCGGCTATGTCAAATCTTATATTAGTGACGCGTGAATAGGATATTAGCCCCGGCTCGCCTTGTCTGGATTGTGTCTTGATTGAGAAAGACTATATTCAAGAAACTTGAAGCTCAGAATTTGATCACAAACTATAACCACATGAGAAAGAATCTGCCTCCGAAGCTTCCAGAAAGAGTTTTCATTTGGGACGAAACTCTGTGGGAAGGTGCTCAGACTCCGTCTGTTTTTTTGACCTATGTCGAGAAGGTCAAGTTGGCAAAAATGATGGATGAAATGGGGGTGTCAGCGATAGAGGTTGGTTTTCCTGGGATTTCGGACCAGGAGAAAGCTTCAATCAAGAAAATCGCAAACGAAGGTTTTCAACAGGCAAGCATTGCTGCTTCTTCACGAATAATGAAGAGTGATGTTGATGCTTGCCTTGAATGTGGTATAAGAGACATCTCCATTAATACCGCGTACAATGGTCTTCAGCTTCAATACCGGCTTAATATGAGTAAAGGTGATGTTTTGCGAAAGACCGTCGAGAGCGTTGAATACGCCAAGAAGCATGGGGCGAAAGTCAATTTTGTTCTCGAGGATGGGTCGCGTACGCCTTTGCAGGACATCTTGGAGATATTTCAAGCCGTACTGAAAGTTGGTGCTGATCGGTTGATGATCGCTGACACTGTTGGATTTCTGAGACCACTTTCTATGCGTTACCTCATCTCGCACGTCCGAGACGAATTGCAGAGTCGAATGAAAAGACAAGTTCCTCTCTCAGTTCATTGTCATAACGACTTCGGTCTTGCCACAGCAAACACGTTGGCTGCTGTCGAAGAAGGTGTCACTTACCTGCACACTTGTATAGCTGGTTTCGGTAAAAGAGCGGGCTGTGCACCTCTAGAGGAGGTCACCACGGCGTTAGAGTTGCTCTATGACGTGGATACTGGAGTGGATCTTGGAAAGTTATTCAGACTATCGCAGATGGTGGAAAAAGCCTTCGCAATGCCCATTCAATTCCACAAACCCATCATTGGTGAGAACGCTTTCTCGTACGAGATGGACGAAAACGTCAAGATGATGTTGACTAACCCTATTGTTAACGAGCCTTTTCCACCCGAGATAGTTGGGAGAGAAACAACTTTTCACATGGGTCGGCGAACGGGCAAACGTGTTGTCGAAGACCGCTTGAAGATCGCGGACATCAAGGTCACACCGATTCAGATTGATGAAATATTCAAGAGAATCAAGGGGACTCAGGAGTCCTTGGACAAGGGCGAAGCACAGATGACCTTCTATCAGGTCAAGAAGCTCTTGAAAGACGCGAGGAAAAACTTGACGGATGAGGAGTTCTGGAGGATAGTTGAGCAAGTAACGAGGCAGAAGCCAAAGTTGGCACAGCCCCCTGCTTCTGCGCCTACTTAGTTCTCGGTATGTATATGCCCGTAGGATCAATTGCTCTGAGCAAGTCCAGCTCTTCACACGTCGGAAATTCTGTAGTCGGTACGTTCTTGGGAACTTTCAGGTCGAAGCCAGAGTTCTCAAGAACTTGTCCACCTGTCACACCTGGGTGAACGGTTGCTAGTCTAATGCGTTTTGTCTCTGGGTCAAAATCCATCTGGCAAAGGTTAGTGACTACCAGCGATGGTCCGCCGCCGAGTAAGCCTGCTCTTTCTCGAGCTCCTGGTCCATCGAGGTAACCTGGGCTTGTAAGGTAGTCAAGCTTGTTGACCATTTTTCTCTTTTCATGAGGCATTATGATAACTATGCGCTTCGCCGAGGATACCATGTCATTTCCCCCACCACTTCCGGGTAGTCTGACCACTGGCTTCTCGAAGCTTCCAATGTAAGTAGTGTTAATGTTTCCGAATCCGTCGATCTGGGCTGCACCAACGAATCCTACGTCAACGTGGCCCCCTTGAACCATGAGTCCAAGTGTTTCAAGCAGTCCTATTGCTCCTGACGCTCGCCAGCCAAGCCTTGAATCGGCTATTGACAATGCCAAGTCTTTGGCGTTTGAATCTATGAAACCTGATTCAAAAACGATCTTTGCACGAGGGGCATGAGTTCTTTTGGCAAGAAGCGAAGCGATCATCGGCAACCCTGTTCCGACAAAGACAACCTCTCCGTTTTTGATTTGCCTTGAACCGCAAACAGCCATTAATTCAAGAGTAGAGAATTCGTCGGGTCTTGCGATTTTCGTCATTATTCTTTTTCCTCCTAGTACGGAAACGGCCTTTTCGCTTTAAGCTTCATGAGTCGCTGCAAACCAATCTTCTGCAAAAACTCGTCGTGGTTCTTTACCCCTGTTATGAAGCTCTCACAGTATTTCTCCCATCCTTCCTCAGTCTTGCACTGATCATAGTACATGCGGATGTGTTCTCTGTCGAAGTCGTAATAGTTGTAGACCATCATAGGATAGGATCCCCATGGGCGCTCAACAACATGAGTCACGTAAATATTGGGAATGACGGTCTGATCCGGCTGCGCTCGTATGAACTCAGTATCAACAATCTCTTCAGCCAATACGATCACCTTTTTTCCAGCCCTTGCTCCTTCAACGTCTTCCCCTTTGATTCCATCAATCTGCACATTTCCCTCACGGTCTACTCGCGGCGCATGAACTATGCTGAAGTCTGGACGAACTGACGGCACGAGTACTACCTTCTCTCCGGTGAAGGGGCAGTCGACAATTTCTGCTTTCTTCTCTCTGAACTTCTTCTTTGCAAGCATATCAGTTCCGAACATGCTCTTCAAAGGCATGAAAGGTACACCGAGTGCGCCTCCCAAAAGCCGCATCACCATCGCAAGGTTCGAGTAGTCTTCGATTTCTATGGTTCCGTCCCTGACTCTTCTTTGAATGTTCGGTGCAAGCCCTATTCCTTCGATTGAGTAGAAAGCCATCTCATAACGGGAAACAACTCTTGCGCCCGAAAGTATGTCAATGTCAAGCTCCGAGCCGCACGTGTAAATTGTCAAACCCTTTTTCTTCTGTCTGACTAGCTCGTGAGCGAAAGCCATTGGCGGACGTTGGAAACCGAAACCACCCCAGAAAAGATGAGCACCATCAGGGACAAGCTTCACGGCCTCTTCGAGGGTTATCAGTTTGTCTTCTACAGGAGCTTCCATTTAGATGTCTCCGACCGTTTGGCTCTGCATAAACAATCTTCAGCATTTAGACTTTTCGACAAACAAAAGAAACTGTCAACACAGGATTCCCTGCAAACTAAAGCCAAGGGCGGCCTAGTTTGTGCCCGTTGTTTTCTTCATGCCAAGTCCCAATTCGTTCAGAGTCTCCGTAACTTCGCTTCTCGTCAGCATCATCGGATAGTTGTAGATTGGACCTCCAGGTCTCTCATTGTAGTAGGGCCTATTGCAGTTTGAGCATCCCGACGTGAGGAAAGGTTTTCCCGTTTTCACTATTCGTTCGAGTGTTTCGGCTTCGACTCCGAAGTTTGTCAAACGGTCTTTCTTGAACTTCATATCTTCGCATCTGATCATCTTCTGCAAAATCAGATAGAGCGCAACCTGAATGCGCCTATACTGTTTAACCTCTGGAGGCGTTTTGCCTGCAAGCGCCGTTCCTTGAATAGGTGTAAATGCGAAGAGCCCTGGAAGAACACCCATGTCAACGCAGTCTTGAATCGTCTTGACCATTTGTTTTTCTGTTTCCCCGATCCCCACGATAAGGTGTGTGCTCACCATTCCCTTTCCGAAAACTTCGGTAGCGTCTCTCAGCACCTGCAACTGTCTTTCCCAACGATATGGACCGCCTGCTTCAGATCCTTTGATCTTGTCAAAGACTTCTTTTGTAGCTGCATCCAAAGGTACTCCTATTCGCTGGGTACCCGCCCTTCTTAAGAGGATCATGTCCTCTTCTTTTACGGGTTGACAGGAAACTGAGATCGGGATTCGCGTCAACGAGTTTATTGCGTCAACCAAGGCGAGGAGATCGTCGAATACTTCAGGATAATTCAACGCTTGAATGCATACTCGCTTGATCGCCCTGCTCTTGAAGGCAGGTTCTATTGCCTCGACCACTTCGATCGTGGGAAAGCTAGGCCAGGAAACCCTCGAAAGCAGGTCTGTCCGACCGCTGCTCCTTCTGGCCTGAGGGCAAAAACTACAGTTTGCGTCACACTTCTTCTTTCTGTAAGTCATCAGGTACGCGGTCGTAGGCGCCGCGTCCAGTTTGGCTTTCAGTAGGCCTAGCACCACAGCAGA
>Ga0315296_10004494_pt1 | contig 11370 bp, 9 predicted proteins | sample YL17G14_18_MG_FD_203921 | JGI IMG/M metagenome (GOLD analysis project Ga0315296, IMG submission 203921) | Sediment microbial communities from Yellowstone Lake, YNP, Wyoming, USA - YL17G14_18 | ecosystem: Environmental > Aquatic > Freshwater > Lake > Sediment | place: USA: Wyoming | collected...
TGTCGAACTTGACTTTCTTACTATCAACTCAGGCTCCAGGACAATATCTTTATCTTTGAGTTTTTCGCCTTCAATAATGCTTATTAACACTTCTACAGCACATCTCCCCAGAAGTTCTGATTCCTGTCGGATTGAGGTAAGGGGCGGACAAGAATGAGAAGCCAAAATTGTATCATCAAAACTAACAACTGAAATATCGCCAGGAATATCTATGTTCCTTGAATGCAATGCGTCCAAAACACCTTCTGCCATTAATTCGTTATACGTAATTACCGCAGTAAAATTCAATCTAATACCAAGAGCCTGAATAATACAATTAAATCCGCCATCTACATTCGGCTGGCATGACAGATTTAAATCTGGATTATATAAAATACCAAACTTTGCCAGAGATCTTATAAAAGCCTCTTCCCGTAATTGGCTTGCTTGGCTTGCTTCTGGACCATTGAGTAGAAGAATTTCCCTATGACCTAAACTTACCAGGTGTGAAACGGCTTTTTGGATTCCAGAAAAAAAGTCAGTTCTGACACATGGATAATTGCTACCAGCAAGAAACCTATTAATTAACACAAAAGGAATATTTGTCCTTTTTAGTTCATAAATATTATGATCACTCATTCTGGTGGCTGATATTATGAATCCTGAAATAAAATGATTTGGTAACAACTGAATATACCTTAATTCTTTTTCTGAGCTTTCATCAGTGTTGCAAAGAAAGATGTTATAACCGTTTTCATTTGCAAAATTTTCTGCACCATGTACTAATTCCGTAAAAATGGATTGGTAATATCTGTAATTATTATTGCAATTGTTTTTGTTTTTTTTCTAGCTAGACCTTGAGCTATAGTGCTTGGTTGATAATCTAACTTTTTGATTGCATCTAAAATTTTATCTCTTACACTTTCTTTTACTTTCTTGCTGTTATTTATTACTCTGGAGACACTTGTAATGGAAACTCCTGCAAGACGGGCAACATCAAATATAGTGGGCCTTTTCAGCATATTGCTGTCCACACTGTTGGTATTTTTCTTCCGAGAATAACATCCTTCTCTAGTATTGTAAGTCATCTATTTAATATTTCTTATTCAGCGTCAACCAAAGGCATCATAAAGACATGCTTTCACACCAAAAGTATACAATCAATGCCATTGCTTGACAGTGATATTCTCGCTGACTATAATACCGTTTTGTGAAAGCGCTTTCAATATTATGTGATCTAAAATAAATAAAACAAACGCATGAACCTCAAGTAAATAAAGAAATTCATACAGGGTGCGATTAAATATTTTCAGAGCTTGTGAATCAAAGGAGGATTAAAAATGAAAATTAGTTGTTGCTGGCTTTATGCAATTGCGCGTTATGGTTATCCCCCTTCCATTGAAGATACATTTAGGGCATTAGAAGATGTTGCCGATATGGGCTTCAAGTACGTCGAGATAGAAGCTTTTAATATAAAGAAGAATAACGTTAAAGAATTACATGATTCCAGAAGCAAAATTAAGGAAGCAGTCGATAATCTTGGGCTTAAACTGATTAATTATCCTATCATGCTGCCAGGTTTGTTAAGTCAAGATGATAACGTACGAAAATATAACTTTGAACTTTTTAATATTGGGGTAGAAACCGCAAGTTATTTTGGCGCTGAAATGGTTCAGCTGGATAGTTTCCCGCCATCCTTACAATTCATTGGAGAAACCCCGTACGAGGAAGCTATCAAATATGGGAAAACCTTCAGAGTTAAAATTAACCCCGCCTATTCTTGGCAAAAAGAGTGGGATACATTAATAAACATGTTCAGTAGATGCTGTGAAATCTTAAAGGATACAGGCTTAAAATTGATTTTAGAACCGAGGGTAGGTGAAAAAATAACAAACGCTGACGCTATTCTTCGTTTATTTGATCATATCAATAATCCGATATTAGGTGCAATCCTTGATACTGCTCATATGCATGCCCAGAAGGAGATCATACCTCTTAGCATAGAAAAACTTGGAAGTAAGATATTTATGGTGCATGTAGCGGACAACGATGGTACTGTCAATAATCATAATAAAGTTGGGACGGGAACTATTGACTGGGAAGGCACATTAATGGCATTAAAAAAATTTAATTATTCCGGGTATTTTGCAATTGATATCTGGTCAGAGGACATAAATAAAATTAAAAATGACTACATAGAATCGAGAAACTATATTGAAAAAATTGGTAAAAGGATAGGAATTTAATTTTTTAAATGGTAAATTGGATAAATCAATATCACTTAAGAACCAACTGAATATTTCAGGAATTACTAACTATCAAACAAACTCAAATACATTAACCAATTTTATATTTAGCCAGATATATTTACTAAATAACAAGGTAAAGAACGAAATAACGGTAGAAAATTGGAACACAAAAAAAGACGAGGTAAGAGAAAGACTTAGCTATTGCCTTGGTTTGAATAATCTGCCACCAAAAAGTGATTTAAATGCTAAGAGTGTTGGCATAATTGAAAGAAATGATTATTTCATTGAAAAAGTAATTTTTGAGACCTTTGATGCTATTTTTGTCCCATCACATCTTTATATCCCTAAAAACATCTCTTCCCCTGCTCCTGCGATTTTGCATATTCCTGGTCACTGGTTGGAAAATTCTAAAATGGAATCAGATATTCAAAAATGTTGCATCAACCTGACCAAGCACGGATTTATTGTGTTAAATATTGACCAGATGGATCAGGGGGAAAGAAGAAATAACTGGAAGGTTCATGGTCATATCGAATCACTCCTTGTCGGGATAACACAACTTGGGATGATGATTTACGAAAATATTAAAGCTATCGATTACCTTGAATCAAGGGAGGAAGTGAATAAAGATAAAATTGGTATGATGGGCACTTCAGGTGGTGGAAGCAATACAGCATATACTTCAGCCCTTGACAGCAGGATTAAAGCAGCTGCGATTATCTGCTATGCGGTTACGTATCCCGGATTATTAGAAGGACAAAGATATAACAATTTTGACAGCGGTTATGATTTATGTGACCAGATTCCTTTTGTCTTAAATTCACTGACATTCGCGCACCTATTAGCACTAACAGCCCCCCAACCTGTTCTTATAATAAGTGCAGAGAAAGACTTGCATTTCCCTCTGGACTCAGCAAAGGAACTATTCAGAGAAGCAAAACCTTATTTTGATCTATATGACCATAATTTAATAAAACATATCATAGTTCCTGGTCCACACGGTCAAGGGAAGGAAGCAAGAGAAAATGCCTATGGTTTCTTTTTGAAATGGCTTATGGACAAAGGTGATGATTCGCCTGTAAAAGAACCACGGACAGAAATAGAAACACTGCCTTATCGAGTAAATTATATGGAAGCCACCGCAGAAAAAGATAGAGCGCAGACATTTGTTCCGGAAAAAGGTTTGCCAACATATGTTTTTGAAGATGAAGAATTAAGAGAAATAAAAGTACCTTTAAAAAGAATGTTTCTTGAGGCAGCCAATAAAAAATATAGAAAGCCCAACACACCAGAAACATTAGAAGACTGGGGCACGATAAAGATTAACCAAAGAGAAATTCTCAATCGGATGATGGTTAAGACTATTGATCATAGTTTTTTAAACCCAAGAATAGTAAGCACAACTGAATCTCCAGGTTATTATGTGGAAAGGATAATGATAGATTCAGAAGAGGGCATAACTCTGCCATGTTTATTATTCCTTCCCGATGAATGGAATGTGCCAAATAATGTATGGATATGCATAGATGATAACGGCAAAAATGGTTTCATTGATAACCCCATTTTTAGCCATCTGGTAAACAGCAGGCAGGCAATATTTACCTTAGATTTAAGAGGACAGGGCGAAATGCTTGCAAGCGAATTCGAGGTATCAACAATGTGTTACATGTTAGATAGAAATCTTATGTCAATGAGAATATTTGATTTACTTAGATCTCTTGAATATATTTCCCAGCGCGCTTCAACATCAGTTCAGTTAAATAAACAGAAGATTACGTGCTACGGAAAAGGTAGCACAGCACTTGTAACTTTATTTGCTGGAGCCCTGGATGAGAGAATAGTAGGGATATTTATAGAGAACATTTTTACATCATATAAATATTTATTGGATAGTGATTTAAGAGTCCCCCCAATTGTTTATATTTATGACATATTATCAAGTTTTGATATCGATAATCTTTTATCATTGGTTTTCCCAAGACCACTAATAATATTAAATCCTACTAATAATAAAAGAGAAAGCTCAAGTGAAAGCATAAAAAAAGAATTCAAATTCACGATAGAATTGTATGAAAAATTTAGTCAGGAAGAAAATCTAATTATTCAACATTCTAAAAAAGACATATATCCTGAATTAATAGAGAAAATTTTAAATCAACTTTAAGGTAAAAATTTCAACTTTAATTAAAGTTGCCCAGATATTGTCTTAACATAATTAATCGCCTGGCGCGCTGCACTATAATCATCAGGTTTTGGCAATATTTCAATTCCAATTGCTCCCCTATACTTCATCTGCATAAGTGAAATTATTATATTCTTGAAATCGGTATGCCCCCAACCAGGTGCTAGCCTATTGCTATCAGCAAAATGTATGTAACCCAGATAATCAGCTGCCATCATTATGCTATGTTCTATAGATTTCTCTTCAATATTCATGTGAAAAGTATCCAATAATAACTTAAAATAATTGCTGCCAAATTCATCAATTATTCTTATTCCATCTTCAACATTATTAAATAGATTGGTCTCATATCTATTTATTGGTTCAAGAAGAAGCACTATTTTTCCTATCTCTGCATATTCAAGACATTCCCTAACGGCAGCTTTGCCATTATTATCCTGCCTAATTTTTTCTATTCCTGCCTCAGATATCTTCCCTCTTATCCCGCCAATAACAACCATGCAGTTTAGCCTGACTGCCAGATCTATATGAGATTTAATTCTTTCTATTGCTTTTCTTCTTATATCTTTATTTTTTTCGTATAGTGAGTATCCATCGATATAGTAAGTTTCTCCGGTGGAAATTGCAGTGACATTTAGATGTAGCTCTTTTAGTCTATTAAGCAACCATTCCTGATGAATTTTACCAGGATCAGACAGACATAATTCAACAGCATCATATCCAAGCTCATTTGCTGTCTCTAATCCCTTATTCATATCCCCGGAAAAAAGCCGTGGACCAAAACTCGTTTTAATTGGCGATATGCTCATCGCTAACGTAAACATCATGTTTTACCCCAATCATAAAACTTATTGTTTGATAATCTCAGCATCTCGTAGACTTCTTATTCGCTGCTTCAGTATGATTCCGGTGGGAAAATCGCTCTTCCTATTAGCTGGTATATTTCCATACCAGATTATGCATATTTTACTTTCTTTAGCTAACTCATAAGCTTCTTCAAGTTTTTTGAAATCCTTACTCCAGTAGATAAGCCCTTTTAATCCTTTTGTATCCAAAATCTTTTTCAGCATTTTTGATTCGATATCTTCACAAATCACTAACGTGATACCGTTAAACCTCTTTGCAACAATTTCATTATAAGGAATACAAAATTCTTCATACTTGTCAGGAGATATCGCTAACCCATAATCCTCACTTATCTTTACCCCACTGGGAAGAGTGCATGCAAAATAATATCCTGTTTCCATGGGTTCTCCTACTAATTTTTTTTGCACTTCTGCATATTTTATATACGTTTGAGTACATAATTCTAAAAGATCTTTTATTACATCCCTATGCTCATAAATGCTGATATATAACTCCTCTCCCATAATAACACCTGCTAAATTGAAAATTCCTAAAGGATCAGGTAAGCCAATATGAATGGTATCTTTTAAATTTGGATAATGGCTTATTTTTTCCTTATAATATTCATTTGTTTCATTCACTTTCTCTATTAATCCACTTTTTATCTCAGGAACGCCCCTTTTTACAATCTTCTTTACCTCTTCAATCGAAGAGACGGGCTTGACCCATGGCATTTCGTCATCTTTTTGGATAATTTCAAGGCCAAAGACTGATGGAAGAATACCCACTCCATAATTTGCGCGAATTACTTTAGTTCTATCATCACCTGCAAGTACTCCTTCATAAATTGGCAGAAGTTCATCCAGCAGCATTTTTTCTTTATCTCTAAAAATTTCGCCATAGCTAAAGACAGGCCATTTGGTGAATGTGGGATATCTTTCCTTTGACATATCATCAAAGGTACATAGAGCAATCGGTAACCTCTCTACATCTTCATAACGACATGATCTGATTTGAAGATTTTCTGCTTCTCTCACCTTACTTACATCAATAAATGAATCTAATTCTTCAAGATACCTTTCGATCAATTTCTTTCTCCTATATTCGTTTCTAACAGTGTAAGATTTCTATGTAAAAGAAATACATTAGATTGAATTTACCTCTATTATATAAATCTGCAAGCGCTTTCTTTTTTCGGTGATATTTTAAAGAATAGGTATCCTATTATCAAATAATTGCATGGGGTTATGTTTTTTGGATTCAATGATTTAGTACAGTTTATGTAGCATTTTTAGTAGTTTCACGAAGAATTCTTTATCGTTTTTTTATCTATAACAATCTGAATAGCTATCCATTTTTTCATAACAATAATCCTTATAAAAGGTTATTAAAAAAGAAAGTCTGCTGGGTTTAAAAAACTCAACAGACTTATATTTATTAACTTTGAAAGAAATAAATAATACTAGTCTTTCGTTACTGTAACTTTCAAGTTGCCCCAAAGAGCCGGGTTATCAACATTATCCTTATTGATAATCTGTCCAGGCAGATACAGGGTTGGACCCCAACTTTCAATAACCATTTCCGCCTTGATCTTATCAATATCGTAACTACCTGCTTTCAGCTCTTCCTTAGCAATTACTTTACCCATAAACGTCCAGATAGCTTTGACCTGTTCAACCATTGGAACAGCTACAGTTTCCTGCATCCATCCTTGTCTGATTAGATCAAGACCGCTTCCAGCACCATCCGTTCCGATAATGTATATATCGCCTTTATTAAGCTTATTTTCCTCAAGTACTGGTATGAGAGCAGTAGCCCTACCATCGGAATGACAGAAAACTATGTCAATATCTTTAGCTGCAGTAAGCTGGTCGCTTAGTATATTTGCTCCAATTGTTGGTTCCCATCCAGCTGTATCTTTTGCTACTACTTTAATATCCGGATATTGTTTCAAAGTATCCTGGAATCCCTGATCAATTAATACAGTGTATTGGTCACCGGGGTCACCCATAATCTCTAAGATTTTCCCTTTTTCTGAACCATATTTTGCTTTGAGAACTTTGAGGCACTCTTCAGCACCTATATTCCCCATCTTTATGGTTCCAACTACGGAGTGGAAATCAAGCTTAGTAGTCTGAATAAACCTGTCATATACTAAAACGGGTATACCGGCTTTACGGGCATCTTCCACACTGCTGACAATGGTAGATGAATCTACAGCGTTCAGGATAATAGCTTGGGGTTTCTTGGTTATGGCATCAGCCATCTGGTTCATCTGTTTCTGAGCATTATTGTTAGCGTTCAGAGCTTTAAGTTCGTATCCGAACTCCTTAGCGAATTCTGTTTCCATGTCATTCGATCCGGCCTGGAATTCATCAAAAAGGGTTGGGGCCATATAATAAACTACACCCTTCCCTCCTCCTGTACTAGTTTCACCGGTTTTAGAGGTACAACTTACAGCAAAAACCATAACCATAGCCAGCACTAACACTATGCTTAAATATTTTTTCATTTCTTCACCTCCTCATATTTAGCTTTACTTAATTCTTATTATTAACAAAAACCGCACCTGTTATTAGGCTTACAATTTCATCAGCAGTTGTGGATCTTCTTTCCCTTACTCCAATTACCTGTCCCAGTCTTAATACTATTATCCGATCAACTACCTCGAAAACCTGTTGCAGGTTATGGCTAATCAATATTATGGATATTTTCTTTTCTTCGCGGATTTTAGTTATTAGATCAAGAACTTTCCTGGTTTCTCGGACACCCAGGGCTGCCGTCGGTTCATCAAGCAGAGCCATCTTTTGACCCCATGCGACAAATCTACCCAGTGATACAGCTTGTCGTTGACCTCCTGAAAGAAATTCTACTCTTTCCTTGACAGAAGGAAGGTTAATATCTATCTTAGCCATAGTCTCAAGGGTCCTTTTTTCCATGGTTCTTTTTTGAAGCATATTAAATCCAATAATGTTCTTGCAAACTTCTCTTCCAATAAACAGGTTTGATATTGAATCAAGATTCTCACAAAGAGATAAATCCTGATAAACCGTTTCAATGCTCATTTTCCTCGATTCAATCGGGCTCTTGAAGTTTACCTTATGTCCTTCAAGAAATATTGAACCTTCATCTGGGGGAAAGTTTCCGGATAGTATTTTAATTAAAGTAGATTTACCTGCACCATTATCACCAACCAGACCTACTATTTCATCATCAAATATATCAAAACTTACATCTTTTAGCGCTTGTACGCTTCCAAAACTCTTGCTGATATGTTCAGCTCTCAATACTACTTTTTTATTATCCGAATAAATCATTATTTCTCCTTATAAGGATATACTCTGTTTATCTAAATCTTTTTTTAATATTGTCCAGTAAAATTGCCACAAGAACAAGCAAACCTCTAATAATCTCAGTTAAAAACGGCGATATAGCAAGTAAATTAAGTGCAGTGTGAATAGAGCCCAAAATCAGTACACCTGCAAAAACACCCACAAGTGAACCGACACCACCCTGCAGACTTACCCCTCCGATAACTACTGCTGCAAGCACTTCAAACAAATACCCCTGTGCTATTGCAGGGGTGGCTCCACTTGCTCGCGCTACAATTAACCAACCGGATACTGCTGAAAGAGCCCCGCTTACAACAAATGTGATGAATATCACTTTACTTACATTAATTCCGAAGTTATAGGCAGCGCTTTCATTTCCACCAATTATAAAAAGATGCTTGCCGTACTTTGTGTTTGTCAAAATTGTTTGAAATATTATATATAAAATGAACATCAAGATAACGACCAGCGGTATATTTGCCGGCCTTATCGTATCAATCATTCTGAAGGAATCAGGTATGCCCGCAACACCCTTACCGCCTGTTACAAAAGTAGCCACTCCTCTGAAGATCAGATATGTCGAAAGCGTCACCAGGAAAGCATCAATCCTTAATTTCACAATTAATAGAGCGTTAAAAAGCCCAATAAGAGTTCCTGCGATAATTACAATTAGTAAACCGACAAAAGGGTTTACAAGATAACCAGATGCGAAGGTTGATGTCCCGCACAACCATGCACTAAAAATAGCAGAGAATGCCGCGATTGATTCAATGGAAAGATCTATCTTCCCGGATATAAGGCAAAAGCATTCTGCTATTGCTAAAATTCCGATGAAAACCGAATGATGGATGATATTAATATAGTTTTGAGCACTGGAATACCCATCAATCGTAGATGAAAAAACTATGATACATACAACTAGAATTAACCAACCGATGTTATCTAAAATAGCCCGAAAAAATTTTGCGCTTCTTTCTGATGAAATAGTCTCTACTTTCTGCATCTCTTGTTCCAATTTTTTAATTTAATTGAATACTATTTAATTAATCTTATTAAAAAACGCTTTCGGTCACTAATTTATTGTAAATTACAAAAAGTCGATAATTAAATGCATTAACAAGTTTATATTTTTCTAAATTATTATAAAAAATTTTAAAAGTCAAGCCACTCATTAAACCTCAAAACTCTGAAAAATAAGCATTAACACATTTCATCTTATTTGATAATCCTGAATGATTCTTCCAACTTTTTATCTTTTACTGCTATTTCATACATTTTATCCAGCTCTTTTTTTATTCCCGGATCCAATTCATATTTGTGCTTCAAGAGAATTTCCTTCACCACCATATTAGCCCTCTCATAAAGTGTTTTGCTGCCTCCATCAGTCCATTGCCCGAGGTTTTCATGAATAAAAAGTTTTGGATCCCACATATATTCCTTAAAGTTTAATATTGTGCTTTCCTTATCCATAAATGTCTGATGCGGTCCGGTGTTAATAATATCTTCGATATATAGCTTATCTTCTGAGAATACCTCACTTCTTAAAATATTCTTACAATATTCAACAATTTCACAATCAATAACCAATTGCTCGGCACTAAATATTTCATCAACTGAAAGCAGCCCTGCATTAGTAAACCCCTTAACCCCCAATAACATTGCAACTATTGTATGCACACCCTTCTCAAAACATGCTTGCCCATCTTGCTGCTTTGAGGTTGTGAGTAAAGACTTAGCAATTGTGGGTATATTGAAATAGTTATTGATGTTTATCTGATAAATAGTTCCTCTTATATCCTCAGGAGATCCATATACAAAATTACCATACTTCATGTCAAAATAATAAGCTCGCACATTATCAAATGGAGGGCAGTAATTATTGCCACCAGGATTTACAAGATTTAGCAGGGTTAGACCGGCAAATAACTCAAATAGACTTTGAATATAAGCCCCAATGAACCCTATTGGCGCTGTGACTCCTGCCACAGGCATTGTGGTAACACACATTGGTACTTTCTTATCTTTAAATCTATATACCACTTCAAGATCGCTATGCGCAAAGTTTCTCGGGCTAATCATCCATAGATTTATGGCAAATCTTTTATTTGCCACCTTTGCCATCTCATAAATGTACTTTGCGCTCTCATAAGTAGATTTCGGGTTATGCTCAAAAATATCGCTACTCTTATATCTGCTATTTTCCCAGGAAATTTTATACATAAGTATTTCCTGTAAATAAACAGGTACATCCATAGGCCTTACCGGAGCTGAACCTAAAACATTCAAATAATCACAGAGCTTCGTTAAATTAACCAGATCTTCTAAATTAGATGCTCTCAACTTGCCAGAATGAATATCATAAACGGTATGCTCATGAGCCCCACCAAGAATAAAATAATTATCAGGGGTTATATAGTCAGGGTATATGAATTTTAAATTATCAACAGACTTTTTTACTAAATCTTCACCAAAATAAACGACATCATCTTTGATTTTAACGCCATTGTAATCAACCAACAAATCCAAAATACCTTTGTGGGGAACTTTAACACCAACATTCTTTATTAGGTAAATAGCCTTCTCAAAGATAATATCGATTTGTTCGCGCGACAACCCAAACAGGTTAACGCTGAAATTATCTCTTGACTCCCTATGCATTATGTACATTTCTCCCTAATATTAATGCATACGTTTGCATTTTATCATAAAATTAATCTCTGTAAAGCAAGTTTTTACAATTTCACTCTTTTAATTATATTTGACATGTTAAATAATCTGGAGC
>Ga0315296_10004495_pt1 | contig 11368 bp, 6 predicted proteins | sample YL17G14_18_MG_FD_203921 | JGI IMG/M metagenome (GOLD analysis project Ga0315296, IMG submission 203921) | Sediment microbial communities from Yellowstone Lake, YNP, Wyoming, USA - YL17G14_18 | ecosystem: Environmental > Aquatic > Freshwater > Lake > Sediment | place: USA: Wyoming | collected...
AGATCTTCGTCCGTCCCACGCATATCGTGACGCGCATGTCCACGGACAGTTTGGCCGTCAGCGACCCCGATGTGGCCGCCGCCCTGCGATTCATCCGCCGCAACCCGAACCGCCTGATCCAGGTGGACGACGTCGTGGAAGCGACAAACGTGTCACGCCGCGTCCTGGAGAAGCGGTTCAAGGCGACCCTGCGGCGTTCCGTCCACCAGGAAATCCGCCGCGTTCGCGTCAACACCATCATTCCGCTGCTCGTCGGCACGCACATGAGCATTACCGAGATTGCCGTGCACTGCGGCTTCGACGGCGTCGAGCACATCTCCCGCTACTTCCGAAAGGAAACTGGCATCAGCCTCCGCGACTACCGAAAACAGCACGCCCCGCGGTAGTCTGTATCACTCGTCACTGCAAACTGGATACGGGCCATGCGACATCGCTTCGGCTCGATCGTTGGCCATACTTGGCCCAGATCCTTTACTCTTCCGAAAATGGACCGCATCGAGAACTGTGTGAGATGTGCCAAGTCCTGCATCGGTCGAGGCTTACGCAAACACGGCCAACAAACGCCATTTTCATTCTCTTCCGGCGTGCCGAAGGCCCATGACCGACTCCGTTCAGGATAACAGACACAGCGCGAGAACGAATCACGATCCGTTCTATTGGCCTCATGCGTTGCCGGCGGCTCCTTGAGCTGTGCAGCCGGGCCCAAGGCATTTTGGCTTGACTTTGCGGGGTCCGTCACTACAATAAACTGCAGAGTCCTCGCGAGTGACGAGTGGTTGAGTGTGCCCGGAGCGAGGGAGGCGTGTGGCTGATTCGATGAATCATCTGAGGAGATACCGGAGCGTGCGGAGGTCGATCGCTGCGAATTCCTGCCCGGCAGGTTGTCTGCGGACGGGCGCGACATCGCGGACACGACAGGCATCGATCCGTCAAAAGGTATCCATGAGTAGCGCAATCTTTCTATTGCCGTGACACAGACGTTGCGCGCGGGTCGACCGCGCGTCGAGTGGAACGAAGAAGGTGGTTAGCGGAATGGGGAGTGCAGACATGAACGGGACACAGGGGAGCACGTGGATGGCTGGGGCACGGCTGGCGATGGCGGCAACGGTTTTGCTGATCGCTGCTGTCGGCATATCCAGGGCGGGGCAGACAGGACAGGACAAGGATATGGCCGCACCCTCCGACGGAGAGCGGGGGCAAATGTCTCCCTTCGGACGATTTGTGCCGGGGGAGGTCATCGTCAAGCTGAAGGACGCACGGCCCGGCGGGATTCAGGCCCTGTCGCAGGATGCGGCCGCGCAGAGGTCTCGGGTAAGCCTCCTGCGCCTGCAGGAGAAATACGGGGTGGAGGATCAGGGTCCGGTATTCAGACGCGTGCGCGACGCGCAGCGATACCACGTGCTGAAGACACAGCGCAATGTCCTGGCTGTCTGTGCGGAACTCAACGCCGATGCGGACGTGGAATACGCCCAGCCCAATTACATCTATCGGCCCTGCCGGGCGCCGAACGACCCGCAGTTTCCCGATCAGTACGCGCATCAGTTGATCCAGATGGAGGACGCGTGGGACATCTGCACTGGCAGCCGAGACATCGTGGTCGCCGTCATCGGCACTGGAGTGGACGTCAATCATCCGGATTTGAAGGACAACATCTGGGTCAACAAGGCGGAGGTCCCCGACAACAAGCTCGATGACGACGGGAACGGGTTCGTCGATGATATCCACGGCTGGAATTTCGGCGAGTCCAACAACAATGTCACACCGACGAAGGACTACTATTATGGGGACATCGCGAGCCATGAGACCCAGGTGGCGGGTGTCATCGCCGCCGTCGGCGACAACGGCAAGGGGGTCAGTGGCGTGAACTGGCAGTGCAGCATCATGGTGCTGCGGCTGAGCCTCGATTATACAACGGAGGAGATCGCCGCCGCTCTGGACTACGCCGCCGCCAATGGGGCCCGAGTGGTCAATATGAGCTTCGGCGGAGACGTCTTCGGCCCCGACGGCGACCAGGTCGTCCACACCGCCATCGACAATGCCTATCAGAAGGGCGTCCTCCTGGTCGCCAGCGCGGGGAATTCGGATTCGAGCCGACCACATTATCCCGCCGCGTATCCGAATGTCATGGCCGTCTCCTCCACGAACGGCGAAGATCTCAAGACCGGCCACAGCACGTTCGGCCCCTGGGTCGATATCGCCGCCCCCGGCACGGATATTGTCACGACCGATCTCGGCGAGGAGTACATCTCCACGGCGGGAACGTCGTTTTCCGCGCCCTACGTGGCGGCCGTGGCGGCCCTGCTGTTTGCCTACCGGCCCGGACTGACCCACGTGGAGGCCAGGGCCATTCTTGAGAACACGACCGATCCTGTGGATTACGGCGAGATCGATCCCAACGTGGGCTACCTCGGCACCGGGCGGGTCAACGCCTACCAGGCCTTGCTGGCGGCGGATGAGAAGATGCCGCTGGGCGAGATTGCGGCTCCCAAGCCGAACCAGACTTTTGCATCGGACATCAACGCTGTCGAGCTGTCCATCTTCGTGCACGGCGACTCTTATCGGCTGGATTATCGCCGCTACGGCCGGAGCGACTGGACTGCGATCAGCGACGGAAGCTCTCCGGCGGACCCGAACGGTTTCGTCCGCTTCTCCTGGGCGAATGCGGGCGTGGGCACGTACGAGTTGCGCCTGCGCGTGACTACGGGCGAGCGCACGCACGTCGATCGCAAGGTATTCGGCATCGAGCTGGCGCCGCCCCAGGCTCACTGGCCCAAGCCGGCAGAGCCCGTGGGAGAGTTTGATGTGCCTGAGGACATCTTCATGGGCAGCCCGATCTGCATGGATGTGAACGGCGATGGGAAGAATGAGATCATCCAGTGTTCCGTCGACTATTATGACTACTGGGGCGGCGGGAGAGTGTACATCTGGGGCGCCGACGGCAACTCGCTGCCCAACTGGCCGGCGGAATTCACGACAGACGATCCCTATGCGTTGACGAGCTTCCTGCCATCCAGCATCGCTGCCGGTGACATCGATGGCGACGGCGACTATGAGGTGGTCGTGGCGTCCGAATATGACAATGAGTTATTCGCACTTCACGTGCAGAGCGGGCAGATTGTGGACGGGAACTGGCCCGCTGTGTTTGGCAATTGGGCCGGCAGCGTCTCCGCAGGCCCCGCGCTAGCCGACCTCGACGGCGATGGCGACAGCGAAATCCTCGTTGCCCTCAATGGGGAATCGAGTGAAGAAGGCGGCCTGTACGCCTTCCAGGGAGACGGGAATCCGATGTGGCAGCGGCGGTACACGTCGGCAGGCCCGATGAGCGTGGTCGATTTCGACGGCGACGGCGATGTGGAGATGGCGCTGTGCGGATACGGCCCGGGCCTGAGCCGGCTCTACACGTTCATCCTCGACCACCAGGGCCAGCAGGTCGCCAGGTGGAAGGGCGGCAGTCCGAAGGGAACGGCCGTGGCCGATCTAGACAACGATGGCAAGCCGGAGCTTGTCTTCTGCACCGAGGAGGAGGTCACAGTCGGCCGGGCCAACGGCAGCACCGTATGGAAGAAGAAGGTGTCCGACCCGCTGGAGGAGGCCGGAAGTCTCAGTGTCGGAGACGTGGACGGCGACGGCTTCGGCGAAGTCTACGTCGCCACATATATCGCCGAAGCGGACGGGTTCGCCTTCACCCGCATCTATGGGTTTGACTACAAGGGCCGCGAGCTGGATTCCGCCGGCTTCCCGAAGATCGTCCTGGGCAGTCCGGCCAGGAGCGTTCCGCTGATTGCGGACATCGATGGCGATGAGCAGAAAGAGCTGATCTTCGCTCCGGGCGGCGAGCCGGTGGTGGCATGGGAGCCGGACGGCTCGGTCACGCCAGGGTTCCCCGTGCTGAATTTGCCCGGCTTCGGTGAAGTCAGCCCGGCGGTGGCCGATCTCGATCAGGATGGCGATGTGGAACTTATGGTCGTTTCTGACTACCGCTTCCACGTCCTTGATCTGCCCGCCCCGTACCGTCCCGATCTGATCGATTGGGGCCAGTCGGGACACGATCCGCAGAATTCGAGGTGGGTCTCGGGGGCGCCAAAGCTCGATCCTATCGCAGTACCGACTGAGATCCGTCCCGGCGAGCGCCTCCAGGTGCAACTGACCGCCTCAAATCCTGCCAACTCGAAGTTGCGCTGGTGCGTTGGCAACCTGCCCGAAGGGGCCTATTACGATGCTCAGAGCCTCACGTTCTTCTGGAAGCCGGCGGCGGAGCAGGCGTTCGCGACCTATGGGTTCTCCTTCCTGGTGACGGATGGCATTCGGCAGGATAGCCGCAGCGTGTCGATTAGGGTCGTGCCGGACGCGATCTACTACGCCGATATGGGCACCGATCCCAACTGGCAACTCGATGAAGGCTGGGCCTGGGGCGCCCCGGCCGGCAAAGGCTCCTGGAATGGCGACCCGAACGCCGCACACACCGGCGCCAACGTCATCGGCTACGCCCCCGACGGCGACTACGCCAATGGCATGACCGAGACGCGTTACGCGGCCACCGGGCCCATCAACTGCGAAGGATACAAGAACGTCCGCCTGAGTTTCTGGCGCTGGCTGGGCGTCGAATCGCCGTATGACCAGGCCGGCGTGCAGGTGTCGAACGACGGGACCAATTGGGTGGACCTCTGGACCGCAGGCCGATCACACATCTCCGACGACGCATGGCAGTTCGTGGAGTATGCCGTTCCGCCGGCTCTGGGCGACGGCCAGGCGACGGTCTACTTCCGCTGGGGCATCGGACCGACGGACGACTCGGTGGCCTATCCCGGCTGGAATATCGACGACGTCCAGGTCACCGGCGACCGCGTCCAGTAAATTGTGGATTGTGATGGTTGCGGACTGCGGACCGGCCAGACCTCCAGTCCGCAATCGCCACGACGCACGACCCACAAAGAGGACTCGCCATACGTCCCTTTTGCCGCCCCCTGATCCGGTCTTGAACAAAACGCCCGCTCCGATTATAGTGATAGGGGCCGCTCAGCCGATATTGGCTGTCGAGTGAATCAGGACGCCAACGTAGCTCAATGGTAGAGCTCCGGTTTTGTAAACCGGAGGTTGTGGGTTCGAATCCCACCGTTGGCTGTGGAATCGGCTGTTCTGTACTGGCCGGCTCACCGATGTTTCCTTCGTATCCCAACACGCCCTCCCTGCCCCAGATTGTTCTCGACACTCCTTGTTCCATCTGCAACAATGGCATCCAGAAGCCAGTGAGTGACGAAGCATCTTCTGACGCGCAGCCCGATTGATGGACCTTGAGGCAATTGGGGAGGCGACTTATGCGGATCAACCTGTTGAGTTATGAAGGGGAGTTGCTATGATTAAGCAATTGAGCTGGGACGTATTCTTCAAGGTACTGTGCGGAACCGCGGCAGTCGTGTTTCTGGTCGCAATAGTCCTTAGGCTGGCTACGGCTACGTCGCCGGATGTGAAACTGGAGTATCTTCTCCTCAGCCTTGGAGTTGCGATCGTCTTACCTTACCTCAGTGAACTTAGTGCATTCGGCATAAAGCTGGAAATCAAGAGGAGGGTTGATGACCTGACGGGACGAGTTGCGGCGCTACCGGATTATGTTCTGGGGTCGGAATATCATGTCGATGAGGACCTTTTCCTTGCGGAGAGAGCTTACCGCGCAAGCCTTGAGAAGTGCAGCGATTTCTGGCCGGCGGCGCTCGGTTTGGCGGGTGTATTTGTAGACCGCTGTGAGTACGACAGAGCCGTCGCGGAGTACAATAGAGTCCTGACATTGGACCCTGAGAACGTTTACGCCTTCAATAATCTGGCAGCGGTCTACATTGACGCTGATCCGCCAATCAGAGATCCAGATAAAGCACTTGAAATGGCCAACCGGGCTTTAGATCTGGTGCCCTCGCTCGGCTCTGCGTTGTACTACAAGGGCGAGGCTCTGAACCGGAAGGGCTCTTATGCCGCCGCCTCTGCCCACTTCAAGGGAATGCTGTCCACGAACGCACTGCCGACGCAAGAGCACTGGACCCGGTATGAGATGGCGATAGCGGGATCTAATCTGGGGAAGGGCGTTTCCAAGGAGGACTTGGAACGAATGCTCCGCTCCGCGCCCGACAACAGTGACGCCAGGGACTTGATAGCCCGCTTGGCTGACAAAGAGCAACAGGACCGCTTCCGCCCGACTGACGTTGCGGTCATTCGCCAGTTCGTGAAGAAGAACAGGGCATATCTGGAGGAGCAGGCAAGCCAGGCGTTGGCACAGTGAGAACGTAACGAAGAAGCACACGATGAACTTGGATCCGACTCTGATCGGAGCATTCATCGGTGTGGCTGGGCTGGAGGGTGTCTAACGACATACGCAGCGCTGAGAGTCCTGATTAGCTTGCACCAACTCGACCGACGAGAGTAAGTCCATCGCCGACAGACTCTACCATGAGATCGAATCCCTTCGAGCCGCATCATTTGTCGCCGCCGGATTTGCTCACTTCGGTCCAGAGGCGGAGGGAGTTTTCGGCGCAGATCTTCTTCAGGTCTTCTTCGCTGTAGCCTCGCTTGAGCAGTTCGTAGATGAGGTTTGGATAACCGGAGACGTCCTCCAGGCCCTCGGGCACCTGCTCGACACCGTCGAAATCGGAGCCGAGACCGACGTGGTCGATGCCGACCAGCTTGATCACGTGGTCGATGTGGTCGGCGACCTCCGAGACGTATGTCTTGCTGAATTTGGCCTGCTCGAATCGCTGCCTGGTGTAGTTGTTCTTTTCGTCGCCTTGCAGGTTGTGGGCTTCGACGTACTGGCGGATCTCTTCGCGGAGCTTGACAAACTCGCTGTTGACGGTCGCATTGATGAAGATGGAGCCGAAGTTGATCTGGATGACGCCGCCTTTGGAGGCCAGATCGCAGATCATCTCGTCGGTCATGTTTCGCTGCCAGCCCGGCGTGAAATGGCGGCAGGCGGAGTGGGTCGCTACTACCGGCGCTTTGGATAGCTCGATGACCTGGTAGAACGTATCGTCGGAAACGTGCGACACATCGATCATCATCCCCAGGCGATTCATCTCCGCGACGACCTGCCTGCCGAAGGGGCTCAGGCCATGCCATTTCGGCCCCTGGTCGAAGGAGGAGTCGCACAGGTGATTGTTCTTCGAGTGGCACAGTGTCATGTACCGCACGCCGCGGTCGTAGAAGTATTTGAGATTCTTCAGGTCGTCTTCCAGGGCCGAGCCGTTCTCGATGGCGGGGACGAGCGTGATGCGGCCGCCGCCGAATTGGCTCCTGATCTCCTGCGGCGAAGCGGCCAGGACGAACTTGTCCGGCCATTTCTGAACGTAGCCCCTGACCTCCTCGATCATCTGATCGGCCAGCGCGCGGGCGCCGCCCTTTTCCTCGTACTCGGGCGGGATGTAGGCGACCAGAAATGCGGCGTTGAGGCCGCCTTGCCTGGCGCGGACATAGTCGAACTGTCCCTTCTGGGCCCGCACGGAGATATCGTACCATTTCTTGTGGACCTCCCAGGGCGTGTCCAGGTGCGTGTCGATCAGCAGCAGCTTCTGGGCCAGCTTTTGAGCCCGGCTCTTCAGCTCGGCATCGGCGTCAGCCCCGGCGGCCCGCGCATCGTGCAGGCTCAGCGCAATCGGAAGTAGTGTCACAAGCGGCAACAGAGTCACCTTTCCCAGGTACATGATTTGCGTCCAATCTGAAACGTGTCTAGTTCGGGGACAATACCGTGTGCATGGCCTCCACGCACGACAGGTAGATTCCCTTCGAGTAGTTCTCCAGGATCTGCGCCGCGGAGGTCTTGTCCGTCTCGTACAGTGCGGCGGCGGCCTTCTCGATGGCCGGCTGGCGTGCGGCAGCCTCCCGCTCCAGGCGCTCGGCCTGCGCTCTGACCTTTGCCGCCATCGCGGGCCCCTCGTCATCGACCTTGTCGCGGAAATTGGAGAAGAGCCAGAACGCCTCTTCGAGATTCGTCGTGAACGGGGCCTGGACTTGGCGGTCAAACGCTTCGCTGGTCGGCCTCACGGACTCCGCGCGGTAGCTCGCGGGGAAATCGGAAATCCCGAAGTGGAACGGGACGTAGAACGACGTTCGCGGCGAGGCGAGGCAGACCCAGTACACCAGTCCGATCGGGGCCGGACGATCTTTTCTCAACTGGGCCACGAAACTCGTCTGCGTCCTGCCGCTGCACAGAGCACAGACGAACGGCGAGTCGCGGGCGGCAGGGTCGGCTTCGCTCTCCTTGTCGTAGCGCAGGATGCGCATCACGTCTGCGACGCTAAGCTTCTGCCGCGGCACGACGGAGAAGGGCAGGCGCGGCCCGGGCTGCAACGGCTCGCTGGAGACGTACTTCAGTCCACTCCACTGGCGGCCGAAGTTGTCGACATTCGTCGCGGCTTTCGGGCTGGCGTAGGCGGCGGCGAAATCGAACGGACCATCGCCGGTCGGATTGTACCAGCCCCGCGATTTCGCATAATCGACGATATCCCGGCAGGCGAGGACGTTCGCATCGTCGAGCGCGGCCTTTCGAATCGTGTAGGTATTGGCCACCATGGCCACTTCGCCGTCGGGCACCCGCCGGGCCAGCCAGTGCTTGCCGTTGACGACGCAGCAGAGCCAGCCCTCGTTGGGGTCGGCGATGATATAGGTCCGGCCGGAGTCGATGTAGCCGAATCGCTCGACCAGTTGGCCGACCAGCATGACGCCTTCGCGCGCGGTCCGGGCCCGCTCCGCGACCAGGCGGCGGAGCATGTAACCGATCCCGCCGTCTGTCAATTGCGGCTGGTCCTCACGCGAGGGACAATTGTCCGAGCAAACCGTCACGCCCCACTCGTTCAAATAACTGTCGGAAAACAGCATGCCCGGCATCTCCGACCAGAGGTACGCCCAGGTCTGCGGCACCTGTTCGAGCGAGCCGCCGTTGCGAAGGCTGACCCGCGAGCCCGGAGGGTAGCTCTTGCGGGGCACCTTGTGGTGGTTGACGATCTGCGGGGCATCGTCGTTCTCATTGTGGCCGACGATGACGCAGCCGTCAGTCGAAGCGCCTTTGCCCACGACGATGGAGAAACACGCCCTGCACGGCACGGCCGTCGCCAAGAGCGCGCAAATCAAAGCGATCGCGATGATCCAGCGGGGCAAGCCCCACCCTGCGTGCTGTCGCCTCATATTCACATCCTTATTACACAACGGGTGCTTTTGCAGTCTCTCCCGCCGCAGCAGTTACTCCCTGTGCAGGCACGGCGTTGAGCTGGCCCTCGGTGGAAGCAATCACCATAGTGCATACGGAGTCGCCGGTCACATTCACCACCGTGCGGCACATGTCCAGGAGTCGATCCACACCCATGATGATGCCGATCCCCTGGAGCGGTACGTCGATGCTGCGCAGCACCATGGCCAGCATGATCACGCCGGCTCCCGGGATGCCCGTGGTTCCCAGGGAAGCCAGCGTGGCGGTCAGAACAATCGTCAACTGCTGCCCGAGAGTCAGGTCATGGCCGTAGAACTGGGCCAGGAATACGGCGGCCACGCCCTGGTAGAGGGCCGTGCCGTCCATATTGATGCTCGCCCCGAGCGAGAGCATGAAGCTGCTGATGCTCCGAGAGACGCCGAGGTTCTCCGTGACGCACTTGATCGTCACAGGGAGCGTAGCGGAGCTCGACGAAGAGCTGAAGGCTACCAACTGGGCCGGCCGGATGCCCCGGAAGAACTTGAGGACGCTCGTCTTCGCGAGGATTCTCACAATGGCGGACTGCACGAGCAGCATGTAGGTGAGCAATCCCAGCAGGACCACGGCACAATATTTGGCGAGCATCACGAGGATGCCCAGGCCGAAATCCGCGACGACGGCGGCGATCAGGGCAAACACGCCGTACGGCGCCACCTGCATAATCACGTGCACCATTTTCACGAAGATCTCATTGATACCTTCGAAGAAGTGGATGACCGGCTTGCTGCGCTCCGGGGGGATCAGCGTCAGGCAGATGCCCATCAGCACGGCGAAGAAGATGATCTGGAGCATCTCGCCGTCCACGAGGGACCGAACCGGGTTGGCCGGGATGATGTTCAGCAGCAGGTCCCTGACGGACGGCCTTTCGAGCGAGGGGGCAGCCGCAGCCGTCGTCTGTCTGCCGGCGCCGTCGATCAACTGTTGTCTCGTATCTTGGGAAAAGCCGACGCCGGGCCGGCCGATGTTGGCGAACAACAGGCCGATACTGACGGCCATCGCGGTCATGGACACATAGAGCGTAAGCGTTCGAATCCCGATCCTGCCGAGGCTTCTCAGGTCCTTCAGGCTCGTCGTGCCCACGAGCAGTGAGGCGAAGACCAGCGGCACAACCACCATGCTGATGAGCTTGATGAACGCCGTTCCTATCGGCCGGATCCAGGTGGTTACGAATTCCGTGAACTCAAAGCGATTGGCCGCAAATCCGAAAACGGTCCCGGCGGCCAGGGCCAGCAGTATCTTCGCATGCATTTGCAGTTTGGGCAGCCGCATCATTCGTCCAATTCAGATCGTGCGTTCGACCCAAGATGATAGTGGAAGGCGCATCGTTCGTCAAAGGAGAACACGCGCAGCGGCTATTTCGACTGGACGCAGGCGTGGATCAGGGCGCCGTAGATCGCGTTGCGGTGGGCCAGGTCGGTCATCAGTTCAGGATGCCACTGCACGAAGAGGCCGAACTTGCCGTCGGTGCGTTCCAGGGCTTCCGCGATACCGTCGTCGCTGTGGGCGATGGCACGCAGGTTCTTGCCCAGCTTGTCCACCGCCTGATGATGGATCGACCGAACGGATGCCTCGCGGCTGTTGAGCAGCCGGGCCAGGAGACTGTCGGGCTCGATCTGCACGCGATGGTAGTCCTTGTGATTGACCTTCGTGCCGATCTCGGAGGGGATGTCCTGGATCATCGTGCCGCCGGAGACGACGTTGGTGAATTGCATGCCCAGGCACACGCCCAGCAGGGGTTTGCCGTTTTCGAGCCACCGGGCGATCAACTTCCGCTCGAAGTCATACCGGTGCTTCTCCAAAGGCTCCACCGTTTCATGGGGCTTTTCCCCGTATGCTTCCGGAGGAATATCATCTCCGCCGATCAGGACCAGCCCGTCCAGCGTGTCGACGTATTTCTGGAGGGCCTGCTCGTCATCGATCGTAGGCAACACCACGGGCACGCCGCCATTTTCCGTCACGGCCGAGATGTAGGTAAACTCCACCGTTGTCTGGGCCGCATTCCCCGCCTTAGCCGGCTTGTACACGCTCGTGATCCCAATAAGGGGCCGCGAAGTCTCCCGCGACGGCTGGCAGCCGCCGCCAGCCCAGAGAATATAGCCGCACAGGGCCAGTACTGCCGCATTCCTGACGTGCTTTGCGTTGTCC
>Ga0315296_10004496_pt1 | contig 11362 bp, 12 predicted proteins | sample YL17G14_18_MG_FD_203921 | JGI IMG/M metagenome (GOLD analysis project Ga0315296, IMG submission 203921) | Sediment microbial communities from Yellowstone Lake, YNP, Wyoming, USA - YL17G14_18 | ecosystem: Environmental > Aquatic > Freshwater > Lake > Sediment | place: USA: Wyoming | collected...
CGCGTTCTACAAGATAATGCAAGAGGCCGTCAGCGTAACTCTGATGCAATCATCCATTCATACGGATTTCGTCGTCATTCGGCCAAATGAGTAATCAGCAGAGAGCATAAGATAAATGTTTTCAGACAGATGTAACAAAGAGACACGGAGCCTTTGGAGTTGAACTGTTGAGAATAATAGCCGCTGACTCAGGAGCTGCAACGCTCAACGAGCATTACGAGCCTCTACAAGTCGTGGCAGCATGCGCAGTTTTGGTCGAACCCCCCTATACAGAAGCCAGCTCATGCTTAGCTGAGCCCATTTTTGTCCCAGTTGAAGACGGATACCAACTAGTAGTGCACGAACTGGAACTCTGCATGAATCTCCTGAAGACAACAAAAGCAGACCTAGTACACCTAGACATGACACTTGGGGGTCTAAGCCTAGAAGACCTGTCAGCCGTCAGCCTTTCAGGCCTGAACCTGTCCTCAAGGGCGAAAGGCCACCTGCTCAAGGTCATGCCCAAGCTTAGAAAACTTGCTCTTGACATAAAACAAGCCCACGACATCGATGTCTCTGCCATAGGCAAAGAAAGCATACCAGTCAGAGTTGCCGAATTGACCTCAGGCGCACACGCAGTGTTGTATTCTGCTCAAAAAGCCATCAAAGAGACAAAAACAGTTCGGCTAGGACTGCCAGCTAGGTGCACGGTCAAGGCAAGTCCCGATCAGGTGGTTCTAGAGTCTTTATTGCCCGCCGAAGAAGACGTCAAAGGGCACGCTGACGACAAGAACCAAGCTCTTCAAAAAGTAGGAATTACCGAGATGCCCAACCCTCGAGCGAGAGGCTTCAGACTGCTAGAGGTAGTTCCAAAAAGCTAGTCTGAAATTTCACCGTGTCGTTTCCCCTTGAATGCAAAAAGCCCAGAATGCATACAACGAAACCTTAGGAAAACTGCCAAGAGTCAAGAAAGGAAAGAACCTTGCCTCTAATCCATCTTATTGTGAGCCTTTTCTCTTGACCTTAACGACTTCTAAACTCATATCTAGCGCTCTTGCACTCTGCGTCAGTTCTCCCAAGCTTAAGATATCGACGCCTGCAGCCACATATTTGAGAATGTTCCGCTCAGTTATTCCTCCGCTTGCTTCGACCAGAATCTTGTTTCGAAACTTTTTCTTCTTCAGAAGCTGAATAGCCTCCTCAATTTTCTCAGGCGCAAAGTTGTCTAACATTATTATGTCCGCGCCGGCTTCAGCAACCTCCAAGACGTCGCTTAGACGTGAGACTTCAACCTCTATCTTCTTGGAAAACGAAGCTCTTTCTCGAGTCTTTCCTACGATGTTCCTTATGTTTCCTGCAATGGCAAGGTGATTGTCTTTGATAAGAATCATGTCGTCTAAGCCATATCGATGAGGATCTCCACCGCCAACCACCACGGCCTTCTTGTCGAAATACGCCAACCCCAAAGCAGTTTTCCGCGTAGCAGCAACCGCTGTCTTGTAGCCGGCTCGACGAACCGTTTCCACTAGCCGATTAGTATGGGTAGCGATTCCGCTCATTCTTGAGAGCAAGTTCAGCATAGCACGTTCAATCGTGAGCAAAGTGATTGCATCGCCCTCGATATGCAACACCTCTGTTTTCGGCGCCGCCTTTGAACCATCTTTTACGAGGGCTCTGGCTTGAAGACCGAACGCCTCACTAAACGCTAACGCTTCCTCAACGCCCGCGATCACTCCCTTTTCTTTCGCAATAATCCTTGCTTCCACAATTGTCCCATACGGTATGGTATGAAATGTAGTTACATCGCCATGTCCAACATCGTCTTCGACAAATCTGCGAAACTTTTCTTCAAGAATCTTCTTGGGCAACGCCATGTCGCACAACGCCTATTTAGTGTCAATTTCCTTACGAACAATATTGCCTTTGGGCGTGGCTTCCTGAAAGATTATGGCTTGGAATCGGCAAATCCCAGTGCCATCTAGAAGCCACGAGTCCGGGGGCAGCCCTGCTTTTACACAGCATTCGCACAGAAAAGTCTCCTCATCCCAGCCGAGTTCCACTGGCACTTGTGGCAATAATAGCCCTTTGCAATGCCCGCGTTCGACGATCAGGCCGTCACGACCTACCTTGATTTTCTTGCTATAGTCGTGTGGTTTTTCAACCTCAACCGGCTCCGGCGGCGTGAGCACACTGACTTCAAACACGACTTGATCAAGTTCCTCTGTGGTCATGGGCGAAAAACGTGGATCGTGCGCCGCTGAACTGATTGCAGACTCAATCACCGCCTTGACAAGCCCTGTCGTGGGATATGGAAAACCTATACATCCTCGCAGCTCGTGCCCGCTGCCGCGCACAGCGTTTATGGTGACGAAGACGCCGCATTGCTCTTTGAGCTTTGCCGGCACATCTGCTGGCGCCTTAATAATTTGCCTTTTAGAGAGGTAGGCTTCCGCTGCCCGTCGCGCCAATCTTACGAGGTATTCGCCCTCATCTTGCGTTAGTTCAAACGTCATTGTCACTTTGGCCCTCTGCCCTTGAACTTGAGGACACAGCCAGTTGCTTTGAGTGTTTATGTGAGTGAGAAGGCGTAGCTTGCAGGGAAGGCGACGTCTAGAATTTTATGGACTCTTCAGTCATGCCTTCCTTGGTGATGATGAGGAAGTCAATGCCATCGCCGCTCATCACGTCTCGGCTTATCGCCGATTTCATGGCTCGGGTGGTCAAGTCTTTGGCATCTTCAATCGGCATGTTTTCCTTGTAGCCTTCTTCGAGTAGTCCGTAGGCAATTTCAGCGCCGGAGCCTACAGCAGCGTATTTGTCAGGTATAACTGAGCCGAGGACATCGAGGACATAGATGGATGGGCCTTCGTCGTCCACGCCGCCCACAATGGTCTGAGTGATTAATGGATATAGTCGCCTCGCAAACAAGAGGCTAGACATCAGCTTAGTCGCGGATTTGACTGTGATCGGGCGGTTGGCGTCCAGTCTGAACAGATTCGCATAGGCTTCAACCTCGCGGATCAGCATTTGCATGTCCGAGACCAGACCTGCGCAGGCAGCGCCGATGCGATCTGCGACTTTGAACACTTTCTTGCCTACGCGGCTCATCACCATGTAACCGTATGAAACACGTTTCTCAGAGGCTAGAATGACCCCGTTGGAGCAAACCAAGCCGATTGTAGTGGCACCCGGTATAAACATGTATTGGGATTGTTGCGATTGGTCAGACATTTCGGACTTTTCTCCTAGTGACTGCACTATTTTCCGCACGGCAACCTAATAAGCTTTTGAATCTACGAGAGAGTTTAAAAGCGCTCGACGCAGACTCTTGTTTGAGGAAAAAGGGAAGCAAGGCATGACTAGACGTGGAGTCTATGTTGGGCGTTTTCAACCATTTCATATGGGGCACCTAGCCGTCATAATAGACATTCTGAAGGAAGTTGACGAGATCATAATCGTGATTGGCAGCGCACAATACAGCCACAGGATCGATCATCCCTTCACAACTGGCGAACGTTTAACCATGATTCACGACGCCTTGAGAGAAGCGAAAATCCCGCTTGAACGCTGCTGGATCGTGCCGGTTCCAGATGTGCACAGGCACATGTTGTGGGTCTCAGAAGTGGTCGGGTACACGCCGAGATTCGAGGTAGCCTATGCCAATGACCCTCTGACTAGTCGCCTCATGAAAGAAGCAGGGCTTAAAGTCAAATCTTGCCCTTTCCATAAACGTGAGCTCTACTCCGCAACCGAAGTTAGGAGAAGAATGCTTGAATGCAAGAACTGGGAAGCGCTCGTGCCCAAGAGCGTAGTCGCATACATCAAGAAGATCGATGGTGTCCAACGACTACAAGACTTGAACAAAACCGACAGAGTCTAGCATTCGTCGCAGTTTTGAACAGTTGGGCAACCCCGTAGTCTCCACAACGTTATTTCGTTGCCAAATTTTGATTCGGAGCACAATAAGTCGAGCCGAAACGGTTTTTTCTCAAGATCCCTATTCTCCTATCTTCATCTCAGGAGAGCTCGATGAATGGCGACAGAATCCGAAGTTGTTTACGATCTTCTTGGATACGCAGGAAAACAGATGGAAGGCAAGGTTGAGTATTGGGACGCCCTGTTCGATAGGCAGTCTTCCTGTTCGATTTCGAAAGACAATGTTGATGAGAGAATAGCCTTGCCTGAATTTGCTGGCATTCAGCTCAGAAGCTTCAAGAATGGCGTGTGGCGTTCAGCGAGCACATACAGATTGGAGGAGGCAAGGCTCAAGGAGCTAGCACTGAAGCTCGTGAAACTCAGACAGGAGACTAGGAACAGGGTTAGGCTCCATGAGCAAAAACCGTCGAAGCTTGATGCTGTCATGCTAGTGGGAAAAAGCCCGTCTGACGTAAGCTTGGAATCGAAAGTTGATGATGTCCGAAGTTTCCACAAGGCAGCTGCCAATTTGGACAAGCGAATAATCAACGTCGTTGTTCAGTATGGCGATACGGGGGTCGAAAGGGTGTTTGTGAACTCGGAAGGTTCGTTGATGCGCCAAGTCGTAACAAGAACAAGATTGGCAATGATGCCCGTAGCTCGGGAGAATGACAAGATAAGGGTGGACTTTGAAAGCCTTGGAGGCACCAAAGGATACGAGGTTGTTGAAAAATGCGATTTCGACACTGTTGCCAAAAAGACTGTTGGATCATCCTTGGAATTGCTGAAGGCAAAAACCCCCCCAAGTGGCGAGTTTCCTGTGATAGTTGATTCTAATATGGCGGGGATGATAGCTCATGAGAGCTTTGGGCACGGTCTTGAAGCAGATCAAGTCCTGAGGAAACGGTCTTACCTGGCTGGGCTTCTAGGAAAGCAAGTTGCCTCGGAACTGACCACGATTATCGACTCTTCCAAACTTCCCGAAGGATATGGATCCTATGTTTTCGACGACGAAGGCATTCCCGCAAAAGAGAACACTCTTGTCAGAAAAGGAGTTCTGGAACGATTCTTAACAGACAGATACTCATCATCTGCTCTGGAATGTGAAACTACGGCGAGCAGCCGAGTTGAAAGCTACTTGACCAAGCATTTCGTGAGGATGAGCAACACGTACTTTGCTTCGGGCGATATGACGCTTGAGGAATTAGTGGAACCGATCAAAAAGGGCGTCATGCTGATAAAAGCAAGCTTCGGAATGGAAGACCCATTAGCCGGCGGCATACAATGCACCTCATCCAAAGGCTACTTGATCGAACATGGTAAAGTAACGACACCCCTAACTGAAATAAGCCTCTCAGGGAACGTGCTCGAAGTCCTAAAGAGCATTGACGGAGTTGGAAAAACACTGAAGTTTGGTGTCGGAACGTGCGGCAAAGGATCTGAGGACTACGTACCAGTGGGGGATGGCGGTCCATACCTGCGAATTCAGAAAGCCATAGTGTCTGGAGGCTAAAGTGAATGAGCCATGCTAGACTCTTCAAGAAAGCAGGAGTCGAAGAATACGATCTTTACACGCTAAAAGCTACGGTCAACGAAGTTCAACTTAGAGGTTTCGACGTTGAAATCGTGAGAGGCCCAGTTGAATCGATTGGATACACATGTAGAGCTTTATCCCGAAAGGGCAAGTTAACAGGACTCGGCCGGTCAAGCTGCTCCAATAGTGCCAAGCTGGAAGATTGCATAAAATCTGCCAAATATCTTAGCCATCTGAACCTGCTAGAGACCAAATACGAGTTTCCCTCTGCGAAAAGAGACAAGCGCGTAAAGATTGCCGATATCCAGATCCTTAAAGGCGGTGCCGAAGCTGTTCAAACCTACGCGAAACGGTTGCTTGAAGCTCTGAAAGCTGAAACGAAGTCAAAGCCCACTGTCAAGCCCACTTTCGGCAAGATACGTACATACGTTTTAGAGACTCTTCTTGAAAACAGCTCAGGCCTGAAGAAGAGAAAAACTGAGACCTACTTCTATGTTGAACTAGCTCTCAAGGTGTCTTCTGGAACCAAGCTTGCAGAGTTCTGGCCTAGGCAATTCAGCCGCACCATTGAAGCCATAGCCCCTGAGAGAGTCCTACCCAAGTGGGTCAGATTAGCCCAAGACACGATGAAGGCGAAAATGCCCACCACTCAAAAAATGACGGTGATATTCAATCCGCAGTCAGTATGCGATTTGCTAGTGCCCACTGTCGGTTTCCACGTCCTTGGCGAAATGCAATTCAAGAAGCAGTCGGTTTTCAAAGAACAGGACGTAGTTGCTTCCGAGAACCTCACTATTCACGACGATGGTCTCCACGATTACGCCTTGGTTTCGTCGCCCTTTGACGATGAAGGCAACCGTCAAGGAGTGACTAGCCTGATAGAGAAAGGCGTTTTCAAGAACTACCTGTATGACCAAAAATATGCTTTGAATATGAACAAAAAGCCAACAGGTAACGGACTGAAAGCCACAGGAGCTAACATAATGAACAAGCACACAGCAGCGGTTGTCGGATCGCCCACAAACCTAAGCATCAAACTAGGAAAGCTTAGTCTTGAAAACATGATAGCAGACGTCAAGAACGGTATCTTGATGGAACAGTTTAGCTGGTTAAACCCTGACCGCATGGCAACCAGTTTCAGTTCAGAGATAAGAAACGCGTATTTGATCAAGAACGGCGAATGCGCCCAAGCGTTGAAAGGTGGAATGGTCTCAGGCAAAGCCCTCGACATGATCAAAAACATATCGGGGATATCGAATCAGCAGTTCGTTGAATCTGGAGCAACTGCGTTCTCGTGCATAACTCCCTACATTAGATTTGAAGAAGTACAGGTTGTAGGAAAATAATCGTTGATGATGAAATCAACTAAGCGGCATCATCAAGCTTGCGAAACAACTGCGGTGTCACCGACCTTGACTCTGAGCTTTCGGGAAGCATTGCCCTGATTGACCGCGATTTCAAGGAAATCGTGACTGCCAATAAGCGCCAATGTTGACTTGAGTGGCGTTTCTCCATATGTCTTGCAAAAGCTCAGACGTAGCCAAGTGCCTTTCAGACGAACGGCAAGCGGTTTTGTGGCTTTGATGCCTGATTTTGCGAGGTCTGAGCTTGTTATGTTTGTGATCAAGTTTCCGAAATCATCTATGTGCAATACTTCGCCTATCAGTCCTTTGTCGGCTCTTAGCGTTGGCTTGGCGAAGAGTGGTCTGTTGTAGTCTTTGACTTCTGGTCCGAATTCTCTTGGCGGTGTTCCATTCGCTAGGTGTGCAGCTGTAGGCGCGAAAACGTCTCGACCATGAAATGTTGAAGACACTTTGCGAAGCATAAACTCTGGATTCGCTATCGTGCAGACTTGGCTGATCCCGTCTTTCTCGGCTGCAAGCATCAGTAAACCGTTGTCTGGTCCAACGTAGAAGTAACGCTTGGTCTCAATTATTAGTGGGCGGCGTTTGGTTCCAACGCTTGGATCAACAACGGCTACATGTATCGTGCCATTTGGGAAGTATGGTGTAGCCGAAGCAAGTATGAAAGCGCCCATTCTCACATTGAACTTGTGAATCGAATGGCTGATGTCAATGATTCGTGCGTCAGGACTGATTCCAAGTATGACGGCTTTCAGCTCAGCCACGTACGGGTCCTTCAGCCCGAAATCTGAGAGTAAGGTTATGATGGGCACAGTCAAGCTGGGTTAGCCCTCTCCCGATCCCATTAAGCTTAATAGCTTAACCATTTTATGCTTTAGCTCCAAGCTCGAAAGGAGAGAAGAACTTGGAACAAGAAAGAAAACTGATCATGCTGCCGGGTCCAACTAACGTTCCAGATCGTGTTATGCGAGCTATGATGAAACCGATGATCAATCATCGTGGACCTGAATTCGCTGCTTTGCTCAGCAGCGTTTCAGAGGGATTGAAATATGTTTTCGAGACTAAGGACGATGTCTACGTATTGACTTCTTCTGGCACTGGAGCAGTTGAGTGTGCTATAAGCAACACCGTTGATCCTGGCGATAAGGTGATTGTTCCCATCTTCGGATACTTCAGTGAACGATTGAAAGAGAAGGTTGCACGTCACGGAGGAAAGGTTATCGAAGTTCCTGTTGAATGGGGAAAGGCACCGACAGCAGAGCAGATTGAAGACACCTTAGAGAAAGAGAAAAAGGTAAAGCTCGTAGCGATTGTACACAACGAAACCTCTACTGGCGTCACAGTTCGAGATCTGCCTAGAATGGCTGAAATAGCGCAGCAAAATGATGCTCTGTTGATGGCTGACTCAATCTCTATTCTGGGCGGCGACTATCTCAGAGTGGACAAATGGGGCGTCGATCTTTGCGTTACGGGAAGCCAGAAATGCTTGGCCTGCCCACCAGGCTTGGCTATGATTTCTGCTGGCAAACGAGCCCTAGAAGCAATTGACAAGAAAGCCGTGAAGCCACCTTACTACTTTGATTTACCCTCGATACGAGAACACTGGCTGAGGAAAGAGACACCGTGTACTCCAGCCATATCGTTGTACTATGCTCTTGATGAAGCCTTGAAGATGATACGTGAGGAAGGCTTGGAAAAACGTTTCCAACGTTATGCAACATGCGCCAGAGCCTTCTATGACGGATTTGAAGCGATGGGCTTGAAGCCTTACGCCGCCGAGAACGTAAGGTCCAACACAGTCATAACGGTCGCATTGCCTTCAGGAGTTGATGTTGGCCAAGTAAGGGAAATAATGAAAGAACGCTACAGCGTAGTCATTACAGGCGGATTGGGCAAGATCCGCCAGCTGATCTTGCGCATAGGCTGCATGGGAACGATATCCCAAGCCGAAGTGTTAACAACGATCAACGCGTTGGAAAACACTCTAGTCGATCTGAACTGCCCAGTCAAGATTGGAGCTGGAACAGAAGCTGCAAGGAAAGCTTTTCGATCGCGGTAATCTGCAGAATCAGACACCTCAGAGTATCCTTGCCTGCACAAACATGCTGGTAGACTGAGAGAGCGATGTCGAGCTCGTAAGCTTATATCCAGAGTGCCAAGTGAATCAGATCTTGAGCAGCCAATGCAGTCTGAGAAAGTGACATCTGTTAAACAGCTCAGGGATCAGAAATACGCAAGCGTTCTGTGCTATCCGAAATACGACTCTGAGGAAGCAACAAAAAGAATAGAACAGTTGAAGAGGCTCGGAGTCAAAGCCATACATTTCACTGGACAGAAGAAAGCTTTTGACCTATCCGTTCTTGGTAGAGGACACGTCGGCATCGTTGTAGTTGCCAGCACCAAGACCGGACCGGCTGCGTTGAAGATACGCCGGCTTGACGCAGACAGAAAAGGAATGCAGCACGAAGCTGAAATGCTCACTAAAGCCAACAGTGTAGGAATAGGCCCGCGCCTCATAGCCACGGAAAGGGATTTCTTGCTGATGGAGTTCATTAATGGTTCACTTCTGCCAGACTGGGCAGCAAACATCAAGGGTAGAGGCACTAGGAATAGAATCCGTAGCGTTCTGTCCGACATACTAGAGCAGTGCTATCGACTGGATCATGCTGGCTTAGATCATGGTGAATTGAGCCGAGCGCCGAAGCACATCATTATCGACACACTGGAAAAGCCGCGCATTGTTGATTTTGAGACGGCTAGCATAATGCGCAGAACGTCCAATGTGACCTCGATCTCTCAGTATCTCTTCATGATGAGCCAATTGGCAAGAATCTTACGTCGCAAACTCGGCGACATCAATCAGGAAGTGCTAGTTGCAGCCCTAAGAAGATACAAGCATGACCCAGCCAGACAGAGCTTTGAAGCAATCCTCAAAGTATGCAGGCTAAAACAGTAGTGGCAGGAAGTTCAAGACGATAGTATCCTGAATCCGAATCCTGCTTTCATAATCCTTTTGCTGACATGCGACTCTTCAATAGCCATTATACTAAGGAAGTAGAGAAAATGTCCAGAAAAATCGCCATAATTCTGCTATCCGTTCTTGTCTTCATGGGCGCGGTTCAAGCAGCTATAGCTACGTCAATAACCACAGCGGCTCTAGACAAGACAGCGTATCTAGCTGGTCAGACCGGCTACATTTCAGCAACGATATACAACGACAAAAACGAGAAGATCAGAGTCACAGAACTTAGTGCTACAGTGAATTACTAATATGTGGATGGCACGGTCTACATTCAGAAGTTCTTCACTAGTGTCTCTTTGCCAAGGGAGATTTCAGCTGGAGAATCGGAAACCTTTCAAATCCCGATAAGCTTGCAACCAACATAGCACATGGCTACACAAATCCAAGAATTGAAGCGTACACGGACGTTTGGCATCCCCAAGATGATCATTGGACAACTTCAGACCGTCCAACATACTCCAACTTGAAACTTTACATTGAAACGCCTTACAAACAAGCGTTCGAAGAAGAACAAGCAACTAACAATAACCTGACCAACACAACGAACGTGCTCTCAATCACAACCCTCATCTTCGCCGCTGCAGCCGGGCTTCTGCTGTACCTAGTCTTCGCAAGAAAGCCAAGACCAGTAACTCAGACCTAGCACGCTACCAACTCTAAGGAAAACGCACCGCTACATATCGCTGGACGCAGTACGCTCCATGCAAGCTGCGACAGAACCCACATTTCTGAACAGTCAAAGAGTCTCATCAAGAAGCTGTCGTGTGGAGATCTCTGACCATCAAGAGAGATGCTCACTTGTTGCCTTACGTTTGTATGTCATCAGAGAGATATTTCAAGTCAAAAGGCTTGAACAACGTTCCGTCTTTCAACGTTATGATAAATGATTGAAAGTCACTGACATAATCTGCCCAATCGACTGCGAAGCTTCTCATAAAATTGGCATATTCAGAATAATTCCTGTGAAAAGACACAATCACAGAGTCTTTTCCCAATCCTTCTCCATCAGAAGCCAAAACCACATTGGGGCGCTTGGCTGTCCAGTCCTTAGCGCGCTCAGTCATTTTCTCAGAATCTTCGCGTTTATACGTCTTAGACTTGGCAAAAGTGAAAGCCAGCATTTCGTACCCCATTTTGCTGAACTCAGGAACCAAAGTGTAAGTCCGAATAATCTTCTTCTCAAGAATCTTCCTAGTTCGTGTCACCGTTGGCTGGGAAGTCTTCAGGATCTTCGCTAGCTCCCTGTCGCTTCTCTTCGAATTCCTAAGTAGTTCACGAAGAATCGGCATTTCCTTGTTTTTCCTCAAGCTCAAACTTCCTCCAGTCAGGTGTTCTTAGCACGATAGCTAGACCAGTAAATATTAATCTATCGCAGAACTGCCATTTGGCCGAAGCAACACTGAACCCTTTGTTTTCGGAAATCACGAAAAAAGCTCAGAACGCCCAGCATTTCCAAAACGCATGAATGCCTGAAAACCTAACTCACAGACGGAGGAAGATAGGCTTCAAATACTGACCCTCCTGACGTAGGGCAAGATAAGCCTTTAT
>Ga0315296_10004497_pt1 | contig 11360 bp, 12 predicted proteins | sample YL17G14_18_MG_FD_203921 | JGI IMG/M metagenome (GOLD analysis project Ga0315296, IMG submission 203921) | Sediment microbial communities from Yellowstone Lake, YNP, Wyoming, USA - YL17G14_18 | ecosystem: Environmental > Aquatic > Freshwater > Lake > Sediment | place: USA: Wyoming | collected...
TCCTTGCCATCAGTCTCCATCTTGTTGCCGCAGCATCCGCAAAACTGGTGTGTTCGATCCCAGTGCGCAATTTGAGCAGCGTAGCCACTAACCTCAATAAAATCCTCGTCGAAAAGGTCCCACAAGTGCCGTAATCCTCGAAATGTCATTCCATTTGGGGCCTGTATGTTCTTAGCAACTTCTGTCGAATAGCAATGACGACCGTTCAGTGTTCCTAAATATTGTTGCCTAATTGTCACCAAGTTTAGGTCTATCAAATCTACGATGCAGGGCAGATCAACGGAAGAGTTTTCGAGCTTTACCAAAAGCTCATTACCGCGAAATACAAACCACCAAGCTGGTTCGATTCGTTGCGGTGGAGCAACAACCGCCGGAACAAACAACTTCTTTTCTCTCATTTCTCTTTATGCATCCATGGTACCATTAAGCTTGGACTTAAAGAACAGAGCCGGAAACCCTCCGCAAAGCGGCTGGCTTGATGAGCGAGGCTGTCTCCAAGGCAGTCAGCCCCATTAGATAAACATCGCGCTAAAGCGCGCCTCAGTTACCCAAATTTTAAACTGTCCTCCTGCTCCAATCCGCTTCCTCTTGGTCGGGGATGTATTGGCGGACCTGCTCTAACTCGAATCCAACAGTGGATACCGCATATCCTCGAACCCAAAGATGCTCCCCTGTGAAATTGCGCTCCCTCCCGCAAAGCAGCTTTGCTGGGGCAACCGCACTCTTCCCCTTCAAAAAACCGATCACAGAAGCCACCGGATACTTCAGGGGAATCGCAATACGCATATGAATATGATCGGCCATCAGATGACCTTCCACAATCTGGCACTCTTTCTGCCGAACCAAGGCATGAAAAATCTCACCCAGGTAGCGTCGTGCCTGCCCAAACAGGGGTTTATGTCTCTCTTCGGGTATAAACACCACATGGTATTTGCAGTCCCATTTAGGATGGGATGAACTTTGATACTTCTGATAACCTTCTGCCATAACATCCTTCTGGACTGTTTGCTTTTCTCATCAAGCCACAGGAGGATGTTACGCTCAACGGTCATACCTTTTCAGGTTGAACTGGTAAAACCAGTGGTTTACCTAAATTGAATTACAACTACGATTGAACCTGCTAATCCAGTTCAGCAATAGCCTCAACCTCTATCATGAAATCTGGGATGAACAGGCTTTCCACAATTATAAGGGTATTGGGAGGGAATGGCTCCCGGAAAAACTCAGCCCGAACCGTACGGGTCATTTCAACATAACTACAATGGGTCAGGAATGTGGTCATTTTAACTATATTTTGGAGATTTCCTCCCGCCTGTTCTACGATATTTCTTAAGTTCGTATAAACTTGACGTGCCTGAATTTGGAAATCTCCTTTCCCTATGATGTTGTCATTCGCATCTTTGGCGACTTGGCCGGCGATATACAAAGTGTTACCTGACTTTGCAACATGGGAATAGCCTATCGTTGGATGTGTGCCACTGAGTTTTAAAATCTGGTGAACCATAGCTTACCTCCTTTCGCAGTAAGTATCCCCCGGCAAAGCTGGGGGCTTTACGATTGCTGGCCCCTCAAAGGGGCCTGATCGCAATCGATCAAAATCAAAACCGAGAACCATTCATTGTTCAGTCTATCGCAAAAGTTCTTATTCTTGTCATTCCTGCGAAAGCACGAATCCAGTTTTCTCTGGATTCCGGGTCGCGTTTCACTTGCCCGGAATGACGATTCTACATTCCCGGAACTGTCAAACTCTGGGAGTCCCCCGGCAGAGCCGGGGGTTTACCTAAATGCTAATTATAGGAAGAATGGCACGTTGGGGGCGGGCAAGCCATTCCTGCGTAATTTTATCTTCTGTTGTGCCCAATGCAAGGGCGTAGCGACGACGTGTTCCAAAAACGTTCGTAACTACGGGGAAAGAAGTCCCTGCAAGGTTTTTGAAAACGACCAAGGAATGTCGTCCCATTCTGGCTAACTCACCCATATAAGCCGTTGGTTCGAAACTAAGACTTAGGAGTTCTCTCACTTCTAAAAGATCGCTAGGCATTGTTTCCTTTACCTGAGTGATAAAGGTTTGCAAATTGGGATTTCCCATGCCTCTAACCTTCTTCGGTTATTTAATGCCCCCTACATACCGCTATTTGACAATACTCGACAACAAGCAACTTTATGGCCTTCCTTAATAGTGACAGCCATAGGTTCAACCTCCATACACTTTGCCATTCTAAACGCGCATCTGGGATGAAACCGGCAACCTGGTGGAGGATTAATAGGACTCGGGACTTCGCCTCTAAGATGGACTTTCTTTTGTGTTAAACTCTTACGTCCGATAAATCTAGGCACAGCTTGCAACAAACCTTGAGTATAAGGGTGAGCCGGGTTTGTAAAAATGTCAGAAGTTTTTCCTATCTCGACAATCTTCCCTAAATACATTACTAAGATTCTATCGGAAATATAGTTTACTTCGTGGAGGTTGTGTGATATCCATGCATAAGTTAAATTAAATTTATCATGAATCTCTTTCACAACGTTAAGTATCTTGGCACTTGTAGAAAAATCTAGTCCAGAAGTAGGCTCATCACAAATGATTAATTTGGGATGCAATGCGAGACTTCTTGCCACTGTAACCCTTCGCGCTTCCCCTCCACTTAGCTGAAAGGGGTATTTCTCGCCATATTCGGGAGATAAATCAACTGTTTTCAAGAGGTTTCCAACTGTTTCTTCGATTTTTTCATGATACATTCCATTGTACGCCCTCAATGGCTCAGCTATTGCATTCTTAATCTTCATCCTCGGATTTAGGCTTCCTACTGGATCCTGAGGAACTATCTGCACTTGTCGTCTAAATTGGCGGATCCCCTTGCCACTTAGTTCTAATATATTTTCTCCTTCAAAGAAAATTTTACCCTCTACAGGCTTGATAAGGAGAAGAATTGATTTACCAAGTGTTGTCTTGCCACATCCAGTTTCCCCCACTATCCCAACAATCTCTCCCTCGTCTATATCGAAAGTTAAATCATCAACAGCCTTAACCATTTCACTCTTTACACCCAAAACTCTTGAAAGCACTCCATGATTTATCCTGTAATAAATTTTCAAATTCTTTACTTCAAGTAAAGCCATTTTATTGAACCGTTAAAAAATTATGGCACAGAACAAAATGGGACGAAGAAACTTTTCCAGTGCGGGGAGGAGCTTGTGTGCAGATTTCAGTACTGTAGGGGCATCTCGGCTGAAATTTGCAGTTTTCTGTCCGCTCGAAGATACTCGGAACCTGTCCTGGAATTTCTTGAAGCTTTTCCCCCAGGACCCCGCTCTCAGGAAGACATTTTATCAATGCCTTGGTATACGGATGCAAAGGATTGTCAAACAATTCCTCTACAGGGGCCTGTTCTACGATTGTTCCAGCATACATTATCGCCACCTTGTCAGCGATCTCTGACAAAATTCTTAGGTTATGCGTTATATAAATCACTGCTGTCTCATATTTCCTGATCTTACTTTTGAAAAGCTCAAGAACGTAAGCCTCCACAGAAACATCTAAACCAGTTGTCGGTTCATCGGCAATTAAAACTGCAGGATTTGCCATAAAGTTCATAGCCATTATTACCCGCTGCCTCATCCCTCCACTAAATTGAAATGCATATTCAGAAAATCTTTTGTCGGCTGCCGCGATTTCCATTTCTTCTAACATCTTGATACACCGAAAACGTCTCTCCTTATTCCTTTTAGCTCGACGAAAAAAATTGAAGGAAGCAATTAGTGATTGTTTCTCTTGTTCGTGAAAACGAAGCAGGTCAAACATCTGCGTGCCCACGGTAAAAACGGGATTTAATGAGTCCTTGGTATTTTGGATAATCATTGTAATTTTATTTCCTCTTACTTCATCATTCAAAGCTCTTTCAGATAATTTAAGTAAGTTCTTACCTTCAAGAATCATGTCCCCACTCACAATTCTCGCATTGCCTGGCAAAAGCCTTAAAATTGACCAAGCAAGAGTGCTCTTGCCGCATCCGCTTTCTCCAGCAAGCCCCAGTACCTCTCCCTTCTTAATCTCAAAGCTAACTCGATCCACTGCTTTACCTATTCTATTGCCAACTCTGTATATGATTGACACTTCACGCATTTCTAATACATTTTGGTCCTTATCCATACCGCCCCTTCATCAGGAGATAATAAGTTCTCCTCTTTTTTCAGGATTTAAGACGTCTCTGAGGCCTTCAGCAAACAGATTGAAACCTAGCATCGTTAGCGCTAAAGCTATCGAAGGCGGAAGAATAAGCCACGGAGCCCTCATTATATTTTCAAATCCATACCTTATTGAGGTACCCCACGAAGGCGTCGGAGGAGGAACGCCGAGGCCCAAAAATGACAATCCTGCTTCAGACATAATCATTATGGGTACATACATACCTGTTACTATCAAACTTGGACCGATGACATTTGGAAAGAGGTGTCTAAATAGTATCGTTCTCTTCTTCGAACCCAATGTAATAGCAGCTTCGATGAAAGGTTCTTTGCAAACAGATATGGTAATAGCCCTTATTGTCCTACCAAGCAGAGACGAGTATATGAACCCGAAAACAATTATTATATTTGTGACACTGGAACCTATTGCGGAAATTACAACAAGGATCAGGATGATCGCCGGAAAAGATCGAACGGCATCGAAATATAGAAGTATAAGGTTCTCAATGATACCTCTCGCGTACCCTGCCAGGGTTCCTAATGATAAAGCAATGATAAAAGCGAGCGAAGTACCTATGACGCCTATGAATATCGAGGTTCGTGAACCATAAATTATTTGGCTCAAAGTATCACGTCCCAAATGATCAGTCCCTAAGAGATGAGTCCGCGAAATGTTTGAAAGCCGATTTTTAACATCCATCTTGTATGGGTCATGTGGCGCCATTACAGGAGCACATATGACGACGATGAAGAGCGTGACGACAAGAATCGTCCCTATAAATAGTTTGGTGCTTTTTCTAAATGCTTGTAAGTACTCGTTGAATTCACCATTCATATCTTTTTGAAACTCTTTGTGTCCTTGCTGGGCTACATTCCTCACAAAAAGTCATATTTCCAAATGAATATTACCCATGGCGCACTCTTGGATCTAGGAAACCATGGGACAAATCCGCCAACAAATTGGCCAGAACAAACATGATAGTCGTCATAAAAACAGTGCCTTGAAGAACCGGGTAATCAAGGGTTGAAATTGAATTAGCTAATAGTCTTCCTATGCCCGGTCTTCCGAAAATCATTTCGACAAATACTGCACCTCCTAGAAATTCCCCTATCGCAAAGCCTATTTGAGTTACCACTGGTAAGACTGCGTTTCTCAAAGCATATTTTCCCCAAATGTATCTGGAAGGAACACCAAAAGAACGTTCCATTTTCACATAGTCCTTAGCCAGTACCTCTAGCATCATCGCTTTGACCGTCCGACACATAAATCCAAACCAGCCAAACGAGATTGCAGTGGCCGGCAAAATCAGGTGACGTAATTGATCCAAGACGTTACCTTTTTCTCCGACCCCGGTCATCGGAAATACAGGAAGTTTGATCGAGAAGATCAGCAAAAGTATCAAGGCGCTCACGAAAGCAGGAACCGATATCATACCAAATGAGCAGCCGGTAATTACATAATCTATCCACGTATTCTGGTGGATACCTGATAGAGCGCCAAGCACTAAAGCCAAAATAAACGTCCAAAACATGGCAAAGAAACCTAAAACCATCGTATTCGGTAAAGCCCTCATAAATTTTTTAATAACTGGCTCTCTATCAATAATCGATACTCCCAGGCTTCCTTTAAGGAGGTTTTGAAAAAAATACCCAGCTTGCACAATTAAAGGTTTATCAAGATGGAATATATCCCTTACCAGGGCTTTTGTTTCCTCTGAAGCTCTGGGTCCGCATATCACGTCAACAGGGTCACCCGGAGCGAAATGGATTAAAGAAAATAGAAATAAAATCACGCACAATAGAGTTGGTATAAGCCACAAAAGTCTTGAGATGGCATATTTCAGCATGTGTCGTCCCCGACATCCAAACTAATTTCACTAACTTGGATTCCCACAGAGGTGAATAGTTCTAACAGAATACTGTCGAAAGCGATCATATGGGATTGATTTCTTTCACATGGATGCTCTGTCCTCGGCTGTGGCGATGAAGGTCAATTGTGATCTGCAACTCACTCTGATGGCCAGTAACCTCTATCGACTCCTGGGATCGGAGATTGGCAATGGATACCAAAGTGCTACCTAGCGCCACCTTTTTCGGGACTTTGTTGAGGCCACCGCCCAGATCAGCATTCTGGAGATGGAGATCGTAGTTCAATTCCAGAAATGTGCTCATAATCCGTTGCTGCTGGCTGCGGGACTCCACAAGAAGAATATCCCGATCCCTTGGCTGGGACGAAAGCACTTGCGTCTCCTCTTCGGCTAACGCATGGTGTTAAGTCAAAAAACTAACGTGGGAATCCAGGCTAATGACGGGTACATCACCCCGAAAATCCGATATGTCCATCTCCCCTGACGGGAGATGGACATGGCTTCCCCCTCGCCTCGAAGGAGAGAAAATTTTGGATAGTTGTGCATAAACCGCTTTTGCTAAAGAGTTACCTGCATATGGATAACCGGGTTTAATGCTGTTGCTTATTTCACACCCAGCGCTCCAAGATCTAACCGACCATCAGGCCTCACCTTTCCTTCCAAATCTATGTAATCTTTGTAACCAATCGCTATCACCCCATTATGAACCCAAATTGCTATGGCGTCTTCATCCATTATCTTTTGCATTCCTTCATAGAGTGAAGCCTGCTTCTTTTTGTCAATCATACCTTGTGCCTTCCTGCGAAGTTCATCAAACTCTTTATTGCACCATTTTGCCATGTTCCATCCTCCTGGAAAGATTTGCTCGCAAGTAAACCAGCGAGTGGCTTCAAATGGCTCTCTCGCAAACGGATATTCCATAAAATACATATCATAATTTCCAGCTTGAAGCTCTGCTACCTGAGCTGGCCGCGTTAGGCTATCAGGTTTTACCCTGACCCCTATTTTCTTTAATTGTTCGATAAGTATTGGGGCAACCAAGTCACCCCGACTTGCGGGGCTAACGACCATAGTTGCAGTGAATCCGTTCGGATAACCAGATTCTGCTAAAAGATTTTTGGCCTTTTTGAGATCAGGTTCATAGAACGGAGCTTCCTTCCAGTGCCCAAGTAGTTGAGGAGGAAGGATTGAATTCGCTCGCTTAGGGGCTCCCTCGAATGCACCTTCAAGAATCTCGTTTACATCTACGGCATATCTAATCGCTTTTCGTACTCTTATGTCATCGAAAGGCTTCCTTGTGACATTCATCCCTACCCAAGCATAGCTCGCACTTGACCCCGTGTAAACTTTCATACCTTTCAGCTTAGGAAAGGTTGGTATGGCCTTATAACTGATTATTCCTAGGTCTATATCCCCTTTCTGCAAGGCCAATTCCATTGTCTCCTGATTAGCAAATACAACATACTCAATTTTCTCAAAATATGGGGCCTTTCCATGATAATCTTTGAATCGCTTTAAAATAATCTTCTCCATGGGGTCCCAGGTCTCTAGTTCGTACGGTCCAGAACCTATAGGATTTCGTCGCGCTTCGTGAACCGACATTTTTTCAGTAGCCTTTGGTACAACCATAACACCAGCGCTTATGGCTAGCCCATATGAAATAAAACTTGTGTCCGGATACTTAAGGTATACTTTTACGGTATCCTTATCAAGCACTTCAACCCGATCCAGAGAAAGGGGTGGCGATGTTCCTTCCCATTTTGAGTCAAGCGCCCTAAGTAAACTAAATTTTACATCTTCTACAGTGACCTCTCCGTAACCTTTCTGAAACTTCCACCCTCTCTCCAAATGAAAAGTTATTTCCTTTAGGTCTTTTGAAAATTCCCACGATTTAGCTAAACCTGGAACAATTTCAAAATTTCCTGTCTTTTTAGTAACTAACCTTTCGAATATTGCATCTTTCAGCTCCGTTTCGTGAAAGCTCCCGATCCGGTTTGCGTCCCAGTCCCGAATTGGTTCACCATATGTCCCTATCCTGAGTATCTTTGCTGGTTCCGCAGCAAACCCGTAAGTAGAAAGTACTACTGCTATTATTGCTATGATCGACAGTCCGAAAAATAACTTTCTCATGTTCGTCCTCCTTTTTTTCAGGCGCACTCAGGCGAAGTTGGGAAAACAAAAATTTAAATGAGAACTCTTATGGAAAACGCCATTGGGAATGGGCCACACCCGAATTAACGCAATCAGCTCTCATCTCTCAGTCTCTGATCCGTCGAAATTCAAAAACTACCGGGTTTTTGGGGTCAGGACAAGCCGCAAGGACAGCATCCGGATCCTGAGACCACGGAAATACTGCCCCAAACATAAGGGCATACATGCGAGGGAAAAAAGCTCCGAAAGCAGATAGGCAGATGCCACTAGGGGTTGTCTGGTTAATGACAAATTCATCTTTAACCTTATGCCCAGCAGCACAAAATCCTTGTTGAGAAATCACCTTAACTTTAATGCTCCATCTTTTAGCCACTTGATACCTCCTTTCAGGCGACATATATGATCGGAGGAATAACATTTCAAGGTAGAGAGGAAAGGGGTGGTTTCGATTCCCTCACATACCCACTCCACCACCCCTTTCATTTAATTCACAGCCAAGTACAAGGTGAGATCCAATTTGCCTATTTTTTGATTGGCATCTGCGTCCAGAAATCGGGGAACGCTGCATTTCGTCTCTTTTCCCAGTATTGATACCAGTCTTTATCCATTATGTTTTCGTCGATAGACTTTGACACACTTTCTTCCCATAAGTTAGCCAAATTTTTTTGCCTCTCAAGCAACTCATTATGATCCTTTTCCATTTGAGCTGTCCAAAGATTTTTCTCCTTAAAATAGCGTACAGCCCCTTCAGCCCACGGAAGGGGGACATGTACCTTCAACATTTGGGCTATGTTCCATGTTGGCATGGCAATGCTTATGTCCTTATAGAGGTCCCAGCTTTCTGCACAACCTTTTACAAACCAATAAACAAGATTCTGATCCGATTGGGGGTAGGTAACAACGGTAGGGTGAGGACGACACATTGCCCAAACCATTTTATCCTTGGACAGGCCAGCTCCAGTATAAGATTGTTCGGGATGCTCAAGTGGGTATAGCTTCAGCAGTCTTGCCCATCCTTCCTTGTTTTCCGGGGGCATTGGTATCCAATAAAGACCATGCGGCGAAGCCTCTATTTCGTATGTTGAAGAGGACATGCTATCGAGTAAAGCCATATCGACTAATCCTTCTAGTAAACCCCTACATGCGGCAATATAGCCATGAAATTCTATTGACTTTACATCCTTCAAGGTAAGACCGCCAAAGGCAAGAACTGCCTGCATCGCCACGTTGTCATTCGGAGATCCCACGACATGAGGCACTCTTTTGCCTTTGAGATCCGCTATTGTCTTTATACCGCTTTTTTTTGTCGTTGCTGGTGAAAAGATAGAGTTCTTATTGTTGAAATATACTGTACGAAGAGGTTGAGGTCCCCAATTCTTTTCTCCAAAGTCGTACAGACCTTCTTGGGCAAAGAAACCGGCTGGTACCGCTATTAAACTTAGGTCTGTCTTCCCTAAGCGCACGCTAGTAACCTTCCCGACATCGGTACCTAGAGGTAAAGTCCTTACTCTAATATTAAATTTTTTCAGGAAGGCCTCGCCTAGCGCAGCTGCTTGTAAAGCACTTGTACCTCCGAGTTCGTAGGACGAAACCCTCATCATGCTTGGTCTGGTAGGTTGTGCTTGCCCATCATTCCCAATTGTACTCACCGCCAGAAACACGCAAGCAACCAATGATATCATTCTAAAATTACTTTTCATTCTGCCATCCTCCTTTCTTCGAATTCTTGCTTGGTTCCAATCGCCCCAAAAAATAACTCAGGCTAAATCACCCCCTTTCTCCGTATCATCCGCAGATGAACCATCATTATTTTTAGCCAAAATGAATTTAGCCCTCCTTCTTGATACCCACATTAGCAGAAGCAATAAAAGAAGCAGAAAAAAACCAATTGCGTCAGTTCTGGGGCCTGGAATGCAAAGAAGAAGGCCCGAAACGCCTGCTAGTACCCTCAAGTGTGGTTCCTCCAGCCTACCCAGTCCAATCACGTATTTCTCTAAAGCCCCTGCCAACAGAATAACTCCCAGAAGTAATGTCGCAAGTACCCAAGGTAGTCCTTCCAAGGGACCTTGCAAAACCAGTGCGGGTTCAATAGCAATAAAGAACGGAATCAAATAGACAAGCATTCCCAAACGGCATGAAGCCATTCCGGTCTTCATCAGAGTTGAACCCGATAACTTAGCAGCCGTCATGGCGCTCAATGCAACTGGTGGGGTTATAAATGAAGCCATCCCCCAGTACAATACAAACATATGAGCAGCAATAGTATTCAATCCACCTCTTATTAAAGCTGGCGCTAAAACTATTGCAAGGAAAATATAACAGGCACTAACTGTGATTCCTGTCCCCAGAATAAAGCTTGCTAGAGCACCCATGACCAAAAGTAATGGGATATTATCTCCAGCCAACACTATAACTTCGTGAGAGAAGGAAATTCCCAAGCCAGTCATATCCATTGTACCAATTACGAATCCAAGACCAGCGAGCAGCGTTCCTAACGAAGACAGCAGGGTACCTGAATAAACCATTAGGGATACCCAGTCCTTGAACCGTAACCTGGTTTTCTTTCGAGCCATTGCAATTATTAGGAGTGCGGCGGAAGCCCCTAGAGGAGACTGACCCTCCCGTCTCAGGTACAAAAGGAAAACTAGCAAGGCAATTCCGAATATATAAGGCCACCCCTCCCGTAGGGTTTTTATCAAACTCGGGATTTCCGAGCGGGGGATTCCCTTGAGACCATGAAACTCAGCATAAGAATGAACCTGCAAAAATGCCCCCAGGTAATATAATATTGCTGGTATCGCTGCGGCTACACATACCTGCAAATAAGAAATGTTCAAAATCCCCGCCATGATGAAGGCGGTTGCCCCCATCACCGGAGGCATAATCGTGCCCCCAGTAGAAGCAACCGCCTCGACAGCCCCGGCGAAACTGGGGTCATAACCTCCTTTCTTCATAGCCGGTATCGTTACTGAACCGGTCACTATTACGTTGGATATTGGATCGCCGGACATACTGCCAAAGAGACCGCTAGCAATCACTGCTACCTTGGCAGGACCCCCCTTCTGAGAACCGCAGAAAGAAAAAGCCAGATCGAGGAAGAACTTACCACAACCAGTGTACTGGAGAACTGCTCCAAAAAAGACGAAGACAAGTACCTTG
>Ga0315296_10004498_pt1 | contig 11359 bp, 13 predicted proteins | sample YL17G14_18_MG_FD_203921 | JGI IMG/M metagenome (GOLD analysis project Ga0315296, IMG submission 203921) | Sediment microbial communities from Yellowstone Lake, YNP, Wyoming, USA - YL17G14_18 | ecosystem: Environmental > Aquatic > Freshwater > Lake > Sediment | place: USA: Wyoming | collected...
CAAGCCTTCTAAAGGTATAAACATCAATTCTTTTTTTTCAAGTTATACACGAATCGAAACGCTAAAAAACCCCTTCTTGTTTCTCCTATGAGCGACAAATCTATTGGAAGGGGCCCGTAGCTCAGTAAGGACAGAGCACCGGACTTTTAATCCGGTGGTCACGGGTTCAATTCCCGTCGGGCCCGCCATCCAATTATTTGAGAAAAATCAGAATAAATGACCTACGGTATTGATGGGCTTTTTGATGACCCGTTTTAGTTCTCCCAGTTTGGACTTAGGCAAGGTGACCAGAAGTACAGTTGCTGGACCTGCTGATTTTTTCGTATTCACTTTTGATTGGTCCGCTATTTTGAATTTCAGCTTAGAGCACTTGGCTAAGGTTTCGATCTCATGAGCTATCCCCTCCGAACCGACTGGAATAACCTCGTGAACAAAATCGATGCTGAGGAGCTTTACGACATCCTGCGTGTCCGCGGTTTTTCCCTCCTTTTCTGCGGGAACCACTTCGTTGCCGACGCAAGGGGTACCTATCGCCACTACAACATCGTTCGGGTGTGAAACCCCGATTTTCAAGAATTCTTTTTTTGTCATTGCAACAACCGTTACGCCTATTCCAGTTTGTTCGACTGCGAAATTCTTTTCTGTGCTTCCCGTTATTGCCAGTTTTGGATCCAGTCCCGCCTTTTCCGCTTCGTCTCTTAGGCCTTTCAAGATCTCGGTGCCTGTTGGGTTCAATTCGACGCTAAGCGCATCGACCAGACATATGGGTTTCGCAGCGGTGGACAGAACCTCCATCAACACTACTCTCGCCGTAAATTTTCCTAAAGTGTATCCATCAACCTTGACCTTGTCAAGCGGTTTGGGCCCTATTCCTCCTGCAGAATCACAGCCGACAACCATCACTTCTCCATTTTCAAATTCAAAAAGAAGAACATCCCTGCCGGTTTCCACCGGAAAAGGAAAAAGAGGGCTCTTAATCAAACTCGCAGCTTCCCTCTCAAGCCAACGTATGCCAGAGCCGCAACCAAAGCATTCAAACTAGCCGCAAGAAGCAAAAACGGAGCAATTGCAAGCGCGCCAGCCCAGCCCATAGAAGGCACAACCACAACGACCAAGGCTATGTTTATCGCCACTCCAGTGATTACGGCAGGCACAAAGCCCCACTTCTTGTTTGACTTGTTTACGATGGCTATGGCCGCTCCCGCTGAAGCCATTCCGAACGCGATGGGAATATGGAGAGGTCCTAAAGGAAAGCCACTCACGACTGACGTAGCTATGTGTCCAATCCCGCTTACTAAGGCACCATCGAGCACTCCGAAGAGTAATGCGGCAAAAAAGCCCGCGAAGGAATCAAAAGCTACCGATTGTATGGGGCTTGGAGGATGTATGAAAGAGCCGACAACGCAGAGAGCCGTGAAAACCGATATGCGTGCTACTCTCCGGGTCGCTGAGGCTTTCATAACATTTATGGTTAAACTGGTTTTTTCTTTCATGTTCTTCATCGCACTTACAGTGAACGGGATGATAAATGATAAAAGCCTTTCCACATGTATTACAGGTGTAGTGCGAGACGATGAAAGTCATAAACGTTCGTTTACCTGACAAAGTAGCTTCCAACATAGACAAGCTTGCAAAAAGACATGACCTCAGCCGTTCCGAGGTTATCCGCCAAGCGTTGATTGTTTATCTCCACATTGTAGAAAATGTTGGAACTATTCTACGACCAATAGTGTTCCAAGTGAAGCCTGCACAAATCACCTACACACGAAGGGGCGACGTGTCGATTCTGAAGGTTCCCACAGGCCATGCCATCGTAGTCGGATCAACATCATCCGGCGGAATCGGACCGAAATCGATGGACGAGGTTAAAGTTGGCGGGCGTATTCTCGGGAAGTTTCTGGCACGAGTCGCGCTGATGGATGTTGCAGCTACTGGCGCTTTTCCTCTCCTGTTGTCAGTTACGTTGGGTGTGGAAAAAGAGCCCACAGGCCGTGAAATTATCGATGGCATACGAAATGAAGCCAGAGTCCTTGGGCTTGACCCCAATCAAGTTCTAATGGAAAACACCGAAGAAAACTTCAAAACCAAACAAACCGGGGCAGGACTAACCGTCATAGGCTTCGCGAACGAAGATGAGCTGAGACTTGGAAAAACGAGACCCGGCGATCTAATAGTTGCGATAGGCCAACCTAAAGTCGGAGACGAAGTGATTCCCGCCGAAGCAAGAGGCCAAATTGCCGACCTGAAAAATGTGACTTTGCTAACTCAGAAGCAGTATGTACATGACATTGTGCCTGTGGGGACCTTCGGAATTGGATCTGAAGCCAGAATGATGGCGTATAGTGTTGGAAGGCAATTGAGACTTACGAAGGGCGCAGGGTTGGACCTCGAGAAGTCAGCGGGACCAGCCACGGTGGTCTTAGTCACGATTGATCGAGAAAAAGTCGACGAGTTAAATCTGCTCCTTCAGAAGCCTGTCAACGTAGTTGGGGAAATACTCTAAAGATTGAATCTGCCTCGATCTTTAGCGAAGAGGTACTTTTGATTTAGAAAAAGGGAGAAGGAAGATTTTTTGATACTTGATGTTGACTTTCCTTCTTTCTTTTGGGTATTTTTTCGGTAAGACCAGCTCAAGGATGGATTTTGCTATACAAAGAACCGTGGCAAAAGTTTTGGGCCCGCCCCCTTTTGGGTACGGGCGCCGTCGGGCCCGCCACCCACAGAGCGAATTTGTACTGTCGCTTCTTGGCGTATGAGGTCTCTGAGCGCTTTGCTTAGGATCTCGAGCTCACTGTTCTCTCGATCTTGGAAGTCTATTACGCTTCTATGTGGCTCAGTTAGGGCTTCTATCCTTGTAGGTAACTCGTCGGCTCAACGGCTCGTTTAAGTCAATTTTGACGGTGGGTTAGAGCTTTTCGAGGTGATCGGCAGCTGAAGGAATATGTCGCTGAATATGCAGAGCGTGATTTGGAATTTGCGCAAGACCTATTGAAGCGGGCTCGGTTCCTTAAGAAGTTCGGAGTAAGAAGCTGAATAATTTAATCGTGAAATCCTTCATTTAGTTTCGATTAGGCTTACGTAATAATCGGAGGGGTCCCCCTCTATATTTTTTGTGAGGGATTTTTGCCTGCTCTATAGTTGTGACTATTGCTGCGTGTTTAGTTGTGCAAAAATGTTAAATGGTTCCGAAACAACATTTAGCTCGCCTTAAAATGGCACCGAAAAATGTTGGACTGAAACTTTCGAATAGTCAGAAGGCATGTGGAAATGATTGAGGAAACTGTGTGGGTTGATAAGAAGATGGTTAGGCCCCGTTTGAGCCATGATGAGCTTTGGTTGATATATCGTTTGGTGGATAATCAGTATTGGCTTTTGAGGAAGCATTCGCATCTTTTTTGGAATTTGGAGAAGCTTAGTAGGCTGAGGCGTAAGCTATTGAGAAATCTGAACAGAAGTCGCAAACCTAAATATCAGATCAGCATCCGCGAAAGAATGTATTAGACAAACACGACAGTATTAGCAGATGATTTAAAAATATTTGGCAATTCTATATGCCAGTTCAAGCGAGTGTGTCATCTGTTGGCAATTAGCAAATATACTGCGGCTTGCGCGCGCATAGCTTTGAAACATCGAAAACGTTCAAAGTGCCTCCTTGTTCATGCAGAGAGTAAAGGAGTTTCAGATATTTTCCTTCAGCGATTCTTGGCCCCTTCTATTCACCTTTAGTCGAATTTAGCAACACGCATGCAAGCGTTTCTCATTAGGTGGATTTTGTCCACTTTTCGTTGTCCATTTGGGCATTCACATTGAACCTCAGCAGGTCCATGACGTCGGTTTTCCACTGCTCTGGTGAAGCATGAATCACTCTTCCAATGTATAGGTCACGTAGCAGTCTAAGCGATGGGAGTTTTTGTGCAGCCACGTTGTACCTGTAGTAGGCTGGTTCTTCAAGTTTTTCGTTTGGGAGGTATACAGGTTCTCGCCTGAAGTTTATGTCGATCATGCAGCGGTTTATTTTTTTGAGGAACTTGTCTGTTATTTCGTCGAGCCTTTCAATTGTTCCGCAGGTTGGGTAATCTTTTCGGCTGGTTATTCGGAAGAAGTAGGTCGCTTTTCCAGTGGTTTCTTCGCCTGTTGTTTCTGCCGCCTCCATGGCTACGGCGTTTCCGTATTCTTTTTGGGCGTTGCCGTAGATGGGCATTAGGAACCAGATGTACTCGCCGGTTAAGTCGCCCATCAGGCCTCTCTTGAAGCCTATACTGATTTCCTCCTGGCGAGCTAAGCCTTTGAGAAAACTGTAGTATTCGTTAAGTCCCATGTCTGTGATTTTCTTCTCGAGAGAAGCCCAGACTTTTTGGTTTATGCGTTCAATGTCAGAGCGTCTGGCGGCTCTTCCTTCTCGCATAATGCTCGCAATTCTTCTGAGGGAGATTGGGTCTATTCCCGGACACAGTTCGGTAAGCGCCGAGGCTGCCTTGTTCTGAAGCGCGTTGTAAGCGTCGGAAAGCGCTTTGCGGAAAGCGTCAAATTCCGAGCCCAGTTTGGAGATTTGCAGCTGTTCTCCCAGTTCTGTGCCTATTTTGATGCTGTAGTCTTCTTCTTTGACGTTGGCGATGTCGCTGTAGGGTATCCTCAGCACTTCGCTATTTTCGGGAATCACGCCCAGGCCTGTCTCGTAGATCCGGAGTTTGCCGACATCTCTTTGCTTTTCTTTTCCGGTTTCGTCGAAATAGACGAACTCCATTTCAACGTCAGGTTTTTTCGCCGTCTCATTCATCAGCAAGTCTTTCAGTATAACTTCGTTTCTGAGACCGATTAGGTTTCGGAGAAAATCTTCGTAGCAGTAGCCCAAGTCGAAAAGGACAAGCTTCTGCTTTGAAGACAAATGCAGAGTGATTCGGTAATTTTCCGCTTCCACGGTCGTGATTTGTCTGAGGTGAAACGGCAAGATGTCGCCAAATTTTGGAAACAGAGTAACGTAGGCTTGGTCTATCGCCGCCTCGCATTCGCCTGTGGCTAATTTGGCGTCGTTTTCTTCCAGCATGTCATAGCTCATGGAACATTGAATGACGATTTTCCTTGCTTCTTCTGCATTTTCCACAGGGAATACCTTTATGCCTTTGGTCTAAGTTTGAAAAATAGGGAATATAAGACTTTTAGGCGAGTTTGGTTCCGCACTCACCGCAGAATCTGACACCCGGAGTGTTCTGCGCGCCGCATTTGGGACATTTAAGCATAGCCAGTGGAGCGCCACAGTTGCTGCAGAATTTGCCTGTACCTGCGGGTTTTCCGCACTGTGGACATATGGTTTGAGTGGCTTTAATTTCGCCGGTGAAGATTTGGGTTTCCTCTGCTTTTTTCCATATCTGCTCTTTTCTTTCAGTTGCCCTTGCAGCCGCGATTTCGGTGGCGGCTCTCGGTGCGTCAGTAACGCACAGGCCATCTTCGTCGTTCCAGCAGGTGTCGTCTACCCAGCTCATGCATTTGGGGCATTTGTGAAAGTGACCCATGGCTTCATTTTGAGCCAGCTTGAAGGCTTCCTCATGTTCCTTGTGCCACTCTGGAGACATCCCTTGGTACCTTTCCGCGATTACGTCTGTGCCGCTTTCAACGCCGTACCCTCCTCCTCTTCCGGTCATGGATGAGGCGATGGATGCAGCTCTGCCTAATCCTCGGAGGAAACCGGCTTTTTTGTAAGTTTTTGAGGCAACGAAATTGGTTTTGTAGCCGTCCGAGCAGTTATCGCAGAAAAATGTGAATTGAAAACCTGCTTCGGTGCTGTTGTCGGCGTAGTTTTTCGTGAATGGAATGAAAGGCATTTTTTTCCTCCTTTTTCTTTAGAAATAAGAAGTCTCTGAGTATAAGAGGTTTATGTTACTGTTTTGGATGCGAACGGTAAAAGTATATTACCGCTGAGCCATAAACAAGTCAACTAGGTGATGTCTCATTTCGAGCTACAAGAAACCGTGCAAGTATTGTGGTCAATTGGTGCCGCCGAACGCGAATATTTGTCCATTCTGCGGTAAAGTAAATCCGCTGTATTGGAGATGCCCCAAATGCCGTGCATTGATTCAGCCTGGCTGGATGCGCTGCAGTAGCTGCGGGCTTTCACTTCAAATCAACTGCCCTAAATGCGGCAAGCCAACGTGGTTTGGCGATTATTGCCAGAACTGCGGTAGCCAATTGGTGGTCGAGTGCAAAAAGTGCCATACTGTTCAACCACCCATAAGTTCCAAGTGCGTTAAATGTGGACGACCATTGCAGCCAAAAGTATAGGCTAAGCAGAAAAAGTATTATGTGAAGGACTTTCAATTCCTCGTTTTAACGTGCCATTCCTGAAATTGCACTTTTGACGCTGATGTGTTGGATTTTGAAAGGGTTCGAATGGTACTTCTTAGGTTTGGCCTTGGGAATAACCCAGATAGGATGACTTGGGTTCTTCCTTCTGCATCCTCTGGTTACGGCTTTGGGGTTTGTGCCGCTGACGCCTTCGGGCATAGGCTTCCAGGAAGGCGCCATAGTAGGCGTCTTAGTACTGCTGGGCATGAGCACGCCACAGGCTTTGGCTTTCGCGTTACTTTCCCGAGTCTTGTTAATTGTTGAGGACCTTGCCGGTGTGCCTCAAATCGCAAAGTCAACCTTGAGCTTAGTCTTTTCACGAAAAAACATCTGCTGATAAATCAATCATCAAATAGCCCTACATTTTAAGTGATTCTCATGATGGACTAAATAAGGAAAAAAATTGGGAGCGCGCTATAATGCTTGCTTTTGGCTAGGCAAGAGTTTGAACTGATGTGTGTTACTCTTACCCAGAACTTATTTGTTTGAAATTTTTTGGTTGTTTCTATGTATTGAACGGCCCATATTGAAAATGTGAGCCAGAATAATCCCAGCAGACACCCTCCCAAAACGTCGCTAAACCAGTGGACATTAAGGTATACTCTGCTGAAGCTCACCACAAACGTTATCGCAACAAAAAACGCGCCCAATGCTGCTTTTGCTTTCGGAGATTTCCAAAGTTGCCATCCGAAATATGTCAGCAAGCCGCAGAAAACTATGCTTCCTGCAGCGTGGCCACTAGGGAAAGAAAAACCTGTGTCATACATTAACCCGTTTAGTGGTCTTGCTGAATGAACTAGCGTTTTGATTACTGAGACTATGGCAGCATCTCCACCCATTGCTGCCAGCAACAACACGCTGTATTTGCTGTAATTTTTGTAGAAGAGAAACACGGCCAACAACAAGGAAATCGCAAGCAGTGCCGTTGTGTCGAAAACATAAGCAATTATCTCAGCTATGGCAGTGAAGGAACTTGTCTGAATTGATGCCGCCCAAGAATTTACATTTGCGTCTGTTGCAGTGAAGCTACTCTTCAAAAGAGCGACAAGCAAGAAGCTGACTAAAAATAGCAGGGAAACAAGCAGCGTTGTTCGTTGGTTCCGCAATTGATTTCTCAAGGCATGATCCAGCGTTTTTATGAATATCGTTCAAATCAGAATAATAAAGTTACCCGAAGCTAAAGTCGCAGCACGTTATTCATTTCCTATGGTTACGCTATTATTTGGCTGCAGTGCGTACGCTGTAATCAGTCAACGAGGATTTTAGATCCGTCTTCCTTTGTTGTTTCGGTAGCGCTTTTGTATTTTTTCTGCAAGCCTGCCGTCTTCCACTATGAAGGCGCCTTCATAGCCGCAGTCAAGGCATTTCCAAATGGAAGGGCGATAAAAGACAGCAAAATTGATGTTTGTGGAACCGCATTTTGGACAGTACTTCCTTCTCCCCAAGACTCTCTCTTGCTTCTTGGCTCTCTCAACCGATTTCTTGAAGTCCCACTTCTGTTTCCATAGGTTGTCAAGTTCATTAAAATTGAACTCTTTAGCTTGTTCGCCACATAACGGACAATGCTGTCCAGGCTGGAGCTGCTTATCATATGTGCATCTGGTGTTCGGGCAAGTCCATGAATGCATGCTTACGCACCATCAAAAACTAAACCAATCACGACGGGCGCGTATTACCAACCATGCGTGATTATTGACGGCTGAGTCACTTCCTTCTTACGCTTTTCATGTTTCTTACCGCCCTTAAACTTATTGATTTTGACAACACCGCTTTCCAGGGCAACCCAATACATGTTATTCAGATTTCGATGGTAAACAAATTTGCTTACTAGTCCCTTCAGCTCTTGTGAGGATAATTTTTCCGAATCTACTAACAATTTATCGTCACTTGAGGTAACATCAACTTGGAGGCTTGAGCGCAAGAAACTGGAAAGATGTTCTCTTTCATCTTGCAATTCACCCAAATCTACTTTTAACTTGTTCTTGCGTCTAAAAAGCAAAGTACCCAACCTCTGATTAGAAGAGTTGTTCTGACTTTTAAAGATACGTGAACTAGTGAGAGCTCATTTGCGCGCTGGCTTGTCCCGAAATTGGTGTAAAATGGTTTTTATTACTTAGATGCCGTCAAAAAGTTCCCATCAAATGAATCATTAATGGATCCGTATATGCCAAAAAGAGGACTTTAGACCATTTTTAACCATTTTCGGAACAGCCATGCGCGCAAATCATCAGTGAAAGCGTGTAATGGGCTTGAACCAATTTGGGTATTAGTCCCATCGGACCCCGTTGCAAAGCGTAGCCAGCTGTTAAGCTGAAAAGGATTAATTTAGAAAAGAAAATGTGATGGAAGCCTTCTCCTTTCTTCCGCCTTCAGGCTGAAACAGTGTATGCGGAATCTTTATAAAACATTTGTGTCGGCATCGGCATATATCATATCTGACAATATGCTTTCGCTTAAGCTCATTTCGATACAGCAACATAATTATAGACAAAGATTATTTTTTGGAAAATTAAACGGTGTTCCGAGTTTCAGGGGTTTCGCCAAATGTTGTATGGACATTCATTCCAGCAGTAGCGACTTCCCTTAAAAATGCAGTTTTTGCACTCTATTTTGTCAAAAAGCCTGCCTCTGCTCAAAAAGTCCACTACTATTATTGATTAGCCGACAATCATTTTAAGTTTGTGTTCAACACCCGAAAACACACTCGTACTGCTTCATCGAAAAACCTCAAATAACAATAGACGTAAAGGGTGCTGTTTGGGTTTTCTGAACCGCCGCCTTTTCACGTTTCTTCAAAATCTTAGCATATCTTGACAGTTCCAGTGCTGCGAGAAGGACAATAACTATTAAGGCTATGACTGCAACGGCGTAGACGTATTGTCCTCGCGATATAAAGAAAAAGAGAAGAAATACGAAAACAACGAAAATGCCGATCGCCATGAGCGCAAGCGAAAAGAAACGCACTTCAAAATACTTCAAAACTTCATCTCTGCTCAATGTAGCTTGCCCTCTGCAACTCTCTCTAATAAATCGTTTGTTAACGCTGGTTTGAAGTTATTCTTTCCATTTCATCTAGTGCTTTTGTGTATTTTTCGTGAATGAGCTTTCTGTCAAAGTCCCAAAATTCTTGTAGCATGGCTTGTTGTTCTTGCGGTGTAAAGTACTCCATGGATGGATAGAAGAATCTTTTGTCTTCTTTTTCAATGTGTTTGGGGTAAAACTCAACCAAGTCGTTTAGAAACTTCCAAACATCTTCTAGTGACTCAGAATTGCCCTTGACATAGCTCTCTTTTGCTTTTTCAAGATTACGTGTAGTGGTTCGGGCATAAACGTGTTCTCTGATTAATTCTCTCATCATTGTGGCATGTCCATCTGACAGTTTTTTCTTGGCAAGCTCTCGAAAGAGTATGCCCTCCTCTTTACCATGATGGCAACGGTCAGCATAAGTCCTGATGAAATCTACTACAATGTCAACAAAATTTGAATCAACTTCCTTTATCTCGCTCATTTTAGATAGTTCTTTCTTCATCGGCAAAATCATACGTTCAATTGACCTGTGCTCCCAAATTAGGGCGTCAACGGGCAGCATTTCTCAAAATCCCTTATATGAGGGAGGCAGAGCTTTCTTTATAAAGTTAACCGTAAATCTCGCTTCATTGAAGCCTTCTTCTTTTACATCACCTATTAGTACCTGTCTTCAGCTGCTTGTAACTGTCTATACCGTCAATTGTGCAACAGCGCGCGTTCCATACTGCCTGTTGAGCAACACTTTTAAGTGTAACATTGTGCCATTGTATCATTGGTGATGAGGGTGAAGAGGCTTTCAGCCGTAGTTTCAGATGAAGATTACAGGCGAGTTGAAAAGTTGGTTAAGGCTGGCGCAGCTGTCAGCATCGCCCAGCTAGTCCGGGACGCCGTAGATGAGTACATCGGTAAACTCGACGCAGGCAAACTGCTCAACCTGCGAACTGTTCCGTTGGAGCAGGCTCGGAAGGAAGTGGAGAAATATCTTAAAGATCATCCTGGACTGGTTTGGCCTGACGAAATGGCTGAGGAGCTCGGGTTAGACTACCGAATCGTGCTCTCAGTGGTCCAAGATCTGTTGCAAGAGGGAAGAGCGGAAGAGGCAAGGGCTCAGGTGGTTGAGGCATGACTGTTCTCAGCGGCCAAGGAGACGGTATAGTCGGCGAAAGGATTGTCGCTTATGCCCGCAAAATCGAGTTGATGAAAATTCCCATTCCTAGGACACACAGGCATAGGGCGCAGGCAGCTAAACTCAACGATGCTGAATGTTACGTTTTAAGGCCTATCCGATGGAAACCTAGAGAAGGGTAAACCAGTCATAACCGTGACACCGTACTACTATTTTTCTTTGAATTTTTCGTCATTAGAGATTCTTAATCTTAAAGCTGAAAATAGCCTAATAGGCTTAGTATTTCTTTTCGACTTCAATGGATCAGCAACGGAAATCTTTTGTGAAACCAAAACACATAATCAATACAACGCATAGAAAGCGTATAGGAAGAGGAAAGCGAAAATGGATGAAAAAATGGATAAACACCATATCAAAGAACTTAAGGAAATGATCCAAGAAAAGGAACCCAAAGAACCAGTGGAAAAAGTTCTCGTCAAATTCTGTGAACGTCACGCTGTTTCCTTAGATACATGCAGAAAACACTATGAGCGGTTAGTTGCAGAAGGCGAAGTCAAAGAAAAATAGCCTCGAATATTATGAACCTTTATTCCTTATTGCTCAACATAGCCGAACAGCGAACTGCAAGAGTGATTGCCTGCAGCTCCAATCAAACTCTGAGTAGTGCCGTCAAAAGAGAGCGTAACGCAAATTCCAACCTAAGAGCAGAACAGTTTAAGTTTTGATTCTCCGAATGTTACTTGCGAGGGTAACGCAATTGAAGGAACTCGTCTTCGTGGGTCTCGGCTTACACGACGAAAAGGGAATTAGCCTTCGCGGTCTCGAAGAAACCAAAACGGCAGACCATGTCTTCTTGGAACTTTACAC
>Ga0315296_10004499_pt1 | contig 11358 bp, 10 predicted proteins | sample YL17G14_18_MG_FD_203921 | JGI IMG/M metagenome (GOLD analysis project Ga0315296, IMG submission 203921) | Sediment microbial communities from Yellowstone Lake, YNP, Wyoming, USA - YL17G14_18 | ecosystem: Environmental > Aquatic > Freshwater > Lake > Sediment | place: USA: Wyoming | collected...
ACCCGTGAACTAAAACGCCTGGCTGACCGAGTTCGTCTGCAACCCTGTAAAGGATATCTCCGGGCCCGGATGATGTACTTCCAGATGTGATTACGACGTCCGCGTCTCCGAGAGCCGATTCCAGCCTCTTCTTGATGGTTGAGTAATCGTCAGGGAGAATGCCCATGAATGATGGTTCGCCACCACAATCGGTCACTGCAGCAATCAAGGTTGGGCCATTGATGTCGTACAGTTTGCCGAAGCTTAGTCGGTCCCCTTGCTTGAGGAGCTCATTTCCGCTCGAAAAGATGGCGACCTTCGGTTTCCTATGGACTAAGACCTGCTCGAGGCCGATTCCGGCTAAGAGGCCAATATCTCGTGATGTAAGCTTCTGAGATTTGCGAATCAAAAGCTCGCCGCAGGCAATGTCCGTTCCTGCACCTGCAACGTTCTCGCCGGGGGTTACCGCCCGGTAGACTGTGACTTCCTCGGAAGCCACCTTGGTGAATTCAACCATTACGACGGCGTTTGCTCCTTTCGGTATGGGGGCGCCTGTCGCTACTTCGACAGCCTGACCTTTGGCGACTGCGTGTTCCGACGCGTCTCCAGCTTCCACAAGTGCAAGAAGCCTTAGTCGGACAGGGCGCTGTTCATCGGCCGAGAAAGTGTCTTCAGCTCTAACGGCGAAACCATCCATGGCAGCGCGGTCGAAGTGAGGTACATCGATCTCTGAGTATACGTCGTCGGCAAGGACCCGCCCAGTTGCAATAGTGAGGGGGACCTTCTCAGCAGGTAGTGGTTCCGCCGCCCAGTGTGTCTGCAGTGCTGAGATAGCATCCTCTAAGGAACAGAGCTCGCGGAATACTTTCCTCTTTTCAGTCAAGGCTTTAGCGCTCATAAGGTCGGAACAATTGTACGTTTACAGCTTGGCCTTCCTCATATCCTTCAGCATTTTCTGGAATTATGATGAATCCGTTGGCTTGCACAAGGCTGCTGAGAATTCCGGCGCCTGAAGTTCTAACCGGTTCAGCGGTAAATTCCTCGTTTCGAAGGGTGATCCGGACGCGCACATAGGTTCTAGACCCAAGAATTCCAGCAATTCTCCTATTCAGTCTCGCCTTTATCACTGGTTCCGGAAGGAAATCGCTTCTAACCATGTGGGCGACGAGAGGTTTGACGAATTCTACGAAAGCAAGGTACGCCGAGACCGGGTAGCCGGGTAGAGAGATCACTGGTTTCCCATTGACGACTGCTAGCCCCGTCGGCATGGAAGGTCGCATTGCAATCCCATGAACCAACATCCCCGGTTTGCCCAACGAGTTGATAATGTGAGGCATATCATCTTCAGGCCCAACAGAGGTTCCTGCGGTCACGATAACGATGTCGGCAGATCGAAGGCCCAATAGCAATCTCTCTCGGATCTGATTTGAGTCGTCCGACACTATACCGAGATCGATTGCTTCGCAGCCCAATTCATGTACAGCGCTAATGAGTGCAGGCCGGTTTGCATCCGGGGTCTTCTCGGGGGTGAGGGTTCCATCACTCAGCTCATTTCCTGTTGACAGAACAGCGATACGAGGCTTCCGAACAACGCGAATTTCGTCTAATCCCAATTGCGACATCATCCCGATATCCTGAGGTAAGGCACGGGTTCCTCTCTTCAATACAATCCGTCCCTTCCGCACATCCTCTCCCGCCCTTGCAACATTTTCGTTCGGATGAACATCGCTCCAAATCTCAACGAGTCCGTTCTCATGAGTTTTAGTGAATTCTACCATGACGACCGCGTTAGTCCTTTCAGGCATCTGACCTCCTGTCACTATCGAAGCCGCTTCGCCCTTTCCCACATGAACATCAGGAATCGTCCCTATGTCGACTTTGCCAACCAATTTCAGAAACAAAGGTGCGCTCGGTGTAGCCCCGTATGTATCTTCCGCGGATACTGCTAAACCATCCATTGCTGCCTTGTCAACGGGCGGACAGTCCATCAGTGAAGTGATGTCCTCGGCCAGAATTCTGCCTAGTGCGGTCGAGAGCGATACGGTTTCCGTAGAGAGAGGTTCACTTGGAAGGTTTGCAAATAGGATCCTGATGGCTTCTCGGACTGGCGTTAGGTGCTTGAAACCAGTGCCGCGCACTTCATGATCATGTGTCTTGAACTCGCTTGCCAAGTACAGCTCAGCCGGGTAGAGTAGAAACTTGCGATTGGTTAAGCATTGTCTCCTATCACTACTCTAGGAGACCGTTAAGTCTCAGATTCCGCTCTCGATGTTCTTCGACCGCTAAATCAATCAGTCCCTTGCCTCGCAGGTTTCCGAACTTTGTCATTGATGGATCGCTATGTAGACGTCATTCAAATCCGGCGCACAGGCTCCATGTATGGAGGTTAAACGAACATTGGCACGGTTCCCATTTGTTACAGGTGGGCTTTTTAATTGAGGCGCGCTGGATAAACCATCCAGGTCATCGTCATGCCCAGCAGAACGAGAATTCTGGCGCTCGTGGCAACGCTTTCTGCTGCGAATGCTGCACTTCGCATTGGGTTAGCATGGGGTCCTCCTAATGTCAAACCAACCGCTTTTCTGGTGATACTCGGAGGAGTTGTTGCCGGTCCAATACCTGGATTCATTATTGGTTGGCTCAGCATGACGATCAGTGACCTTGCCACACCACTCGGAGCGGGCTATTGGACCATTGAAACCTCCGCCGCAATGGCGTTCGTTGGTCTATTGGCAGGATTACTCTGGCACAAAGCCAGCAACATCAATCGAACTCGAATGATGGTCGGGGGGTTTCTGCTTACGGTTCTTTTCGATATCGCGACCGCTATTGTGGACGCGGTCATCTACAATTACCCGTGGTGGATCTCGATAATGGGGTTGTATGTCCCATTCCTTATGGGAGGGCTGAGTCCGTATCCCTTCGGACTGGTTCATGAGGTGACAACAGCTGCCCTTTGTGGGACGATCGGACCATCACTCATCGCTCGGATCAGAAAAGTCTACCACTGAGCACGCAGATGCGAGTCCTCGGGCAGGCACCTGCGGGTTGAGCTTACTAAAGATTGGAGAATCTAGCACCCAAGTTCAGGTTGCCATCGAACAAATGACACATATCTCTAGATGACTTCCTGAGAAGGAAAAAAATTTGGTCCTATACTTCTACCCATGATTTCGTCCGGGAGTTTTCGTAATCGTTTTCGCGGCTAACGATGGCAAAAACTGACCTTGTTGGCACGACGGCTAGTGGCCGTCGTTCTAAGCTACCATCGGGGGAGTCTGAGCTGACGCTGGCGGCATCTCTTCCTTTTTCTTCTTGGGCTTACGGACCATCTTAGGGCTGCCCATGGCAAGTCATCATAGTCCACCTCAAGCGGATAGAAAAAACCGATTGACATGTGTGATGGCAAGGTCAGCGTTTGAACTCTGGTCTCCGCATGGACAGACAGTGAATTACAATGTATGGGAAACGATTGACCGCGAGCTCAGCGGTCTGGAAGACCAGTGCTCTAAGCTGGCATGGGGGCTTCGTATATGAACTTCTTAGGGCCGCCGTCTCCGTTCGATATTGTATAGCTTATGTTCAGCCTTATGGAATCTTTGAGCATCGCTCGAACCGAGCAATATTTTTCCTGAGAGAGTCGGATTGCCCGTTCGACTGCTTCCTTTCGGACATTCTGGCCGACAACTGTGTAGTTGAGGTCGATCCTCTCATAGTACCGTGGGTCCTCATCTCGCCGCTTCCCACGGACTGATATCTCTAACCTGTCCAAGTGCTGTCTCTGTTTGTTCATTATCCACTGAAAGTCCATCGCCGTACATCCGCCCAATGCCACTAGAAAGAGTTCCATGGGCGTGAAGGCACGTCCCATATCGTCCGCTGAGTTCAATTCTATTTTGCGGCCTCCAGCTTCTGCGTTGAATTTCATGCCTTCAACCCATTGCAGTTTAGCTGAAACTTCCAAACCAGCCTCACCTTCTATGGCTTCACGATTTCGTGTGTCTTGCCGAAGTATGCATTGAGGAGCCAATCCCAGTTTCCTGAAAGTGTTCTCCAGTAGAAGCGAGCGAATGCTTTCTTCATGGCATAGCGGGTTCGCGAGGGCTGTATCTCTTTCACGGGCATATCGTAGGAGCCCACAACGAAAGACGCTTGGCCAGAACCCATCTCGAATGGACAGTTGATTCGACCGTTATACTTGTACAGCTCTCCTCTTCCACGAATCGAGGAAACAATGTTGTTTGTGGCTACAATAGCTTCGAGATGTGCAGTAACACCAGTCTTGGAGACCGGGATGTTAGTAGCGTCCCCTATGGCGTATGCATTTTCATGCCCCTGAATCCTCATCGTATTCTTGTCAGTGGGTATCCAGCCATCAGCATCGCCAATGCCCGATTTGATAACCACATCTGCACCTCTATGGGGAGGTACCATGATCAACAGATCGTACGTGAGAGATTCTCCTTCGAGCGAATAGATTTCGCGCTTAGCCGGATCGACCGATTCGACGTTGAAGAACGTAACAACTTCAATACCTCTCTTTTCGAAGCGCGGTTCCACAACTTTCGACATTGGCTCAGCAGGATAAGGACGAGGGTAAGGCGTTAAGAAAGTCATTTTCACCTTGTCGCGGACTCCGCGGTCTCTGAAGTAATCGTCCGCTAAGAAGGCGGCTTCGTTTGGTGAAGGAGGACACTTGTGTGGGACGCCGGCAATTCCGATGACTACGTGCCCTCCGTCAAATTGCTCGATTGCATTCCAGATCTTCTTCGACTCCTCTGGACTCGTGTGAAAGTTTAGACCGGCCTCTTTGAGCCCCGGAATTGCTTCAGGATTGGGAACACTGCCAGTGGCAATGATCAGATAATCATAACCGAGTTTCTGTCCCGAGGCAAACGCGACTTCCTGTGTAGTTAGATCGAGTTTCACGGCATCATTCTCGATCAAATCAATCTCTTGTCGAAGTAGCGTTCTTTCGTCGTGGACGATGTCCTTTGGATTCTGATTCTTGAATGCGACGTGCAGGTATGCCGGCTGGAATATGTGCGCCCGGGCACCTGAGACAAGATGAATCCTGATGCTGCCCGAACGAATCTCGTTTCCAAGGTGCTTCGCAAGTAGGTTGGCGGCTAGCGTTCCGCCTGTCCCGCCGCCAACCACGATGATGTGCTTTGTTGATTCCTTCATCTCATGGAGCGCCGGCTATCTGCCCTTCTTTACAATGCGAACCTGAATTCTGACGTGGTCAGGTTCGTCGAAGATGGCCAAGATTTCGTTTCCGCTTCGCTTCGCCCAGGCTTGTGTGTCGCTCTTCGCTGCTGGGTCCGTTGCTAGTAGCTCGATCACATCGCCGACATTCGCGTGACGGTAGGCTTTGAAAAGGTCGGTGATCGGTCCTGGACACATTGTTCCGCGTGAATCAACGACGGTTGTTGGTTTTGCGGTCGCTTCAGAAGTTGTCATGTTACGTTACCCCGGCTATACGAAGAGCGTTATCGCGTCCTCTGAAGCCAAGTCGAGGTACGTTGTGGCGCCAATGATGTCATCAACTTCTGGTATCAGATCTTCCTTCCTGAGGCCCATCATGTTCATTGAAGGTGAGCACGCGTGGAACTTCACGCCGCCCTCTTTTGCGGTCGCGATCATTTCTCTGATACTGGGTATCTTCATTTTCGTCATCTTCTTTTGCATCATGGACGTGACCATGCTGCTCATTCCCGGAATCATTCCGAGTATGTTTGGCATTGGTAGAGCTGGGTTGCCCACAGGTGAAATCTTCAGCGAGTCAATGGTCTTCTTTGTGATCATGTTCATGCCCCAGAAGGTGAAGTACAGGTGTACCTCCATGCCCATCGCCGCGGCCGTGGTAGCCAACATCAACGGCGGATAGGCCATGTCCAAGCTGCCTTTCGAACAAATAATGACAAGCTTGTTTCGTTTCAACTGCTCGACAGATTTCTCTTGTAGAGTTTGCATCTTTCTCTCATTTCCTTAGCGAGTGGAAGCCGTCACCAATCTCACCAACTTCGAGTCTGCACTGGCCTGGTCAAGCAAAACGGCTTGCATAATGTCGCATGCATTGTTGATGCGCCTATCCGAGATTCGGTAGAAGACCGCGTTTCCTACTCGCCTTTCGGTCACCATCTTGCGAAGGCGCATCAGGGCCAAGTGCTGCGAAACGTTTGCCTGCCTTATTCCTGTGGATTGCGCGAGTTCATTGACCGTCTTCTCCCCAGACCGTAGCTCATGCAGGATCTGGAGCCTTTTCGGGTTGGAAAGGACCTTACAGATGCCTGCCTGTAGCTGCAGGATGCGCGGGGTCGTCGGTGACAACATGCCATTCGCCGAATATTCGAAGATTCGAATATTGCGTATAGGATTGCCGTGCTTAGTCTCTATACTGAAATGTAGAATATCGAACAGCCGAGTTTTCATATCAGAGCCTACATTTTCGTGCGGTCTAAATTGAAGTCGCTAAAGGACGAAGTCATTCTGATCACGGGCGCGAGTAGCGGTATCGGCGCGGCTTGCGCAAGGGTCTTCGCCGCAAATGGTGCAAGACTCATTCTGAATGCTCGGCGAAAAGACCGTTTGGAAGCTCTTGCTGGGGAACTCAGCAAACAGTTCCACACGACATTTCTAATCCGACCATTTGATGTCCGCAACCGAACTGAAGTCAAGGTTGGAATTGAGCAACTGCCTACAGATTGGGAAGCGGTAGATGTCCTCGTCAACAATGCTGGTCTGGAGCGTGGTTTTGACAAGCTTCACGAAGGTCACATAGAAGACTGGGAAGAGATGATTGACAGCAACATCAAGGGGCTTCTCTACGTCACACGTTTGGTGGTTCCCGGTATGGTGACTCGTGGAAGAGGACATGTGGTGAACATCGCATCGATCGCCGGGTTGCAGACTTACCCTCGCGGCAATGTCTACTGTGCATCGAAGGCCGCGGTGAGAGTAATCTCAGACGGACTGAAGCAGGATTTGCATGGCTCCCCGATTCGCGTAACAACGATAAGCCCAGGTTTAGTTGAAACCGAGTTCTCCCAAGTACGTTTTCGGGGTGACGTGGAACGAGCAGCCCAAGTATACCGGGGTCTGACTCCTTTGACCGCCGATGACATCGCTGACGCAGTATTCTACGCTGTCACGAGGCCTCCTCACGTCAATATCAACGAAATCGTCCTTATGCCAACGGACCAATCGAGTACGACTCTGTTACACCGTCGTGAGTAGCATTACATCTAGCCGAGTGGAGCCGCTTCCTCAAACATAATATAGCCATGAACACATAAGATTGGACGGATCGAAGCTTCGCGTTACGAAATTCGACCGTTGAACCGTCGGATTGATTTAGCGGAGCGCTTTTTCTGGCCCAAACTTTATTAGCGTGGGTCAGGGTGATTGTTGAGAAAGTTTCGGGAAGGCTCCAACTAAGGGCTGAAAGAATCTTTTCTCGGCGGAGAGAACACCTAGGTTGAAAGAGAACGATAAGGAGAGGTCATACAATATTTTTGACCATCAACTCGTCCCTAAGCACGAGCTGTTGTCGAAGAAAGAGGCAGAGGAACTGATGAAAGAGTTCCACATCAGGCCTTATCAGCTTCCATACATCAGAACAAGTGATCCCGCAGCTGAAGTATTGGGAGCAAAGATGGGCGATATTTTGCGTATAACTCGAAAGAGCCCCACCGCGGGCGAAGTCATTGTTTACCGTTATGTTGTTGATGGTTAGTGTGATTTTATGGCTCTAACGACAACCACGACCGTAAGTCCGCAAATCTGGGAATTGATCAAACACTTCCTAGAGGAAAAAGGGTTAGTTAGACAGCATGTCGACTCATACAACGAATTCATCGAGACTGGGCTGCAGGCAATAGTCGACGAGACCGGAGAGATCCCAATTGAGATCGAAGACTACCCTCTAAAGATCAAACTGGGCAAGATCGAAATTGGGACGCCTCGAGTAACAGAAGTCGACGGTTCGGAACGACAGATTTTTCCAACCGAGGCAAGAATCCGCAATCTCACATATGCCGCACCCCTCCATCTGGAAATGACCCCGGTCATCGGAGAGCGTGAAGGCCAAACCGAGATTGTGTACATTGGCGACTTCCCAGTCATGCTCCGCTCCAAGATCTGCCCTCTCTCTCGCATGACCCAAGACGAGCTAATTAGCATCGGCGAAGATCCACTCGATCCAGGCGGCTACTTCATTGTCAACGGGGCCGAGAGAGTTGTAGTCGCCCTTGAAGATTTGGCAGCAAACAAAATCCTCGCTGACAAAGAACAGACCGGCGTGCATCCGACCTACAAGGCGAAGATCTTCTCCACCACCGTGGGTTTCAGGGCACGAACCGAGGTCACTCTGAAAACCGACGGTGCAATCTACATTACGATGCCCGGTGTCCCATCTGATGTGCCGATCGTAGTGATGATGAAGGCACTGGGCTACGAGGAAGACTCCAAAATAGCCGAAATGATTTCGACTGATGATAACGTGCAAAATTACCTGGCCCCTACTTTTGAGAAATCCGTTGGTGTGGTCACCCAGAGGGATGCGCTGCTATACATCGGCAATAGGCTGGCGCCAGGGCAGGTTGAAGATTACCGTCTGAAAAAGGCGGAGGCTTCAGTTGACAGGAACTTTCTACCGCACATCGGTCGCAATCCGGAAGACAGAAAAGAGAAGGCTGCCTGTCTCGCTGAGGTTGGCTGTCGCGTAATAGAACTGAAGCTCGGCCGCAGACAACCAGACGATAAGGATCATTATGCGAACAAGCGCCTCAAACTCGCTGGCTCCCTGCTAGCCGAACTTTTCAGAATATCATTCAGGAACCTCATCCGCGACCTCAAGTATCAATTAGAACGAATAACGATCCGCAGACACGCCGAACTCTCAATCAGCAACGCCATCCGCCCCGGAATAATCACCGAACGAATCCAGCACGCAATAGCTACGGGCAATTGGGTTCGCGGCCGTGTTGGCGTCACTCAACTGCTCGACCGAACTAACTTCGCGTCAACGCTGAGCCATCTTCGCAGACTCCAATCCCCACTAAGCAGAAGTCAACCTAACCTCGAAGCCAGAGACCTACACCCAACCCATTGGGGAAGACTCTGCCCAAGTGAAACGCCTGAAGGATCAAACTGTGGACTTGTGAAGAACCTTGCCCTGAGCGCCGTCATCTCCATCGGAGTCGATTCTAGGGAATTCGTATCCAAACTACGACGGATGGGAGTCATTGGGGTTGACGAAGCGGACAGGAAGTTGCGTGAAACTGGGGCCAAAGCCTTCGTTGATGGACTAATCGCCGGATATGTCCGCGACGCAGACAAGTTGACCGCGGAACTCATTCGCATGCGTCGGAATGGGGAAATCAGCTCCGAGGTGAACGTAGCATACTCGCCACCTCAAGTTGAGGGCGGAAGGCCTGAACTCTACCTTAACTGCGATCAAGGACGAGTAAGAAGGCCGTTGATCATAGTTGAGAATGGTAAGCCAAAGCTCACGCGAGAGCATGTTGAGGCCGTTCAACGTGGAGAGATGCGTTGGGAAGACTTGGTAGAGCGCGGCATTATTGAATACTTGGATGCAGATGAGGAAGAGAATGCGCTCATCGCAGTTTCACCAAGCCGGATCAATGAAAGAACCTCTCACCTGGAGATTGCTCCGTACACTATCCTGGGAATCGCAGCCTCGCTCATTCCATACCCCGAACATAACCAGTCCCCGCGAAACGCGTACGAATCGGCTATGGCGAAACAAGCCCTAGGCGTGTTCTGCGTAAACTACGCGAACCGCGTCGATTCGCGGGCTCACCTCCTTCACTACCCGCAGGTCCCGGTGGTCAGAACCAAACCGATGGACATCATAAGCTTCGACAGCCGACCAGCCGGACAAAACTGTGTTGTGGCGCTGTTGTGCTACCAAGGCTACAATATGGAAGATGCTATCATAATCAACAAATCATCGGTTGATAGAGGTCTATTTCGATCAACCTTCTACCGCGTCTACGAAGGCGAATGTAGACAATATTTGGGAGGTCTCCGCGATAAGTTCGAAGTACCTGAAGCCGGCATACGCGGCTACAGGGGCGACAGATACTACCGCCTCCTTGAAGAAGACGGCGTAATATCGGTTGAATCAGATGTCACCGGCAACACTGTACTGATCGGAAGAACCAGTCCTCCAAGATTTCTTGAGGAATATCGAGAATTCGAAGTAAAAGGCCCGACCAAGCGAGACTCATCCGTTGGCATGCGTCCCTCGGAGGAGGGCATCGTCGACGCGATCTTTCTGAGTGAATCAATTGAAGGAAATCGCTTAGTCAAAGCTCGTGTGCGCGACACACGAATTCCCGAGCTGGGAGACAAGTTTGCTTCGAGACATGGCCAGAAAGGAGTCATCGGAACACTCATCCCGCACGAGAACATGCCTTTCACAGAGCAAGGTATCATCCCCGATGTTATCATAAACCCACATGCGATACCGTCACGAATGACCATCGGCCAGTTTGTTGAGGCAGTTGCAGGCAAAGTTGGCAGTCTGAGAGGGGAACCAGTCGACGGAACCGCATTCAGCAATGAGAGACCAGACGTTTTGCGTGAAATGCTCCTCGAACTAGGCTTCCAGCACAGCGGACGTGAAGTGCTCTATAACGGCGTTGACGGCCGAAAACTTGTCGCAGATATCTTCATGGGTGTCGTCTACTATCAGAAATTGCACCACATGGTCTCAGACAAGATGCACGCGCGCGCTCGCGGGCAGGTGCAGATGCTTACCCGCCAGCCCACAGAGGGCCGCGCGAGAGGAGGCGGTCTCAGATTCGGTGAAATGGAGCGAGACTGCCTGATCGGCCATGGAGCATCAGCTTTGCTAAGAGACCGACTGCTGGAGGAGTCAGACAAATACACGGTTATGGTCTGCGAGACATGCGGACTGCTGGCCTACCATGACGTGAAACAGAACAAGTACATCTGTCGAATTGATGGAGACAAGGCAGTGATTTCTGGTGTTCAGTTGTCTTACGCGTTCAAGCTTCTTCTACAAGAGCTAATGGCGCTCGGCGTAGCCCCGCGCCTAGAAGTGTCGGAGCGTGCTTAGAATGTCATTGGCAGAAGAAGCAACCAAAATAATCGGCAGCATCCATTTCACCCTCATATCACCCAGCGAAATCAGAAAACTATCCGCTATTGAAGTCCAAACTGCCGACACCTACGACGAAGACGGAGTCCCAATCGTTTCCGGATTGATGGACGGTCGCCTCGGTACACTTGAACCTCGCCAAAAGTGCAAGACCTGCGGAAACACTGCCTCTGCATGTCCGGGACATTTCGGTCATATCGAGCTTGCAGAACCAGTCGTTCACGTGG
>Ga0315296_10004500_pt1 | contig 11357 bp, 11 predicted proteins | sample YL17G14_18_MG_FD_203921 | JGI IMG/M metagenome (GOLD analysis project Ga0315296, IMG submission 203921) | Sediment microbial communities from Yellowstone Lake, YNP, Wyoming, USA - YL17G14_18 | ecosystem: Environmental > Aquatic > Freshwater > Lake > Sediment | place: USA: Wyoming | collected...
AACGGCACCTACTTCATCTCCGGCCATGAGGAGAAAAGCTACCCTCACCACTATTTCGACCGGGAGGAGGCCGAGGCGCTTCTGGGAGGGTTCACTCTCCTGGAGTGCGAGGATGTGGGGGGTGGACGCCCCGGAAGCTACCACTGGCAGATTCTGGCCAGGCTTGTGGCCAAGACGAAGGGATGAGGGACTCGCCGCGCTTCGCAGCTACTGATGATGCTGTCCTGAGGCTGGGGTGGGATGGAGCCGAAGCCACACCAAGAAAGCATGCTGAGCCGCGTCCTGAGCAGGGTCGAAGCCTGCCCTGAGCACAGTCGAAGGGGATAGGCCGAAGGCCGTATGCAAGCGTGCGGGTGGGCGAGATCGACTGACACGGTGATGCGCCGCACTGGGCGCGGTGGACAGCAGTGAAAGAATGGGACAGCATCTGGAAAACCGAAGAGGGAAGGGCCTGGTGGCTTGAGCCGGAGCCTTTTGTGGTCTCGCTGCTCCCCAGATTCGAGACCGAAGGCCTGGAGAAAGTCCTCGATCTGGGCTTCGGGTTAGGACGGCACTCCATTCTTCTGGCCAAAGAAGAGTTCGACATCTACGGGATCGACACCAGCCCGGCAGGCCTCCAGTTCGCGCTCCAGTGGGCGGAGCGGGAGGACGTGACACTGGACCTCGCTTTGGGTGACATGAGCCAGCTTCCCTATGCGAGTGACTTTTTCGATCTGATCCTGGCCTGGAACGTGATCTATCATGGCACAGTCGAATACATTCAGAGGACTGTCGCGGAGGTGGAGAGGTGTCTGAGGCCAGGGGGGTCTCTGCTGTGCTCTCTCATCTCCACGAGGCACGACCAGTGTGGGCTGGGAGAGGAGTTGGAGAAAGGCACCTTCGTCATCGCCGGCCATGAGGAGAAGAGCTATCCTCACCACTATTTCGACCGGGAGGAGGTCGAGATGCTTCTGCGAGAGTTCACTCTTCTGGAGTGTGAGGACATTGAGGGTGGCCGCCCCGGAAGCTATCATTGGCACATTCTGGCCAGGCTTGTGGCCAAGACGAAGGGATGAGGGACTCGCCGCGCTTCGCAGCTACTCATGATGCTGTCCTGAGGCTGGGATGGGATGCAGCCAGAGCCACACCAAGAAAGCATGCTGAGTAGGCCGAAGGCCGTATCGAAGCGTGCGGGTCGGTGAATCGGCGAGTGGGAGCGAGGGGCAGCGTGGGCGGGAGTGAGTGGGCCGCACCTCCTTCGGCTGGGCTCAGGACAGGCTTCGATACGCTGCTTCGCTGTGCTCCGCAGCTACTCAGGATGCTGCCTTGAGCTTGGTATCTGACAGGTTCAGAAGCAGGTTAAGAAAGCATGCTGAGTAGGCCGAAGGCCGTATCGAAGCGTGCGGGTCGATGAATCGACCAGCGGTGAGCGAGGGGCAGCGTGGGCTGGCGGGAGTGAGCCGCATCCTTCGATACACTGCCTCGCTCTGCTCGGCAGTTACTCAGGATGCTGCCGTGAGAGGCTGTGCTCTCCTGTATTGACAGGCAAGCCCCTTTGTGGTATACTACTAGTGGGTGCAGGGCGTTGCATTCCCTACCTTGGCTCTACTTCGCACGTGCTCGCCCTGCATCCCCAAGTGGTCTTCTGCTGTGGGGAAAGCCCGCCTCGTCGCCTCGCTTGAAAGGAGGAGCTTCGTGGATCCCTTGATGTTGGTCCTCATCGTGCTGGTCGTTCTTTTGCTGGGCGCCGTCCTCCTGTTGCTGGCTATGCAATACCTCCAACTGCGCTCCTCCCAGCAGGACGTTCAGAGCGCCGTGATCACGGAGAAGCTGTCCCAACTGGAACCCGTCTCCCAGGCAGTGGCCAATATCCAGCAGGGCCTGGCAGAGCTGCACGCCTACACCAGGGCCCGCCAGGACCTGGAGCGCCAGACCGCCGACTCCATCCGGCGGCTGGAGATGGTCATTGCGGGCACGCAGACCAAAGGCATGGCCGGGGAGAACATCCTGGAGACGGTGTTCGCCAATCTCCCCCAGGAGTGGCAGGTCCGCAACTTCAGGGTGGGGGACAAGACGGTGGAGTTCGCCCTGCGTTTGCCCAACAACCTGGTCCTGCCCATCGACTCCAAATGGCCGGCCACCCATCTCCTGGAGCAGTTCGCTGCCTCTGACGACCTGGAGGAGCAACGCCGGCTCAAGGCTCAGATCGAGAAGGCGGTGCTGGACAAGGCCAAGGAGGTCCGCAAGTACATCGACCCCAACGTGACGGTGAACTTCGGCATCGCCGCCGTGCCTGACGCGGTGTACGACCTCTCCACGGGGGTCCAGGCCGACGTCTTCCAGCTCAACGTGGTGCTCATCGGCTACAGCATGTTCGTGCCCTACCTGCTGCTGGTCTTCCAGACCATTCTGAAGACCTCGCAGAGCATAGACATGCAGCGGCTGGATGCGTACCTCAGGAGCGCCGACGAGCACATCCAGGCCGCCCAGGGGGAGCTGGAGGGGAGGTTCTCCCGGGCCTTGACCATGTTGACCAACTCCCGCGATGAGCTGAGCGTGCTCTTGAGCAAGGTGCGGAGCGGGCTGACCAGCGTCCAGATCAGCGCGGCCAGGGGGACGGCGGGGGAGCTGCCCGGGGGTCGAGCGGATGGTGAGGTAGGGGAGGCGCGTCTGTTCGACACCTATCCAGAAGAGTGAGCACGTGGGGGCGCACCGTGCGCCGGGCCTTTGCGACCTGCGACGCACGGAGGAAGTACGGTGTCGGAGAGGTACAGGGTCGTCAAGTCGTACGAGTCGCCATACACGGAGCCGCTGACGCTGCCCAAGGGCGAGCGGCTGAGGTGGGAGCCCCGGGAGTGTGAATCGCCGGGGTGGATCTGGTGCACGACCGATGGGGGCGAGAGCCGCTGGGTCCCTGAGAACTGGGTGGAGAAAGAGGGCGAGTCCTGCGTTCTCCAGCGAGACTACACGGCGACGGAGCAGAGCGTGGAGGAGGGGGAGACGGTAGCGGTGCTGCCGGTGGAGAGCGGCTGGGGCTGGGCGACGAACGAGAGCGGCCAGAGCGGGTGGGTGCCGATGGAGTGTGTTGGGGTTTCAATCATCCCTGGCTGCCCAGGTGGGCCAACCTGTTGCCCATGAGGTACTCCGCTTGCTCCCGGCCGCGGATCGGGTAGTTGTAGAGATCTACGTACAATTGTGCGTCCGACACCACCCACACGCCGTTGATCTGCCTCCTGTCATAGAAGGCGCCTTCTTTGTAGTAGGGCCAGGTCAAGCAGACGTTGCCGCCGGTTTCCACTGACTGCAAGCGCAGCGCCTCTGTCCATAAGTGCTCAGTCTGCTGCCTCGACCCCGATGACTCCACATAGATGTGTACTTCGTGGTACTTCGAGAAGGGTGCGATTAATGATGCCCCTGCGTGCAGGGTGAGTGCATATCTGCCCACGGCAGGAGCCGGTGCAGAGGCAACTCGAGCGATCACCTGCTCAGGAGTCGGGGCCTCGCAGAAGTAGGGGTGAAGTTCGTTTCGCCTCGCGAAGCTGTAGGACTCTGCCCAGTCGTTCAGTAGGTCCAAAGGTCTAGAGATGACTGTTCGTTCGTCGACTCTTGCTGCGTAGCCAGCGGAGATCAGGCGTTTGAGAACCTCTGATACCCATGCGGGGCTGAGACCCAACTGTCTCGCGAGCTCGCGCACCTGCTGCGGTCGCCCCAAGCTGTCGAGAGCGGACCTTATCACCAGTGAGGCCTTGTCTGAGAATAGGGAAGGCGCTCGTTTGGGGATGCTGGGGCGGGCTCCCTCGCGAACTTTGTCGATGTAGATGTCTTTCCATCTCAGATAGCAGTTCCCGGAGAGATCTATGTACCCTATGCCTTCAGCCCTGCACATCTGTTGTCCCCTGTCGCCCAGATAGGGCACAACCAGAACCGGAACGCAGTCTGGATATCGCGCGGCGTATTGTCGGAGCTGCGTGATGGTGCCCCGGATTCGCGACGGCCTTCCAGAGGACTCGATTTCTCCAATCATCGTGATTCTGTTCTCGCCCACTGACAGGATTGCCGCGAAATCCGCACCTGGCTCGGGGCTGTCTATTTGCACGAGAGATGCGTCTGGCCCGCATAGCCCGCTCGCAAAGCTCCTGAACAACTCGGTCTCGATCTCTCTGTGGCTTGGCATCCTTGTTGGTCCTGCAATCAGTCTTCAAGCGCCTGTTCGGTGAAGGAATGGTGTTCGTGGCACCGCGAACATCATACATCCACCGAACAGATTTGTCAAGCAGGGTTCGTTGCTTGCACTGCGGATAGGTGCAGTGTAATATTACTCCGGCGTCGTCTACCAGGCGATAGGAGCGGTGTCACCACTGCTCCAACCATGCTCGACGGTGCAGAGGGCGATGTGCAGGACTGAGGATGGGGGTTCTCCGATATCCGAGAGGTATCGGGTATTGAAGGCGTATCAGTCTCCCTACACAGCGCCCCTGACCGTGCACGAGGGAGAGTGGCTGAGGTGGGAGCCACGGGAGTGTGAGTGGCCGGGGTGGATCTGGTGCACGACTGAATTGGGCGAGAGCCGGTGGGTACCAGAGAACTGGGTGGAGAAAGAGGGCGAGAACTGCGTCCTACAGCGCGACTACACGGCGACGGAGCTGAGCGTGGAGGAGGGCGAGACGGTCACAGTGTTGTTGGTGGAGAGCGGCTGGGGTTGGGCCATCAATGAGAGTGGCGAGAGCGGGTGGGTGCCGTCGGAACACCTGGCCCTTCTGACCTAGCCCAGTGGCCGGTGGCCTGTTGACTTGGTGTCTGTTGGCTCGTTGACTAGCTCATGCGGTTCTGGTACAATTCGTCTGCGCGACGGCAGGCGGGTGTGGCGGCTTGGCTTGGCGCCGCATCAGTTGGCGGATTGTGGGGCCCTGACCACCGATGGGTCCACTACGGGCGCTGTTGGGAAGCCGAGAGTCGGAGGTGTGTCGCTGAGAGGACTTGCTTGCGAAGTGCCACCGTCAGGGACGAGCAACAACCCGGTCGTGCTGGACCTTTTCTGCGGCGCGGGTGGAATGAGCCTGGGCTTCGAAAGGGCGGGTTACCGGATTGGGCTGGGCGTGGACAGGGATCCTCAAGCTTGCGAGACCCACGCCTACAACTTCGGGAACCGATCGGTGCAAGCGGACTTGGCAGAGATCGGAGATCCCGAAGGTTTTGTGCGGCGTCACGGTGTCCAGAGAGTGGATGTGATTGTCGCTGGTCCCCCCTGCCAGGGCTTCTCTCGGGTAGGTCGGGGCAAGCTGCGGGATCTCAAAAAAGACGCTGGTTACATACATGATCCTCGCAACCAGTGCTATAAGGATTTCATAAGATTCGTGGACGGACTCAAACCAGCGTACTTCGTGCTGGAAAACGTGCCCGACATGGCGTTTTATTCGGATGGCGAGGGGTCCCTAGTTGACAAGATGCTGAACGCTCTGGCCGAACTGGGCTACTGTGGTGGGCACGACGGACGGCCTGCTTGGGGTATCCTTAGCGCGGAAGACTATGGGGTGCCCCAGACGAGACGGCGGCTCTTCATCGCGGGAAGCAACCGCGATCGCGAAATCGATTGGCCACCCGAGCCGACACACAGGGGCAGTCCGGTGACCGTGTGGGACGCTATCGGCGATCTCCCTATCATTGCACACGGGTGTCGAATCGACGAGATGCCTTACGAGGCACGCGACGATCTTAGCGACTACCAACAGATCATGAGGGATGGCGCAGGGTACGTCTTGTTCAACCACCAGACTCGTTGGCACAACCAGCAGGACCTGCACGCGTTCGCGTGGATGCCTGAGGGCTGGAAGTATGTCGACTTGCCTGAGCGCTTCAAGCGGTACCGTGACGACATCTTCAAGGACAAGTACCGAAAGCTGTATCGCGACAGGCCGTCCTGGACCATTGAGGCGCATATCGGCAAGGATACATACCGCCACATTTACCCTGCTGGCTTGGGCGACCCCGAGCCACCTCGAACGATCTCCGTTCGGGAAGCAGCGCGGCTGCAGAGCTTCCCTGATCGCTTCCGCTTTCGAGGGGCGTTCACCAAGCAGTTCTGCCAAGTTGGTAATGCCGTGCCACCGCTGCTTGCCAAGGCTGTGGCTGCTGCCATCCGTCGGGGCGTGGTTGCTGGCTTGGCTGAGTCCTTGTCGCCCGAACAGGATCCGGAAGCGGTGGCAGGAGGTAGGATGAGCAAGTGGGGGTTGGAGCATTGAATCCGGTAGAGATAGGCGGGCACAGGATAGATCCGCATGGGTTTCGGAGCGCACTGATCACTTGGGGTCGCCGAAACCAGCGGTACTTTCCTTGGCGACAGACTCGGGATCCCTATAGAATCTTGGTCGCCGAAGTGATGCTCCACCGAACCCAGGCGCCCCAAGTCGTACCGGTCTACGAACGATTCGTGGTGCGATATCCCGACGTAGACTCGCTGGCAGGCGCGACCAACGAGGAGCTTCAGGATGTGTTGGCCTCACTCGGGCTCAGATGGCGGATCGATCTCATGCATGAAATGGCCGTGCAGATGGTTGATCAGTATGGAGGACGGGTGCCACGAAGTAGGTCGCATCTGCTATCCTTGGCGGGTGTGAGCCAGTATATCGCCGGGGCGGTGCGTTGCTTTGCCTGGGGCATGCCGGAGCCACTGCTCGACACCAACACCGTGCGTGTGATGGGACGGCTCTTTGGGTTGGCGGTCAAAGACTCGTCGCGGCGAAGCCGCACGTTTGGACAGTTGGCAGAGGCGCTTGTTGACCCACGTAGGCCACGACTGTACAACTATGCGCTCTTGGATTTGGCCGGTGGTCCCTGCTCAGCTAAGCCGAAGCCGGGTTGTGGCCACTGCCCCGTGCGCGGGTACTGCAGGCAGCAGGCTACGGACGGACCTGACCAGCGGCAGAGGATAGTGTAAGGAGACTCGACGTGTCGAAGCGATCCCGTGAGCGTTCCGGCTCCGCCGTGCTCAGGCCCAAAGCGCGGATTCTACACACGCTAGGTGACGAGCTCATCAGCAGCGAGACGGTAGCTGTCATTGAGCTGGTCAAGAATGCGTACGATGCGGACGCAAGCCGAGTCATGATCCGCTTTGCCCCCGAGGCTGACATGCGTGAGGGGCTGATCGAGGTCATGGACGACGGGCACGGGATGTCGCTAGATACGCTGCTGAGTGCGTGGATGGAGCCGGCCACACTGGCCAGGAAGCGCAAGCCGCGAAGCGAGGGACTTGGACGCAGGGTCCTGGGGGAGAAGGGCATTGGTCGCTTCGCGGCTTCGAGGCTCGGCTCTACGCTAGAAGTAGTGACTCGGCGTGTCGACATGGACTTGGAGGTGTGGGCGTTCTTCGACTGGAGGGAGTTTGAAGATGAGACTAAGTACCTGGATGAGGTGCAGGTGCGATGGCAGCAGGTAGAGCCTAGTGAGATATGCGCGGGCGGCAGCATCGAAAAGCTGTGGGGAGGAGATAGTGCGGCGGGTCGCCAGGGGCCGCGCCATGGGACCATTCTGCGAGTGGGTGGGCTCCGGTCCACATGGGGGATAGATGAGCTGGAGACTCTGCGTACTGGCCTATCCCGGCTGATATCGCCGTTCTACGGCGAGAAGCGAGTCAGAGAGGACGATAAGTTCCAGATTTGGCTGCATGCGCCAGAGCCCTACAGCCACCTGTCAGGCATCGTGGAGCCCCCCGAGGCATTGATGCATCCGCATTACTTGCTCAAAGGCACTATCGACGCGAATGCCGAGTTTGACCTCACGCTGAGGCTGCGCGATCGACGGAAGCACGAGAAGTTAACTGGTCGCTTCACTCTGTCCAGCGGAGAAACACCCCGGTGTGGGCCGATTCGCGTCGAGCTCCGAGTTTGGGATCGAGACCAGACGTCTTTGAGCCAGATGGCTAGAGACTACGGGTCTACGCTGCGGGACGTCCGACGTGACCTGGATCAGGCTGCGGGCATAAACATCTACCGTGACGGCTTCAGGGTGCTGTCGTACGGGGAACCAACAAACGACTGGCTACGTCTGGACCTCCGGAGGGTGCAGAACCCCACCCTTCGGCTCTCCAACAACCAGATTGTCGGATATGTGCTGATCGGTGCAGACAGCAATCCGAGATTAAGGGACCAAAGCAACCGTGAAGGGCTCACGGAGGGGCCTGCGCTGCATGACCTGCGCGAATTGGCGGTCAGCGCCTTGGCCGAGCTGGAGCAGCGGCGTTATGCTGCTAGGCGCGAGTCAAGGCGGACGGCACGAAAGGCGGAGGCAAAGACAGAGGCGCTGTTCACTGGTTTCGACTTGATCGCCATCAGGGAGCATGTAGCCCACCGCTACCCGGGTGATGACCGGCTTCTCAGCATCGTCGACCAGGGGGAGACGCAGCTTCGCGAGAAGGTGGAGCGAATACAACAGGTGCTTGCGCGATATCACCGCCTAGCAACCCTGGGTCAGTTGATAGACACCGTGCTGCATGATGCGAGGGCCCCACTCGGCAAGATACGCAACGAGGCTCACTTGGCGGCGCGCGAGATCTTGGGCAAAAACACAGCCGGGCGTGATGTTCTGAATCGGCTGCAATCGAGCCTAGGAGCGGTCAACAAGCAGTGCGAGGCGCTGGCTGCAGTGTTTCGTAAGATAGAGCCTTTCGGGGGCCGCACGAGAGGGCGACCCTCCGAGGCGCGGTTGGAGCGGCTTATCGCGGATGCATTCTCGGTGCTCGACACCGAGATCGTGGAGGTCGGTGCGAGGATCGCCCTGCCCGACTCGGACACTCGCGTCACGGTGGACGAGGCCGAGATCCAGGAGGTGATCATCAACCTGTTGCAGAACAGTCTGTACTGGCTCCGGACAGTCCCTCAAGAATCTCGGGCGATCAGGGTGGAGGTGGGGCGGAAGAGCCCGGAGGAAGTGGAAATCCTTTTCTCAGACAGTGGTCCGGGGGTCGCACCAGAGTTCCGCGAGCGCATATTCGACCCGTACTTCTCCACAAAGCCAGATGGGGTTGGCTTAGGTCTCAGCATAGCGGGCGAGATAATCACAGACTTCTATGGTGGAGAACTCGCTCTCGTGGAGGGCGGATCGCTTGGAGGCGCAACCTTCTTGATTAAGCTGCGAAAGCGGGTATGAGATGAGCTGTGACCCCGATTGGCAACTGTTGTTCGTCGACGACGACGAGGAAGTGTGCGGCCAGATCAAGAGGTTTCTGGAGTCGGAACGTATCACGGAGGCTGGAGAGCGGCCAGTCGTGACCACGCTGACGGACTTCGGACAAGCGATGGATAGCCTCACGTCACATAGGTTTGACGTGGTCATCCTCGACGTACGGCTGGGTCCCCTTGGCGAGACCAGGCAGTCTGAGGCCGGCGTCGAGACGCTGGCGCTGATCAAAGCTAGATGCTTCGTGCCGGTCGTTTTCTACACCGCCCTACCAGGGACAGTTGAGCACCTCAAGAGCCCCGTTGTTCGAGTGGTGCAGAAAGATGCAGGACTGCCGTGCCTGCTAAACGTTGTGAAGGAGCTGTTCGCCACGAGGCTACCTGCCGTTCACCGTGCGTTGTTGGCCCACGTTGAGGATGTCGAGCGCTTGTACATGTGGGAGTTCGTGACCGAGAACTGGATTCCCTTTGCGGACACCGGAGATCGTGCCGACGTGGCGTACCTCTTGGCCCGGCGGTTGGCGATGTCGCTGTCCGGGGCCGGCATCCAGCGTCTGCTCGAGGCCGTCGGCGCATCCCTGGGCACTGTCGTTGCTGACGGCCTAGTGCACCCTATCCACTACTACATCATGCCGCCCGTTGACCGGGCGCCTCTTGCGGGTGATATCTACGACGGAGCAGTTGCAGGGGAAGACGGATACTGGGCACTGCTCACGCCCTCGTGCGATATGGTCTTCGGTCGGGAGAAGGCAGACCGCGTTGTTCTCGCGCGATGCTTCCCGCTCACTGACCAGCCCGAATTCCAGGCTTGGCGGTCTGCTCTGCCGTCGCCTGATGCTACCGATGAAGGCAGGCTCAAGTCCCTCTTGAAGAATAATCGGCAGGACGGACAGCCGCAAAGGTTTTTCTTCCTGCCCGGCGCGATTACGCTGCCCGACTTGGTGGTGGACCTTCAGCACCTGGTGACTATCCCGAGGACAGACATTGCGCCCTCCCTGCGAAGGCTCACATCCTTGGACAGCCCTTTCGCGGAAGCTCTGCTCGCTCGCTTTGCCGGGTACTTTGGCCGAGTGGGGACTCCAGACATCGATATCGAGTTCATGCTGTCCAGGTTGCGCGGCGACGGTATCGGCTAGTCTGCTCTCAATGTCTTCTCTGGCAAGCCAGGCGACCATGTCCCCACCAAGGTCAACCGGACTCACCCTTTCTTCGAGTCCCGCGAATCTGCGGCGCGGTGCCCAAGTGACCTGTTAATGAGGCAGGAACTCCACCAGAATCACCCCGAACAGCGAACACCCCACGAGCACGGTCGGCACCACCACCACGACCGACAGGATGGTCATCATGATCCACGTCTGCCGCACCAGACGGCGGATAGCCTGTAGCTCCTGAAGGACGTCCTTCTCCTCCATCTCCCCCCTCCCCGGCCGGAACGCCTGCGGGCCTGGTCGCCCGCCAGGAGTATTGTGGGGCAGGGGAGAGCTCAGCGCCAGGGGTGGCGAGGCCTGGTCCACCTGGTCTGGCCGCGGAACCAAGGCCCGCTCGCGGGCGTCTGTAGTGTGGAGAATCGAACGAGAAAGGAAACAACTCATTAAAGCGAGACACCTGGCCACGCTCACTCTTGCCACCATCATCCTGCTCTCTGTGGCCGCCTGTACCTTGCCCGGCCTACCCACTGGCGATCCGCTGAAGGGCACGTCGTGGCGACTGGTGACACTGGGGGGGGCCGGCCTCATCCCCGGAAGCCAGATCACCGCCACGTTCGAGGACGGACAGGTTCACGGATCGGCTGGCTGCAACTCCTATGGGGGTTCGTATAAAGTCAGCGGGGACAAGATCACCCTGAGCGACCTCTACATGACGGAGATGGCCTGCCTGGATCCCCAGGGGGTCATGGAGCAGGAGCGGCAGTACCTGGAGATGCTGGGGATGGCCCAGACCTTCAAGCTCTCCGGTGGCCAGTTGCAGGTCTTCTCTGCGGGTGGCGAGGTTCTCACGTTCTTGGCCGCATCGTAGTCTCCGCCATACGTGTCGGTACAGGTTTCTGGCAGATAAGGCCCGCCCCGCGGCGGGCCTTTGTGGTTGTGTGCCAGGCATGTCGTGTATCTAGGAGGTGGAAGTCCTCTGCGGGCCGAGATGACCGGAACCGCTAGCTGAAGCAAGGGCGTCCGTCGCGAGGCGGAGTCTGAAGGAAGCGTAAGGCAAAGC
>Ga0315296_10004501_pt1 | contig 11356 bp, 7 predicted proteins | sample YL17G14_18_MG_FD_203921 | JGI IMG/M metagenome (GOLD analysis project Ga0315296, IMG submission 203921) | Sediment microbial communities from Yellowstone Lake, YNP, Wyoming, USA - YL17G14_18 | ecosystem: Environmental > Aquatic > Freshwater > Lake > Sediment | place: USA: Wyoming | collected...
GCCCCGGGCTCATTCCGGGCCGGGTCGTCAGGCAGTCCCGCGACCGCTCGACGCTCGTCACCCCGCTCGGCGAATTGGCCGGCGAGGTCTCGGGCCGGTTCCGGCATGGGGCGGCCGGCTCCGCCGACTATCCGGTCGTCGGGGATTGGGTGGTGGTCGAGCCGTTCGGCGAGGGCCCGGCTCTCATCCATTCCCTCCTGCCGCGCCGGAGCGCGTTTGTGCGAAAGGTCGCCGGTGAGGCCGTCAAGGCTCAAGTCGCGGCGGCTAATGTGGACACCGTCTTTCTTGTCAGCGGGCTCGACGGCGATTTCAACCTCCGCCGCATCGAGCGGTACCTGACGACGGCCTGGGCCGGCGGGGCCGCGCCCGTCATAGTGCTCAACAAGACCGATCTCCGCACGGACATAGACGCCGTCATCGCCGAAGTGAGAACGATAGCGCCCGGCGTTCCGGTCGTGGCCGTCAGCGCTCTCGCCGAAGCCGGACTGGAAAGCCTTGAACCCTACCTGGTCCCGGGGAAAACGGTGGCTCTTCTCGGCTCCTCGGGGGTCGGTAAGTCGACGCTGATCAACCGCCTGCTCGGCGAGGAGCGTTTTCCCACGGCCCCGATGAGCGATCCCGCGGCGGGGCGTGGCCGGCACACGACGACGGTCCGAGAGCTGGTCCGGCTTCCCGGGGGGGCCCTGTTGATCGATTCGCCCGGGATGCGCGAATTGCAGCTCTGGGCCGAGGAAGAAAGCCTGGACAGGGCTTTCGTGGATATCGAGAGGCTCGCGGCGGGCTGCCGGTTCGTCGATTGCCGCCATGAGAACGAACCCGGCTGCGCCGTGCGGGCCGCGGCGGGGGACGGCCGGCTCGACGTCCGGCGGCTGGAAAGCTACCTGAAGCTGCGCCGCGAGGTGCGTTTCATGGAATTGAAAAAGGATGAAAAGGCGCGCAGGCAACAGGAGAAGGCGGCGGGAAAACGGTTCGCGGCCCGGCTCAAGGAAGTGATAAGGAACAAGCCCCGATATCAGTGATCGTCATGCCTCGGATCTTTATGCAACTTGGCTGACGGACCTGCTTATTATTTTTGAGTTTAACAAAATTATCGGCATATTGAAGCCAAGCGCCTTCCTGGACGTCGCCGAGGGGCTGGGGCTGGGTATCGCGGCGCGGGAGAAGATCGAGATAAAGGACGTGAGCTTAGGATAGCAGGGCATTCAGCCGGTTGACTTTCCCCGCGAGCGAGGCTATCGTGCCTTTAGTTAATATGGAGGGGAGGTCCTCATGAATAAAATCAATAAGTCCGGCTTTCTCGTTTCCTGTCTGGTGGTCGTCTGCCTCGTGTCGTTGCCCGCCTTAACGTTCGGGGCCGGGAACGGCGTCAAATTCAGCCTCAGGGTACACGGCGGGTACAGCTATCTGCAGGCGGCGGACGCGAACACGGGCTCCGGAGGTTGGTTCGACCTCTACGAACTCCTGGCCGCGGAGGAAGGGTGGACGTCGGAAGGGACATACAGCCCCTTTCACGGCGGCCACGACTTCGGGGCCGACCTTATCCTCCAGCTCAGCCCCCGCGTCGGCGTGGGGATCGGCGTGGGCTATCTGCAAAGCTCCAAAACGTCGAGGATGACCATCAGCGGTATCGATGTTTCCTTTCAGATGATCGAAACGCCCAAACTGAGCGCCATGCCCATCCGGCTGGGAGTGTTCGCCACGTGGCCCCTTGGCGGGAAATGGAATTTCACTGCCAACGCCGGGGCGGCCTACTACGCCGCGGTGAAGTTCAGCGCCCCAGTGCGGCTCGAGGACGGCAGCGCGGGGGAATGGTCGGAGCAGTCGATCACGGCGAAGATGAACCGCCTCGGAAACATCGGCTTCCAGGGCGGCCTGGGCCTCGAGTATGCGGTGTCGCCCCGGATGTTCCTGTTCGTCGAGGCCCAAGGACGATACGCCAGCTTCAAGAACTTCGATACGGCCACGAGCGCGTGGGAAAACAGCTCCGGCGATACCTCCGAAGACGTCGGGAAGATCTATCTCGTGACGGCCACCTTGCCGGAAGGGACCTGGACTGCGTTCATCGTCTCGGAGATAGAGGCCCCGCCGGGGCCGGAGTGGACCTTCCGCAAGCCGAAGTTCGATTTCAGCGGCTTCTCGCTCCAGGCGGGATTCCGCATCGGCTTCTAGCCGTTCGACCACGCTCAGTTCTTGATTTTTAGGGAAGTCACGGAGACTTCTTCGTTTCCCTTCTTTTCGGTCCCGATGTCCGACCAGCCCGGGCCATGATCAAGCTCGCGGACGTGAGTTTAGAATAAACCCGGGGGGACCCAACAGGTGGACACCCGCGGCCGAAGCGCCTTCCTGGACATCGCCGAGGGGTTGGGGCTGGGTGTCGCGGCGAGGGAGAAGATCGAGATCGCGGAGGTGCGTTTGGGGTGACCGGGCTCGGTGCCCCCGCAGAATTACCGCAGATAGCCCAGCGAGCGAAGCCGTTCGATCTCCTCGGGCCTCATCGGGATCGCCCCCGTCCGGGTGAACTTCCTCGCCAGCGCCAGGTGGTCTTTCCATAGGCGGCCGAGGATCTTCGAGTATTTGGCGACGAGGTTGGGCCTCTGCTCATGGAGGCCCCTGAGGGCGTGAGGGTCCTCCCGGACGTCGAAAATGAGAAGTGGGGCCGGCCGGCGGCGATCCCGCGCCCCTTTCTTGTCGTCCGGCCGTTGGTCGATCCGGAGCGAGGCGCCCCAGCGGCCATCGATGACCTCGATGGAGCCGAAGAGGTACTTGCCCTCGAAGCGGAACTCGTCGAGAACGACAGGCCGCGGCCGCCAGCCCGTTCTCCCCAGAAGGAGCGGAGCCAACGACTGGCCCTGGGCGACTTCGGCGCGCGGCAGACCGGCCAGGTCGAGAACCGTGGGCAGCACGTCGATCATCGACACAGGCTGGCTGATGCGCCGGCCGGCCGGGATCTTCCCGGGCCAGACGAAGATCATCGGGATACGGGACTTGTGCGAAGCGAGGAGCGGAGCTTCCCAGGGCGGCACTTCCGGGGCAAGATAAGGAAGTCCGGCCGACACCTGGGAATGGTCCGCGGCGACGATGAACAGCGTGCGGTCCCACTCCCCTCTTTTCTTAAGGCGCTCGACGAGCTTGCCGATCTCGCGGTCCTGGAAGGCCAGAGACTCTTCGTAGAGCTTTTTGGCGATCTGATAGAACCGGGCCGCGTCGATGTCGGACTTCCCGATATTCTCTTCGAACGAAAGCCCCCTCGTCCGAGTGATCCGGTCGAGCACCTGCTCAAGGATCAGGCGGTCCGCCGGGCTGATAAAAGGTCCGGAGAACGGATCGGCCGAGGCCCAAGGTTGATGGACGTCCGTCGGCTGGAAGTGAACCCAATAGGGCTCGGCAGGATCGGCCTCTCTCAGGCGCCAGAATTCTCTGTGGAGATCGGCGGAGGACGGGCGCGTCTCTCCCAACTTCGTATCCCTCAAGATGTCCACTCCCCGGTCGAGACTGCTGATCCTGCCGCAATAGGGATTGGACGTCAGGACCTCGGTCCTGTAGCCGGCTTTGCGCATCCGCTCGGCCATGGTGACCGCCTGCTCTGGGAGCGGATCGGACTGGCTCCGGAGGCCGCCGAGGACGCTGCAGTGGAGAGAGGTCATGAAGGACGGGACGGAAACCTTCGTGACCGAGGAGTTGCTGTAGGCGTTCTCGAAGACGGCCCCTTCGGCCGCCAGCCGCTCGAGGTACCGGGTCGTGCGGCGAGCGTATCCGTAGACGCTCATGAGGTCGGCCGCCGCGCCGTCGATGACGTAGAGGATGACGTTGGGCCTCTGGGCCTTGGGCCCGGTCGTGGAATCGCGACAACCGCAGGTCGCGATCAGGCAGAGAGCGACGGCGACAGCCTTGATCTTGATGAGGGTGGGGCTCACGGACAGTTTTTCTTCAGCGCCGACAGGGGCAGACGCCAAACTCCACGGCCAGCCGTGCCGGCAAAAAGAGCCGTTTCGCCCAAGAGAAAGCAATCGAACACAACGGTCGTTTGCTGCCATGGCTCACCCGAGGTCCAGCTCGCACCTCCGTCCCTGGAGACATAGAGCCCGAGGCCATAAGTCCCCAGTTTGATGTAGTAATTCTGGAGGGCGGCAAAAAATACGGAACCGATCGCAACAAGATAACCGGTGCGGAATTTGTCCGGCAATCCCTCGGTGACCGCCGTCCAGCTCTTGCCGCCGTCCGTCGAGAGATACAGGATGTCCGGGGAATAGAAATCAATGATCTGCTCTTCTTCTTCACCTATCTCGGCAAAACTCCGGTCGCGCCGGATGCCGACCAGGAGGTTCGTCCCGTTCGCCACGAGAGATTCTACGGAGTTCTTAGGCAATCCCGCGTCGATCGGAGTCCAGCGCGCACCCTGGTCTTTGGACGCATACAGGCCTTCTGAGGTGCCCGCGAAGAGTCTCGTTCCGAGTGAAGCGAAATGATAGACGCTTATGGATCCCGGCAATTCGGAAGTGTCGGGCGACCAGCTCCGGCCCCGGTTCGTCGATCGGAAGATACCCTGGTTCGTGCCGGCGAGCACAAGCGTCCCCATCGCCTCGATGCAATTCACTCGGGGCGGATCTGGCCGGCCCGGACCGGCGAGCGCCCAGCTCTGCCCGCGGTCCGCGGAGAGGAAGATCCCTTGATCGGTACCGGCGAGGAGGTTCGTCCCGGCGGCCGCGAGACAGCAGATTTCCTTAATAGCTTGGAGTCCCGAATCGACGGGCTCCCAGCCTGCACCCCCCTCGGCCCGCAAGAATACGCCGCCTTTGCCGCCCCACACGCGAGTCGCTGCGAAAAGATCCGTTCCGATCCGAGCGATACCGATGATACTGGCTTCGCTGGGCAATCCGGAGTTGGCCGCCGTCCAGGTCGTGCCGAGGTCGTCCGACCAGAAGACGCCATTGCCCAAGGTCCCCACGAAGAGACGCGACCCCCTCATCGCGAAACAAAGGACGTCCGTGTCCTCTGGCAAGCCCGAGCCGGCCCTCGTCCAGGTCCCGCCGCCGTCCATCGAAAGGTAGGCTGATCCACCCTCGAGGCCGGCCATGAGGATCTGTCCGCTCGCGGCAAAGAATCCGATGTCGTCGGGCTCAAACATGTCCGATTCGATCTTCTTCCAGGTCTCCCCGCCGTCCGCCAAAAGATAGATCCCGTCCAAGAACACGTGCGCGATCAGGTTTTTGCCGCTTACGGCAAGCTGCTTCACGTCCGGGTCGTCGGGCAATCCCGTATTGAAGGCAGTCCAGCTCGCGCCGTCGTCCTTCGAAAGAAAAACTCCTCCTTCGCAGAGGCCGGCGAAGAGGTCTCGCCCTATCACGGCAAGACTTTGGACTTCAGCGTCCTCCAGCAAGCCGACACCGGCCGGGAACCAATTCGCTCCGTTGTCCGTGGAGCGATAGACTCCTCCTTCGTAGAGGCCGGCGAAGAGGATCGACCCGGTTTCGAGGAAACACTGCACAAGGAAGTACTCAGGCAAGCCGGAGTTGATGGACATCCAGGTGGCGCCATTGTCCATGGACAGGAAAAAGCCCCGGTTGGTTAGGGCGAAGAGGCTGGTTCCGATCGCGGCGAGGCCGTAAATCGAAACGTTCCCGAGCGCGGCTGACCCCACCGCCCCGGCCGCCGTCCAGTTTCCGCCGTCATCGCTTGACAGGTAGATTCCGAATTTGGTCCCGGCATAGAGATAGCTCCCGCTCGCCGCGAGAGATTCGATGCCGCATCCGCCCGGCCCGCCCAGATTCACCCACTGGGCGCCGGACATCTGCGGGAACCAGAGCCAGATCAGCGTGCCTAACAGAAAAACAACCGAACGACTTCTCGTTGGAGATACCTCCCCCCTGTTCATGACCCGATTGTTCCTTTGCCGATCCAAGGTTAGCGCCGCCCAGGGACGAAAGTCAAGAAGCGGGGCTGGGGCTGGGCGTCGCGGCGTGGGAGAAGATCGGGGTAGCGGACGTGAGTTTGGGGTGAGGCGAGGCGCTTAGCCCTCACACCAGGCCGGCCAGAAACCGGTCGGCGGAAATCACGCTGACGCCGCTCGTGAAGCGATGCGCTCCCGGTTCCCTGATCACCTGGTAGACAAACGGGATCTTCAGCCTCTCCTGGTAATAAAGAAGCGACGGCGAAACCGATCTTTCCGAAAGCTTGGTTTCCACGGCGAACCAGGGCTTCTGGTCGACCGTCACAAGAAAATCGACCTCTTTTTTATCGACGTTTCGCAGGAAATGGAGAGCCGCCTTATGGCCTTCGCGGTCATGAAGATAATGGCAGGCCTTGAGAAGGTGGGCGGCGACGAGGTTCTCGAAGCGCGCCGGATGGTCATCCACCTCCGACCAGTCCCATAGATAGAGCTTGGGCTGCTTCTTGATCGACCGGAGGGCTTTCCCGACATACGGGTGAATCCCGAACTGGTAGTAGAAGGTTTCGAGGATGCCCAGCCAGCTGGACACGGCGCGATGGCTGACCTCGAGTTCCTCGCGGAGGACGTTTACGGAGAGGAGCGAGCCCACTCTCGCGGGCAACATATCGCTCAGAAGCTTGAGACGTCCCAGATCCCGGACCTGTTCGATTTCGGTGATTTCCTCGCGGACCATCCGTTCGATCTTCTCGTTGTGCCACCTCCGGAGGAGTCGTTCGTCGGCCCGGAAGAGCGGTTCGGGAAAGCCGCCGAACTTGAACAGCGCCTCGAATTCCTCCGGATGCGGCCGGCCGCCGATAGGGATTTCTTTCATGACTTCGAGGCGGGGCGGGTCGCCCAGCAATTCGGCCAAGGAAAACGGGTGAAGGCGGTAGTAGTGATATCTTCCCTGGAGCGAATCACCGCCCCGGCGATAGATATCGAGCCGCGCGCTCCCTGTGACCAGGAACCGGTAGCGTTCCTTGAGCTTGTCGTATTCGCCCTTGATGAGCCTTTTCCAGCTCCTGAGCTTGTGGATTTCGTCCAAGATGATCAGGCCCGCGTCTCCGGGCCAGTCCGACCTCATGATGGCCTGTCGGTCGGAACGATTGTCCCAGTTATAATAAGCGAATTTCCCGATTTTTTCCCCGATGATCTTGACGGCGAACGTTGTTTTTCCCACCTGTCGGGCGCCGCCGATGAAGACCATCTTTTCCTGAAGGTCCCCGAGGACCCCCTCTGATAGATATCTGTTCCTGACCATGGCCTGATTATAAACGAGGTCGATAAGGGATGTCAATTATTTTTGCTTATAAGCAAATTTATTAGCTACCAGTTTTGCTCAGAAGCAAAAATGCCCGGCGCTGCCGGAGCGCCGCCTTCCTGGACATCGCCAAGGGGCTGGGGCTGGGCGGCGCGGCACAGGGCTTTCGCCTTCTCCGGCCGGTTGACTATTCCCGCCGATAAACGTTATCCTAAGCCCACGCTCAAAGAAGGGGATGCGGCCATGAAGTGCCTGAAATGCCAGTCTGATAATCCTCCGGAGTCCACATACTGCGAAAAATGCGCGACGCGTCTCGATCCGCCCCGACCCGCCTTCACCGAAACCATGGGGACGACACGCGAAGAACTGACGACCGGCTCCACGTTCGCCGGCCGCTACCAGGTCATCGAGGAGCTCGGCCAGGGCGGCATGGGCAAGGTCTACAAGGTCCACGACACCAAGATCGGCGAGAAGATCGCCCTGAAGCTCATCCGGCCCGAAGCAGGCCTCGACAAGAAGTCTCTCGAGCGGTTCTCGAACGAGCTCAAGCTCGCCCGGAAGATCCGTCACAAGAACGTCTGCCAGATGTTCGACCTGGGAGAGGACCAGGGCGTCCGCTACATCACCATGGAGTATGTCCACGGCGAGGACCTCCGCCAGCTCATCCGAAAGGTCGGGCGGCTGAGCCCCGGCCAGGCGATCGCGATCGCCCGGCAGGTCTGCGACGGCCTCGAGGAAGCCCACAAGCTGAGTGTCGTCCACCGCGACCTCAAGCCCCAGAATATCATGCTCGACGACGACGGCAACGCCCGGATCATGGACTTCGGGATCGCCCGGTCGCTCACCGGGAAAAGCATCACGGGGGCCGGGACGTTCATCGGGACGCCCGAGTACATGAGCCCGGAGCAGGTGGAGGGGAAGGACGTCGATCAGAGGTCGGACATCTATTCGCTGGGGGTCATCCTGTACGAGATGGTCGCGGGACGGCGGCCCTTCGACGGCGAGTCGGCGCTCAGCATCGCCCACAAGCAAAAATATGAGACGCCCGAGGACCCGAGGAAGATCAATCCCCAAATCTCCGAGGGCCTCGCCCGGACGATCCTCAAATGCCTGGAAAAGGACAAGGCGGCGCGCTACGGGAGCGCCCGTGCCCTGGACGCCGACCTGGCCGGGATCGAGGACGGCCTGCCGACGACGGAGAAGGTCGTCCCGAAAAGAAAAGGCGTCACGACGAGGGACATCACCGTCACGTTCAACCTCAGGAGGCTCGTCGTGCCGGCCGCGGCCGCTCTGGTCCTGATCGGCGCGGTCTTCATCCTTTGGAAGGCCATCGGAGGCAAGAAGCCACTCGCGGTGACGGCATCATCGCCCGCCACGAAATCCGTGGCCGTCCTGCCCTTCGTCGACCTGAGCACGGACCAAAGCTCGGAGCACCTCGCCGACGGCATTTCCGACGCCCTCATCAACGCCCTGAGCAGGATCCGGGACCTGCGCGTGCCCGGCCGGACTTCGGCGTTTTCTTTTAAAGGCCGGGAGGTGGACGTTCGCGAGATCGGGCAGAAATTGAACGTCAAGACGGTCCTCGAAGGAAGCGTCCAGGTCATAGGCGAAAGACTCCGTATCGGGGCCCAGCTCATCAGCGTCGATGACGGTTTTCAGCTCTGGTCGGAGAAGTATGACCGGAAAATGGGGGATATCTTCGACGTCCAGGACGATATCGCCCGGGCCATCGTCGATACCCTGAAGATCGAAATCCTGGGTGAGAGGGATGCGTCCCTTGTCAAAGCCGGGACGGCAAATCTCGAGGCGCATAATCTCTATCTTCAGGGACGATACTTCTGGAACAAGCGCGGAAAAAAGGATTTACAGAAATCCATTGAATATTTTGAAAAAGCCCTCGATATCGATCCAAGCTATGCCCTTGCCTATGCCGGGTTGGCTGATGCTTATATTATTCTCGGCAACAATTCTTATCTGCCGTCCGATGAAGCCTTTCCCAAGGCAAAGGGATTCACCCTTGAAGCGCTCGAAATAGACAACGGGCTCGCCGAAGCCTATTCTTCTCTGGCTTCTATAAAACGCGATTATGAATGGGACTTCGAGGGCGCTGAGAGAGAGTACAAGAGAGCTATCGAAATCAGCCCAGGCGATGCAAACGCGCATCACCAGTATGCGTTTCTCTTATCACTTTTAGGGCGTCATGAGGATGCGATTAAAGAGGTCAAACTGGCTTGCGACCTGGACCCTCTCGCGTCGAGGATAAGAGCCAACGTCGGCTACATTCTATACTTAGCGAGAAAATATGAAGAAGCCCTGGAGGAGCTCAAAAAGGCGCTGGAGTTCGATCCCAATCATTGCGCTATTTATGCCTACCTTGCTACGGTCTATCGAGAGGTTAGCAAATATGAAGATGCCCTGGAATCTAACGTGAAATCCATTGAATGCGGGCCAGAAGATCCAATTTTTCCTTTGTCTCGGGCGATGATTTATGCCCGTTCGGGAAGGACCGAAGACGCCAGGAAAATTCTCAATGGATTGAAAGTACTTTCAAAAAAAGAATACGTTTCGCCGGCATTGCTTGCTTCTGCTTACGCCGCCCTTGGTGAGCACGACCTCGCTTTCGACCTGCTCGATCGGGCTTATGCCGAGCGGGATAACAGACTGACCTACTTGAAAACAGCTCCTTCCTTCGACCCTCTGCGCTCCGACCCCCGCTTCACCGCCCTCCTCAGGAAAATCGGCCTGGAAAACTAGCATCAGCGTTTTGCGCGACCTTCAGGAGTTCCTCGAACCGGCGGCTCACGTGATTCCGCCGGCGGACCGGGCGGATCCGCCGGATGATCCTTCGCGCCTCCGCGATTTTGAAACCCGCGGGAAACTCGAGTTCGGGCAAGGCCTGGAAGAGACGCGTCCGGCTTGGGCTCAAGTAGAGAAAATCGATCAGCGCTTTTTCGAACGTGGCGATCTTCCCCGGGCCGTTTCCCGCGGCTCGATGGCCGAAGAAAAAAGAGGGGTCGACATGGTGGACCGACACCGTCCCCAGGGCGGTCGTATACGTTCGAGTCCGGGCGATCGAAACGGCGAAGAGCACGGAGGGGATCTGGGAGATCATCCCGTGATGATAGAGTGCCGATTGAAGCGAGACATAGCTCGGAAAGGGCGCCGTGAGATATTCCGGCAGGGCGAAGGGATCGATCCGTCCTTCGAATCCCCATCGGCCCCGGCCGAGTCTCGTCAGGTGCCCCGAAGCGGCCAGCCGGGCCAGCAGCTTGCTGGCGTGGGCGCTTCCGATGCCAAGGAGCGCCGCCGCGTCCGAGGTCTGGAACACGGGCACATCCATCTTGAGAAGTCGGGCGTGGACGTCGACAAGCCTCACGACGGTCCCTCCCCGAGCGCCTCGATGATGCGCCACCTCATCGCGTCCCAAGTCTCCTCCGAGTCATAATTGGGTTGGAGGTCGGGTTCGAGATAAGAGATCACTTGGCTCTTGAACTGCCCGAAATCCACGGCCAGGACGGTCTCTTTGATCCGGGCCAGGTCGGCCTCGCCTTTGCCCGTCAAGCCGAGGGCGGGTTTCAGTCCCGTCTCCAGGAGAAGATGAAGGTCGAAGACATCCCTGGCCTGGGGCGCGGCCCGGGACAGGATCGCGCCGGTCTTCTGCCGCCAGACAGTCGGCCCGGGATAGTGATTGACCATCAAGGGCGGAAGCTCGTAGAGACGGACGATCTCGGGGGAAACGGACTCGAAAACGCTCCCCGCTTCAAGGCCCCTCCTCGAGAATTCGATCTTCGTCGGGACGGGCTCCTTCTGGCCGGGGACCGTTAAGCCGAATTTCCATCTCTGAGTCATTTCGGTTTGCTTGTGCTCCGTCACGTGCTCGACAGCGATGCCGCGGACCTCGAGAATGATCTTGAAAGGCTTTCCGGACAGGATGGATCTGACCTTTTCGCGGAGCGCGTCGACCGGGACGCCCTGAACGTCGAGGTCCATATCGTCGGAATACCGGGGGCTCTTGAAAAAAAACCTCAGGTTGCATCCGCCTTTTAAGGCCCATGTCTGTTTGTCCAGTTTCCGGCCGATCTGGTTGAGCAGGACCAGGTGAAAAACCTCCACGGATTGCTTGGGATTCAATGAGGACATTTTCCGCCTCCTTTTAGATAATACACATT
>Ga0315296_10004503_pt1 | contig 11356 bp, 9 predicted proteins | sample YL17G14_18_MG_FD_203921 | JGI IMG/M metagenome (GOLD analysis project Ga0315296, IMG submission 203921) | Sediment microbial communities from Yellowstone Lake, YNP, Wyoming, USA - YL17G14_18 | ecosystem: Environmental > Aquatic > Freshwater > Lake > Sediment | place: USA: Wyoming | collected...
ACGGAATAGCATTCGTAGGTGACTCGGCTCTGCAGGTGAATCCGATCCATGGTGGAGGAATAGGCGCGGGAATGCGAGCAGGTGTCATTCTCGGGGAAGTAGCTAAGGAGGCCATAGCGAGAGGTGACACCACGGCAGGAGGATTGTGGGAGTACAACACGGCGTACCTGTCAGACTTCGGAAAACGGCTCGCGTCGCTGGAAATCTTCCGCAGATTCCTTCAGGATGTCAACGATGAGGACATTGACTTTGGCTTTGAGAAGCACGTTCTGGAACCCGAGGACCTCATGCGTGCAAACCGGGGTGATGGTCTTTCCCTTGGCGTGGCGGAGAAGCTGCGGCGTGTAGGGAGGTCAGCCGCGCGGCCCAGTCTCCTAATCAAGCTACAGAGGGCTGCAAGCCTCATGAAGAAGATTAGCAAGGTGTATTCCGAGTACCCCTCTCGTCCTGAGTCGCTCGAGGGGTGGTCCCGTCAGGTAACGGCAATACTGGATGAGGCGCACTTTAGCTAACACGGGACAGCTCATTCATGGCTTGAGTGCAACACGACACTCGTGTCGCACTACACGTCTCTAATACCATCTTTCACGACTGTGAACACGGCTTCACCTTCGGGCAGGTTGGGGGAGTCGACCAACCGACAGATTCTGCGCTCGGCCTTGGACTTCCTTATGTAACAACGGACTTGTGGGACGTGTGCCAAGACGTGGCCACCAACAGGTGTTGTTGGGTCTCCGAAGAATGCATCGGGACGCGCCATGACTTGATTCGTGATGTAGACCGCCATGTTGTTAATCTCGGCACCCCTCTGCAGGTGATGCAAGTGCTTGTTCAGTTTCTGCTGTCTGGGCGCAAGGGTTCCTCTTCCGGTGTACTCTGCTCTGAAGTGACTCGTCACTGAGTCCAGCACCAAGAGTTTCGCATTCTTCTCTCGTGCCATTTCCATGGCTTGGTCACATAGCAGTATCTGGTGATCCGAGTTGTATGCTCGTGCCCATACTACGTTCAGGAGGACAGTGTTTATGTCTAAACCCAATGCCTCTGCCATGTCGACGAGACGCTCAGGCCTGAATGTTCCCTCAGTATCAATGTAGATTGCTGTTCCACTTAGTCCTCCCTTGTCAGGAGGAAGCTGGACATTTACTGAGAGCTGATGTGCGAGTTGTGTCTTACCAGATCTGAACGAGCCATACATCTCGGTTATGCCTTGGGTTTCGACTCCTCCACCGAGCAAGTCGTCAAGTGCCTTTGAACCAGTCGTGATTTTGCGTGCGTTCCTTCGGCGTTCTAGGAACAAATCGGCGGTCTCGAACCCGATGTCCAGCATCTCTCTTGCCGCCTTGATTATCTTCGTCGCAGTGGTTTCGCCTATCGAGCCTGCTGCGGCGAGTTCGGGAGGAGATGCTACCGCAATGGCCTCGACGCTTCTGTAGCCCGCTTCTAAGAGGCGCTTAGCAATAGCCGGGCCGACACCCGGAAGGTCAGTCATGTCGAGCCCTGTAACGCTTGCCCCGCCATCTGGTTGCTCGACACCTTCCTTTTTTGGAGCTGTCCCTTCGCCCTCGAATTCCTCGTAGTCTGCGTCACCGTTATCTTCAGTATTCTTCTCTTTTGGGATTTTGATTGCCTCCCTCAAGTGCTTGGGTATCCTCGCGCGAGTGGACCAAGGATATGGTTTTGTCGTTCTGACCGACATAAAAACAGCACTAAGCTGCTGCATCAGTTGTCGGGTTTCTGGTCAATCTTGTATCCTCAGGCTCCGGATTCTGTTGATGATTTGAGCATGTCCGCTTATATGGATACACTATCGAATCCTTGGCCACTGGTCGCCCGAGACCAGATGTTACTTGTCATGACAGGTCCTTTCTGTGGAACAAGAACGTCGCCATCACGAGGCACACAATGAGGATCACGAGTAGAAGAGTCACCGAAGATGCCGAGCTCCATCCCGGAATATGATAGCTGAAGGGAACAAAGATGCTCCCCATGTTACTCATGTGAGCAGAGAGGGAGTACGGAGCGCCACCGATGAATGAAAACACTGCACCAAGAAGCTGTTCGTACAGAACTACAAGTACTCCCCAGAACAACGGTCTCGACAGCGCGATACCGAGCAGCATGAAAATCGCACAGTAGACAGAGTTGCAGACAGTCAAGAAGGCCCATGAGCCCACGAGCAGTCCGATATCGATGCCTGAGACAAGGCCAAACCAAATGTACATGATTCCAGTGGCAACGAATGCGGCCATACTTCCTGCAACTATAGTTGCGACATATCTCCAGATGACTATCTCAGTACGTGTCACAGGCCTCGAGACTATCTGCATGATTGTATGCGATTCTATTTCCTCACTCACAGCCGCAGTGCCGAGGAGCAACCCAAACAATGGCACCAAGAGAGTTCCATACACGAGGCGGATTATATCCAAGTATAGCAGTTGAGCCGGGTAGGCTTCCCTTGGCACAATGTTCGTAGCAATGACTAAAGCCACCGGTAGCAGACCCACGAAAAGGAGGAGCTGGCCTTTCTTGTCCTTAAAGAAACCTTTGACAAAGAGAGCCAGCAGTGCGATTCCCCTACCAAGAAGCGGCGGTAACCAGCTCCCAGCTGCGGGTCTGCCTACATTCTCAGATGATGATACTTCGTTCTCCATGGCGGGCCATCTCATGATATGAGGTACTCGAAAAGCTTCTCCACACTCTCTGATAGAGTATCGAGATGTAGCACTGAAGCATGTCTCTCAACTGCAATCCTCACGAGCTCATCACAGAATTGCTCGGGCTGAGGTGTCACAACCCTGCATTCTGTTAGGCCGTTGTCTATCTGCGCGAAGCTAATCGATCGAACAATCTCCTGAAGTTCGACGAGACCGCTGGCTATTGCTTTCGCATCTTCAGGTCTCGATTGAAACATGACTTCGTGGGGAAACTGATACAACAGTCTTCTGATCCCTTCAGGATCGCCTTCTGCGACACTCTGCCCCCTGTGAATGAGAGTGATTCGATCCGCAATCTGTTCAAGTTCCTCTAGTATGTGACTCGAGATCAGGATTGTGACGCCACGATTCTTGTTAAGATCCTTCAGGAGGTTCATGATATGTCTGCGTCCGAGGGGATCGAGGCCACTCAGTGGTTCGTCCAGAATCAGGAGGCTAGGACTGTGAGCCAACGCGGCGGCAATCTTGGTCCTCTGCTTCATACCCTTGGAAAGCGCAGAGATCTTCCGCTTGGCGAACTTGGTCATGCCCACGTCCTCGATTGCCCTGTCAACGGCAGTATCAATGTTCGAAGGCCAAGGTAGATTGATTCGAGCGAGTTGTCTCACGGATGACCGCACCGTAGCCCATGAATAGAGGTCATCATGCTCGGACACGAATCCTAGGCGCCTCTTGACAGACACGTTGTCATAAGGATTCTCACCTAGGACTGTAGCAGTGCCGCTATCTGGACGTGTAAGCCCCGTGATGATTCTCAATGTCGTTGACTTTCCAGCACCGTTGGGACCGACGAATCCTGTGATTGAGTTTTCGTGGGCGGCCATATGAAACCTGCTTAGAGCAACAACCTCTCCATATCGTTTGGAGACATCTTCGAGATGGATTGCAGGCATCACTTGTCACCTCTTAGGATTGTTGTAAACATGATAACTAGCCCAAACAGAAAGATAAGTGCCACAACACTAACAACCATGTACCCTTCAAGGCCAAGACCATTGTAGAACATAATCTGACTACCATTGACCGTGACATAGCTGAAGCCCAGCGTCATGGCACCTAACAATGCGATGCAGCCCACGAAGTCAATCAGAAGCAAGACTGGCTCACTCAAATACCAAAGCCCAAAGGCCGAGGGAAGGCTCGACATCAATACGACAACTATGAAGAGTGTCAGAGAAGCAAGGCTTCTTCTCTTGGTGAGGCTGGATAGTGAGAGGATAATCATGCTCAATGCAATTGCCGCGAGCAGCGTGAACCCTATTGCCCAGAATACTAGTCCTATATTATTCAGAAAGCCAACACCTAGACCCATGCACAAGAGCACGTATTGGAGCATTGCCGGAAAGGTCAGTACGAATGCTGAGAACAGTAGAAGACTAAGCAGCTTCCCGAGAACATACTCAAGGCGCGTTATCCTTGAGAAGTAGGTCTCCGTGGTTCGATGCAATTTGTCATCAGCAATGAGGCCTCCTCCCACTACGGATAGGAGAAGAAGCCAGAGAAAGCTTGTTCCTGCTGAACTAAGCCCAAGAATCGATGTCCATCCCACGTTTGTGGTGGTTATCCGATTAGATATTGAAACCATTCCCAATACGGAGTCTGTGTAAGCTCCCCGAAAGAGCTCGTCTAGTGTGACTCCAAGGAATTCGAGGGGCACGAATCTTGCCAGAACTATGATGACAACGTCCTGGATGATAAGATTGAAGATCATTATGACCAACAGGAATTTGGTGAATCCGGACCGACGAATACTCTCGATTAGATTGAACCATGCCACAGACATGATTCTGTAAAGCCTGCCTAGTCTCACACCGGTGAAGGGCCGAAACCCGAATTTCCTGACATAGGTCTCATCAGTGTCTTCTGACGTCATTCCATATCACTCCTCCCTTCTACAAGCGATAGGAACACGTCCTCAAGTGTTCTCGTCTTGGGCCCGAGGTAGCGAAGACCTAGCGAGTGCTCTTTCTGGATTTCCTCAAGGACCTTCATTTCAACGTCCTCAGTCCTCTGGACATCCACGTACTGTCCGTCGCTTGTGGCGCCCAAGCCCCTTGACTTCAGTCTGGCAACTAGGGCTTCCGGGTTTCCAGCGATTTTGAGCCTGAGAACTCCAGAGCTATCGGTGAGCATCTCTGCCACATCTCCATTTGCGATAACTCGACCCCTTCCGAGAATCACAACCCAATCACAGACTCGCTGAACATCGAACAGGAGATGAGACGATAGAACTATGCTCTTCTTCTCTTCGACGTACAGTTTCTTAATCAGTTCAAGCATCTGGTGGCGCCCAGCGGGGTCTAAGCCGTCTGTGGGTTCGTCCAGTATGACTAGCTCCGGATCGTGCACGAGCGCGGTTGCCAGCTTGCATTTTTGCATCATACCCGTGCTGAACTCTGAGAGGTGCCTGTATCTCTCTTCGCCCAGACCGACATAATGAAGTGTATCATGAGCCCTTTGTGCTGCTTCGACAGCGTTCAGACCTGAAAGCCTAGCCATGAATGCGACATACTTCTGCGCAGACACCTCAGGAATCATCGGCGAGAATTCTGGGGAATACCCGACACGATCTCTTATGTCATTGAGTGAAGCGGGCATCGTTCTTCCGAGTACGCTGACTGAGCCCGAATTGAAGGGGATGACTCCCATCAGGACTCGAATCAGAGTTGTCTTGCCCGCACCGTTAGGTCCCAAGAGGCCAACCGCCTTTCTTGGGGCACCGACGCTGATGTCATCTAAGGCGACTGCTTGACCGTAACGCTTTGTCAGTGATCTTGTTTCGAAAGCTTCAGAACTCAAGCTCTAACCCGAGTGAAATTGACATGGGCTTACTTATTAATCGCAGCCCTTTCGCGATTATTGCAAAAGGTCTGGAAAGAAACTATGTGTGCGTTAGAGTGACGAGGATGAATTCCTCTTGGGGCGCAATCCGAATGCCGCCTAGGGACGTCTGGACTTGAATGAACTGCAACTGCCCTTCCTTAAACATCTGCCCAATGACTTCCTTTGTCTTGCCAATTAAGGCACCCAAGAGTGCAGAGACCTCCTCTGAGCGGTCCGCAGTTAGTCCCCAAGTGTTGATTGTGAAGCCTTCAGGACTGATGAAAAGAGCCGCGTACACATCTGGAAACTTGGAAGTTATGTTCTGGATAATCCGCTCGAAAAACTCACGCTTGGGCACTGTGGGCATGATTTGCACATCCGTGAGGAGTTTCTGCTGTCTCCCTTATCAGCGGGAGTTGGAACTTGGAGAGAAAAGGTTTTTCCTGCTATCTCCCCAATCAATTTAGCTTCTAGCGGCTGAGGTTCCTCCCCATTTGCGTAGGATGACTATCTACAGAGTCGATTTCGCGACTTCACCTTGCCAATTGTGACGGCGGAGTACGGCAATAATCAGTCCAAAGCAGAAAAGCATCGGCGTTGGAAATGCGGAGTGGACAGTTCCATGGAGCAGCAATTGTTCGACAAAGTTGAGAAGGTCTACAGCGAGGTAAGGCATCTCAGCCAGAATCCCCATCAGAAGGACCGACATGAACCTCGTCTTCTGTTGACAATATCGATACAGCACAAGTGCGAAGGCCAACCGTACCATTATGAACAGAAGGGAGAATACTGTCTCAAAGGCTGATGATGGGAAACGAAGACCGGCATCAGTGCTGAAGGTCCACACCCACGCGGATAACTGCCAGTATGATCCCCACCAACTGGAATATGAAGAGAAGTGAATGGGAGCAAGTACCGCGAGTAGAGACGCTCCCACAAGTACTCCCTCCGGCTGCAGTATCATCCCTTTGTCCGGCACTGAGGATGCCCATGAGATGCGTAGACGATATGCAGCCACTTGAAGAATAGGAACAGGAATGTAGCATATGACCGGGCTGTATCGCATTATCATTACATATGCAGTTGCCAACAACGCCAGAATCTGAGGAACGAAGCTAAGGCACAGGAGTAGTCTATGAATGCGATTGCTTATCCTGTTCCTACTGGATAGCCAGATGGAAAGACATAGGAGAATGTTGAGAGGAAGCCCCGCCAGCGCGAAAATGTCTGGAAAGAGCTCGATTGTTGACGATATCCGTGGTGCAACTGCAGCCGTTAGTCCGGTTGCATAGTACCATATTGAAGAAAACAAGAAGAATGCGATGCCTTGTTCTAAAACCATCAGTCTAAGTAGTGTTGGAAGTAGGAATCCAGAGACAAGCAAGATGAACTCCGGATAGTGCATTCCGGAGTGACTCGAGGGATCGTAGTTCCATGTTGTGAACAAGAACAGAATAACACTTGCAGCAAGAAGACAGAGACCTGCCCAGAGCCTCTCATAGAATCCGGGCGGAGATACTGCGTACGGAACACCATCCCAGAACGCGAGGGCATATTCCTCATAATCGAATGTTACCGTGTTATTCGCTCCTTCCCAAAACAAAGACACTGTGAATGCCTGCACCGGAAAGCTGGAATCCGGAATGGATGAATGACTCAAAACGCCTGGAATGAAATCACCAGAGACCAGACTCAGGTTGGATAGAACAGTACCATTCGCTGCTCTGACCAAAATGCTTGCATTTCCTTCTGAAACATTGAAGTGAGGTATTCGGAGCCTGACAGTCTGAATCGTGACATTGATTTCAGGAGCACTCGAATTCAACTGAACCTCTACATGGTCGTATCCTTCTGACGCCCAGAAAGAGCCGGAGTCGGCGCGTAGCTGGACATATAGAGTGCTCGACCACAGGACCACAATACCTGCAATCAACAAGCCAAGAATGACGAATGGCCTTACCTCTTGTCCCTTGATCTCCCGCACTGGCACCACTGGCAGACCACCTTGGCGCTTCCTGCTTTTCACCATTTCGGCGTTCCGCCAGACACATCGACGGTGGTTGACTTGTGGAAGGAGCACTGCACAGATCTAGGAGATGAACCACCGACGTATCAAGAAATCATTGGATGACCTGTCACTGCGTAGACTGATTCGAGCTATGCAGCCGCCAACGTACTCGACAGTCCGAATGAAAGCCCTAGCAAGTTACTCCGATTTTCGAACGACATGAGGAGAAAGATTCAAGCGTGGAGGCCTTGGGGTAGGCCTATCGTTCGGTGAACTGTGTTGAAGTACCACGACGAGATACTTGGGCTTCAGGGTCGCCGTGTTGGGGTGGCACGTTTCATTTCGAGAACAACCCCCGCTCCCTTCATCAATCTCTATGTTGGGCTCATTATGTCGTATTTTCCTCCGAACACACTTGGTCCGTTTCTCAATCCCCTTGAGAGTGTGTTGATTTGTCTGATCATGATGGTTGCGACTCCAGTCCTGCCCATCCTGATGCAGGCTCGGAGGGGAAAGGTTGACCTCGATGTTTCGGTTAGGGAGATGAGAATGAGGTTCTTTTCGTTCTCATTGGCATGCTATGTTGCTGCCTATGCAGTCTACTGGTGGTATCAGTGCGATATCATGAGGGTTCTGGCCGCCGCTTATTTCGGCGTCACACTCGGGGTCATGCTTGCAACTCTGCGGACAAAGGTGTCAGTGCATGCTGCTGGTGTCGCTGGACCTGGGACGGCTCTGATGTATGTCTATGGAATGATAGCAACTCCCGTTGTCATCTTGTGGATCGCGGTTGTGTGGGCCCGAACCCTTCTGAGACAGCACACCCTTGCTCAATCCCTTGGAGGGATACTCATCGGTGTCGCGGTAACGTTGACTGTATATCTAATGGTGTACGGAACCTAGATAATTTGAAGCCCTCTGCGGACCTCCGCACGCATTAGGGGCGCGATACCGCAGATTTGCTCGACCGATACGAAGAGTGTTCATATGGAAACTCTGCCAAACCTTCATTGGACAGAGCTTTCCTTATGGCTCAACCCTACCCTTTACTCAGAAGGAAACTGAATGCAGGACCAGATGGTGTGTCCAGGTTGTGGCACTCGAGTTGGCAAGGGTTCCACGCATTGTTATAGCTGTGGACGCAAGCTCTCTGTGGACCAGAGCGACTTGGATGCAGAGCCTGTCGGCCCAGGACCGGTCCAAGGTTCAGCGCAACAGCCTAGAGCCTCAGCATTGTCAGGCCTCGAAGACAAGATGCTGGGCATGTTGGGTGAAACTGTGGTAACGCCAACACCAGCAAGCAGAACCGCTACTCAAGTGGACTCAGCCCGTCTTCCCGCTTTGGAAGAAACCGAGTTTGATGACCTTCAGGCCGACGCCGAAATTGACCAGATGCTGGAAGAGGAAGATTCCGAGAGCCTACCGTCCGAAACGGCATCAGATGTACTGCCTTCGCTTGATTCTGAGCTGGAAGTTGAAGATCGGGAGGAGCCTGTTCGCCCAAAGCCCATTTCAGCTCCGCCCACTAGTGGAAACGACAAAAAGACTGTATCCACTCCGGAGGACACGTCCCTCACCTGGGAGTATCCCGTCGTAAGGGAGATAGAAAGTAGCGATGTCAAAGAAGGCAATCCCTTCCAAGAAGTGGCACCGCCGAAGGTGACAACAGAAGGACCAAGAGTCGCTGCTGAGGAACCTACTCCACGCATTTCCCCTGAGAAAAGAGAAGTCTCCACCAAGGCGGCAGTAGCACATCTCTTTCCAGAAGGCAGAGGATTCACGAGCCGCGATTTTATAGATTCCGTAGTTGGCAAGCCCACGAAGATTGGCACAGCTATTCCGATGCCCGAGCTTGAAACTCCCTCCTGTCCCAAGTGCGGCGCCGCCATAACACGAGACGAGTTTGACTACCCACCATACGTCTATGATGCCATGGGTAGAGCTAGGCTTGATTATGGCATGTTGAAGCTGAAGGACAATGAACATGAGAACGCGATTGAATCCTTCGAGATGGCAAAGAGGCTTTTCGAGAAAGCAGGTAACGCAAAGATGGTGGAAGAGAGCACTAGGCGAGCAGATGAGGGCTATGATGCCATCGCCGAATCGCACATCGTCCAAGGAGAGCGCCATCTCAAATCTGGTGAGTTCGAGTGGGCAGTTGTCCAGTTCAAGAAGGCCCGGGAGTTCTACATGTTTTCCACTGATGCCAAGAAAAGAGCTAGGTGTGCTGAGAGAATCCGTGAGTGCTACAGCGGTTGGGGAAGAGAGCTGGAAGCAGAAGGAGACTCACTTGCTAAAAGCGGGCAGTCTAGGGATGCGCTTGCGAAGTACAAAGAGGCCGCCGAGAAGTTCAGAGAAGGGGAGGACCCCAAGAAACTCGCCGGTCTCGAAAGAAAGATACGCAAAGCGTAACACTGGTGCCCTTTCCAGTTGACTTCGTGATTGTTGTATTGCTGTCCTGAATCATCGTACGAAAGATGATCAATCGATCCATCCTAGTAGACCGTTTCAGTCTTCTCACGTTGGTTCGAATCGGGCATCGGTTTTCGGTCTCTGGGAGCTGGAGCTCTATATCCAATCCCCGGTTTCCAACTTTCTGGGAAGATACTCGTCGGTGAGGTATTCGAACCCGTGACTTGCGAAAGCCTGAATCTCTGCCTTCTCTTTGATCCTTAACATCAGCTGTAGATCTTCGACCCAAGGTGCATTCTTTTGGACGAATGGTTCTTTCAGCATCTCCTTGACACGCTTGATGTCGGTTGGCATCATGGGAATGCGGACACTCTTCGGAATCTTGAATTCGTCGAGGTCTCTGCTAAGCACTCCAAGGAGTTTGAGCTCTGGCGTAGCAATGAAAGGTGATTCATAGCTCAGACGCTTGCTGCCTCTCAGAAAGACAGAGTAGATGTAGTGACCGTAAGGATCGGAATCCATCAGAGCGAATGCAGGAATCTCCAGCTCCTTCACCATGGTCTTGAGGAAGGCCCTCGTGGCGATGTCACCCGAACCCTTGCCTGTAATCACAATACAGGGCTGCCTGTTCCAATACTTAGCTTCCGCAAGCCTCATGACAGCTGCATCCTTTTCCGACAGGAGAATGAACTCTGCATCACTCTCAACGATTTCGACTTGGTCCAAGAAGGGTGTTATGGCCCAACCACCCGTGCCCATATGTGTAAGGTCTATCCTGTCACCCGCATCTCTGATGACGATTCGCCCCATTGCAGAACCTCGCGCGGCTGCTACAACGTGAATGCTATCACGAGTTGTTGGAAGCATTGAAGAAACGTCTTCGATAATCTTGTCGCTGTATCTCTGGTCTCTGAACAGGTTGACGTCTGCATAGTACAGTTCCCTTTTCGTTGCGTGGAGACCAGATTTCAAGAGCTCATGGACAATCTCCATGACTCTGGCAGTTCTAGTCGCGTCCAAGACTGATGCAAGAGAATGATAGGGGCGAGATATCGTACGCATGCCCAACAGAAGGAGATCCTTGACTTCGTCCCAGACAATGTTGTCTGAGGATCTACTCGGTATCTCAAATGATGGGCGGCCCGTCGTCATAGCCTCATTGAGTACCTCCACGGCAGCATCAACCAACCTCTCAATCGTCTCGTCCGGTGTCAAGTTGGCAACTTGGACAGTTCCCTGAGCGAGAGCTGCAGCCCCCGCTCCTCCAGCCGCTGCTTCTGCCTTTTCCGCGGCTCGATAACGGGCTTTCATCTCCCTGCGAAGATCAAGCACACTTTCAGGCACTGGGAGTCCAGACGACTTAACCACGGGCCTTGAGCGCTTCTCGATCGGCTTC
>Ga0315296_10004504_pt1 | contig 11355 bp, 7 predicted proteins | sample YL17G14_18_MG_FD_203921 | JGI IMG/M metagenome (GOLD analysis project Ga0315296, IMG submission 203921) | Sediment microbial communities from Yellowstone Lake, YNP, Wyoming, USA - YL17G14_18 | ecosystem: Environmental > Aquatic > Freshwater > Lake > Sediment | place: USA: Wyoming | collected...
CGCCTCGCGCGCCCTGGCTTTCGCCAGGCCTGGCTTCCGAAGCGCAAGATAAACGCGCGCCAGCGAAATGTTGGTGTCCGCGCTGTGCTCGTACGAGGCCGCCCGCTCCAGGGCGCGCCGGGCCTTCTCCCATTGACCCGTGAACTGGTAGAGTCCTCCGAGATTCAACTGGGTGCGCATGTAGTCCGGCGACAGCGCTGCCGCCCGCTCCAGGTCATTCAGCCCCGAAGCAAGGTTCCTGAGGTTCACTTCCGCGACTGCCAACTGATACCACGCGCGCTGCGCATACGGGTTCACAGCTACAGCCTTCCTCAGCGGCAGCGCGGCCTCGGCAAATGCACGCTGCTGAGCAAGGAAGAACCCGTCGCCGAGATACCGATCTGCAACCAGAACGCAGCCCATCCACCAGCATATCGCGACCAGGGCCGCAGCATACGCGCCCCCCAGCCCCGCCCGCAGCCATAGCGGGCGCAGCATTACCGTGCGCACCTTGTCACGTCGCAGTGACGACAGCGCGCAGACCGTCAGGCCCAGCGCCAGCCAGAGGAGCATCTGGCAGGATGCGATAAACAACGTTACCGCGAAGATGTTCTGCACCACAAACGCCAGCACGCCCGCAGACAGACCCGCTGCCAGGTGCTTCCAGAATGGTTCCGCCTTGCTCTTGAACACGCGCGCGGCAGCGGCGAAGTAGGCCGCGATCAACCAGATCAGCGCAACCCCGCCCACAACCCCCGTCTCCGCCAGCGCCTCCAGCATCGCGTTGTGGCTGTGCACCGCGCCCGCCGCCTCGAGTTTCTTGCCCGCCACAATATACGGCACGTAGCGTCCACGGCTTATGATCTGGAATGACCCCGGCCCGCCCCCAAGCAGCGGCCTGTCCGCGAACATCCGGGCTGCTCCCCGCCATACCATCAGCCGCCTGACATCCGACAGGTCGCTCGGCTGGCGCAGGCTGAGAACCCTCTCGCGCACCGCTGCGGGCGTAAGGGCGTAAGCGCCTGCCCACAGCCCAACCACGCATACAGCCGCGATGATCACCGCCCTGCCTGCGCGCCCGGTTCCCCGGTAGCGCCCATAGGCGAGCGCTATCGCGTTCACGCCGATGGCGAATGCGACCCCCAGAAGAGCGGCTGCCGTCCCCGTGAACACCAGCGCTGCTGCCATCAGCAATGCTGCCGCTGCGAATAGCAAGCGCCAGGCTGCTCGCTTTCGCTCGGCGGGCGGGAAAATGCACATGTTCACCATCACTGGCAGAAGCAGCACCAGGTAACTTGCGAAAAAGGTCGCGTTCCCGTAGGGCCCCATCACGCGCTCGCCCTTCGGCAAGTGCATTACAGGATCAACCCCGAAGTGCTGGAGAATGCCGTGCGCAGACGCCACCATCGCCCCTACAGCCGCTGCCGCCAGTATCATGCGCGCCTGCGCTTGCGCCTTTACGCGCATGATCACCACGAAGTAGAACATCCCTCCAGCAAGCAGCCCCCCCAATGCTCCCGCGGCCGCGTAGCGATACTGCGCGAAGGCCGCCGAAACGAGGGCAGCCAGTATCATCGCCCAGACCGCCATGTTCAGGTGCGCTCTGGGCCAGGATACCGGCTGCTTGGCGACAACCTTCACAACGAGGAGCGCCCCCATCAATAACACGAACGCCCCAAAAGCCATGTCCTTGGCGATAATCGTGTTGAACAGGCCCGGATGGATGGCCAATGGGACGATAAGCACCGAAAGCGCCAGGACAGCGTCCAGGGCGCGGTCCGCAAGCGCGAGATGCTCCTCCCCTGCCCTTGGGGCCGCCGCCAGCGCCTCGGCCCCCGCTCTTCTCTTCTTGCGTCTGCGCGCTGCCATGGTTGCCCTGGTTTCTTCGCCTGCGCAGCGCGTTCTTCCTGGTAGAGATAGAAAGGGCAAATGCTAACAGGGCGCGGGGTCTCGCGCCGTCGCCATAGCGGCTTTGGCGCGTCGGCGACCCGACCCCGCGGGCTTGCAGGACGACAGGGCGGCTTCAGGAGAAGCCGCCCCCAACTCCATTCCTGGTAGGGCAGGAAGGGGCAGGGGGCCGGACTGAAGACACCGAAGACTGTTTGAGCGCGGCACGAACGGCCGCCGTTTCGTGCAACGCCGATGCAACCAGGGGAGGGCACTCCATTGAGCGCCGGCTGCGAGCAGGAGCACAAGATTCGAGGAGCGGTCATCATCCCCGCGCTCAACGAGGCCGAGAACCTGCCCAGGTTGCTCGAACAACTGAAGGCCGTTGCGGGGACATTGGCCGGCGGCTTCGACGTGGTGGTGGTGGACGATGGATCGCAGGACGAGACGGCGCGGGTGGCGCGCGATAGGGGCGCGATCGCGCTGAGACATCCCTGCAATCTGGGATATGGAGCGGCGGTCGGCACCGGGCTGCGCTACGCTGCGCGCCAGGGCTACCACCTCGTAACGATGATGGACGCCGACGGACAGCATGATCCTGCTGACCTCCCCACCATCATAGAGCCCATCCTGCGCGGCCAGGCCGACGTGGTGATCGGGTGCCGGTTTCTGCGACCGCTGGCATACCGGCCTGGCCTGGCGCGGCGAGTCGGCATGGCGCTCTTTTCGCGCCTGGCATCGTGGCTTGCCGGAGCACGCGTGCGCGACACGACATCGGGGTTTCAGGCGCTCGATCGCTGCGCCCTGGAGTTTCTCTGCGAGGATTATCCGGCTGACTTCCCCGACGCGCAGGTTCTGGTGATGCTCCACCGCCGCGGATTTCGCGTTGCTGAGGTTCCGATAACAGTGCGCGCGCGGGCGAGCGGGGTTTCTATGCATTCGTTCTGGAGCGCGTTCGGATACCCGGCGCGCATGATGCTGGCGCTTGCGGTCGCCATGCTGCGATTGCTTCTCGTGCGCGTCCAGCCTCGAAGGGAGCAGAGGGAGGGAACATGAGCATCAAGGGTCAAATCGTCCTGGCCGTCGTGTGCGTGCTGACCGGGTTGTGGGTGGTGCACCTGGCGGTTCGCGGGCGGATGTCGGAGAAATACTGCCTGTGGTGGCTGATGGTTCTGGCAGTTGCGTTCGCCATGGTCGCGATCCAGCCGCTGGTGCTGGCCGCTGCCCGCCTGGTGGGCGCTGTTTACCCCGCCTCTGTGCTCGCCATGATGGGGTTATTGCTGCTCCTGGCGATGGCGATCAAGGGCAGCGCCGAGAGTTCGGCCCTCGAGCGCCGAACCCTGATCCTGACGCAGGAACTGGCGATCCTGCGGCAGGAAGTGGAGCGGTTGTCGCAGTTGCTGACGCAGCAGCGGCCTGCGGAGTCCGATGCGAAGCGAGAATGAGCGCCGCGCGCGCCGATGGCGCGAGGAGCAGGACTTCCACGACCGCTGGGCGGCCAGCGTACGCGTGGAGGAACTCGATGTCCTGGGCACCTTCGCAGGCGTTACCGACCCCGAGAACCGCTGCGCCCTGCTGATGCTCGGCGACCTGGGCGGCAAGCGGGTGCTCGACCTGGGCTGCGGTTTCGGAGCCGCTTCCTCCTTCTTCGCGCTGCGAGGCGCGTGGGTGGTCGGGGTTGACATATCACAGGTGATGCTCTCGCGCGCACAATCTCTGGCTGGTCGCTGCCAGGTTGCGGGGCGGTTCCGCGCCTGCCGCGCAGCGGTCGAGTATTTGCCTATGTGCGATGATAGTTTCGACCTGGTCTATGGCTATGGCATCCTTCACCACGCCGATCTGCGCCTGGCTTTGCAGGAGGTGCGCCGCGTTCTGCGGCCTGGAGGGCGGGCGGTGCTGGTGGAGCCGCTGGGAGTAAATCCTGTGGTGAACATCTACCGGCTGCTTTCGCGCGATGTGCGCACGAGCGGTGAAAGGCCGCTGATGCCGCGCGATCTGCGCACGATCGCATCCGTTTTCCCGCGTTTTCAGCACCGCGAGGTGCAGTTGCTGTCTTTGCTGATACACGTCTGGATGGCCGTCACCGGGCGGTTCCGGCTGAAGACCGATCGGCCCTGGAAGATGATCCTCGACCAGTGGCACCGTTACGCGCCTGTTTTTGCCCTATTGCAGCACCTGGATTCATGGCTTCTCCACATGGTTCCACCCCTGGGGCTGCTCAGTTGGGCGACGGTGCTGGTGATGGACAAGCCCTGTGAGAACGCCGCCTTGATGCCTGGCGGACATGCCCTGCAGCGGACACGAGCCTGATCAGATGTCGAGAACGCCACCGCGCCAATGCACCGATGACGGGCTATGCGGCCTGCCGCCGGGCCGGTCACGATGCCCGGTGCTGTGCTGGGCGATCGTGGCAGGGGCAAGCGCGGTTGCTGCGGTCGCCCTGTCATCAATCCGGCTCCCCGATGCCGTGAGGCTGGTTGCGACGCTGCACGTGGTGCTTTTCTGGCCTGGCCTGGCGGCCATCGTGGCGATCCTGCGCAGGGCAGATCTGGCGATCGTGGACTTCCTGGCCCTGGGCCTGCCTGCGAGCGCGGGCGTTCTCGCGATAGAGGCCTTCGCGGCTTATGCGCTTCATCCGACGATGGGGACGATGCTCTACTGCCACACAGCGGTCTGCGCGGCCCTCAGCGTGGCGGCGCTTATCCGCCTGCTGCGCAACTGCCCTCCACAGGCCACTGAGGGGCGCGGCTTCTCCCTAAGCCGCGTCATCGCGGGGTCAGGAGACCCCGCGCCCGCGCGGGCGGAGCCCTTCGGCTTCGCTCAGGACAAGCAATGCTCCGCCCCTACGAACCGGCCCGGCCCTGCTGACGAGCAGACTGGCGCTCCCCACCGGAGAATCAGCCTGGACAAGGCGGCCCTGGCTTTGATCGTCGTTTTTGCAATCGTCTTCTGGCCCGCCGGGAGAGCGGCGGGGCCTGACCTGAGGGAGGGGATTGACGGCTATTTTCACCTGGGCTACATGGCGAAAATGGCCTGTGGCGAGCGCATCTCGGCCGATTGCGCCTTTTTTCAGGGCGCTGGAACGGATTCCCGCTATCCATTTTCCGCCAGCCTGTTCGGCCTGGGGATGCTGGTGGGATTCGCTGGCCTGCCGGTGCTGAAGGTCTGGGCGGCGCTGAGCCGGTTGGTGCCGATACTGCTCTTGCCGCCGGTCTATTTCTTCACGAAACAGGCATTCTCGCATCGCCCCCTGGCCTTGGCTGTCCTGCTGCTGTGGGCTGGCACCGCGTTCGCCTGCAAGCCTTTCAGCGCTCCCTTTTTCTGCCTGTTATGGCGGGATGCCGACCCGAAATACATCGCTGCCTACCCCTACCCCAACTCCATGTGCGTGCGCATCATGCTGCCGTGCTTGGCGGCGCTTGCTGCTGCTTACCTGCGGCAGCCGAGGGGGCCTTTGCTGCTATTGGCGGCATTGATCGCCTTCGGGGCTGCGCAGTGGCATGTAATGGCGCTGGTCTGGCTGCCGCTGTTCATGGGAGCGCTGGTGTGCGTTTGCGCTGCAGCCAGGACTGGCGCGCGTGCAGCCTTCCGCCTCGGCGCCGTTTGCTGCGCTGCCATCCTGCCCAGCGCCGCGCTCGTGGTTCTGGCTCATCCCGGGCATCTGCCGGCGGGGTTCGTGGGATTGCAGGAGGTTCGCTTCCTTGAGGGCGGGCGGTGGTTCGTAGTGGCTCCGAAGCAGATGTTCACCGGGGCCATGATCGGCGGGGCGATTGCGGCTGCGGCGGTGCTGTTGACAGGTGCGGAATCGCCGTCGGCGTTGGTTGTTGCCGCCTCGGTTGTGTTTGTGCCCCTGCTCAACCTGAACCCGCCGGTGGCTAGCGCGCTGTGGCAACTGACGACCCCGTCTCTGTTGAGGCGGCTGTATGCAGTAGTGCCTGTCGGGTTCTTCTGCATGGTCTCGATTGTCGCGATACCGGTGGGCATTGCGCGCCTTTGGGAGTGGATGGGAGGCTCGCGCTCGACGAAGGCGCGCGCGTGCACAGCCGCGATCGGGGTTGTCCTGTTGGTCGCGGCTATTTCCCTGCTCGGTTCGTTGGAAGGGTTTATGCGGTTCTGGCGCTTGCTTCCTCGGCCCTCTCTGGTGGGGCCGGTGGCAGTCGGGGCCGCGATAGTCGCGCTTGCGATAGCGCGGGCTATCTTCAGCAGGCGCATCGCGGGACTGCGGCTCTTGCCGCGGAAAACCAGCGCAAATGTCCTGATGGTTGCACTGGCCGGGGGAATCGTGGCTGTGCGCGCCCTGGCTCCTCTCGGGCCGGAGCCCTGGCCGTGCCGGTGCCGGACGAAGATCAACTCGCTGAAACGTTTCCCGCGCGACCGCGCCACGGGGGAGCCTCTTTTCCTGCAGCGCATCGCTAAAGATGCGCTGCCATTCACAGCCGTCGTTTACAGCAGCGACCCGTACGCTGGGGAAATCACCCCCGCTTTCGCGCATCAGTTCACAGTGTATTACGACGAGAATGCGAACCCGCGCGTTGACCTTCGCGCGCGCCAGCGCGACCACGCTATGATGGGGGACCCTGAGGTGCCGCCCGACGAGACCCTTCGGCTGCTCCGGCATTATCACGTGGGCTACGTAGTGACCACGAAATACACGCCTGCAGAGGATGCCAAGTTTCGGGGGCCTTCCGGGCAGTTCACGCCGATCTACCGCGATGCGAGTGCGCGGGTCTATCGAGTGACCAGATAGGCCGCAAGGCATGGCGCACCCCGTGAATCGGGGTGCTTTGGAGTGCGGCGATTTATCGCCGCTTTCAAAGCGGGAGCGCGCTCCCGCAGTCCAAATGACCCTTGTTGTGTGGCACAGCCGCCCTCGGCTGTGATGGTCAGCGTAGGGCTAGCGTACCTACGCCAGCCAGCGGCGGCCCTGGGCAGGAACCCGCTTACCCGCCTGGAACCTCAGTGCTGTGATCTCTTGTCATTGGGCGGGAGGCAGACATGACCGATTGGGTTGAAGTCCCTTATACCGAAGTATTGCAGGCCTGGGTGCGAGCGGACGCAGGCAGGCGAAACGGAAGGACCACTCGCGCTATCCTAGAATGGCTCAACCGTTATGTGGAGAAATGGGCCAAGTGCTGCCCCCTGACCGAAGACCTCCTGTCCGAGCTGCGGGTCATCGGGCATGCCCCAGACCACCCGTGGCGGCAGTGGGTCTCATGCAGTTTTCGAGTTAGCGAGTGTTCGCGCCCCGACGGCGCCAACGAGAACATTGAGCGTAGTCCGCTGACGTTGGTGGCGGTCCAAGAGCCGAGGACGGAGCGCCGCGTGCTTATAGACGGTAACAAGCGGGCCTGGGTGCTCTGCAAGCGGTTGGAATGCGGCCTCCCCATCCCACCGCAAACGACGCTATACGCAGGGACTCTGACGTGCGAGTTCATCCGCGCAGCCAAGGCGGTATCATCACTCTGGCGGTGAGGGGAGGCAGGACGTAGGGCAGGGGCTTGCCCCCTGCCCCCTCAAGTGCTATCCTCCGCGCGGAGAGAGGGGCGGCGCGATGCAGAATATCCTCTACTACGGCGACAACTTGGATGTGATGCGAGAGCACATCGGCGATGAGTCGGTTGACCTCGTATATCTTGACCCCCCGTGGAACTCCGCCCGCGATTACAACGTCCTCTTCAAGCAGGCGCGCAAGGACGAGAACCAGGCCCAGATAATGGCCTTCACCGACACCTGGCAGTGGAGCAAACGCCGCTACGACGAGTTCATGGATGACCAGCGCAACGCTCGTCTTTTCGAACTCGTTGAGGCCCTCTTCAAGATCCTCAGCACCAGCGAAATGATGGCCTACCTCCTCATGATGGCCCCCCGCCTCCTCGAACTGCACCGCGTCCTCAAGCCAACAGGAAGTCTGTGCCTCCACTGCGACCCAATTGCCTCTCACTACCTGAAGATCATCCTCGACGTTGTGTTCGGCCCCACCAACTTCCGCAACGAAATCATCTGGAAGCGCACAACGTCGCATGGCAACGTGATCAACAAGCACGGCTGCATTCACGACGTCGTCCTCTGGTACACAAGAAGCGACAGGTGGACCTGGAACCAGCAATACACTGAGTACGACCGGGGGTACGTAGACCACAGTTATCGGTTCGTCGAAGAGGGCACGGGCCGGCGCTACCGCCTCGACAATATCACGGCACCGATGTCCCGAGCGTCCAAGGGCCAGATATACGAATGGAAAGGATTCCGGCCGGGACCGTCACGTTGCTGGATCTATGCCAAGGACAAGATGGCCGAACTGGATGCGGCAGGCCGGCTGCAGTACTCCAAGACCGGATACGTCTCCTACAAGCGATACCTTGATGAAATGAAGGGCGTCAGAACGCAGGACATATGGGATGACATAACCATCGCGTCGCGGAGCGAGTCTCTGGGCTACCCCACGCAAAAGCCCCTCGCGCTTCTGGAGCGCATTATCAACGCGTCCTCGAACCCCGGCGATCTTGTCCTTGATCCCTTCTGCGGGTGCGGCACGGCGGTCGTCGCGGCGGAAAAGTTGGGCCGCCGCTGGATCGGAATTGACATCACCTTCATCGCCATTGACCTCATCATCAGCCGCCTGGCGCGCGACTTCGGCTTGAAGCGCGGCAAGGATTACCAGGTAACCGGCGACCCCAAGGACGCATTCTCCGCCCGCAAACTGTTCGAGGAGAGCGCAAAGCAGTTCGAGATATGGGCAGTGGGCCTTGTGCAGGGAGTGCCGCAGCCGGACAAAGTTGCCGATAAAGGCGTGGACGGCAAGGTCTATTTCCAGGACCTGGAGGAGAAGTTACAGTGGGCCGTCTGCCAGGTGAAAGGCGGCCACCTGGTCCCCAGCATCGTGCGCGACTTCGCCCATGTCATCGAGCGCGAAAAGGCGGCGATGGGCTTCCTGATCTGCCTCGAAACCCCCTCCAAAGGAATGTATCAGGCCGCCGAGGAGGCCGGTTTCTTCGCCGCTCCAAGCGGCCGCAAAATCCCCCGCCTGCAAATCCGCACCATCAAGGAACTGATCGAGGAGCGCAAGGAATTCGACTTCCCCAAAGGCTACTCCCTGAAAAGCGGCCCCCCCAAGCGCCTCGCCCGCTCGACCGAACAGCCGGCTTTGGATCTCAGCAAGTCATAGGGCGGTAGCTTGCCTCCTGCCCAGCGCCGAGAGAGAAACCAGTGAAACCAGATCATCTGCAGAAGTTATTCGAGGAAACTGTCTATAGGAGTCTTGCTGAGAAGGCTACCTCGGACCAGGAACTTGAGAAGCTGGCAAGCAGGCTTCAGAAAGCCTTGCCTGATATCATCGATAAAATCGCCGCTCAGATGGCAACCCGGGTATACCGACGTCTGCTGAAGACAGCCCCGGCAATGCTGCGTGAGAATAGAGCAGCAAGAAGGGACTTCGAGAAGCGCCATTACGAGCTATGGAAGAAAGGTCTCGACCTGCTCGAATCCTATCTCGTAGTAGCCTCCGAGATCGGCGATACCTTAAATAGTCACTACAGAAAACGGGCTGCTCGAACACGAGATTACCTTTTTGAGGCGTTGACAAGATTACACGCTCGGGCTGTCCAAGTTGGCCACGAGGTCCTTGCTCTTCTATCCGGCGGCTTCGCTGATGGTGCACACGCTAGATGGCGCACCGCTCACGAAATCGCGGTTGTTGCCAATTTCCTCGCACGTCATGGTAAGGAAACAGCTAAACGATACCTCGAACATGAGGCAATCGAATCATGCAAAGCTATGCACGAATACGAGAAACATGCAGATGAATTGGGCTGTGAGCACTTCTCAGCGGAGGAAATATCTCGCGCAGAGGCGCTTCGAGATACGTTATGCCAGCAATATGGAGAGGAGTTCCAGACATCCTACGGCTGGGCCGCGGAAGCGTTGTCGAATAAGCGTCCCACACTCAAAGATATTGAGGAGGGGTCCGGGATGGCCCATCTGCGGCCCTACTACAGGATGGCTAGCCACAATGTGCACCCCAATCCGAAGGGTATAAAGTTTCGTCTGGGATTAGCCGATGGGTCCGATCTGCTTCTTGCCGGTCCCAGTAACTATGGGCTCGCCGATCCGGCTCAATGCATCGCCCTCGCAATACTACAGGCGACAGAACCCATGCTGATGACCAAGGAAACAATAGACACTCAAGTCATGGCGGCCATCATGCAGAAGTTTGTCGGCGACATAGCCGACGCCTTCCTGCAGACGCATCGGGCGATGGAAAGAGGTAACAGGGTCTAGCACGGCGGCGCAGCGGATGTATTCGTAGGGCAGGGGCTCGCCCCCTGCCCCAAACAGCGACAGGCAGGGGAGAAGACAGGCTTCTGCCCTACGAAACTGTTCCCGCCGGGAGCAGTCCGCCAGCCGGCGGATGAAGAATCCCACACCCTGGTGTAGGTGGTTCTGAAATGGCTTCTCGGGTCGCGCTCGGTTACAGCGCCTGCAGCGCTTCGAGGTAGAGTTTCTCGGTGCGGGCGGCCATGGTGGAGGCGGAGTATTCTCGCTCGACCAGGGCGCGAGCGGATTGAACGCGGCTTACCGCCTCTTGCGGGTGTGATAGCGTATTCAGAATCGCGGCTGCCAGTTTATTCGCCTCGCCTGGGGGAACGAGCAGCCCGGTGTCGCCGTGCCTGAGAACCTTGGGCACATCGCCCACCGCCGTGGCGACAACGGGCACGCCGACAGCCATCGCCTCCAGGAGGGCCATCGGTAGCCCCTCGGCGAGCGATGGGAGAACGAAAACATCGGCCTGGGCAAGCACTTGCGCCACATCGGACCGGAACCCGGCGAACACCACTCGATCGGCGATGCCCAGAGCCGCTGCTTGACTGCGGAGGGCCGGCTCCTGAACGCCCTCACCCACGAGCACAAAGGTTGCGCGCGGCCTCTCACGCAGGACGCTCTTTGCTGCCAGCAGCAGATCAGAGTGTCCCTTTTCCGGGCTGAGCCGGCCGACGCAGCCGATGATTTCTGCGTCTGGGGGAACGGGGATCGGGCCGGCGCTTCGCGCCGGCCTCAACGGAAAGCGCGAAAGGTCGAGGCCGTTCGGTATGACGACTATGTTTTCGCGGCGATGGCCGCGGCGAGCGAGTTGCGCGCGAATCGGCCCGGAAACGGCGATGATTCGATGGTATCGCCTGAGGAAAACCCACTTGTCCATTCCCTCGTAAAGGCGGACGGGGAGCGTCTCGCCCGACCAGCCGTGAGCCGTGCTGATGCGCGCGACGGGCAGGCGGCGAGCGGCCAGCAGGCCGTAGAAGTCGGGCTTGTAGCCGTGGCAGTGCAGGACAGCCGCTCGCCTTTCGATGAGGAATGAGCGAACTTGCCGGATGCCGGCGGGATCGCAGCGGCTGCGCAGTTGAAAGACGATTGTCTCGATGCCGAGGGCGCGGGCCGCCTGCAGCATCTGGCTTTGGGGGGCGCGCGGGTCGAGCAGGCAACCTATGATTGGAT
>Ga0315296_10004505_pt1 | contig 11354 bp, 26 predicted proteins | sample YL17G14_18_MG_FD_203921 | JGI IMG/M metagenome (GOLD analysis project Ga0315296, IMG submission 203921) | Sediment microbial communities from Yellowstone Lake, YNP, Wyoming, USA - YL17G14_18 | ecosystem: Environmental > Aquatic > Freshwater > Lake > Sediment | place: USA: Wyoming | collected...
AACCGCATCCACGTTGGCCTCAGTAGCACCCGACGCGACAATAGTATCGGTTTTAGACTTAATACCATCAATTAATAAATCAAGTCTGCCGCCATTAACTAAGTCCGTTTGTAACTCATTCGTATCGGCTAAGATAGAATCAACATTCGTATCAATTATATCGACTTTATCCTCAACGGCGGTGACCCCTGTGGCTGTCGCTCCTCCCGAGACGATGACATCCGTTTTCGCCTTAATCGCGTCCACGAGAAGATCCAGTCTACCCCCGTCGTGAAGGTCGGTTTGCAATTCACCCGTGTCCGCGACTATTAGGACCGTCTCGGCCTTCACGGCGGCAACATCGGTGATGGCGGTTCCTACGTCAGTATGAATATCGAGCAACCCACCAACAGCATCATCGAGAAGGTCTATGGCTGATTTCTCGGTTGCAGTATAATCTGCTGCGATGTGTCCATCTATTGTGGCGACATGACCGTGAACATCAGTGACATTTGCCTCTGTTGCTCCACCTGCAACTATGGTATCTGTCTTTGCTTTAATATCACCAATATCTTCCCCTAAAAACGCTGTTGAATCGGACACTATCTGGGTTTGGCTTAGATCGTTTAAGTCCGCATTTCTCTTAGAGTCAAGGGTGAACGCGGCTATTCTCGCTTTAGCCGAGACAACGTTGACGGTTGCAGAGACAATTACGTTATAACTTTTACCTACCTCAAATCCATTGATAGTGGTAGCATCTACACTTGCTCTATAGTTCCCTGTTTTTCCCGCCCTCTTAACACTGTTTAAACTCAGTAACGCGGCATCCGTAGTATCCTCGAAAACTTCATAAGTTGGAATAGCATCCGCATCCTGAACCGCACCAGTAGACGGATTATGAGTAGTAAAATCCAATATAATCGTGTCCTCTATTTTTCTTGTTGAACCCATTAAATATCATCCCCCGTTATTTGAATAACATGCCCTCCCCCTATAATCGGATAAACTGCTCCTCCGCTGCCTATTAAATCTGTCTTGGCTTTTATGGCATCAATAAGCAGATCCAGTCTGCCACCATCCGTTAAATCCGTCTGTAACTCATCAGTATCGGCTATAATGATAGCCTGATTCGCAAGTGTAGCATCTCCGCACCCAGCAGGCCCACCCAAAATGTTACCTACCACCGCCCACACCCCAGTCGTGTTATGATAAACATCTCCATTAGCGGTGTTTAGATAGTAGTCACCGTCAACCCCTACTATAGTCGGGGCACCGATATCATCATACCATAATGTACCCCCGCCTCCACCACCGCCATGTCGCCGTGGGATCTTCCCAATCATAGTGGAGACTTCCTCAAATATATCTGTGGCATGGTAACTGTCCACCATGTCGGCATTAAGTTTAGAACCATGACCCTGCGGAAGCGTTCGCTGAAGGTCTTCAATCTTCTTCCGTTTATCTGCCTCTGACTTGACTTTATCGAAACGCTTCATCTCGTCAAGAACATCCGTGTAGTAAATTGGTTTCTCAGACATACTATCACATAACTTTGAGTGCAGTTTCCTTTTATCTCTTTCTAATCGCCACCCCGAAATTATGTGGGTATTTTACCCTGCTATTCTATCGGGTTCTGTGAAGTTATCGATTGATGAACTTCACTGATCTGTATCGACTCACCATCTTTTAACTGGTTCACCGCTTCATCTATAGATCCGACTGGGACGAACCTCATCCCTCGTTGCATTATATTCCTAGCCGCGTTAATATCGCGGTTAACTAGTATCTTGCACTTTGGGCAATATACCATTCGTTCTGTGCTTTCGAGTTTAGACATTTTGATGATTTACATCCCGTTCTCTTTCCTTTTCATGGGGACAACCACCATATGCCTTTGCAGCATTACAGTTTTGACAGAGTATTTGATAACCGCTAGGGTATCCATTTTTTCTAAGCCATTGATAAAAACCGTATCCTCTTCTTCCAATACGTCTTCTTTCACGATTTCCTCCTCCATTAATATGATCAAGAACGAGAAATTCAATATGATTTTCACCGCAACAAGCACATTTTATTTCTCCATTAACCATATAATGAGAAAGTGTCTCTTTTCTCCTTGCAATAATGCGTAGCCGTTGAGACTCAGCAGATTGAGGTTTATGCGCAAGCCGATAGGCTTTATAATATTTTCTTCTATCAACAAGGTTTTTAATAGTCATAGAACTACGGTTAAAATATAGATAAATGTGCTATTTAAATATACCGCACAATTACTTGAATGCTTCGAGGAGATTCAGAGTATCAGGTGTAGCCTCGTAGCGTTGGATAACACTCTTGGTGGCTTGCACGGTAAAGAAGATAGTCTGCCCTTATTTAAATCAACCGACAACTACACAGAATATTCTATCGTAAAAGTTAAATACTTGGCGCGGAATCTTTGTTAGCGTGGGAAAGTATGAGCAACGAGGTTAAGATTTACCCAATCGAAAATAGTTGGATAGTTGAGTGGCATCAATATATGATTGTTAAAAAGGAAGCCTACCCAACCTTCGTGGATGTTATCGAACGCTTGAAGATATTGCTTGACGTGGATTGTACTGAATCCGCTTTCAGGCAATAGTTTGTGGAGGAAAGTGGAAAGATGAACTTGAAGCAAGGTATCTTCACTATTATCTTATGCATGGTCTCTATTTTCGGTTGTGCATGGATACTCGCGCTCGACCCTAAATTTGGGAATTATATGTCAGCTTTATTGGTTATTTTGATCTCCATGGGTATTGCGGGGCTGATAGTATTCTCTGTGATAGGTGCTTCTAAGTTTTATGATTGGTTAGGAGAAGTGTAAAAACTTGAAGTGTTATTCGGTTCTGACTTGGGAGGACGGCGAACACTTGCCTCAGTTTCACGTTCTTGTCGAGGATGAGGAGGATTTAGAACAGTTCTTAGATATCCTTAAGAATAGTTCAAGTATCGATTATTTTGAGGTTTTTGACGGCGACAAAATGTTCATTGACGGAACTACCGTTAATCCTGTAAAAAGGGTGGTGGACATTGATGTGGAAGATAATACTTCTACAGAAAGTAAGATAAGGGTGGAAACAAAATGAGTTGGCGTGTTTTAAATAGAACTAAAGCGGGTACTTGGTTATCCTCAAAAGCTATTTATGATCATGAGAAAGCACTAGAATTATTTTTCTCTTTACGAGAGAATATTAATGATGATATTATGTTAGTTAAGGAGGAGCGTTTTTCTTCTGGAGTTGAATTGATGGAAATTAATGCTTCTAATCAAAAGGTGATAGAATGAGAAAATGGATGATCGAAATCACTAAGGAAGATGTGATGAACATCGCAAAGTGGATGACTTCGGCTTCTATATTGATCGAGGCGGGAGTAAGAATTCCATATTCTGATTCTGAGCACAGTACATGGAATAAACTTCAACCTATTTATAATTCTTCTGAGCAAAGTGCCAAAGGAGATAGAAAAAAATGACAAAAATAATTACTAGAATAATGAGGGGATTAACTGTTCTCAATATATTTTTTGCGGGTCTTTTCCTTTATAGGTATATAACTACTTTGGATAATCTCTTTTTCTTTATGTGGGGATTTAATGCTTTTGTGGCTGGGTGGGTATGGGAAAGTGACTATGAAAGTTAATACTTTATCTGAAAAAGAGAAAAAGGAGGAAAAATCAGGATGAGTTGGGCTAATAAACTTCCCTTTGGATTAGACTCCGAGGCACGAAAAGAGAAATGGAAAGAATACGGAACAGATCGTTCAAATGCAGTAGACGTTCATATATTTGGCACAGATAAATTCAGGTTACATAAGGGAGAAACAATGGGCTATGTTAGAATCTTTAATGAGAAACTTCAAGTTTGGCAGAACGAGTCCTGTCATGATTATTTTGGCATTTGCCCCATATGTGGAAAACTGATGCACGTTTACGTTATTCCAGGAACTACCTATGTCGCCACTTGTTCAAAAGAATGCACCGAGCAAACTCTGAAACTAATGAAAGAGGATGAAATAAAAAATGACTAAAGTGAATTGTGAAGTTTCTAACTGGACGACCTGCGAACATTGTAAGGAGGGAATGTGTGAATTAGAGGAAGTCAATTTAATTATTTCCTATGGTAGGAGCACAGATTATACAGAACTCTTTATGTGTCGTGATAGAAAGGAATGCAGAAAGAAAAGGTGAAAACATGACTAAAACTATTGGCGAGCAAGTTGTTGACGACTTGAAAGCCGCTGTTGAGGTCACCGACGAACTTCTTGGATGCACCCCCAAAACTCAGATGCGGCTTCTCGACGAAAACTATCAGGACCTCCTCGTTATCGTTCTTGATCACATTCACTATGTTATGGATAAGGTCGGCTACTTGGAGGAAATAACCAAAATGACGCAGGAGGGAGTAATATGAATGCGGAGAGTCGTTGGATTATAACTATGATACTTGTTGGCGCTTTACTAGCAAGCATAGTTATTAATATAGACATTTACTTTTCTAAGAATAGTTATTTTTCTACATGGATGATATTAGTATTATTCATATTTGCAATATTAACAGGACCAAGTTGGAGTGAGGTAGATGAATATTGGAGGAATAAATATGGAAAGTAACATTTCATACCATACAAAGATAGATGAGGCATTAGAGCTTTTAAGAAAACTTGAAGTTTTTAATTGCGATGATCTTTCCTGTGAAGATTGTCCGTTAAATACAAATAAAAATCTAAATCCTCCATTTCCATCAGGTGATTGCTATCCTAATCAGGCTAGAGAACACGCAGAATGGTATCGTAATCGTTCACCCAGACAATAACCCCCCTACCAAGTAAGCTACTCCTTACTTTTCAGATAGTCTTTCCCAATTTTCGATTTATGTAACATTTAATGAATTCTCTATGAATTGCAACTTGAATTACTTTGCAGAATCGTCCTCACACAGGACAGAATCCTGTTCAAATTGTCCTCTAAAGCCTGTTCATATTGCCCTTCAGAAACCGCAAAAAATAAAAACAGGGTAAAATACCCATATATCGGATAATGTATTTAAACGGGCTAATGAAACAATATGTCGGCTATTTTTACTAAGAATCGACGAAAAAACATAAAACACTATTTAGTTGCCAAATGGAGATTTAAAAGCTTAATTGTTTATATATCTTTTAAGGAAAAATATACAAAATATAACTACAGAGCCTTCACAAGAATAGGAATATCAGGAAAAGTATCACGAAAAAGAACAGGACAACATTCTTCCAGGTACTGCTCGTTCTGCTCATATTCCTATTCTTCCCCACCTCAATGTTGATGTTCTCAACTTTCCCATCAGGTAGGCGATGCACATAATCTACGGGGGATGCCGTTATATTGTCCTCTAGGTAAAATGGGCCGACAACTTTTTCGCCATTATAATAGATCCACCAAAATCTCTCTAAACTTAGTGCAACGGTGCCTAGAGTCTTGAACTTCCTATCATACTCCTTAAGATCAGCTTCAGAAATTATCCGGCCTATCAAGTGCTTTGATCTTCTCCTAAGTTTCGTACCTAGTTCTCCTACATTCGCCGTCACTATGCAGAACGCTCTTAACCCGAAGTTGCGGCCCACCTTAATGAAATCCCTAAGAACTTCCGATGCCTCATCCTTTCTATTTAGCGACGCGGAATCAAAGAAAGTATCTGCCTCTTCTAGAATGTACACTATTCGTGGTAATTTCTTAAATTCTTCTTCTCCGTAAAGTTCTCTCATTCTTCTGCGAACGTCATAATCCATCTTCACAATAAGGGCCACGAATATCCGGCGCATATCCTCGTTAAGATCACCCATCTCATAGACACAATCACCTAAATTATGAATCCCCGAATTGCCCTGGATGAACCCCTGTATCTTCTCAAGCGTAATCTTTTGCCTATACTTCAGCGGAGCATTATCCCACCAGGCAAAGGAAATGTCGAACGCCTTGCAGATGAGCTTCGGATCACGGCGCTTAAGTTCAGCGACAATATTCTTTACAGTCTGGCTTTTCCCATGACCAGCTTCCGCATTTACCGTGATATGGGTTTGCTTGATATCGTTGATTATGGCTTCCCAGAACTCTTCTATGTCAAAAGCCTTGTTAACGTTGAACTTCACGGTTTTATCCAACACTATCTTTTGCCTAAGCCGGTGATTCTCAGACTCTAACCGCTCAGCCTTCTTAGCTGCATCATAATTGTTAACCTCTAACCCGAACTTGGCGGCCTCAACTCTGACATACTCCTTAGCTTGGGCATCATAGTTCGGCGCATCACCCCAGTTAAACTGAGGATTATCCTCTTTCATCAACGCTAAATTCTCATCATAGTCCCCATCTTTACTGGTAACACTGAAGTCAACAACATCCGCGCCGACACTCGGATTATTCCGCTCGAAACGCCTCTTCAGGTTATAGTTCTGAAACTTGTTAGCCAACCCTATTCCTCCTTTATATAAAAAGCTGATGGTGATTGCATTGAAATATAAAATGCTTCGTCGAAGGGGGGACTCCATTTTTTACAAATAACGTGAGTTTTCATTATTCCATACCAACTCTTCTTTTTATATATTCTAATACCTAAAATTAGAGGTTCATCGCCATCCACTACAAAACAGTTAACATGCATTGGTTCTCCTCCATAAGTATTGAACAAAATATAATTTTCACCTTTTTTGATGGGTTCACCACAATACATCATACATTCTTTCTCGAATCGAGCTTTATGTAGAAAGCCTATAACCTCGTCTGAATATATTTCTTTATTATTAAGTTCATAGATTCGCCTTGACCAATTTCTTTTAATCATTTCTGATTCTCCTCTATCTTCTTTAATGCAAACCGAGAGGCTTCAATTTGCTTTATTTTTTTCTGTATTTTTTTATCTTTACTAAACATCGGTAAAAAAGCCGCATAACAATTACGTGCGTTTCTATGAATACCTATTCCATTTTTGTTTTGCACGATGGTGCCATGTTCTTCGCATATAGCTGGAAAATGCTTAGTCATTCTTCCAACTCCTATTCGACTCCAATATCATGTAAGAGTTTGCAGGCCAAACAGTTGCACCCTGAAATGAACTTTAACCCGCGTTGATGCTGAGTCCAAGCGAATCTCCTTAAGAATTGTATCTGGCGAACAGTCGTATATTCGTCCTCTTGCATCTTCTTTAGCACAATTTCTAGGTTGCGTTGATAAGACAAATCTCTCCCGACGCCCAAGTGACCTTTATCCTTCTTACGCTGAACCGCGTCGAATACCGTTGGCTTACCTACCCTGATCTGGTCAGCAACTCTGCTCATCAGCTCAATCTGTTCCTGGAACCCCATTTCATCCACCAATAATTGAAGGCAACGCACCAACCTAATAAGATTTACGGTATAAACCCATTACGATAGAAAATTATATATATTGGATAGATAGTATGACATACTCAGTGAAATGGCGTGACGGACGATCGGCCTTTGTGTGTCAAGGATCAGGTGTCGATGCGGTGTGTGAAGATGGGCGTCAAGGTAAAGTATGATAGCCATGAGGCCCAGCACGGGGACATCTACGAGTGCCCTGTGTGCGGGTTCAGGGTTGTCGTGGGCTTCGGGATGAAGTTCGGCGATCCTAGCCCGAACAACTTTGACTACGAAAGAAAAAATTACAAAGGTGAATAAAGATGGGTTGTGATATTCATGGATGGATGGAAACCAAACATGGTGGATCCAACAATGTAAAAGTTTGGTGGAATCAAGAACTAGAAGTTCCAAGAGATCGGAATTACGATTTCTTCGGTATATTAGCTGATGTAAGAAATTATGCTGGTGCTAAACCTATTTCAGAGCCCAAAGGCGTACCCTCCGATGTTTCAGAGGAAGTAAAAGAAGAGATAGAACATTGGGGAGCCGATGGTCATAGTTATAGTTATGTTACCTTAAAAGAGTTTGATGATTATGATTGGGAGTCAGAATCTATTGATGGGAGAATTTCAACAATCAGAAAATCTACAGGTGAAGAATTAGGAAAAGCATTATATGATTACAGACAAGATTTAAGTAAAGAAGAATTAGATAAAATTGATGTAGAATTTAAACATCTTAAACGTAAAGCTAAAGATTTACTTTCTCCAAAATGGAAAGCCTACATTGAACTCATGCAGACCTATTCAAGCAATCCAGAAAACGTAAGGATAGTGTTCTGGTTTGATAATTAAAATAGTTTGAGGTTGAACAAAGATGAATAAATGTAAAGATTGTGATCTAAAAAAGGAAAATGAGTTACTGCATGAGAATCTCTGCATAGCCGCTGGGTTTGACCAAATTCAAGGTGAATATTATACGCGACTTAGGGTTGATCTTCGAGAATGGGGTGAACGTTTTGATGGTTCTCAATTTGATGAATTTTATAAAATATTAGGTGAAGAAACTATTGCCGAGAAGAATCTAAGGGAATGGAGAGAAAAACAATGAAGGAGACTTGGGAGTTAATTAATTCGCATATAGTTATTCCAGAGGTTGACAGATGGGGATACCTCTTTAAAAGGACACGAAACTACGATGATGAGAAATTATATCCTGGAAATGAGGGATTAGAACTGAAGCTGCAGGTTAGGTTCTTTATTTTACGGGAGGTCGCAGCTTTTAACGAGGAGGAGAAGAAATGATAGTAGTTGTCCTTCGCAAAACTGGGGAAATGTACTATGCCTTTAATGCATTAGATGGTTGTTGTATGTATATGGGGGCAGATCGTCGTACGGTGGCGATGAATGCAATAGAGGATGCTGATACCATTATAATAGATAGTAGTTTTAAGGAGAAATGAAAGAATGAACTTGATATTAAATTCTGAAGAATTAGTTGAGATTAAAAGAAGGCTTGTTGAGATACGGGATAAAATTGGACCTTTTAAAATAGATAAGGATCGTGATGCGAAATGAGTGAAAATTGGGATCGGATAGTAACGGTTTGGGGTAGACCTATCACCGTTGAAGAGGTGATAGAGTTTCTAGGTAAGACTGTAGGTTTGGAGCTTGCAGTTAAGGAACTTGAAGATCGTCTTGCCAAATCTGAGAGACAAGGATTAGACTTATATGATGCTGGATGCAAGGAATCTGAAAGAGCGGATAGGGCTGAGGCTAAACTTAAACTTGTTGAGCGGGTTGTGGATGATTGGCTCTCGGAACAGTCTGGAAATGCGGAGTGGCGAGAACGCTTCTACTATACATTAGGTTTAGAGCTACCTGAATGGCTGGATAAGTGGACTGACGAATACATAGAGAAACACCAGTATTATTTTAAGCGTTGGTTAGACGAGGAAAAAGAAAAGTTAGGGATAATGGAGGAAAAACAAGAATGACTGAAGAGGTTAAGTCTTACATAGTTCTGCAAAGCGACGGCTTCAAAGACGTAGAGGAGCAGGTAAACAAAGTCTCTAAAGAAGCCTATTACTTGAAGTTCTTTGAAGTATCAGACCAGTATGGCCACGTCGCCGTTATGAGCGCCCGCGAACCCGACAAGTACCAAGACGTAACCAAGATAGAGGATGTATCGACAACCCAGGAGGCTAATGTATTACTCGGCAAAGGCTGGGTGATAGCTGAAACCTGGAAGGACAAGATAAGAATGATACTAAGAAAGGAGAACGAGTAATGAACTTAAAAACTAGACTAAAAATATTTATTTATAGACTACTTCATAAGCAACAGGAACCAGATTATTTTATTTGTAAGTTAAATGATTATTGCTTTGTAGTTAATAAAAAACATAGAGTTGTCTTTATGTCAAAGAACGATGCGGATACTATTCAATGGGCCATTGATAACATAAATAATAAGGAGGAATAATAACTCTCAAAGATACACTTAATCTTGATAAATCTATTATAGGAAAAGGAATTGGAGAAACAATATTAAAGATAGAGGAGAATGAGCGATAAAATGAGAAAATATTATTGTGATCGATGCGGAACAGAAATGGGCGCATTCCACATAGTTACCGTAGAATATCAAGGAAGAAACGAAGAAATGGCATATGAAAAAGAACTTTGCGAAAAATGTTTTGAGTTTTTATTAAAAGAATATCATATGAGTAAAGAATAACCCCCACCCTCATCCTAGAAAAGACTATTTTTGGAATTTCATTACCGGCTATTATGATAGCCGACATTCATATAATTATTGGCTATTATAACCGCCATTAATTTTCATAGTTTTTAGAAACCTGTTTAAATAGCCTACCAAACCCTGTTCATTAAACCCTACAAAACCCTATATGTTGGGCATCCAATATAATTAGGGGTAAAATACCCGTAAAGAACAACTTGATCGGGCCTGATCTTAAGCATTTTATCACCTATAATCTGCACCGTAAATGTTAAATAGTTATCCCAACCAATACACCAACCGAGCAACCATGAAAGGAATAAAAACGCTCTACTTGAAATTCACGGATCAAGATTATGAATCCGTGAAAAATGGGAAAAGAGAAGGCGAAACCTGGGAAGAGTATATTCTTAGGATCGCCAATAAAGAGGCTAAATGAAAATGTCTGAAGTAACTCAAATAGTTAAGAAGGATCGTATACCACTATTCACCGCTTATAGGGGCCAACACTTACTTAATGTTCTTAGATGCGCAACTACCCTGAACAACGAGATAACCCTACAATTCACACCTGAAAATCTCTCAGTAGACCTAATGGATCTAAGCCACGTAGCCATGATCAACCTTAAACTACCCATGCAATACTTTTATGAATGGAGCGCCGAATTCACGGGCCGAATATGCGTGAACCTCTTAGACTTTATCAAGGATATTAAGACCCTGAAAAACACCGAGCTAAAATTCACCTATTTAGAGGCAACCGAACGACTAGAGGTTAAAGTAACCACGCCACCAAACCAGCCTATAACTAAAACCTACGTAGTGTTAGAAGACTTAGGCGAAGAGATACCTATACCTAAAATATTCTTCAAGTCTAAAACTAGGATATTGGCTTCACCACTAAAGTATGCAGTAGATAACATAACTACCAGCGAACACGTTAAACTCTCAACTGATGAAGAGAACTTAACTATAAGCGCATCAGGTGATCTAGGTGAGAGCAAAACAGTGTTCCGTAAAGGAGACGACAACACCCTAGATCACCGCGTAGAGGAGCCGAGCGAATCAACGTATACCTTATCCTATCTAAAGGAACTGCTGAAGCCAACCGTAAAAATAAGCGAACTAATAGCACTAGAGTTATCGACGGATATGCCGCTCAAGTTAGAAATCGAACTTCCAATAGGATCAATGACCTACCACCTTGCACCTTGCATCGGAGTATAATCCCCCCTCTTTAATCTCCTATCCCTTCTTT
>Ga0315296_10004506_pt1 | contig 11354 bp, 10 predicted proteins | sample YL17G14_18_MG_FD_203921 | JGI IMG/M metagenome (GOLD analysis project Ga0315296, IMG submission 203921) | Sediment microbial communities from Yellowstone Lake, YNP, Wyoming, USA - YL17G14_18 | ecosystem: Environmental > Aquatic > Freshwater > Lake > Sediment | place: USA: Wyoming | collected...
AAAAGGCATCATCCATAAAAATAAAGCCGCCAGAATAAAAGGCTCCCTGACCAGCCATGCCCAAAAAAGAAATTAATCTTTTGCCCAAAGAAGAATTTGAAAAAAAACCACTCGGTAAATTCCTCGTCTGGGCTCTTTCTATCGGTCGCTACATCGTCATCTTCACCGAACTGATTGTCATTCTGGCTTTCCTTTCTCGGTTCAAGCTGGATCGGGACCTGGCTGATTTAAATCAATCAGTTAGAGAAAAACAGGCGATTTTGGCGGCTTCAGCTGAATTCGAAAAAGAATTTATTTTTCTCCAAAACAGATTGGCCACCATCAAAAAAATAAAATCTGATCAGATTTCCGTCACGAAAATCATCACCGTCCTCGGTTCTTTAACGCCCATCGATGTGGCCATTTCTAACCTCGGTTTTAGTGAAGATGGGGTCCAAATTAATGCTCTCGCCCTTTCCGAAAAAGGCTTGGGCACTTTCCTGGCCAATTTAGCCGCTTCTTCTTATTTTAAAGAAATCAGCCTCACTAATGTCTCGAAAAGTTTAGAAAAAGGTCCGGAGATTAGCTTTGCGATTAAGGCTAAATTTGTTATCCCTAAGGAGGCGACTCGTGGCCTTTGATTGGCGAACCGAATATCACCGTTACCATCGTTATTATTTGAGTACTCAGGCTCTTTATCGAAAAAGAGAGATTGTTGTCTATACCGGCATCATTCTCACTCTTTTGGCGATTGCTTTTTTTGCCTTGTTCGCCATTAAGCCAACCGTGACCACTGTCGCCGGTTTATTTAAAGACATCAGTAATCAAAAAGAGGTTGACCAAAAAATGCAAACAAAAATTAACTCCATCAGGCAAGCCCAGACTAATTATTCTCTTATCAGCGACAAATTGGCTTTAGTCGATCAGGTTTTACCTCAAGAGCCGGGTTTAATTGACCTCATCTATCAAGTTGAAATTCTGACCCAGAAAAATAATATCGATTTAAAATCGGTTGGTTTTGAATCCTCTTATATCATCGGTGAAAAAACAGGGCAAAAGAAAATTGTCCAGTCCCCAGCCATCAATTTTAGTCTGGCGGTAAGTGGCGATTATGAAACTGTCAATAATTTTCTGACTTCTTTAGAAAATCTCAGAAGAGCTTTAGACATTAGTGATTTTAGCGTTCGCAGTTTTTCCGAACAGGAAACTGGAAAATTCGGTTTGAATCTTAATCTCCAATTGGAGGCACTTTATTTGACAAAAGGTAGTCAACCATGAGAAAAAGAAAAATATCTCGAGATGTCCTTGTTTTGGCGATTTTGAGCCTAATTACCGTTTTAACCTGGATTATTTTTGATGTCTATCGCATCTTTTCTCGGAAAGAGGGCGTTAATGTCCCTGCCAGCCAATTACAACCCCTTAATCCGAGTCTCGATCAGGCGGTCATCGAACAAATTTCCCAAGAATCATATTTGGAGAAAGGAGAATACGTTTCTCCAAAAGAAGCCACCCAAGGAGCTGAACAACCATGATGAAAGAAAAGAAAATTCCAACCATTATCGGCATCATCGTCTTAATAATTGGCTTAGCGGCCGGAGTTTTCCTGGTCACTCAAGGACAAAATATCTTTCTTAAGGCCTCGCCCGAGATTGCTCCTGCCCAGATGAGCGTCACCAATATCAGCGACACCTCTCTAACAATTTCCTGGACAACTCAAAAAGAGACTAGTGGCTTTATCAAATACGGCGAAACCACCTCTCCGGATTTAACTCTGGCTGATGACCGCGATCAGCTCACTGGTCAAACTGGTTCCTTCAGCACTCATTACATCACTTTAGCCAACCTGAAACCAAACACCAGCTATTATTACCAAATCGGTTCTGGAGGCAGAAGTTTTGATAAGGAAGGAAAACCCTACGAAGCAAAAACCGCGCCGGTGGCCCAGGGCTTGCTGCCGCCTAGCGATCCTGCTTCAGGAACAATTAATAAACAAGATGGCACCCCAGCTGACGGAGCAATTGTTTATTTATCAATGGCTAATACCTCTCAGCTTTCTGCTCTAGTGAGATCATCAGGAGCTTGGCTTATTCCTTTAAATACGGCTCGTGCCAGTGATTTGAACTCGTTTGCCAATTATGACAAACAAGCTCAAGTAATTGAGATTACGGTTGTCGGCGGCACCATGGGACGGGCTTCAGCCATCACGACGACTAAAAATGATAATCCTGTTCCCTTAATTGTTTTAGGAGAAACTCAAGATTTTCGCCAGCAAGCTCAACCAGAGTCAATCACTCCTCAGCCAACCGGAGCAGCTCCTTTAATCAGTCCCACGCCGACCGCCACCACTTCTGGCTTCAGTCCAGAAGGAGTCGGTCCCACGCCGACCGCCACTCCTTCGAGCGAATTAAGTATTACCAATCCAGACCAAGGTGAAGATCTCAATGCCCTTAAACCCGAGTTTGCCGGTACCGGTCCTCCCAATAAAATCATTAACATCGTCGTCGAATCTCCTGCCTATACCGGCACCATCAAGGTTAATCAAGATGGCACCTGGGATTGGACCCCTCCGACTAATTTGGAGCCAGGCGACCATACGGTTAAAATTACTTACGGCGGTAAAACCATTAGCCGAACCTTTACGGTTCTGGCGGCGGGAGAAAGTAATTTACCCGCTTTCACCGCCACTCCTTCGGCGACCCTCACCCTGACGCCAACGCCAACAATAAAACTAACGCCAACGCCCACGCCTTTACCGAGAACCGGGATGCCTTCGACTTCCAGCGGAGTGCCCGCTTCTGGTAATTTAATACCCACTTTCCTTGTCTTTCTTATTGGTTTAATTCTAGTCACGCTGGGTGGATTTTCTCATCTGCTCTTCAGGAAATGGCCTTTAGGAACTTAATCAATTCTCTTTTGGATCTCTGTCTTTACCTGATTGTTGGTTTTGTTCCAATTTTTTCTTCGCCACTTTTTTTAAATGAGAGAGAATTGCCGGAAATGGCAGCTTTCTATTTTCTTACTGGGCTAGGTTTAATCTTTCTTCTGCTTAAAAAAATAACGTCTAAGAAGTTAATCTTTAGGCTTTATCGACAAGATTTTTTGATTTTCCTGTTTTTGTTTTTCTTTCTACTTTCAAGCATGGCCGCTACCAATCCCCTCACTGCTTTCCTCGGGCTTTATGATAGCTGGATTACTAGTTTTTTGACGTTTCTAGTTGGTTTCGGTTTTTACGTCATTTTGATCAACCAAATTAAGACTTTTGCTAAAGTAAAAGAACTCCTTCTTTTTGTTCTTGCCGGCGCTTCAATTGCTTGCTTGAGTGCTCTTTGGCAATATTTTGAACAGGGAGGCAGTCTTTTTCCTTTGGAAAAAATTAGAATCAGTGGTGTTCTCGGTCAACCAAATTATTTGGGCATTTATTTAGCTTTAGTTCTTCCCTTCTCCTTAGGTTTACTGCTCAGTGAGAAATCTCTTTTACCAAGAATCATTTTTGGATTAATCTCTCTTCTAATTACCACATGTCTTGTCCTCACCTTCTCCAGAACATCTTGGCTAGCAATAATTTTAGCGGCGGGAACTATTTCTTTCATCGTCATTTTAAAAACTCCCAAAATTAGACTTGTTAATCAGATTAAAAGATTAAGAAAACCCCTAATAATTATGACCTTATTGATCGTCTCCATTTTCCTTTTATTTGGCAATTTATTTTTTTCTCGGATTGGAGAGAGCTTTCAAGCAACTCCTGAGCAAAACACCCTGCTGATAAGATTCTATGAATGGAAGGGCGGACTTGAGGTCTTTAAAGAAAAACCTTTTTTAGGAGTAGGACCGGAAAATCTTTATTATCACTATGAAAGCCATAAGGACCTCTGGCTAAATAAAATCGAAAGCGAATGGTTTTTAGAAGCTCACAGTCTTAGAAATATTTATCTTGATTTTTTGGTTAAAATTGGCTTTCTGGGATTATTAAGTTTCCTTTGTTTAATCGGTTTTATTCTTAGAATCTTAATTCAAAACTTTGAAAAGTTGACCACCAGAAAAAATTTTGGGGTCTATTTAGCTGTTCTCTCTAGTTTCTTGATTTTTCTTTTTTTTGGAATTGGTTATTTTCTGACCCCTGCCAGCTTTATAATTTTCTGGGTGACAGTCTCTCTAGTCAGGTTATTGACAAACGAAAAACAGAAGTCAATTGAAATCGGCTTATCTGAAAACAAAAATTTTCTTCTTGACAAAATTTTGCTTGGCCCAATTTTTTTAATCATCATCTTTCTGGGAATTTCGGCAAGGGCAATTACGGCTGATTACTATGTTAAGAAAGGACTAATTTATGGAAGCGACCAAAGTATCGAATTTTTTGAAAAAGGTGTTTCTCTAAATCCTTTTTACTCAGTCTACAAAAGAGCCTTAGCTAGCTCTTACCTAAATTCGGCAACAGAAAAAATCGACAAAGAGACTTCAAAAATAACCCTCAAAAATAATGGTCAGTCTTTAGCCCAAAAGGCCTTATCGATTAGCGAGGACGCGGTTCGAACTGACCCTTATGATTCGGTTAACTATACAAACCTCTCAATCTTATATTTCAGGCTTTCTTCTCTTGATAAAAATTATCTAGAGAAAGCTCTTTGGAACGCAGAAAAAGCCAAAGAAATTGAATTCAACTCGCCTGAGGCCTGGGACAATGCCGGTTTAGTCCTCCTTGATATGGGTAATCGTCAGAAAGCAAAAGAATATTTTGAAAAAGCAATTTCTCTGAAAAACAACTACGACCCAAGCCACTTTCATTTAGGCGAAACCTTGAGACAATTGGGGCGACCGGAAGAAGCTCTGGGACATTATCAAATGTTTTCCGGAGAAAGGGCGGAGCAGGAAATTAAAGAAACCCTTTTAGAGATTGAAGGAAAACAAAAAAAATGACATTTACTCCAGGAAGAACTTGACATCATTCCCTCAACCTTTCATAATGAAAAAGAATCTAATTTTTTACTTGCCCATGGATGATTTAAAATCTACCAACGAGCCAGTTCAACCAGAGCCGATTCCTCAACCGACCGAACCAGCTGCTCCTCCCACTGATCAACCCACAACAGAACCTTCCTCTCCTCAACCAGTCCAAACAACCCCCCCGATAACGACTGTGACTACTGAAGAGCCTCTGCCACCAGCCCCTACCATTGAAAAACCTCCTGGCAAGAAAATCCCCTCTCCAATAAAAATTGGCGGCGCCTTGGTTATTCTTTTGATGGCCGCTACTTTACCAGCGACTATCATCCTCGTCCAGAACAAGACCACCATTGCCCCAAAGGCAGAGGAAGCAATCGTTACCCCACAACCTAAATTCCCAGACAAAGGCGGTGCCTATATTATTCTTAGAGAAGAAGAGCAGCAGCTCGAGCAAGCACAACCAATAAAACCGCGTGATTTAAATATTGAAACAGACACCCCGGGTAAAGCCACTATTACTTTTAATACTTCAGTTGCCTGTACTTCATCGATCCGTTATTCTCCTGATGAAAATTGGAATTACTTAACCATGATTCAAGAAAGTGATCTTGGTGACGAATGGCAAGAAAGATATCACAATGAAAATGAGAAAATTGTCCAGCCAGTAGGAGGAGGTACAGCTACCACCGGATATGAGTTTATTTTAGAAAACCTCATTTCTGGCCAGAAATACTATTTTGCTATCGAAGTAAAAGATCCTAGTGATAATAATTTTTACGCATTTGGTCTAGAACAACCAGAAAACCATTACATTTTTATAGCTAAATAGAAGGAGGGTGAGGAATATTAGAAAAAACATAACCATTTTTCTTTATCTTATATCTGTTTTAGGTTTAGGTTTAGCCTCTATTTTTACAGGAAGAATCGTCGCTGACAGACAAAAAAAAATCATTCCTCCTGAATCTAAAGCGGGTAATATGATTTGTGCTATAAAATGTCGGTGTGAAGTAGGGGGAGTGAAGTATGACAATGGGGAATATTTCCAGCAAATGTGTCAATCTGCTTGTAATTTAAAAGATGAAAGGGAGTGTAGCGGAAACTTAGAATGGCCCTGCAACAATGAAAGTAAGTGTAATGATTGTTGGGCGCCTGTTTGTGCACCCCCCCCTACCGCAACTCCTACTCCTAAACCAACCTCGACTCCGATTCCAACTCCAACTCCTCTACCTGGCTGTTGGGGGAGTTGTGCTAAAGATACTGAATGTTCACAAGCGCCAATCGCTTTAGTTTGTCGACCCGTTCAAGGAGCGAGTCACTGTGTTAATCCTGCTTGTCCTAGTCAAGAAACTTGTCAATGTCCGGACTTAATCTGTCGAGATTTAACCAGTGATAAAAGCGTCAGCAGTCTTAAAAAAGAAGATAAAATTAAATTGACCTGTGAAGGAAGCAGTGGGGTTGATCAACCCCTTAACCACGTTAAATTCAGGGCTCAGATTGATGGTGGCAGCTGGCTGGATTTAGGCACCGGCTCTGGACCTGGATTTGCCGTCGATTACACCATTCCCCAGACAGGAAATTATCAAATCGAGTGTCGAGTTTGTACCAGTACTGATGATTCTGTTTGTACTGGATGGGGGCAAACAGGAGTAGCTAGTCCATGAAAGAATTCTTAAAGAAAAATTGGTCTTTGGTTTCCGTCGGACTGATTACGGTTATATTGGCGGTCATTGCCCTTGGAACAGCCTGGAAATTATATCAAGCCGGCAAAGAACCAGTGGCGCCAACCGCACCTGCTTCTGTTCCAAAGGCTGTAGATATCATCCCCACTCCTACCCCAATTCCTGAAGAACCCTGTGTTTTGACATTCAATGTTGTCACCACTACTCCTACCCCTGGTCCAACCTCAACGCCTACTCCTGGCCCCACCGCCACGCCGACACCTGGACCAACGGCGACACCAGGACCGACTTCTACTCCAACGCCTACCCCCAAACCTGGAGTAACGGTTACGCCAACGCCAACCCCAGTCGTCCTCCCGCCGGCCGGAATTTCTTTGCCAACCATCGGCGCCCTCTTGGGTGGAATTACCCTGGTTATCCTCTCTTTAATCTTAGCCTTCTAAACTTAAAGGTGCTAAAATAGCCTCATGGAAATTGCCATCATCGGTGCGGGTATCACTGGCTTGACCGCTGGTTATCGCCTTTCGCAAAAAGGACACCGGGTGGTTATTTTTGAAAAAGAAAAATTTGCCGGCGGACTGGCCACTGGTTTTAAGAAGGAAAACTGGGATTGGCATCTGGAATCATTTTTCCATCATCTTTTCACTTCTGACCAGGCAGTCAAAAAATTGTTAAAAGATTTAGATCTTGAAACTAGGCTTTTTTATCTTCGTCCGAAAACTTCAATTTTTTATCAAGGAAAAATCTCTCAATTTGATTCGCCATTCTCAGTTTTAACCTTTCCCCATCTTTCTCTTCCCGAAAAACTCCGAACCGGTCTAGTCACGGTTTACCTGAAACTAAAAACACCTCGGATGGTGGCCCTGAGCGAAGTCGAAGGGACTCCTCCGAGGTGGAAGGGTTGGAAATTTGAAAATATCACTGCCGAAAGCTGGCTAAAAAAATATTATGGAGAAAAAGCTTATCGAATTCTTTGGCAACCTCTTCTAAAATCTAAATTTGGTGATCAAGTCGATAAAGTCTCGATGGTTTGGTTTTGGGCAAGAATTAAAAAAAGAAGCGCTAACTTGGGTTATCTCGAAGGAGGCTTTCAAACTTTAATTGAAAAGCTAGTCGAAAAGATAAAAGAAAATGACGGCAGGTTTTACTTAAACACGGATGTTACCAAAATCACCTCGGACGGTGGCAGGCTGAGTTTGCGAAGCCATGACTCCTCCGAGGTGGGCGTCTTTGACAAAATAATCATTACCACACCAACCAAAACTTTCTTCCCGAAAACAAAGCTACCGGAAATGCTTGGGGCGCTTAATTTAATTTTGGAACTTAAAGAACAATTCTTCAAAGATAATACCTACTGGCTCAATGTTAATGAAGAAAACTTTCCCTTTGTGGCCGTTGTCGAGCACACTCATTTTATCGATTCAAAGTTTTATGGTGGTCATCACCTGGTTTACGTCGGCGGCTATTATCCCCAAAACCACCCCTATTTCAAGATGACCAGAGAACAAATTTATAAGGAATTTCTGCCCTATCTTAAAAAAATCAATCCATTTTTTAATTTCCAGCTATACGCTATACGCTATACGCTATACGCTAACCCGCAGGCTCAGCCCATCATCCCTGTCAATTATTCCCGTATCATTCCTTCATGTCAAACTCCTATCAAAAATGTTTTTCTCGCCAACATGCAGCAAGTTTATCCCTGGGATCGAGGGGTTAATTACGCTATCGAGTTAGGAGAAAAAATTGCCAATGAAATTTCTGAAAGGTAAATTTTCTGTCTTCTGTCTTCTGTTTTCTGTCTTCTGTCTTGGGGGTTTTCTTCGTTTCTACAATCTCAACTGGGACCAAGGACATTTTTTCCATCCGGATGAAAGAAATATTGCTGCGGCTGTTTCCAAAATAAGTTTCTTCGACCAACTTAATCCCAAATTTTTCGCCTATGGCAGCTTGCCGATTTATTTTTTTCGGGCGATTGGAGAAACCCTTACTGTTCTCTTTAAAAATCCTGCTTGGGTTTACGACTGGGCAAAAATAAATCTCATTAGCCGAGGCGTTTCCGCCTTTTTCTCTTCTCTAACCATTATCCTCGTTTTTTTAATTGCTCAAAAAATTTGGAACAAAAAAGTCGGTCTCATCGCCACCTTCTTAACCTCTTTTTCCGTTTCTCTTATCCAAACCGCTCATTACGGAGTGACGGAAAGTCTCCTGGTCTTTTGGTTAATGTTAATTCTTTTCTTTTCTTTAGAGCTTCTGGAAAAACAAACGATGAAGGGATATCTAAAAATTGGCTTGGTTGGCGGATTAGCCTTAGCCACCAAAATTTCAGCCCTGTCCTTTTTTATTATTCCCTTAATCACTCATTTCTTCATTTCGACTCAACATAGAAAACAGTTTAAATATTTAAACTATCAGTTAAAGCTTTTTGTTTCAATGATAATCGCTTTTTTAACCTCTGCCATTTTTTCTCCCTATGTTTTCCTTGATAGAAAAAGCTTTCTTGAATCAATGATTTATGAGTCAGGAGTCGCCACCGGAAACTTAAAGGTTGTTTATGTCCTCCAGTTTGAAAAAACCCTTCCTTATTTATTTCAATTAAAAAATTTAATCTGGCAAATTGGCCCCGTGGCTTTATTGAGTTATTTAGGTTTTCTTTTACTTATCTTCATGGCTGTTAAACAAAAGGATAAAAAAATTCTTGTTTTTCTTTCTTTCCCCCTCGTTTATTTTGCTTATGCTGGCTCCTGGTACACCAAATTCATCCGCTACATGGTCCCGATTATTCCCTTTTTAACCATTGCCGCCAGTTGGTTTCTTTTTGAGATTTGGAAAAAATCTAGGCTGATTGGTGGATTTCTTCTTTCTCTCTGTTTTACTCTCACTCTTTTCTGGTCATTGGCTTTTTTTTCTATCTACACCAAAGAATCAACTCGAATTACTGCCTCCAAATGGATTTATCAAAATATTCCCCCGGGAGCAAAAATTCTTGGTGAACATTGGGATGATGGCTTGCCAATTGATTATTCGGGTAGTCATCCTGACTGGTATCAAATCAAACAGTTGACAATTTACGAAGCCGACAATTCTCAAAAAATTGAATACTACGGCCAAGAACTCTCCGGAGCGGATTACATCGTCATCAATAGCCGCCGGCTCTACGGAACTCTAATGTACTTACCGGAAAAGTATCCAACTACTAGCCGGTATTATCGACTTCTTTTCGCGGGGGAATTGGGCTATCAAAAAATCGCCGAATTTACTTCCTATCCATCAATTTTCGGTCTAGAAATCAATGACGATTCTTCTGAAGAAACCTTCCAGGTCTATGACCATCCAAAAATAATCATCTTTAAAAATCAAAAAAAATCAATCATTGAAAAAAATGGAATTCAACCAAAAACATCTTAAATTTTTTTTCGCTTTTCTCTCTGGGGTTTTGGCTTACATCTTTTTTTTACTGAGATATCTCTCTAATCCACCAACCCAATTAATCAATGAAAATATTGTCGGTCTCTGGCTGGTAGAAATTTTTATCTTTTTTCTCTTGACTAAAAATGAAGCTTTTAAAAAAATAAAAACAATTAGGTTCAACTACAAATTTCTTCTTTGTTTATTGCCAATTTTCCTCATCGCCTTATTCCTTCGCTTTTACAATCTGGCCAATATTCCTCCTGGGGTTCATGGAGATGAAGGCGAATGGGGGCTAATTGAATTGGGAATCTTGAATGGAAAATATAGGGAATTTTTCTCATTAGCTCAAAAAGGCATTTATTTTGATTTCTCCATTCTCAGTTTTGCAACCCAAGCAATCTTCCTTAAGCTTTTCGGAGTAAATATTCTCGGGGTAAGAGCCTCATCCGCCTTTGCTGGAACCCTAAGTTTAATACCTTTCTATTTCCTTGCCAAAGAGTGGCTTTCGAAAAGAGGCGCGCTTCTAGCCACCCTTTGTCTAGCCGCCTCTCACTGGGCAATTGCCTATAGCCGCTTAGGAATCAGTAATATTTGGACCGTCTTTTGGGAACTTTGGTCATTTTTATTTATCTTCAAGGGCTTAAAAGAAAATTCACGACTCTATTTCTCTTTAGCAGGAATATTTATGGGATTAGGGCTTTATTTCCATCATACTTTCAAAGTGATTCCTATTATTTTAATCATCTTTTTTATATTTTTATTAGCTAAAGAAGGAAAACAATTTTTCAAAAGAATTCTGCCTTTAACTTGTTTTTTATTAATGGCTCTAATAATCTTTCTTCCTCAATTAATTTATTATTGGCAAACTCCTGGTTCTTTCTCCGCCAGAATCGATGAAGTCTCGGTTTTGAATCGGGTTAAGGAATATCAAAGTAAATATCAAACAAATTCTGTTTCAAAAATTCTCCTCACCCAGTTTTTAAAAACTGTTGGCGTCTTTTTCAGGGGAAAAGACATCGGCTTTTTCTTTTATGGTTATCAAGGTCCATTAATCGATATTGTTAGTTTAGTCCTGGCCCTTATCGGTCTCCTCATTATTCTTGTTCGCCTCATGGAAAATAAATCTTCCTTCCTTTTAATCTGGCTTTTATCAGTCGTTATCTTCGGTGGCGCTTTAACCATTGATGCTCCCTCAAGCCAAAGATTAATTGGGATGGCTCCTGCCTTATTTCTTCTGTCTGGACTGGGAATGGAAAAAATCCTGTTTTATTTAAAAACCGAAAAATTAAAAAACTCTCTTTTATTAATAACCATGATTTCAATTTTCCTTATAAATTATCAGGT
>Ga0315296_10004507_pt1 | contig 11354 bp, 6 predicted proteins | sample YL17G14_18_MG_FD_203921 | JGI IMG/M metagenome (GOLD analysis project Ga0315296, IMG submission 203921) | Sediment microbial communities from Yellowstone Lake, YNP, Wyoming, USA - YL17G14_18 | ecosystem: Environmental > Aquatic > Freshwater > Lake > Sediment | place: USA: Wyoming | collected...
ACTTCAAACTTGACACTCCCTCCCAATCATCAATCATCCATAATCAATAATCAATGGAAGGCCCGCTTTCCCCTTGCCTTCCCCGCCTGCCTTCGCCATAATACCGTTGGACGAGCACCTCTGATGAAGCTGCGACAAGTCAGTTGGTGGCCTATGTGGGCCGGACAGATATGGTGAGGCCGAAATGAGTGGGAAGGGCGCTCGGTTTCGAGAACTGATCGCGAGAACCAGAGAGCACGTGTGGAAAATGGGGTACGTCCCCATTATCCCATTATCCCATTATCCCCATTATCCCCCCTTTTCATATCCCCGCCTGATGCCGAATCCCTCCTTCACCGCACCAGCTACATGTGGCGGAAATTAGGTTCCACGTCCGCCTTTCTTCAGAAGATCATTCTCTGGTGCAAGATACGTATTTCTACGTGTTGACGGGGGCGGGTGCGGGGCCTACGTAGTTGTACGTATTTTGGGGCGAGGCGAGAAAATCTTCGTAAATTCCCGAAAAATCCATCTACATCCGCGGGGTGGCGAACGCCTGCATATATAGAGAACGGATCGAGTGTCCCGGTATGCAGTGACGAGAAGGCCGGAGAGCGGATGCGCACTGGCTAGGAGTGCGAGGCCCTGTAGGCCATCGAGCGATGATGCGCTGCGTGTGCCAAGCACGAGAGAATCGGTTTGCTTTTACAGGAGGTCCATGCCATGAAAAAGCTCCCTATCATCTACGTCATCGCCTTCCTGATGGCCGTGCTGCCCGCCATCTCCGCGCATGCGAGCGTGGCGGCTGATCTGAGTCAGGCGGAAGGGCAATACAAGGCCGGCCAATACACTCAGGCCGAGCAATCCTACCTGAAGGTGGTCAACGGGGCCGACCCGAACAAGCCTGCAGAGGCGGATGCGGCCTTCAACGCGCGTAAGAAGCTGCCGCTGGTTTACATCGCCACCGACCGGCTCCCGCAGGCAAAGGACGCCGTCCAGCAGTTGCTGAGCCGATACGCTCAGTACGAGTTTCTGCCTCATGCAATCCACGAGATCGTCGAGGGGGCTAGAGACCTTAACAAGACCGCCCAAGCCGGGCAAGCCTATAGCGAAATCCTGAAGGCTCAGCCGGGACATTCACAAGCCATCTGGCTCAAGATGGGTGTTGCCCTTGCCGACGTCTATCTGGCCAACGGTCAGGCCGTAGACGCAGGGGTCAAGGACATCATTGCGCGCCACAGCACCGAGCCCTGGTCGGCCGAAGCCCTTGCCCAGATCGGCTGGGCGTACGATAAGCTCAACCTATATGCCAAGGCCCGGCCCCTCTACGAATATGTGGTGGACAACTGGCAGGACAAGCCCCGTGCCATCCATGCCCACACTGCCTTGATACGTGGCTGTATCCGCCTCAGAGACAAACAGGCTGCTCAGGCCCGGCTGGATCAACTTGCCAAGCGTTATGCCACAGACCCACAACTGCCCAGGGCGCTCAACGAGATCGCCCGGGGCTGCCGAGAAGCACAGATGTATCAGGAGACCAGGCCGATCTCTCGGCACGTTCTCGACCGCTACTCCGGCCACGAGCAATGCATCTGGGCCCAGCGAGACCTCATCCTGTGCGACGTTGGAGAGCGTAATCAGGAGGCTGCCCAGGCTGGGCTCCAAGTGCTCATCAAGAACTATGCCGATAACGGATACCTTCCCTATGTGCTCAACGAGATTGCCGCAGGATATCGCCAAGTACGCATGTACGGGCAGGCCGAGTCGGTCTCTCAGTATGTCCTCGACAACTTCCCCGGCAACGATCAATGCCTTTGGGCGCAGCGGGACGTCGTCCTGAGTAACCTCGCGCTGAAGAACTTGGAAGCAGCGGCCGCAGGAGCACAGGAATTACAGAGCCGCTTCGCCAAACAAGCGGGGGCGATCTGGGCGGTCAGCGAGGTCGCCGAGACCTACAGCAATCTCGGCCAGCATGAGCAGGCCCGTAACCTCTTCCGGTTCAACTTATACAATTATACCGACCTGGACGATACGATCTGGTCGTTGAGGGGTTTTGTAGCCGAATCTGTTGCCCTCAAGGATCAGGCGAGTATCGATGCGGGCATCAAGAAACTGTTCAGCGAATACTCCGCCAGCAAGAACCTTCCCATGGCAGCCGTGCACATCGGCAGGAGTCTCTCCGAGGCCGGTCACGCTCGGGCCTCCGAGCTATTCCAGTACGTGATCGACAAGCATCCCGGCCACGAGCAGGCCATCTTCGCCAAGGTTGGGATGGGGTATGTCTGCCTCCGCCGGGGCCAGGACAACGAGGCAGAGACCATCTTCCAGAAGATCCCAACTGACTATGCCGGCTATCCAACGTTGCCTGAGGCCATGATGCTTATCGCCTACAGCTATTGGAACCGTGCCTTCCTCATCCAGTCTGAGGAGCATAACCTGCTCAGGCAATCTCCGGTGAAGGTTCGGCCGAACCAATTGCAGGATAGCTCTTCTCTAAGTGGACAAGTCAACGACTCTCTTCAGAAGGCTATCGTGAAGGCTGAGGCTGTCATGACTCAGTTCCCTGTGGCCGGCCAGATCACCGCTCGGGCTTGTCACATTGCCGCCGAGTGCTATCGCACACGGGGTGAGCCGAAGAAAGCACTGGAGTATTACGAGAAGATCGTGAGCAACTGGCCTGATTATGAGAATGCTCCGGAAGCTCAATTCATGATCGGACGAACCTTCGAGCAACTCAAACGAGCCAAGGTCATCCCAGAGGCCGATGCCAATGCCACGATCCGGTCCGCGTACGAGCGGCTCGTCACGCTATACCCCAACTCCCCGGGGGCCAAGGCGGCTCGCCAGCGACTCACTGCCTACAGAAATCAGGGAGGACAGCCATGAAGCCACACTGCAAGCATCAACTCGCTGTTCTATTTACCTTATGCCTGATGGTCTCCGTCTGCCACGCATGTTTCAACCTGCCGCCGATTCCCGTCGTTTGGCCCGAAGAGGAGATAGTCTGCGTTGATGCCTACGGGTCCTTCGGTGGCGCATCGTCGCATGATCAGGATGAGGCCGGGGAGTACATCTTTACCTATGAATGGTGGCTTTATGACTACCAGACATACTCCTACGTCAACTTCTATACCGGAGATTACTACTCATACATGGCCGCCTACTGCTTCGATACGCCGGGACGTTATGCGGTCGATCTTTATGTGGAGGATGATGAGGCGACTTGGTCAACTTCGTACGACACATGCGAGGTCACTGTAGTTCGTGTGACAGTGGATAGTCCTGCATATATGGGTTACAAGAGTTCCGTCGAAATCGACTACATGATCGAGCCGGAAGAAGTCTGGGACCCTGACTACGCCAACCTGAACATCTATTACGGTGCAACGCTCATAAGAACCATACCTCTGGCCGCAAGCTCAGGCAGCCACTGGACAACATGGGACGGAAAGAAGAGCGATGGAACGTGGGCCTCGGCTGGCACGTACACTGTAGAGGTCGAGGCAGGCAGCGAGAACCCGGAGCATGAGTGCTATGGATACGACGCCATCACAGTCGTCGAGGCGGACGTGGACGTGGCCGGCGTGGCTGATGAAGTGGAAGAAAGCACAGGCGGATTCATTGCCCTCAACGATGACGACGATGACGGCGATGGAGTGATAGATTACGACGATGGATACAACAAAGATGGGATACCCGGCAACGCGGATGACGAGAACCCCTCAGAAGACGACTTGACGGACATTGGTTTCGACTTGTTGCCGAGCTGGCTGGATGCCGGATCCGTCACCTTGTCACAGACCGGCGGTGATAAAGTGGCACTGTGGTACGGCATGGAGAGACTGACGCTGCCAATGGACTGGGACCTCTCAGACCCGCAAGAGCGAGCGGATTTTGAGGACTTTTGCTTAGACTCCTGGGCTTCCTGGGTATACATAGAAGGGATTGCCGTCAGTGCGAACCTGCGGGACGTGGAATTCAAATTGTCTTATGCTTCCGCCGGCACTGTCGTACATGAGGATATCGTGAAACTTACGGTGGTCCAGGTGGACCTCGATATAGGCGGCGTCGCCGAGTCTGAGGAAATCCATACAGGTGGATTTATGGCGCTCAACGACGACGATGACGACGATAACCATACGCCTGACAGGGATGAGAACGGCCCGGTGACGAACGAAGACAACCTCATCGAGATCATCCTGCAGAAGGTTCGTCCCGAGGCTCTGACGGGAAATGTGACGTTGAAAGCAAATGCCGGCGGTACATATGTGCGAATATGGAATGGCTCGACAAAAGGTGGCACTGCCATAACACTGGATGCGACCTATGCGACGCCATCCGCTCTGCCCAAGAGCCTCTGGGTGGAAGGCTACAATGCCAGTGGGAGCGTCCGCGACATCGAGTTGGCCCTGGAATTCACGGTGGGCGGCAAAACGTTTGACGACAAGGTCAAGATGACGGTAATAGATGTCCAATCAATCGACGTAGATAGCAGTGGTCACGATACGTACAAGATACCGAGCGTGTTGAACGCCTCTCAAGTGCCAGACGATCATTTCGTTACGGTGAAGGGCCTGTCTGGCGATATCGTGCTGAGGGCGACAATTGTGCCCGATACGCCCGAGACACGCAACCACATTACATGGGGTGGCTGGACCATGACACAGGACCCGGTAGACAAACTCAAGGCTACGAGGGGGCGACCTGTCTGGGGCGAATTCCCAGCCACTGTCGATGTGGATTTGAAGGACGCCAGAGACCTCACCAACTGGGTCGTGTGGTCCTCATGGAGCACACCTACGTTCAGCAAGAGCACCCAAGGCGTTCAAGTTACTACTGGCGACGGCACCTCTGGACCAGGATTGAAGATCATATTCACTGTTTCCAACCTAGTATTCACGATTTCGCCTAACACACTCATAACCCGTTCAAACCAAGACTACCCGGATCTTAGAGGTGGCCATAGCGGGTTCGGGAATGTCCCCGGCGGCACCCAAACACATGTAATTAGCGGCTCTGCATTAGCAGGCGGAGCTGTCAATAAATGGGATGAGTCGCGACGCATCAGGGTAAAGGTTAATAATCCTCAATTATACCCTAAGAGCATTCTTGATCTTGTGGCTGGCCATTTATGGAACAATCAACCCGTTGCCACAGATGTTCCCGAAGACTACCCTTCTAATAGCGTTATCGGAAATGATGATACGACGCCGAATGATCCAGAGGACAACGATCCTTATAGCAGTCCGAACATTGGGCAACTCACTGGTTCTGATGCTCCATCGTCCCCAATGCGACATTCCACGGGTAGCGATGGCGATACCTTCGAAGTGAAGTATCATTTTGGTGAGTTTGCACGATTGGAACTCGTGAACACATGGTACCGTATTAGCGATTTCGTTGATTGGAGAGCACACTATAAGGTCAAACGGGTGAATGGACAATGGACGGATGATGGTAGTTCTGCCGCAGCTGACAATAGTGGATGGTGAAGATGGTGCTGTGACATAGCACCTGCTATCACATATGGTAGCTTAGAGAAGCACGTTCGCAAACACGACATCAAGGAGATATACATGAAACGTGACAAGGGGATGAGTTGTACGCTGTGTAATCGCTGGCCAAAGAACAATCGTAGGAACAGGACAAGGATGAAGATGCTTTTGCCTACTGCAATTCCACTACTAATGTTGACAACGCTGCTTGCGACAGGAAGTTGCAGACAAAAGGACAAGAGCAGCGAGAAGGTAGAGAAAGGACCCGTCTCTTCTCAAGACATAGGAATAGGGTATGCTGATATTGAACACCAAAAGCAAGAGCTTCAGCGATTCGCGAACATTATTCAGGCAGAAACTGCCACTGAAGAGCCCGATAGACTATTGAGGCAAATGGTGGAGCATGTTTCTTTGCAGTATATCCAAGAATATTTGCAGGAACTGTCACGAAATGCTTCAGTCAAAGACAAACCCAATGTCTCTATTCTGCTGGAGCGAATAAATGAAATGCGCAACGCCGACGATGCCCACGCATCACAACTGACAGAAAAGGCTATAGCTGATGGCAATTTCGAGAAGCTGGAAGTGGCGCTATTTGGTCTGCGAACTGAGACCCGACAGGCAAAGGCGGCAGATGGCTTGGCATCTTTGGGGAAACCTGAATCGGTTAGGCTTCTGACAATGAGATTGTTACAGTCTGCTTCTGCATACACAGGAGGATCTGAGTCCCGGTTCTATAGGGAACAATTACGGCGGTCGCTTGTCAAAGCTCTTGGAAGTTGTACGGGTCTGGATTTCTCAGGCTACGAGCCCGCAAGTGATACGGAGACACTTGCCATTGTCAAACGTTGTCAAGATTGGTTGGAGAAGAACGAACCCAAGGAGAACTAAGGAATCCCTGGGATGCCCTGTGCAGTTCGCTTGCCAGACGAACGGGATGTTCACAGGCATCCGCATGAAGATGCCTTATGGTGAGACTGCTCTACATCTTGGGGGGACTTTCGAGGGTCAGGCCTGAATGGCACTTCCATAAGCTACAACTCATGGACCGATAAGGGTATAGGAAAGCAGGCCTCCAAGCCGACGAGATTGTTGTTATAGCAATCTAACAGCAAGGAGGTCTGCAATGGACAAGTATACCGAAGGACGGCTGGACAGACAAGGACGCTCGTGACCAAAACGGTGTCGAGGGACAGGGCAATTCCAATCCGCCGGGAATCTTTGAGAATCACTGGGTTTGCAGGATCAATGGTAGCATCTATGATCCATCATATGGGGTAGGCCCATACTCCACTGGGGGGCTGAGGGGGGCTGAGGGCCAAGGGGGGCTGAGGGCCAGCCCTCAAATTAACAATTAGCGGGTCCCGTGCGTTATTCTCGCCTGGCGAAATCGGCATTGACTTGTGACCCCTATGGTTGTCTGTTCTCGGTTGTCAGTTGCAGGTTGGTTGATGGTTGTTCGTTGCCGGTTGTTGGCACCCTTGCGTGCCTCCGCGTACTGTGCGGTTGAAACTGGTTGCTGGTTGTATGCTATTGGGGCTCAAGTGGCGGGGGGTGGGGGGCCGATAAGAGGGGGTGAGTTGGCCCGCGGGTGCGGGCGCCTTTGAAAAGGAGCAAGAGATGGTGTGCAATCGATGCGGATGCGGATCGGGCAAGCCTTCGAAGCCTGCGGCCAAGCCGAAAGCGACGAGCAAGAGCAAGGCCAAGCCGAAGAAGAAGTAACGGCGTAGAAAACTCGAAATTCGAATACCGAAATCCGAAACAAACACGAAGGCTCAAAGGTCTCAAACTCCAAACGCCGTTTCACTGCGGCCGTTTGAGAGATTGAGATCCAGTGCTTTGGCGTTTGTTTCGGATTTCGTGTTTCGAGCTTCGGATTTCGGAGGTGTGGCAGCTCTTATCTCTTTTTGTTCCTGCCTTTCTGCCTTCTTACCTTCACGTGTCGCGACGGCGGGGGGAAGTCTTCGGGGAAGTTCAGGTAGGCGAATTCGCCTTCGAGCGCGCAGGCCTTGCGCAAGGCGTTACCATTGCGGGAGTAACGTCAACGTGTCCGAATTTCGCATGGGGTGCGGCAGAGAGGAAAGGGGTGGGGGCAGCCGACCGGCATCGAAGGGCAACATGGTGACTGTCTCATCTCCAGTTCAAGAACGCCTTCGATGAGTACCCATCACTCGGCGGGGCGTGAGCGCGGGGGTTCCCTGTCTATCAATCCCATCCTGAACGCTTCGCGCACCAGGTCGGGCGCGTTGGAGACGCGGAGTTTCCGCATGATGTGCCGGCGGTGAACGTCGACGGTTCGCCGGGAACGGTGGAACTGCTCGGCGATCTCCGAGCTGGTTTTGCCGTCCAGAAGCAGGCGAAGCACCCTGGTCTCCATCCTGGTCAGGCTCTTGTACGTCTGCTGGCCGGAGGATTGCCCGTTACCCAGCGCGGCCGTGACGGCGGACAACAGCCGGCCTGCTTCCAGCGGCTTCTCCAGGCAGTCCGCTGCCCCGGCCTTCATTGCGGCGACGGCAGTTGATGTAGCGCCGGGTCCGACCAGCGCCACCGCCGGCAGGTGGGGATAGAGCCTGCGGCACCGGGTGAGCAGCTCCAGGCTCTGACTTGCCTGCTCATCGGCATCGATAATCAACAGATCGCACCGACACGGATCAAGCCCTTGTGGGGACGATCCCGGCGCGACCACGAATCGAGGCGGGACGTCGTGGCCTTGCAGGGCCGCCTTCAGCTCCTCGGCAAGTTGTGCATCGGCCCCGAGTATCGTGACATGATGTGCCGGCCTCTCGTCCATCGCGAAATTGTCGCCTCACATTCCGTCTCGAAGGTTCGCCAGGGGCGCCCGCCACAGCGCCTGCATCGCCAGCCGCTCAATACAGGATATTCCGGCCAATATTGGCATACATCACTCTCATGGAATTACATCCGCGGAATTCCGGGGCCATTTTACTTCTTGCGGTTCACAAGCGACCATGGCGGTCCCCAATCAGGTCCTGGAATGAACTGCCGGCGCCATTGTGGGTTGGATACGGGCCTGTCGGACACTTTGATCCTCCAGACTTGATCGATCTCCCATTGGCGTGAAGCGCCTGTGCCGTACGCCGTCATGACCTCGCCCTGTTCACCCCGCCGGAGATATGTGTGCTCGAATCGACACGACACTATCCAAGCACTCTCCCCGCGATTCCGCACACTCCAGCGTGCCGCTTCATTGGGCTCCAGTCCGTTGGCCGCGACGTTTCCCTGGTTGTCCGACGTCAGATACTTGCACGTGGCCACAGAGTAGAAGTACACGATCTGGTCGGCCTGGCCGAAGTCGTCATCGAATCGGGCCTCCCACAATCCTGTGTCGCCCGGCTCGTTCGCGTCACAGGTGACTGTCTCTCCACGAACCATCAGATATTTGGCGGTGTCCCTGTGGCGGACGTGAATCCTGACGATGTTCGCGTGCTTATCCTGGTGCGTTGTGGGCACATCCCTGGCAGGCTCGTAGACTGGAAACTTATAGACGGGCAACCCATTGGTCAGGCCCGTGCAGGCCAGGAGTCCAATGAGCACGATGGCCAGGGGCGACCGGCGATACATCCCTTTCGTGAACTGGGAGATCATGGCGATTCGCTGTTTGATCCGGGCCCTGTCACCCGATAAGGCGGCCAGCATCCGACGGGGACGTGACGTGAGCAACTGCTCGATCTGATGCACGATGGTCCGGCCGTAAGCGGCGGTCTCGTCGGGAGTCAGCATCGACAGGGCCAGCCCGTCGCAGACCAGCTCCCAGTCCGCCCGCATCCGTCGGAAGCCGAGTGCGATCAGTGGATTGAACCAGTGAAGGACTTGCAGCAGCGTGACCAGGTAGCCGATCACGATGTCGTCCCGTCGGAGATGGGCAAGCTCGTGCAGGAAGATGTGGCGCAGCTCGCAGAGGTTCAGTTCGGCCATCGTTGCTCTGGGTAGCAGCAGGCGGGGGCGGAGAAATCCGAACAGGGCGGGGCTGCCGACCCTGTCAGTCGCGATCACGCCGACAGCACGCCCTATGCCCAGTTGCCTATGGCACTTGTCCAGCAGGTCGAGAATCCGCCGATCGGTCAAGGGACACTCGCGTCGAACGATCCGCCAGAGACGGATATGGCCTGCAAGGATGTAGCCGGTCAAGGCGCAGACGCCAGCCAGCCACAGCAGAAACAGCACCGTGTCCTGCCTTTCCAGCCAGCGCCTCGCCCACAATCCCGGACCGGTCGCGGCTTGAGTTTCTTGTGTCTCGTTCGCAGCCGGGCCGGCCTTGCCGTGTCCTCCCATAACAAAGGTTCCGTCCATTGCTGCGAAGGCCGGCCCGACGTTGCCCGACTGGGCAGTGGCGGCCAACCCGTGGCTCGCCAACCGGGGCGGGGGCAGGAGATTATACATACTCACGGCGCTTGGAGGCGCCCAGGGCATCACCATGCGAATCAGCACCACCAGCCACAGCCAGTAGCATCCGCGAACGCCAATCCGACGGCCCAGGGCCTTCTGAATCAGCAGGATCAGGCAGACCAGAATGCCGGCCTGCCAGCTCGTGTGCAGGAGCCATTGGAAGAAGGGCGGGAGAAAAAAGGGCTGCTGATATATCGCCGGAGAGTCCACCGCTACCCTTTCCCCTTCCGGTCGAGGATTCGCTTCAGCTCCTTGACGTCCTCGGGCGAGAGCTCGGCATCATCGATAAGGGCGGCCAGCATCGGTGCGATGGTGCCGCCGTACACACGCTGGACGAACGAACGCCTTTCCTGCCGGATGCAATGCTCCTCCTTGACGGCGGGAAAATAGCGGTACTTGCGGCCCTCCTTCTCGTACTTGAGGGCTCTCTTCTGGAGCAGCCGGTTCAGGAGGGTCCGGATCGTACGCGCGCTCCAGGCGACTTTGTCCTTGAGCGCCTCGACGACCTCGTCGGCCGTCAGACCCGGCCTTGACCACAGCACCTTCATCACCAGCCACTCCGCGTCGGATATCCTGGGCAGCCTCTTCATGCGTCACTCTCTTGGAATTACATCTGTAGTATCGACCGAAACTATCACATCTGTAATCGAAAGTAAAGAAGAAAATGCAGGAAAATCTTCCTCCTTGTCCGAAATTGGCGGGAGCAGGTGCCGGAGGTCACGGCAGATGGTCCCCGGGGTGGACTCCGGCGGCCCGTGGGGCCTCATCTGCAATTTGCGGCCGTTGCCGGAGACATCGCACGTAGGCGAGTACGCGCAAAGAAACGGGGCCTGCACCGGAAGGGTACAGGCCCCGAATCGTTTGCAGCCGTTTGCAGCGGCGCCGTGAGGCGTCTTTCCACGCCCTCACGGGCACACTACAAACACGTCCTTACTTGCCCGCCAAGGCGGCAATCTCGGCATCGCTCAGAACGACATCGTACAACCGGATCTCATCCAGAGCGCCGTTGTACGAGTTGCCGCCGCCATAGGTGTCGGCCCCGAACTGAATGGGGGCCTCGCGGTCCGTGCCAAAGGAGAAGGCGGCTTGCACGGTCCTGACGCCGTTGATGTAGCCCCTGGCGGTCGTCCCGTCGAAGGTCACAGCAATGTGAATCCACTGACCGATCGCCGGAGCGGCGGCCTGCAATATGATGTCGCCAATGCCTTCTCTCTGGAAGCGAAGCACTCCGGTGGTCTGGTTGGCTTCGATCTGCCACATCATGCCGCTGGCGGCCCAGACATTGGTTCTCTTGCCGATCAGGCCCTGCCAGGCGGTGGACAGGCCGTCCCACTTGGCCCACAGGGAGACCGTCAGCTTTCCAGTCTTCGCCGACGGATTGAAGGTCCCTATGTCCACGTACTGGTGACCCTGCGTCCCCTCGAACAGCATGGCCTTGCCCAGACCGGTGGGACCGTCCACGTACGCGACCGG
>Ga0315296_10004508_pt1 | contig 11351 bp, 8 predicted proteins | sample YL17G14_18_MG_FD_203921 | JGI IMG/M metagenome (GOLD analysis project Ga0315296, IMG submission 203921) | Sediment microbial communities from Yellowstone Lake, YNP, Wyoming, USA - YL17G14_18 | ecosystem: Environmental > Aquatic > Freshwater > Lake > Sediment | place: USA: Wyoming | collected...
GGGGGACTCGCCCGGGCGGCTGGCCGGGCCGGCCGGGACCCGGGCGAGGTCATCATCGTGGCCGTGACCAAGACCTTCCCGGCAGAACTGGTGCGGGAAGCGGTAGCGGCCGGCCTGCAGGAGATCGGGGAGAACCGTGTCCAGGAGGCACGGGACAAGCGGGCACTCCTGGGGGATCGGGAGGGCGTGCGCTGGCATCTGGTGGGACATCTGCAGAGGAACAAGGCCGGCCTGGCCGTAGACCTGTTCGACATCGTCCACTCGGTGGACAGCCTGGAACTGGCCCAGGTGTTGGAGCGGCGGGCGGCGGTGTTGGCCCGGGTGATGCCGGTCCTGTTGGAGGTGAACGTGGGCGGGGAGGCCAGCAAGTTCGGTTTCCGCCCCGAGGACCAGGCCGGCTTTTTCTCCGCCGTGGAGGGGATGTTGCCGCTGCCTCACCTGCGTCTGGAAGGGCTCATGACAGTGGCTCCCATCGCCTCCGACCCGGAGGAGGTGCGGCCCGTGTTCCAGCGGCTGTGGGAGTTGCGCCAGCTACTGCGCAGGTATTACCCGGAGGCCCCCTGGACACACCTGTCCATGGGGATGACCGAGGACTACGAGGTGGCGGTGGAGGAGGGGGCGACGATGGTGCGGCTGGGGCGGGCGCTGTTCGGGGAGAGACGATGAACCGCAGAGGATCATCAGAAGCGGATACTTCGTAGGGGCAGGGTAACTCCGCCCCTACGAACTCAGAACACCAAGAGGGCCAAGACTCCCACCACCGCGCAGTAGGCGGCGAACGGGTAGAGGGGCCGGTGACGGAGGTAGGCCAGGAGGAGGCGGATGGCCGCGTAACCGGCGAGTGCCGCCGCCAGGAAGCCAGTGAGAAGGGGGGGCACCGAGAGGTGCCCTTCGGTATGGGCCAACAGCCGGGCGAGTTTGTAGAGGCCCGTTCCGGCTACGATAGGCACCGAAAGGAGGAAGGAAAAGCGGGCGGCCGCTTTGCGCTTCACTCCGCGCAGCATGGCGGTGGCGATGGTGGTGCCGCTGCGGGAGAAGCCGGGGGCAATGGCGGCTGCCTGGCCGATTCCTATGAGCAGTGCATCGAGCCAGGTCATCTCGGTCAGTTCCCGCCGCCGGCGGCCCCGGAGCTCGGCCAGGAGCAGCAGGAGAGCAGTGCCGAGGAGGAATGCTCCCACCGCGCGAGGGTTGCCAAAGAGCTGCTCGAACGTCCCCTCGAGAAAGTAACCGGCGACTGCCGCCGGCACGGTCCCCAGGATGATCCACCAGGCCAGGCGGGCCTCGGGTGTCTCCAGCGGCCGGCGGCGCCGCAGGCCGTGCCACCAGGCCCGTGTCATGGCAAGCAGGTCGCGCCAGAAAACGGCCAGCACGGCGACCAGGGTGCCCAGGTGTACCGTCGTATCGAAGACGAGCGCCGGCTCGGCCCACCCCAACAAGGCCGGGACGAGCACCAGGTGCCCGGAGCTGCTGATGGGCAGGAACTCGGTCAGTCCCTGGAGCAGGCCCAGGATGAGAGCCTCGAACCAGCGCACATTCGCCTCCTCGGCCGTTCGGCCGTCGCGCCTGGTACCCTTCCACCCTGGATGCCTTGTGAACACACGAATTTGGAGATGCACCAGGTGGAGACCCAGACGGCCGGCCATTGTAGCATACCTGGGGCGAGTCCGCAATTCGCTTGTTCCCTTTCCTGTTGACTTGCCACGTCCTTTCGGCTATAATTCCAGCCAGAGCGCCCATGTAAGAAAGGCCATCGCGGTGCAGAGAAACTGGATCCATTTGCGTGACGTAACCAGGCGGTTTGAGCAGGGCGGGGCATCGTGCGCGGCACTGCAGGGCGTTGGACTGAACTTGCCGCAGGGGGCGTTTGTCGCCATTGTCGGCCCTTCAGGGAGCGGCAAGACGACACTGCTGCACCTGCTCACCGGCATCGACCGACCCACCTCCGGCCGGGTCTACATTGGGGAATGGCAGCTGGATGGAATGGACGAGGAGAGCCTGGCCCGCTGGAGGGGGCGTTACGTGGGGATTGTCTTCCAATTCTTCCAGCTCTTCCCCACCCTGACGGCACTGGAAAATGTGCAGCTCCCGCTGGAACTCCGGCCGTCCCTCTCGGTACAGAGACGGCGGCAGCAGGCCCTGGCGGCCCTGGAAGAGGTGGGCCTGGCCGGCCGTGCCGGGCACCTTCCGGGGCAGTTGTCGGGCGGGGAGCAGCAGCGAGTGGCCCTGGCCCGAGCCTTGGTCCGCGATCCCCTGTTGATCGCCGCCGATGAGCCCACGGGAAACCTGGACAGTGCCTCCGGGCAGCAGGTCCTGGAACTGCTGCAGGCTGTCCACCGGCGCGGCAAGACGGTGTTGATGGTGACCCACGATGAACGGTTGTCTGGTGCGGCTTCGCACCACGTGCACCTCCTGGACGGCCGGGTGGTCTCAGCAGCTCCCGCCGTTTCGGCTGACTTTGAAGGAGGGAGGACATGCGGATCGGTGAACTGGCGCAGCGCAGCGGAGTGACGGTTCGGACGGTGCACTACTACATCGAGCAGGGCCTGTTGCCCGCACCGCCCCGGCAAGGCAAGTACGGCGACTTTGACGAGTCCTACCTCCAACGTCTCCGTCTGATCCGCCAACTGAAGGCGCAGAGGCTCTCCCTCCCGGCCATCCGCGAGCGGCTGCTGGAAATGGGCCTTGGGCCCTCACCTCTCACTCCCGCCGCTTTCGGCGGCACCCCCTCTTTCCTTTCCCCCTCTGCGGGGGAGGGGGAGAGGGGAGAGGGCCTGTTCCGCTCCCGGTTCGCCGAAGAGGCCGGCCTGACCCCCGAGCAGGTAGCCCGGTTAGAGGCGCTGGGCCTGCTGGCTTCGAGCGAAGGTCTGATCCCCACGAGCGCTCTCCCTCTGGCCCGGGCGGCCAGTTCTCTGCTGGCCAGCGGGGCCAGCCTGGAAGACGTGGCCAGGATCTCCGAGCAGGTCCGCCAGGAGGCGGCTCTGCACCGCCGATTGCTGAATCGGACCCAGGGAGAGGATCCATTGGTCCAGGCCCTGCAGTGGCAGGAGCAGGTTGGGGCGGTAGGTACGATCCGGCAGATCTTGCTCTGGCGGTGGGCGCACTCCGGTCAAGAGGGACTCTGATGGAAGAAGGTGCGCCTCTTCCCGACATCAAAGAGCTACCCAGCCCTGCGGACTGGATTCTGCTGGCGATGCGCGGCCTGATAGGAGTCGGGCTCTTCGCAGTGGTCTGGTTTGTCCCCACGGTGACGACCCAGCCTGTGTTCACCCAACGGGTGTTGCTAGGGTACCTGCTCCTGAGCCTGGTGGAGGCCCTGTTCCTGTGGCGGCGCTGGGGTTTGCGCGTCTGGGCGCAGATTTCCCTGTCCCTGGACATCGTCCTGGCCCTGGGTATGCTATTCCTGACTGGCGGCATCGACAGCCCGCTTTTGCCCCTGTTCATCCTCACCGTCACGGCCATCAGCCTGCGCCTGGGATTCTCGGGCGGGTTGGGGTTCAACCTGGCAGCCCTGCTGGGGTATGCCCTGCTGGCCGTGTGGGACGCTCTGAGCCAGCAGCATCGCCTCGATCCCTTGAAGGTTGGGCTGTTCGGTGGAGCGTTGACGGTGATCACGGTGTTTGGCGGGCTCATCGCCGAGCAGTTGAGCCGGCCGGCCCGGGAGCATATGCGGAAGACCCACGAGCAGTTGGAAGAGCTGCGGGCCCGCTCGATCGCCGCCGACAAGCGGACCCGCATTCTCTACGAGATGTCCCACACCCTCAGCGTGACGATGAGCTACCAGAGGGTGCTCGAGGGGGCTCTGCAGGAATGCCGCCGCCTGATCGACTTTTCCGTGGGGGTGGTCCTCCTCTCGGCCGGCCAGGACACGCTGGCGATCGCTGCCTCCAGCGGATTGCGGATGGCAGACAACGACACCCAGATCCACCTGGTCGGTGGCGCTCTCTCTACCTGTATGTCTACGGCCGAGCCGACCCTGTTGGAGTACCTGGGCCGAGACGCAGAATTCAGCCAGGTTCTGGCCCTGCAGCGCTGCCGTTCGGGCATGTGTATGCCGCTGCGGGCCGGCCTGCGCAACTATGGGGCGATTGTCCTCGGTTCGATCAGCGAGGGGGCCTATGCGCAGGCCGACCTCGATCAGCTGGTTGCCCTGGCCCACTTTGCCACCATCGCCATCCAGAACGCCCAGTTGTACCAGGACCTGCGCGGAGAGCGGGACAAGATCATCCGGGCCGAGGAGAATGTGCGCAAGGAACTCTCCCGAGACCTCCACGATGGCCCCGCCCAGGCCCTGGCCGCCATTGCCATGGACGTCGAGTACATCAAGCGGCTCCTGACAGAAGATCCGACCAAGGTGGTTCCCGAGCTGGACAACCTGGAACAACTGGCTCGGAAGACCGCTTGGGATATCCGGACTATGCTGTTCGAACTGCGCCCGATCATCCTGGAGACCCAGGGGCTTGTGCCCACGTTGGAGCAGTACGTCCAGCGCTTCCCGGTATCCGAGGGCCTGGTCGTCCACCTGGATACGGGTGGTTTTGATCGGCGCCTCGATCCAAAGGCCGAGACGACGATTTTCACCATCATGCAGGAAGCCGTCAACAACGCCCGCAAGCACGCCAAGGCCAAGAACGTCTGGATGCGTCTCACCCTGCAGGGAGATAGCCTGGTTGCCTCGGTCCAGGATGACGGGGTGGGGTTTGATCTGGAAGCTGTCCGGGCCTCCTATGAACGGCGCGGAAGTTTCGGCCTGCTCAACATGCAGGAGAGGGCACGGTTGATCGCTGGCCGGACGGAGATCCGTTCAGCCCCGGGAAAAGGGACGGCCGTGGTGATCACGGTACCCCTGGAAAGCAAGTAGGAGAGGCGATGCGTGCACTGTTGGTTCTCCTCCTGACCGTGGTTGTGTTCTTTATGGCTCAAGGCACCGGGAACCGGATTCTGTTCCATCTTCTCTACATCCTGGCAGGCCTCCTGGTGGCGTGCTACGTCTGGGCTCGACTGAACCGGCGCGGCCTCACGGTCTGGCGAGAACTGCGTACCAGCCGGGCCCAGGTGGGGAAAGAGGTGGAAGAGCGCCTGGTCGTCCGCAACCAGAGCATCTGGCCGAAGCTCTGGGTCGAAGTGCAGGACCTCTCCGACCTCCCCGGACACACGAGCCACTTTGTCACCAACATCCCCCCGCGAGAACGGCGCCGCCTGTGGGCGCGGACGGTCTGCCGTCTGCGGGGCAAGTACACGTTTGGTCCCATCCTGGTCCGCACGGGCGACCCTCTGGGGCTGTTCCTTTTCCGGCAGGTCATTCCGACGACGGCGGAAGTCCTGGTCTATCCGGCTACAGAGGAGATCTTCGGGTTCCACATGCCCCCGGCCGAATTGCCCGGCGGCACTGCCACCCGGCGGCGCACGCACCAGGTCACACCCAACGTTTCCGAGGTCAGGGACTATGCTCCTGGCGACAGTTTCAACCGTATTCACTGGCCCTCGACGGCCCGCCAGCAGCGCTTGATCGTGAAGGAGTTTGAGCTGGATCCAACAGCGGACGTCTGGGTCGCCATCGACATGGAGCGGCGGGTTCAGCGCAGCGAAGCGTGGCGAGGGGCGCCTCCTCCGGAGGTTGAAAACGAGGTGCGCACAGCCGAGTCCACGGAAGAGTACATCGTTACAGCCGCCGCATCCCTGGCTCGCTACTTCATCCTGCAGCAGCGGCGGAACACCGGCCTGATCGGCTGGGGCCAACACCGCGAAGTGATCCCCCCGGAGCGCGAGCCTCGTCAGTTCTACCGGATCCTGGAAAGCCTGGCTGTCTTGCGTGCTCACGGCACTTCTCCTCTGGCGGAGGTCCTGGCGGCCGAGGGCAACCGGTTCGGGCGGCATACCAGCCTGGTGGTCCTTACCTGTTCGACCGAGCCGGAATGGGTGCGCTTGGGCCTGCGCGACCTGCTCTACAGCGGCATCCACGCGGTGGCCATCCTGGTGGACGGGAGCACTTTCGGCGGATGGCAGGATCTCTCAGACGTCAAGGCGGAACTGATGGTTCATAACGTGCAGTTCTACATGATGCGGCAGGGGGACCCCATTGGGCCGACTCTCAGCGGGGCGGCCAGTATGGTGGAATGGCAGCAGGGGGCACGTTACATGGGTGAGCGCTTTGTGGTGGTCTGAACACCTGGCGTGACAGGCCTTGATTCCAGAGATCTTCTCCAGCCTGGAAACCTACCTCGGACACTATGCCCGCAGAAAGGCCCAATTCCCGGGGCACCCTCGCGATAGTCCCCGGCGCACTCGTCGCCTGCTTGATCTGCTCGGCCGGCCGGAGCGGGCCTTTTCGATCGTCCGCGTGGTCGGGACGAAGGGGAAAGGTTCCACCGCGGCCATGCTGGAGGCCGTCCTGCGAGCGGGTGGCTACCGCACGGGCCTCTACACCTCACCCCACCTGCACAGCCCCCGGGAGCGGATCCAGGTGCAGGGCAGCGCGATTTCACGACCGGCCTTCTCGGCCGCGCTGCGCTGTCTCCTGCCCTTGCTGGAAGAGACCCTGGGCTGGGCCGACCTGGGGCCGGCTACCCTCTTCGAGGGGCTCACCGCCGTGGCAATGGTCCATTTCGCCCGCTACGGGGCGGAGCTGGTCGTGGCCGAGGCCGGAATGGGCGGCCGCAGCGACGCTACCCAGTCCCTGTCCCCCCTGCTGACGTTGCTCACTCCCATTGCCCTCGACCACCAGGAGTACCTGGGGGATACCCTGGAGGAGATCGCGGCCGAGAAAGCGGGGGCCATTCCGCCGAGGGGACGGGTGTTGAGCGCGCCCCAGCCTCCGCAGGTCTGGGCGGTGGTGGAGCGGCGCTGCCAGGAAGTGCGGGCCGGATTGGAGCTCGCCAAGGGGGATGTCCCGGTCCTAGGACTGGCCGGCTCCCACCAGCAGATCAACGCCCGGCTGGCCCTGGCGGCGGTCGCGGCGCTCGGCGAGCTGGGGAGGCCGGTGCCCGAGGATGCCGTGCGGGAAGGCCTGCGAGCGGTGCACTGGCCGGGGCGGCTGGAAGTGGTGGCCGGCCGGCCGCTCACCCTGGTGGATGGGGCGCACGACCCCGCGGCGGCCGACGCGCTTGCGGCGGCGCTGCGGGGGGGGCGAGGCGGATCCCCCTTCTCCGGCCGGCCGCGCATCTTCCTGTTCGGCAGTTCCGCCGATAAGGACCTGCCCGGGATCATCTCTGCGCTGGCCCCTCTGGGCGACGGGGTCGTAGTCACGCAGGCGCGCCATCACCGCGCCGCCGCAGTCGAGCGTCTGGCCGCGTTCTGGAGGGAGCACCGGGTTCCGGTAGAGGTGGCGGCGGAGGTGGGCATGGCCCTGCAGCGGGCACGGGAATGGGCCGGGCCGGCCGGCCTGGCCTGCGTCTGTGGCTCCTTCTTCGTCCTGGCCGAGGCGCGGGAAGCGCTCGGCCTGGCCGTGCGCGAACCGTGGCCGGAGCCGGCGCGAGCGATTTGCCTGGAGGCCGGGCCCATGCTATAATAGTCGCGACTTGAACCTGCCTGAAGGGCGGGAATCCTGCACCCTGACGGAGGTGTGCTCGATGACGATTCGACGCCGGGTATCCCTGGGGTTGGTGCTGTTGCTCCTCTCTCCCCTCGCTTTGGCCAAAGCAGCGGCGGCTCCTGGCTCGCCCCGCTCCCGCTACTTCGCCACCACCGGGCGTAGCGTCTCCGGGGCTTTCCTGGACTTCTGGGAACGGAACGGCGGCCTCTACGTCTTTGGCTATCCGATTAGCGACGAGCTCATGGATGTCAGCACCGATGGAGACAGCTATCTCACCCAGTACTTCGAGCGGGCCATCTTCGAGTACCATCCGGAGAACGCCGGGACACGCTACGAAGTGCTCTTGCGCCTCCTGGGGGTGATCGTCACCAAGGGGCGCTACTTCGACCCTGCCCCACCGCCGCTCAGCGACACGCCCGGCCGGCGCCACTTCCCACACTACGGCGGGCACTCGCTATCCGGTGTCTTTCTGTCCTATTGGCGGAAGAACGGCGGCCTGCCGGTCTTCGGCTACCCCCTCTCCGAGCAATTCGACGAAGTCAGCCCGACCGACGGGCACACCTACCTGGTGCAATACTTTGAGCGGAACCGCTTCGAGTACCACCCCGAGCTGGCCGGGACCCCCTACGAAGTGCTCCTGGGCTTGCTCGGTTCGGAGTACCTGGCGGCGAAACAGTCCGGGAAGGGACTGGTCTTCGAGCCGGTGGCCACTCCGACCCCAACCCCGACCCCGGTGCCTGTCCCTCTTCCGCCGGCCGGCGCAATGGGCTATGGCTTTTGCGTGCATAGCACCAACGGCAACCTCGACAGCCTCCTCGACCAGGTGCAGCAGGCCGGCTTCAACTGGATCCGCCAGCAGGTCCACTGGCGCGACATCGAGCCGGGCAAGGGTGCCTACAACTGGGGTTTCCTCGACCAGATCGTGGACCAGGCCCAGCGCCATGGGGTCCGGGTGCTGTTCAGCATCGTCTGGTCCCCTCCCTGGGCGACGAAGGATGGCAGCTCGGGCATGCCCGACGATCCGAATGACTTTGGCGACTTGGTGGCGGCCATGGCAGCGCGCTACAAGGGCAAGGGGCTGGCCTACGAGATCTGGAACGAAGAGAACTATGCGGTGGAGAATGCGGGCTACGTGGCCGGGGCCGGCCGCTACGTGGAGTTGTTGAAGGTCGCCTACACCCGGATCAAGCAGGCCGATCCCAACGCCATCGTCGTCTGCGGTGCCCTCACACCGACGGGCACCAACGACCCTTACGTGGCCATCGACGACCTCACCTACCTGCGCCGGATGTTCGAGTACCAGGGCGGAATCATCCGCGACTACTTCGACGTCCTGGGCGCGCACGTGGGTGGTACCCTCAACCCGCCGGACACCCTCTGGCCGGGCAATCCGGGGCCCGGGCCTGGCTGGCGCGACCACTCTACCCACTACTTTCGCCACGTCGAAAAGATCCGCGCGGTCATGGAATCGTATGGCCTGGGGAACAAGAAGATCTGGCTGACCGAGTTTGGGTGGGCATCTACCGAAAAAGTCACCGACCAGGCCGCCCCTGGCTATGGGTACGCCTACTACAACTCCGAGCAGGAGCAGGCCGACTACATCGTCCGGGCCTATCAGAAGGGATGTACCGACTATCAGCCGTGGATGGGGGCGATGTTCCTGTGGAACCTGAACTTCGGGCAGGAATTCCCGGCCGGCGATGAAAAGTCGCCTTTTGGGATCATTCGGCCGGATGGGACCTGGCGGCCGGCGTACGACGCTTTGGTCAAAATGGCGAAATGACGAAATGACGTCAAGAACTCAAGAGACGAAGGAGGATGGAATGGTGACGATGAAGAACCGGTTCGGTTGGTCGGCTGCCATGATAGGCCTTGCGCTGATGATGGTACTCGCCGCCTGCGGCCAGCCCACGGCGGCAGAGCCGCCCACGCCGGCCCCCCTCACGGATACGCCGTTGCCACCGGCCACGGCCACGCCAATCCCGACACCGACGCCCTTCCCCACCGCCACCCCTCTCCCCGACCCGACTTTCCCGATGCATACCGCCTATTTCTCCTATGGGATCGATGTCCACCTCTACTATATGGATTACGAGCACGTGATGGGGTATGTGGACAAACTGGGAGCAGAGTGGACACGCCAGCAGGTCAGTTGGCGCGACATCGAGGCCTCCAAAGGACAGTACATCTGGGACGAACTGGACAACGTCGTGGCGGTGGTGGGCCAGCACAACCGCAAACTGCTGGTGAGCATCGTCCGCTCTCCTGCCTGGGCCACGGTCGATGGCAGCTACGGCATGCCGGCCGATCCGATCGACCTGGGCGATTTCCTCACGGCGATGGCCACGCGCTACCAGGGCAAGATCCAGGCCTACGAGATCTGGAACGAGCAGAACTACGCCGTGGAGAACGACGGCCTGGTCGAGGGGGCCGGCCGCTACGTCGAGCTGCTGAAGGTAGCCTACACCGCCATCAAACAGGTCGATCCCTACGCTATGGTCCTCTTTGGCCCGCTGACGCCGACGGGCACGAACAATCCCGCGGTCGCCATCCCCGACGTTGACTACCTGCAGGCGGCCTACGAATACAACGACGGCGAAGTGCGCAACTACTTTGACGTCCTGGCTGCCCACTCGTCCGGCACGCACAACCCGCCCGACACCTTGTGGCCGGACAACCCGGGCCCGTATGACCAGTGGCTGGACGACCCCACCTTCTACTTTCGCCACGTCGAACAGGTCCGGGCCGTCATGGAGGCCTACGGCGATGGCGACAAGCAGATGTGGGTAACCGAGTTTGGCTGGGCTTCGACCGAAGGGATCACCGATCAACCGGCAGAGGGGTACGAGTATGCCCAGAACAACACGGCGCAGAACCAGGCCGACTACCTGGTGCAGGCCCTGGAGATGGGGCGGACGAACTACCAGCCCTGGATGGGCGCCATGTTCGTCTGGAACCTGAACTTCGCCCCGATCACTACACCCAACGACGAAAAGGCCGCATTCGGTCTGCTGGACCCATCCTGGGAGGCGCGGCTATCTTTCATGGCGGTCAAGAAGTACATTTCCCAGCAAACAGAGTGGCGGCCCTGAGTCATCTCCAACCAGGACTCTTGGAGCGCAGGCATCAGAGAAGGGGCATCTAGGAGGTGTGGCGTGCTGGATGTGCTGCTCTCGGTTGTCATGCCGGCCCACAACGAAGAAGCGAACATCGAGGCCGTGGTGCGTTCCTGCCTGGAGGCACTCCCCGCCATGGTGCGCGACTTTGAGGTCGTCGTCACCGACGACGGCAGCCGCGACGCCACACCGGAGATCCTGGACCGGCTGGCAGCCGAAGACCCCCGCGTCGTCGCCCTGCACCACGCGGTCAACCGCGGCTACGGAGACGCCCTGACCACCGGCTTTGCCCACACCCGGGGCGATTTCGTGATGTTCATGGACGCCGACCGCCAGTTCGACATCGCCGACCTGGAGCGGCTGCTGCCGTACGTGGGTGCCTATGACATCGTGGCCGGCTGTCGCATCCGCCGGCAGGACCCGCCGCTGCGCCTGCTCTATGCGGGGATCTTTAACCTGGCTGTGCGCATCTTCTTCGGTATCCGCCTGCGGGACATCGACTGTGCCTTCAAGGTTTACCGGGGGGACCTGCTGCGCGGCATTACCCTGGAGTTCGGCGGGGCGCTGATCAACACCGAGATGCTGGCCAAGGCGCGGAGAGGCGGGGCCACCCTGACTGAGGTGGGAGTGTACCACTATCCGCGCCTGGAGGGGAAGCAGTCCGGGGGCAGCTTCAAGGTGGTTTTCCGCGCCATGCGGAACTTCTT
>Ga0315296_10004509_pt1 | contig 11349 bp, 10 predicted proteins | sample YL17G14_18_MG_FD_203921 | JGI IMG/M metagenome (GOLD analysis project Ga0315296, IMG submission 203921) | Sediment microbial communities from Yellowstone Lake, YNP, Wyoming, USA - YL17G14_18 | ecosystem: Environmental > Aquatic > Freshwater > Lake > Sediment | place: USA: Wyoming | collected...
ACAGGCGACCTGGATCGGGTTTCAGCTGAGGAAGTTCTAGATTTGATGGAACGCCTCAATGCCGAACTGAAAAAAACCATCATCATGGTGACCCATGACCCACGGGCAGCAAAGAGGGCTCAGGTGCTCAGACATCTGGAAAAAGGTTTTTTAAACAATGCTCATTCTCAAAGTCCTCTTTAGAAATGCTTTTCGAAATAAACTCCGAACGAGTCTTACCATCCTGGGCATCACCATCGCCATCCTGGCTTTTGGTCTCCTTCGCACTCTGGTCAGTGCCTGGTATGCAGGGGTGGAGGCCTCCTCTGCTACACGCCTCGTTACCCGGAATGCGGTATCCATCGTTTTCCCGCTTCCCCATTTTTACAAAGATAAGATCTATCAGGTCAACGGTGTGAAGACCGTCTCTTATGGAACCTGGTTTGGTGGTGTATACGGTGATGAGAGAAACTTCTTTGCCAACTTTGCTGTTGAACCCAGGAGCTTTCTTGAACTCTATCCTGAATTTATCATCCCTCCAGATCATAAGGAAGCTTTTTTGAAAGACCAGAAGGGTTGTGTCATTGGAAGAAAACTGATGGCCAGGTTCGGATGGAAGATTGGAGATATCATCACCCTCAAAGGGACCATCTTTCTGGGAAACTGGGATTTTGTGGTTCGAGCAATCTATCAGGGGAGAGACAAGGATACGGATGAGAGTCAGTTTTTCTTTCACTGGAATTACCTCAATGAAATCCAGAAAAAGGCTCTCCCTGGCTGGGCGAATCAGGTGGGTTACTATATGATCGGTGTGACCCGACCAGAGTTGGCAGGCGATGTGGCCGTCGCGATAGATCAAATCTTTAAAAATTCTCTGGCAGAAACTCTGACCGAAACTGAAAAGGCCTTCCAGCAAGGCTTTGTCGCCATGAGTGGAGCCATCGTGACGGCTATTCAGATCGTCTCTTTCGTGGTCATTTTCATCATTATGGCCGTGGTGGCGAACACCATGGCTATGACCACTCGGGAGAGAATTGGAGAGTACGCCATCTTAAAGACCCTTGGATTCGGAGGCAGGCATATTGCTGCTCTGATCTTTGGAGAGTCTCTGGTCATTACGATCATGGGTTGCCTACTGGGTATTGCTTTGACATTCCCTGCGACAAAGGTCTTTAGCCATGAGTTGGGAACTTACTTTCCCGTGTTTCATATTGGGAGAGAAACCCTTTTACTAAACTTGGTGGCGGCGTTGACCATTGCCTTTATGGCGGCAATCATCCCAACCCGGCGGGCCATCAAAATTCGCATTGCAGACGGCCTCAGGAGGATAGGTTGATTTTGATGCTGGATAAGAGAGCGGACAAGTGTGCTTTCCAAACTTTACAAAGCGCTTATCATATATTTATGGGCAACTCAAGTCGTTATGAAGCGAGAAGTTAGGAAAGGGTTAAGATACCGTGTGCTTCACGCCCGTAAAGGTGGCGCTGTAAAGTTTTAGCAGTACACTTGCCCGCTCTCTTGCTGGCTTTGAATGTTACTGGTGTATCGATGGCAATTCCATTTTCATATAACTTTCGAAACCTCTGGACACGGAGACTGACGACGATTCTGACTGTCTCGGGGATGGCCTTGGTAGTTTTTGTTTTTGCCTCCATCTTGATGCTTGCGGATGGGCTCCAGAAGACTTTGGTCGAGACAGGCTCTTATGATAATGTGGTGTTTCTTCGGAAGGGTTCTAATTCCGAAGTCGTGAGTGGTGTTTCAAGGCAGCAAGCTTCCATTCTGGAAACATTGCCTGAAATTGCCATTGGCCCAAAAGGCCAGAGGATTCTGGCCAAGGAACTCGTGGTACTGATTGCCCTTCCCAAAAAGGGGAGCGATAAACCCTCCAATGTGGTCCTCCGTGGAATTGATGAAAACTCTCTTCTCTTGCGGCCCCAGGTGAAACTGGTGGAGGGACGGTTTCCAAGAATGGGTTCAACGGAGATCATCGTTGGGATGAACATTGCTCGAAGGTTCAAGGATATAGGGCTCGATGAGAAGCTCTGCTGCGGGATGCGTGACTGGAGGATTGTGGGAGTCTTTGACGCCGGGAGCACGGGTTTCAGTTCCGAGATTTGGGGAGATTCAGACCAATTCATGCAGGCTTTCAAAAGAAATGGATATTCTTCGGTCATTTTTAAGTTAAGAGATTCTTTGGAGTTTCAGAATGTTAAATCACGGATTGAAAACGATCCTCGTCTCACCGTAGAAGTGAAACGGGAAACGAAGTATTATGCAGACCAATCTGAAATCATGGCAAAGTTTCTAAGAATTTTAGGGATCTCTCTCACCATTATTTTTTCTATCGGAGCGGTTATCGGTGCGATGATTACGATGTACTCGGCTGTGGCGAACCGGATAGCCGAGATCGGCACCCTCCGCGCCATTGGATTTAAAAGGAGGGATATCTTGATCGCATTTCTCCTTGAATCACTGCTTCTCGGCTTTCTGGGCGGTATCACAGGACTTTTCTTCGCCTCCTTTATGCAGCTTATTACCATATCCACGATGAACTTTCAGACTTTTTCAGAGCTCGCCTTCAGCTTCTCTCTGAACCTTAATATTATTTATATGGGCATGGCATTCGCGCTGATCATGGGATTTGTGGGTGGCGTGCTTCCGGCCGTACGGGCATCGCGCATGATTATTGTGGATGCCCTTCGAGCGGCCTGATCGATGGCCATCTTGAAGCACGAAGAGGGCGGAAATAGAAAATTTCAGATCGATATAACAGGAGGAGAAAATGGAAAATAAAAAGGAGTTGGCAGCACCTTGCGGCTTATACTGTGGTGTCTGTGGTATATGGGTTGCACACAGAGATAATAACACCAAATTTAAAGAGAGACTGACAACGGTCTATGGCGTAAGCGTGGATGAAATAAAGTGCGAAGGATGCCTCTCCGATGAATTATTCGGATACTGTCAGACCTGCTCGATCAGGTCTTGTACCATTGACAAAGGCATTGAGGGGTGTCATCAATGCAATGATTTTCCATGCAAATTTATTGAGAACTTCCCTCTTCCTGTGGGGAAGAAGGTGATCCTTCGTGCGATTCCAACCTGGAGAGAGATTGGAACGAAGAGATGGATGGAAGAGGAGGAAAAACGCTACCATTGCCCTTATTGTGATAACAAGCTTTTCAGGGGTGCAAAAAGATGCCGGAACTGCCAAAAACCAGTAGATGTGGATTGACCTGGGAGTGACTATCTAAAGAGAAAATAGTTTCAAAGGAGGATCAGTCAAATGAATATGGAAGCATTAGAAAAATTAATTAAAGGAAGGCGTTCCATACGGAAATGGAAAAGAGAGGAAGTTTCAGATGAATTATTAAAGAAAGCTGTTGAATTGGCGACTTGGGCACCCAATGGGGGGAATTTCCAGGGATGGCATTTTATTATTGTAAAGAATAAAGAGGTGATTGAGAAGATGGCGAATGCCGTTCAATCCGTTATTGATAAAATTGCTTCCTGGCCTGAGGCGAAGTCATGGCAAGAGGATATTCTGCGGTTCCAAAAGAATGGCTCCTTTTTCAGGAATGCTCCTGTTTGTATCGGAGTGTTTACTAGTGAATACCAAGGCGTAATGGATAAAGTATTGATGGTCCGGGAATCTTTTGATCATGAAGCCAAAGAGATTTTAGGGTTCCGAAGATCAGCACCCACAGCCATCCAGAGCTCAGCAGCTGCTGTGGCAACGATGCTCCTTGGTTTTTATCAGATGGGTTTAGGGGCTGTTTGGCTTGGAGCACCGCTCATGGCCAAGAAGGAGATCGAAACCATATTAAACGTGCCGCCAAATCTGTCTCTCCTCTGTCTTGTTGCAGTGGGTTATCCGGATGAGTCTCCCCAAAAGGAGAGAAGACCTGTAGAAGAAGTTTTGAGGTTTGTCTACTAATGCAAACGCATTAAATCATTTGATAATAACCAAATTCCAAGCCCTATACCTAATATGGTATAGGGCAAGCACCAATAATAAAATGTTTAGAACCTACGTTCCCTTAGTCCGTCTATTTTGATTGACAAGATCCGCTTATAAGTATAGGATTTCGAGAAATTATTAGTCAGTCCATAATTGTATAGACATTCGCCTTGCTTTGTCATTCCTGGCTTGACCAGGAATCCAGTCTTTTCTCCTGGATTCCCGCCTTCGCGGGAATGACGCTATGCCTTGTCAATTATGGACTCCTTAGTATAAGTTGAAGTTTAATGATTGTTAGCGGCGCGGAAACTCATTGAGCTGAAACAAGCAAAAGGAGGTATGTGAAAATGGCAAAAGATCCAGGAATAGGATACAGAGTGGTGGCCACCATTACAGGAGTGAAGGGAGAATGCAGTGCTGGTCATCAGAAGGGCGATACGTTTGAGATCAGCTGTCACAACCCTGGCGGGTTATGTGGATTCTTCTATCATGATATCTTTCCCAGTCTATCCACTTTTCAGTTTGGAGGGAATTTCCCTTGGTGGGAAGGTGACACGATTCAGCTTCAATGCCCTGATTCCTACAACCTTGTGACATTGAAGCTGGAAAGGTCGAAGAGAACGTAGTAGAAACTTCGCAGTTGCAGTAAACCCCGTTAGAAATTTCAGCGGGGCATTAAACCCTGCTGGAATTGTATTAAAATGTAACCCCGCTGCAGGGCAGCGGGCCATTATTTCTAACGGGGTAAAGTAAGGATAAGTCTCCGGCTTTCTGTTTATTAGAAGTCAGGCAGAGATTAATATCTGCCGCCCAAAGGGTTGGAGCCTATGTCCTCAGGCACATCATTTGATCGGCCGGTCTTGGATTGAGTCATTCTGGTGAAATTAGGGTCAGCCTGTTGATAGGCGGACCCTAATTCTACTTCATTAACGTTTATCTCCCAACTGTCTGGGAAAGGTTTGTATGATTTTTAATGAGAAATAACGAGAATCAGGGTAACCATAAACCTTCCGCTTAATGACCTTAGTCAAGTGGCATTTTTTATAAATTCAGCCACTTCCTCCTCTAAAGCATAACCTTTATTTTCAATCTCTTTTTTTATTTTTATCATAATCATTTCTACTCCATCACCGGTGAGTTGAATACCCATATTTTGGGCTTTTAAAGTAATTGATTCTCGGGAGGTGGTAGATCCGAAATAATTGGTTCTTTTTTGCCCCACCACCTCCGGGAGGAAAGGTTCAAAGGCTGACCAATGACCGGAAAGCAATGCTTGAACGTGAATGTCGGATTCATGTACAAAACAGAATTTGCCTACGATGGGTTTATTATCTTCCATTTGAAACTTCGTAATTTTTTCAACAAATTTGCAAACTTCGTAAAGTTTTTCTAATCTGATTCCAGTGTCTACCCCGTATAAGCAGGTGAGGGCCATGACAGTCTCTTGAAAATTTGCATTGCCAGCCCTGTCTCCTAAGCCGTTGATTACTAAATCAATAATTTTTGCACCTCCCTCTACCGCCGCACAAGTATTAGCCACAGCTGTACCGAAATCATTGTGGCAATGATACTGAATAGGAACAGAAACGATTTTTTTTAGCTCTTGAACAAAATATCGAGTAGCGATAGGAATTGTATTTCCTAGGGTATCTGAAATATGAATTTGGTCAGCACCCGCTTCAACTCCGTATCGGATAATACATTTCATGAAGTTTAGATCAGTTCTTACTGAATCATAAGGGTAAAAATCCACAATCTTCCCCGATTTTTTGGCAAACTCTGTAGCCTCTAACATCCTATCCATAAAATGTCCTCGTGACATGTTTCTTATCTTTAGCTGATGATCAGAGGCACCCCCACATATTTCGATGATATCTACTCCTAATCGGATACACTCATCAATTTCTTGTTTGAAAGTAGGGGACCATATGCGTATTAGGGCTCCCAATTTCAAAGGAAGGCACCTCTCCCGCAAAGCCCTTACGGTTTCAGCGTGATCTGCAATATAACCCGGATAACCAATCTCAACATTTTCTACTCCCAGCTCGGCCAATCTTTGAGCAATTTGTACTTTGTCTTTTATTGTCATTACCAAACCAGGAGTTTCTTCTCCTTCGCGAAGGGTAGAATCAAAAATTGTTACCTTATCTTGTAATGTCATAAGTTTTTGCACTTCGGGGTGAAAATTGAGTTCGCTAGGATACCATCTTTTTATTTCGCTATGTCCAAATTTAGCCACGTAAACTTGCCCTCCCTTTTAAATTTTCAACCTTTCTCAAATAGATATCATTTCTTCCCTATGTTCTCCGAAAATATCTTTCAAGGAGTTGGTTATTTCGCCAATCGTAGCATATTCTTTAACAGCGTTTAGAATTGAAGGAACAATGTTTTCACCGTCATTAGCTGAATCTTTAATATTTTTTAATATTTTTTTCACTCTATCATTGTTTCTATTTTTTTTAACCTCCTTTAATCTATCCATTTGTTTTTTCTGAATATTAGGGTCGACCTTAAACATTTTGATGGGGACTTCTTCTTCAATTCTGTATTTATTCAATCCAACAATAACCCTTTCGCCGCTTTCGATTTCTTTCTGTTGTTTGAATGCATTTTCGGCAATTTCTTTTTGAAAAAAACCATTTTCTATGGCTCTTACCGCCCCCCCCATTTTTTCAATTTTATCTATATATTTCAATATCTCTTCCTCAAATGTGTTTGTCAATGCCTCAACGTAGTAAGATCCGCCTAAAGGGTCTACCGTTTTGGTTATGCCACTTTCGTGTTCGATGATGTGCTGTGTCATGATTGACACTCTCGACGCCTCCTCAGTGGGGATTGAATAACCTTCATCCATACATAAGGTAAGCAAATTTTGTACACCCCCTAAAACGGCTGCAGTCCCTTCCAATGCAATTCGAACGATATTATTTAAAGGTTGTTGAGCCGTCAAGCTCGCTCCGGAGGTCACTCCGTAAATTTTCAAGGACATCGATTTAGGATCTTTTGCGCCAAATCTTTCTTTCATTATCTTGGCCCATAATCTTCTGGAAGCTCGGAATTTCGAAACCTCTTCAAACAAATCCATGGAAGCTGATAGTTGGAATTGTAATTGAGATGCAAATGAATCTATTTCCATCCCTCTTTCTATTGAATTTTGAATATAAGCTATGGCATTAGCGATTGTAAAAGCCATTTCCTGAATAGCATTAGCCCCTGCTTCCCTCATATGGTATCCACATACCGTTAGGGGGCACCAATTTGGCGTTCTTTCGGTGCAATATTGAATAACATCCACTGCTATTTTTAACGATGGCCTGATAGGAAATATATAAGTCCCACGTGCGACATATTCCTTCAAGATATCGTTATGAAGAGAGATTTCAAAATCAGAAGTCGATATCTTTTGTTTTTCAGCCAATGCAATAAGCATGGATATCCAAATCGCAGATATAGCGTTTGCAGTTGTATGAACTCGTTTTGCAGTATTTAATGGTATTCCTTCAAACAAATCTTCTAAATCCTTTAAAGAGTCAATAGCAACACCTACTTTTCCAACTTCCCCCTCAGCTAGAGGATTATCAGAATCCAGTCCCAATTGAGTGGGTAAATCAAGAGCGATAACAACTGATGCACCATGTCCCAAATGAAATTTGAGCCTTTTATTCGTATTTTCTGCAGTTTCAAATCCCCCATATTGCCTTTTCGTCCATGGAGATGCTCTATACATGTCGGGATATATACCTCTGGTAAATGGGTATTCACCTGGATTCCCAAGAATCTTTAAATCATGGGTATCCTTTAAATCATCTGGAGTATACGCTTTTTTAACTTCAAAACCCGAATCTGTAAAAAATTTCTCTCTATAAAAAACCATTTTCGTCTCCTAATTAGTTATTTGCGTGGGAGATAACCATTGCAAAGACAAACCCAAAGTTTATTTGGAGTCAAGATCTCAACCATTTCTAGCCTTGAACCGACGAAGAAAAATAGGGAAGATCAACAATATAAGTGCAATACTCAAAAGGGTGACTGAAATAGGACGTGTAAAAAAAATAAGAATGTTTCCATGAGAAACTACCAAAGATTGCCGCAAGGCGTCCTCCATCATGGGGCTTAAAACCATAGCTAAAATCAAGGGCGCTGCTTCATATTCAAATTTCTTCATTAAGTACCCAACAATCCCAAAAACGATCATTATCAAAACTTCTACAATATTATTGTTGAGGCTGTATGAACCGATTACACAAAATAGAAGGATCAGAGGGAATAGAATTGGATAAGGAATCTTCAAAATCTTGACCCAAAGCGGAATGAGAGGAAGGTTCAGGACTAGCAGCATTGCATTCCCAATGTACATGCTAGTTACTACACCCCAGAAAATATCACTGTGCTGCCTCAGAAGTAATGGCCCTACTTGAACTCCATGGCTAAGCATAAGTCCCAAGAGAAGAGCCATCACAGCATTGGATGGAATTCCTAATGTCAGCAGGGGAATGAACGCTCCTCCTGCGGCAGCATTATTTGCTGTTTCAGGACCTGCAACCCCTTCAATGGCCCCGGTGCCAAATTTCTCTGGGTGCTTAGAGACTTTCTTTTCAATTGCATAGGAGGCAAAAGAAGAGACAAGGGCTCCACCCCCTGGAAGAATCCCTAAGAAGAAGCCTATCACCGTACCCCGTAAGATGGACCAGATAGAGTTCTTCCAATCTTGTATTGTAGGAAGCAGGTTTGAAATCTTTGTTTTAAAAACTTCCGTCTTGAGGGATTCTTCAATATTCAGAAGAACTTCCGATACTCCAAAAAGGCCCATGACCACTGGAACCACACCAAGCCCGTCCATCAAAATATTTATACCAAAAGTAAATTTGGGTTTGGCAACAATAATATCTATTCCGATTGTTCCCAAAAAAAGGCCCAACACAGCCATCATCATAGCTTTTAGCATAGATCCCTTAGCTAAAAAGGTAACGATGACCAGTCCTAGGCACATTAGAGAAAAATACTCTGGAAAGCCGAATTTAAGAGCAAAGTTGGCCAAAGGAGGAGCTGCAAGCATCAGCCCGACAACGCTCAGTGTACCGCCGATGAATGACCCGAAAGCAGAAATACCAAGAGCAGGGCCTGCTCTCCCCTGACGGGCCATTTGATAACCGTCAAAACAGGTAGCCACTGACGACGCTTCGCCTGGGATGTTAAGCAAAATTGAAGTGGTCGAACCCCCATATTGAGCGCCATAGTATATTCCTGCTAACATAATCATGCCAGAGACAGGGGAAATCTTAAGCGTGGCACTAAAAAGTAACGACATTGCGGCTACTGGTCCTAGACCAGGTATAACGCCTACTAAAGTTCCCATCAAAACCCCTAAAAAACAGTAAAAAAGGTTTCCAAATGTTAAAGCCACAGAAAATCCATAGATAACGTCATTCAGCATGTCAATGCTCCTAGATTGTTTTTAAAACCCCCAAATCCCTTTTGGTAATGGAACATCTAGCCAAAATTGAAATATCACATAGGATAAGGCACTCCCCAAAATCGATATATAAATAGTTAAAGACCATCTTTGAGAGCCAATAGCTCTCAAAAGAAATCCTAAGAATAGAATTGTACTAAAGAAAAACCCCAGTAAATTCATACCAATCGCATAGAGAATAAGAGCTATACAGGCACAGATCAACTTCAGCCCCCTCCGCAAGTCAGGCCAAAAGAAGTTTCTCTCTTCCTTGGCTGAACTCCTGAAGTTTCGCAAAAAAACGGCGATTGAGAGAATGCCCAGAACAGCCCCAGCAATAAAAGAAAAAAAACCCGGACCTGGGTTCTGAATTCTTCCCAAGGAAAGTTTAATGGAACCAAAACAAATGAGTGCAGATATAACCATACAGATCAGACTGCTTAGTCTGTCTCTATTCATAATTTCTACCCCCATGGCCAGAAATTGTCATTTTTTTCCTTTCTCCTTAGCATCCTTTATGACCTCCCTGAACATATCGCCTTGTGTTTTAATCTCATTTAACCATTCCTTAGCATCCAGGAAGGCCAGCTCAATTCCAAGTAGTTTCATCCGTTCCTCAATGAATTCTTTACGCTGCTCCACCACCTTTTTGCTAGCGTCAAAAATTTTTTCTACTACTTCTTTAGGAACCCCTTTAGGTGCCATAAGCCCAAACCAAACATTAAAGACCACCGGATAACCTAACTCTGAAAAAGTAGGAATATCAGGAAAGACCCGGGATCTTTTACTGGTATGGAGCCCTAGTGCCCTGAGTGCTCCAGATCGAATGTGAGGAGCAATAGGAGCCATCGTACATGAGGTCATGTCCACGTGGCCTCCTAACAGTGCCGTCACCGCCGGGGAGCATCCCTTGCAAGGAACATGTGTCAACTCGATTCCCGCCAGTTTTGAGAAGATCAGCATTGGAGTATGTGCACTGCCAAAAGTTCCAGAAGTGCCGTAGGTAAGCTTTCCGGGAGATTTTTTCGCCTCTAATACTAAGTCATTAAGAGTTTTCAATGGAGAATCGGTTCTTACTACTAAGAGGTTTGGTGAGATCGCAAGACGACAGATAGGTACAAAATCATCCAATGTATAATCTATTCCTTCTATTACAAAAGGAGTCATCAAAACTGGTCCTGGGGAGGTGCCAATTATGGTGTATCCATCGGGATTTGCCTTCGCTACAAAGGAGGCGCCTACAGCTCCCGACCCACCTGGCTTATATACAAAGAACATCGGCTGGCCTAGGAACTCTGGCATTTTATCTATAAAGGGCCTTAAATTTGCGTCTGTATCCCCCGGAGCGTAAGAGATGATCACTTGAATGGGCTTGGTTGGATAATTTTCCACTGCTGACCAACTCGTATTTCTTGCCATCAATATCGAAAGAGCAACAATCATTAAAGCAGTCGCCAACTTTAAATTTCTTTGGGTATGTAGGTAATACATTTCTCTAACCTCCTTTGATAAGAATTTTTTTATATGTTTGTAAAATATTCTTCCCTTTTTAAGAAATACTTTTTACAGTCTCCTTTAAATTTCTCCTCCTTTGTAATTTTCTTCCTGTCTTTAACTATTTCTCATGAAGAGGATATTACACATAAAACCTTGGCTCCCTTCTTACCAATACCTTCTCCACGATGAGGTATACTGGAATCAAAATAAATACAATCTCCCTCTTGTAATATATATTCTTTATCTCCGTAAATAAATTTGAGTTTACCTTTTAATACGAAATCCATTTCTTCTCCTTCGTGGTCAAAAATTTCTTCTCTTTTGATATGAGAGGGAATGGTCACGATAAACGGTTCCATTTTTTTTAGTTTTTTTGTTGAAGCAATGGATTCATAACGATAAATATTTTCATTTCGAGCCACAAATATTCTCTCTTTCTTCCTTACAAGTGTGAGATATT
>Ga0315296_10004511_pt1 | contig 11347 bp, 11 predicted proteins | sample YL17G14_18_MG_FD_203921 | JGI IMG/M metagenome (GOLD analysis project Ga0315296, IMG submission 203921) | Sediment microbial communities from Yellowstone Lake, YNP, Wyoming, USA - YL17G14_18 | ecosystem: Environmental > Aquatic > Freshwater > Lake > Sediment | place: USA: Wyoming | collected...
TTTCATAATTTCTATGACGAAAAAAATCTTGACAAATGAATCTATTCTTGTTTATATAAAGGATAGCCACGGAGGTCATGTCCTTCACGAAGGGGGGCCGATAGTGGGTTTTTTATGGAAACACGAACCAAAGGGAAGAACCTTAGTTGAACAATGAATTTTCTTAGAATATTTTAAAAGCTTGTTTATCCAGAATGTTTAGGTAAAAACAGGGCATAGTTCCGCAGGCTACGGTTCGCAGAGGCCACGAAGGTTTTCGCTTCTACAGAAGTGGAGATTTTCGTGGCCTTTTTTCGTTCTCAAAACGTTAATCCCATTACTGGAAAGAAAGGAGGAGTCTTATGCATATCCCTGATGGATTCTTGAGTCACAGTATCAATGCCGCTACCTTTGTGATCTCATCCGCAGCTTGTGCCTATGGAGTAAAAAGGGTGAACCGTTCCTTTGGAGAAAAGGAGGTTCCACTAATGGGGGTGACTGCTGCCTTTATCTTCGCTGCCCAGATGCTGAATTTTCCTGTGGCTGGAGGGACGAGCGGCCACTTCCTGGGCGCAATCTTCTCATCTGTCCTCTTAGGTCCTTGGGCAAGCCTTATTATTATGACGATTGTCCTTGTGGTTCAATGTCTCGGATTCGCTGATGGGGGGCTGACAGCCCTTGGTTCTAATATTTTCAACATGGGAATCATTGGGTCATTAGGGGGATACGGTATCTTCATCACTGTTCACACCTTGCTTCAAAAGAGTCAAAAGGGTTTCTTCATCGCTGTTGCCATCTCGTCATGGCTCTCTATTGTGATGGGAGCCTCTGCCGCTGCCATTGAATTGGCGATCTCAGGCACCTCCCCCTTAATAGTTGCCTTACCAGCCATGGCGGGTATTCATGCGATCATTGGGATAGGGGAGGCCATTATCACTACGGCGGCTCTCTCCCTCATTCTGAAGACAAGACCGGATTTGGTGACCTGCCTGCCACGGGCAGGAAAATTATACTCCAAAGGAGGTGTTTCATGAAAAGACGGGTTGATGGATTTATGCTGGTTGGTTTAGGAATCTGCCTTCTCATGGCCTTGTTCATTTCCCCTTTTGCCTCTTCCAATCCAGATGGCCTTGAGAAGGTGGCAGAAACGAAAGGATTTACTACTAAAGGAGAAGGATGGAGATTCTGGAAGCACGCTCCCATCCCTGATTATGAGGTTCCATGGATCAAGAATAAGGACGTTTCAACTGCAATTTCAGGGTTGGTTGGAACATTGGCCATATTCCTGCTTGCTTTAGGAATCGGGAAATTGATCAAAAAATCCTCAGCGAAGAAAATCTTACCTCTCATTTTGCTCACTTGTCTTATTCCCCTTTCTCCCAGTTCTGTTTTTGCTGCCCGACCCCTTACGACAGACGATACTGGTATTGTAGAAAAGGGGAAATTTCAGTTAGAAACAGGTTTCGATTTTACCCGTCAGGACAATCACGACAGAGAACTCAGCCCTTCCATGACCTTAAGTTACGGTTTGTTCGAAAGGATGGATATGGGAATTGGGAGTGGATACTTGTTCGTCCATCCCGAAGAGGGTAAAGAGGAGAATGGTTTTGCTGATACTGAATTGAAGATAAAATATCGCTTGATGGACGAAAAGGGTTGGTTGCCGTCTTTTGCCGTAACCGGCAAAGTAAAAATACCTACTGCAAGCGAATCCAAAGGGTTGGGATCAAGTAAAACGGATTTTGGCATTAATGTCATCTTAACCGAGAATCTCAGCAAGCGATGGTTTTTTCATATCAATGCAGGATACACCTTTATTGGAGAACATGGGGTGAATAATGAATTTAACTATTCTGTTGCGGGACAGTTTATCCTATCAGATAAATGGGCTTTGGTAGGAGAAATCGTTGGAGTGAACAACTTCAACGGCCGGGAAGGAGATGATCTCCTCTCGGGCCTTCTTGGTACTTATTACCTTATCACAGATAACATCGTCTGGGATGCGGGAGTCGAGATTGGAATGAGCAAGGCAGCTCCAGATTTTAGGCTCACAACAGGTTTAACATTATTCTTTAAACCCTGATCTTCAATGAGGGGTTTAAGAAAATTAACCCATTGAAAATTAATTCAAGATATATCTCATCGGGTTGGCTGGAACACCGTTGAGCCTGACCTCATAATGAAGATGAGGGCCCGTGGTCCTTCCGCTTGTCCCAACCTCAGCAATCTTATCCCCTCGTTTCACCTTCTGTCCAATCCTCACCAAAACTTTATTGAGGTGAGCATACCGGGTGGTCATCCCGAATCCATGGGAGATCACTATGATCTTTCCGAAGATCCAATCATTTCCGATGTCTGAAATGATCCCATCGGCTGGGGTAATCACAGGGGTTCCGACCCGATTTGAAATATCAATGCCTTCATGCATTTGGGTTAATCCAGTAAATGGATTAATACGAAAACCAAAATCAGATGTCACCCAGCCTACCGTTGGCCAGATGGAAGGGGTGTGGGCTAACATTTCCTTTTTGCTCTGAAAAAGTTTCTCAAGCTCAGAAAGACTCTCTTCACGTGACATCACCTCTGACTTGAGTCGCTCGATATCGCTTCTCATTTGCTGAATGAGTCCATTCTCATCATTCTCTCTTTTTAATTTCTCTCGAATATCGGAAGGCGATGATCCGCCTATTCCCATAATAGGTGTCGTATCCTGTCCTTTCTCCAGATTGGCAATGATGCGAATCTTTCTGTCAAAATCCTTCAATTTTGAGAGCTGTTCCTCCAGGTCTTCAATACGGTCTGAAAAAAATCGAATTTGGGACTTTTGGGCTTGTGTCTCCTGACGTAATCGATTCAGTTTATAGACTTTTCTCTTAATCTGGATGTAGTCACAAAAGAAGACTGTGGTAGAAAGAAAGATCAAAGCAAAGAGATAAAATCCTATTTTAGAGGTCTTCTTGTGTATCTTTAGGTGCCGCGCCTTGGAGGTTTCGTGACCGAAGATAAGAATATTAAAATATTCTTTATCCAAGATGCCCCCTCGTTCAACTCAATAGGATTCCTATCTATTCCTCAATAACACCGTTTTGAATACCAAATTTAGAATTTTTCTGTCAACTTTTTCCCATTTCCAAGATCACTATTTTCGACATTCCGAAGAAACTGATGCCCTTGCAGACCTCTTTAATAACATTGTCTTTCTAAAAAAAGAGTTTATCGATGGTCTTTAAAATATCTTCCTATAGAGGTGACCAGGGTTTTAGCAAATTTTTTTTGAAATTCATTTTTGTTGAGCAAACGCTCATCATCCTTATTGGTGATAAAAGCCGTTTCAACTAGCACAGAGGTAATATCTGGAGCCCGTAGCACGATAAAATTGGCTTGGCGATAGCAAGGGTACTTTAAATGATTCACATTCTTGACTTCATCAAGAATTAATTCGGCAAAGCGGAAACTCTCCTTCATCGAATTGTTTTGCATGAGGTCTAAGAGAATCTGGTTCAATTTGGGATCTTTGCTGAGAGAGGCAGGTCTTAAGATAGCGCCTCCCAAGATGTTAGACATGTTTTCCTTATCAGCTAAGAGTTTGGCAGCTTGATCGGTTGCACCAGAAAGGGAAAGACAATATACAGAGGAACCCCTGGCTTGACGATTGAAACTCCCATCGGTATGGAGGCTAATGAGGAGGTCTGCACCGTAGTCTCTCGCTATCTTAATCCTTTCTTCCAAAGGGATAAAATAGTCTCCTTTTCTTGTAAGAAAGGCTTTGAATTCCTTCTGTTGGTTAAGGAGATGGATCACCTTCTGCCCAACTTTTAATACAATATCCTTCTCCATTGTTTTTCCAGGTCCAATGGCCCCAGGATCTTCGCCACCATGGCCAGGGTCAATTACAACAGTCTTTGTACCCTTTGGTCTAATCTCTTTTTGCTTTTCCCTTTCTTCTTGCTCCTTTTTCTCTTGTCCCACATCGACAAGATCGATCACAAGACGATGAGGCTTATCCAAGTAAGGTTTTAGTGGAAATATAACGGTATTCAAAGGCTTTTTTTGATGAATTACGATTTTTACTTTTTTCTTTTTCAGTTTGATCAGACTGATTTTAGTGAGAAATGAATCATTGACTTCTATCTCTTTCTTTTTAGTCTGAAGAGTAATTTCCCTTATTTCAAGGTGGAATTCAGGGGGTTTCTCCTGGGTAGAACTTTCATATTGAATCGGTTCCGTTAGATCCAAGACTACCCTGGTGTGATCAGGGGCAGACCAGAATCGCAAGTCTGTCAGTGATGCCGCAGAGAGAGTGACGGATTGAAAAAGGATGGTGAGAACTCCAACAAAAAATAGAGAAAAATTTCTCATATACCTATCCGCCCAATTCCTCAGAGTCTTCCAATAGATTTTATTGAAGTAACCCGTCTCCTTCTTGATGATTTAACTTCAACATCTCCCCACCGGAATAGCTAATCTGGATACAATCTGATTCTCGTTGGAAAATTACCAAGCTCTTATCGGTCCAAGACCAATGATCTATTTCTGGCTGAGAATAAGAGGGATTTCCGAACTTCCCTATCAAATCTTCCTTAGCCTTTTGATAGATCGTGAGATCCTTAAAGGTCACATCCACCCGGTATAGCTTCTTCGATTTAGGTGTAAAAAAGTAGCTGAAGATAACCGGTGAATTCAAATAAGTTCCAGAAGCGTAGAGGGTATACGGAGGTCTCTTAGTCCTATCCTCAAAAACTCTCTTCCCCTCAGTTTCCATCACGTTCTTTGCTTCCTCTATAGAACTCCCCCATTTTGCCCCCATGAAGCCAACAAAGGGCGGCAACTTTTCAACAGCGGGTGGCAGAGTCACACAACTGAAAAGACCTCCCAAAATAATTAAACAAACGAGGGTTAAGAACCTTTCCATCAAAAATACTCGACTCATTGCCCTCCTTCCTTTCTTCTAAGTTTATAACATCCCTTTGCCAATTTTTGGCATTGTCCCAAAGTTACATGATAGCCCCCATAAAAGAGGTTGGGATCCAAAAAATCCCGTTGGTGGAATTGGTACCAATCTACATTCATGTCCAAATACCTGGTAGGGGTTTTCCACAATATCCACACTTTCCATCCCTCAGATGGATCTCTCCAACCATGAACCCTATCCGTTGAATTACCATTTTCTTACACCTCGGACAGAAGGTGTGTCCTCCCTCATGGCCCGGGATATTCCCGATATAGACATATTCAAGGCCGCAAGACAGAGCCATTGCCCGCGCTTCCTCCAATGTTGAAACTGGTGTGGGTGGGAGACTCCTTAGCTTGTATAGAGGATAGAAGCGAAGGAAATGGATCGGCGTGTGAGACCCTAATTCCCTCTTTACCCAGAGGCACATTTCTCTAACTACAGACATCTCATCATTATTTGTGGGAATCATGAGGTTTGTGATCTCGATGTGGATTTTTTCTTCCCTGAGGATCTTCAAGGTCTCGATTACTGGAGGCAATTTACCACTACATAAATCACGATAAAAAGTCTCGGTAAATCCCTTCAAATCAATATTCGCTGCGTCTAAAACTTTACATAGGTTTCGGAGTGGACCCTCATTTATGAAGCCATTGGAGTGGATTACATTCAGAATGCCCGCCTTTTTCGCAAGGTAGCCAACGTCTAACATATATTCATAAAAGATTATAGGTTCTGTTTCAGTATAGGCAATAGACCGGGCTCCCATCTCTTTGGCTTTCCTCACCACTGTCTCCGGTGGAATATCATAACTGTATATGTCCTCCGGGGAGGCTTGGGAGAGTTCCCACCTCTGGCAGAACTTACACTGGAAATTGCATCCCGCCGTTCCTATCGTAAAAGAATTGGTACCAGGAAGGACATGGAAAAAAGGGTTCCTCTCAATCGGGTCTAAATGAAGGGCGGAAGGATTCCCGTAGACCAGGCTGTAATATTTCCCCTTCCGATTCTCTCGCACCCTACATAAACCCCTTTTACCCTGGGAAACGCGGCACCGATGGGGGCAAAGTTCGCATTCGATCTCTCCTCTGTCCATCGCAGTGAAATAGGGAGAAAGTTTTGTCTTAATGAGACCCTTCTTAGCCTGTGCCCAGGAGGTTTCTGGGAGACCAAGAAGATATGCAGCGGAGGCGGTGCAGAAACTTGTCCTACAAAAACGGAAAAATTCCCGTCTCGTGAATTTGGGACTGGATAGGGATTTTCCATATATCGGGCCCATATCAATAAATTAATTTGGAATGAGTTTAGAAGTCAATAGCCATTGACCTCCATCCTGTTTTTTGTTACCGTCTGACCAAACAAGTAGGAGCTATTTCAGGGTCCCAATTAGAAATATGAAGATTCAATCCTTTAAGGTCTCTTTGCTCATCATGGGGATGAGCGGTATCGTTGCTCAAATTGTCCTATTAAGAGAGCTCCTCGTCTCTTTTTTCGGCAATGAACTTACCCTTGGAATCATTCTCGCTAACTGGCTGATCTTGGAAGCAATCGGATCTTTCTTCATTGGCAAATCCGTCGAAAAGACTGAAAGAAAAATTGAAATCTATGTATTGTTCCAACTGATTTTTTCCATGGCCTTCCCTTTTGCTATCTACCTCTCTCGGACATTCAAAAATATCCTTGTTGCCACACCAGGAGAGGCAGTGGGCTTTGTCCCTATATTTTACTCTTCGTTCTCTATCCTTCTGCTTGTGGTCCTTCCCCATGGTGCCCTTTTCACTTACGGTTGTAAACTTTACTCCCAATACGTCAGAGAAGATGTCTCTTCCATTGGAAAGGTCTACGTCCTCGAAACGATAGGATCTATTATCGGTGGTTTACTCATAACCTTCCTTCTAATTCAATATTTCAATTCCTTTGAAATCGCCTTTGCGATCTCCTTAACGAATACCCTCATTTCGATATTCCTCCTCTGGCCAAAAAACGCACAACGATTCGTTCAACTTAGAAATGGCTTATGGAGCCTTTCGGTCATCCTCACATTCTTTTTTACCTATTTGTTTTTGACCCCGGCATCCAAAGAGATTCATTTATCTTCCATCCAATTGCAGTGGAGAAGGTTAAATGCCATCCACAATGAAAACTCCATCTACGGGAATATCACCGTCACGAAAAGGGGCGAGCAATTCACTTTTTTTACCGATGGAGTACCTTCTGTAACCACCCCTGTTCCTGACATAGCTTCCATCGAAGATTTCGTTCACTTCCCCATGCTCCTCCACGAAAAACCAAGATCCGTTTTGATCCTGAGCGGCGGGGCGGGTGGCATGATCCATGAGATCTTAAAATATCCTGTGATTCGTGTGGACTATGTTGAACTTGATCCCCTCCTCCTGAAGTTGATACAAAAATTTTCAACGCCATTAACCAAAACCGAGCTTTCAGACAAAAGGGTGAAGATTCATTATATGGATGGACGGTTCTTTGTCAAAAGGACACAAGATCGATTCGATATCATCTTCATCGGAATTTCTTCACCTCAAGAATTGCAGACGAACCGACTATTCTCATCTGAATTTTTCTCAGAAGCCAAAAGGAAGATGAACCCAGATGGGATCATTGTTTTAACACTTCCTGGTTCATTGACCTATATCAGTCCAGAATTAAAAGATCTAAATGGGTGTATTTTAGACACCTTAAAAAGCGTTTATCATTATGTGAAAATCATCCCGGGTGATACCAATCTCTACCTTGCCTCAGACTCTGTTCAACTGGAAAGGGTGAACGCAGAAGAAATGATCAAACGGCTTGAAGAAAGAAAAATCAAAACCAGTTTATTTACCAAGACCTATATAGAATACCGGCTTCATGAAAGATGGCTGATATGGTTTCTACAATCCATGGAAGGAAGAAGGGTTCACATTAATTCCGATTTTCGTCCATTAGGTGTCTTTTTCAATCTTTCCTACTGGAATGCCCTCTTCTCGCCCTATCTAACAAGGATATTTAAATGGTTTGAGGGATTTAGTCTTAAGCTGACCATCACTTTGACAACCATCTTGACTTTCCTCCTTTTCGCCATTTTCATCAAGAAACCTCATATTTCCAGGTATTCCATTCCCTATGCCATATTCACATCCGGTTTTGCGGATATGATGTTATATCTATCTATCATCTTTACTTTTCAAACCATTTATGGCTATCTCTATCACCAGATTGGCGTCCTAGTCACGATCTTTATGGTAGGCGTTGCACTCAGTAGCCTTTACATTTCCCAACGCTTGGAAAGGATAAAAAAGGATTCTTCACTATTTCTAATCATGGAATTATGGGTCATCTGCTTTTCTTCCCTTCTCCCATTTATATTCTCCATTCCATCCTATCACGTTGAGAAAACCACTATCTATGTCCTATTTTATGTGACCTTCTTAATGATGTCATTTCTGTGTGGGACTTTGGTCGGTCTCCAGTTTCCTCTTGCAACCAAGATTTATATGGACACTCACCCAAAAGAAGGGACCCTCGGCCAAACTGCCGGATTGCTTTATGGAGCGGATCTTTTTGGAGGGTTCTTTGGAGGGCTACTCGGGGGTGTCCTCCTTCTGCCTATTCTGGGTCTAAAAGAATCCTGCTTCATGGTGGCGATAATCAAAGTGAGCAGTTTCCTTCTGTTCCTCCTCTTCACAAAAATCAAAAAAATAACATAAAATGTCTAAATATTATTTATCAATTGAAATCGACACCTTACTTTTACAATTTAAGTTTCTGACCTATTTGCCTCTTCAATTTTGGTAATATCTTTTCCCTCTTGAAAGAGATAGGTTTTTAGTGTTTTAACAAAAGCCTTGTCGTTTCGCCGTATCCATTCAAGAAGCATTGAGGCATGCTCTTTCTCTTCGTTCCGATTATGTTCGAGGATTTTCCTCAAAGAATCATCCTCAGTTACATCGATCCTTTGTTGGTACAATCCATGGCTTCGATCTCTTCGATAAGAGAAACATAAGCCCGATGGACTTCCTTCGTCTTCTTTGAAAGTTAATCATAAGGTTCGTTATATTGACCAGCCATAGGTTTCCCTCCTGTACCTGCAACAATTTACTGAAGTAAGCCATTTCCTTCTTGGTGATTTAATTTCAACATTTCACCACCCGAATAGCTAATCTGGATACAATCCGACTCTTGCTGAAATATCACTAAACTCTTGTCAGTCCATGACCAGTGGTCTACCCTTGGTTGAGAATAATCAGGGGTCTTGAAATCCCTTATCAAATCTTCCTTGACCCTTTGATAAATACCGAGGTCTTTGAAAGTCACATCTACTCGGTAGAGTTTCTTCGATTTGGGTGTGAAAAAATAACTGAAGATGGCTGGTGAAATCAGATAAGCTCCTGAGGCGTAAAGGGTATATGGAGGTCTATTTGTTCGATCCTCGAAAACCTTTTTCCCTTCGACCTCGATCACCTTCTTCGCATCATCAACAGAAATACCCCATCTTGCTCCCATGAAACCGTTTAAAGGTGGCATCTTTTCAACTACAGGTGGTAAAGTCACACAGCCAAAAAGACCTCCCAGAATGATTAAACAAAAGAGAGCTAAGAACCTTTCCTTTAAAAATATTCGACTCATTCCACTCCCTCCTTTCTCCCAAATTTTTAAACCCCTCATTCACATCTAATACTCCTCTTTATCTTATTTTATCAAAATTTCCTCAGCTACCCAGATGGGCTCAGTGGGGCCATGATCTTCTTTCCAACGATCTGAAATTGGGGGGTAATATTTCCCGAAGAGTTATTTTGTTCTTTTTCAGATTTCCAACCCATTCCATCGTGATTCGCTACGGCGGTCCAGATCCTTATAATTATAATCCTACTATTTCTTTTACCTCTTTTTTACCTTCTTCCAACTCTCTTTCTTGTTCCTTATCTTCCATCAATAAAAGGGTCTGGAATTCCCCCACATGGGTCTTTTCTTCTTTGGCTATATCGAGAAGGATCTTCCTTATGTTTTCGTTTTCCGTTAAGGCAGCCATCTGCTCATAAAGGTTTATGGCGTCCAGTTCTGCTATAATGCCCGCTCTCAGTATTTCCTTGTCGATATCCTCTTTTACTATTTTTTCAAGATTTAAAGGTATTTTAGACAGCATAATTTTTACCTCCTATACAATTTAATTCAAAGTGTTACCATGAGTTCATTTCCCTTTCCATATGGGTTGGCGTTTTTCAATAAAAGCATTAACACCTTCAAGAGCGTCTTCAGTGGTGCATAATCTGGAGAGGAACTCACCGCTAAGGACGAACCTTTGACGAAAAGGCATATCGATCATCTGGTAATAGAAATCTTTTCCCATCTGGATGGCCACAGGGCTTTTAGCAATAAGCTTTTGGGCGAAGGCAAAGGTTTCTTCTTCCAACTTTTCAGCCGGCACCACTTTGTTCACCAACCCCAATCGTTCCGCCTCCTTGGCATCGATCATATCTCCACTTAGGAGCATTCCCAAAGTTTTTTTCTTGCCGAGGGAATAACTCATAGGGATGATTGGTCCGGTGCATAGCAGTCCCACATTGATCGCCGTCGTCCCGATTTGAGTCCCTTCCGCCACAATGGCAAAATCCGCTGCAGCCATAAGTCCGGCTCCATTAGCAACCGCATATCCATGGACCATAGCAATCACTGGTTTTCCCATGGAAGCGATGGTGAAGTGCATTTGGTCCATTATGGAAATCCATTTTTGGTATTCAGAGGCCGTCTTTCCGTGAAATTCACTCACATCGATTCCCGTTGAAAAGGCTTTGCCAGCTCCCTTGATAATGACGACTCGGACCTCATGGTCTTCATCCAGTTGGCGGAAGGCGGCATTTAGTTCTTCAGCCAATTGGGTACTAAAGGTATTGAACTTTTGTGGACGGTTGAGCGTGATGATGCCGATTTTGTCATTCTTTTCAGTTAGAATCGTTTCAAAAGGCATAGACACCTCCTTGAATCTACCCCTTGCCGAAAGGGCAAATGGGGAAATGACACGGGTCACAGTTCATGCAAAAGCCTCCATGACCGAGAAGACTGATTTCTCTCCTGTTGAGCACTTCGCCGGCCAGGATTCTTGGGAAGATTATATCAAATAAAGTAGCATTATGGTAAAAGACACAGGCTGGAAGTCCTAAAACGGGTTTTTCGCCAAGCTTCCCATAAAGAAACATCGCCCCCGGTAAGATGGGTGTTCCATAAAAAATGATTCTGGTCCCTGCCTTCTTAATCCCTGCCCGGGTCACATCATCCGGATCGATGGAGAGGCCTCCAGTGACGAGTATGAGGTCAACGGGTTCGTCTTTAAGTTCAGACAATGCGTTAGAGATCTGAGAAATGTCATCTGGGACGATCCTTTTCTTCACCACACGAGAGCCAAAGTCAATAATTTTTTTA
>Ga0315296_10004512_pt1 | contig 11346 bp, 13 predicted proteins | sample YL17G14_18_MG_FD_203921 | JGI IMG/M metagenome (GOLD analysis project Ga0315296, IMG submission 203921) | Sediment microbial communities from Yellowstone Lake, YNP, Wyoming, USA - YL17G14_18 | ecosystem: Environmental > Aquatic > Freshwater > Lake > Sediment | place: USA: Wyoming | collected...
TCAAAGCAGAGCCTGGAAATGGCGAAGCCCAGAGATTTGTCCGCCTGGTCGAAGACAGCCTTAGCGGCGGGGAAAGCTTCATACAGGTCGCGGCCCATCCCCACCGATTGTGAGCCCTGTCCGGGGAATACGCAGGCTACCTTGCTCATCTCCTCACCTCAGCATGCGGAAATAAGGGGCTGGCGGTCAAATCTCAGGTTTGATGTTGCGCGAAGACTTTAGCTGGTCTTCTTTCCTTTAGGCGTCTTGATTTTGATGACTTCCCGGCCATTGTAGGTGCCGCAGGTGGGGCAGGCGCGGTGCGGCATCTTGGGGCTATGGCACTGGGGACATTCGTGCATCGGCGGCTGCTCCAGATGCAGATGACTCCGCCTTTCTCCCTGACGCGCTTTGAAATACTTCTTCTTCGTTAAGGGTCCCATATCAAGTCCTTCCTTTGCTTATTTGCCAAGCAGCTTCTGTAGTTTTGCCCAGCGGGGGTCGCCTTCCGATGGCGGGCAGGCGCAAGCGCCCCGGTTCAAATTCTGCCCGCAGGTGGGGCAGATGCCGGCGCAGTCCGCCTTGCACAGCGGCTTCATCGGCACGGCCAGCAGGGTGTACTGGCGGATTGCCTCGGTCAAATCGATAATGTGCCGCTCATCGATACGGAAAGTGCCAGGTTCATTGGGCACGGGCTCCCGCTCTCCGGTCAGGATATCTAGGGTCGGCAGGTACTCCTCCTCGATTTTCAATGATACCGGGTGGTGGAACGGTTCGAGACAGCGACTGCAGTTCAGGTCGGCCTCGGTCTCGACTTCAACCTGGACCAGGATGCCGCGCGGGGTGCGAAGCATTTGCACCTGGCCGGTCACCCGCTTCACCTTGCCATCGCCAAAATCGACTTCTCCGTCTATCTCATAGGTCCGGACTGAGCCGATGGGGTCTTTCATCAGCCCGGCAACGTTTATCTGCATCCCTCTCCCCGAGTTAACGTGAAATGAGACTCAATTTTCTATTATAAGGCAATGAGGGCATCTCCCGCAAGCTGGACTCGGTTTTTCTGGTCTATCTGTACGTGGTTGCGGTATATTGTCACTGCGAGCGAAGCGACATCGACCGTATTGACGGTACCGTTGAACGGGGGATTGCGCCGCATCAGTCCGCCATCGATGCCGGGCTGGTCGGTAGGTCCGGTCATCACCAGCCAGTACTCCACCGGACCCTGCCACCTCTCGATTTTCCAGTCGAAGACCTTGGTATAGAACTTGACCGCGCGTTCGGGGTTGTCTGCCGGAATTTCAAAATGGACCACTCTTCCCATTGTGCCCCTCCCTTTACGACTATTTTACAACAGAAATGGGATGAACATTTTGGTCGACTTCATATATTGTTCGTAGCTGGCGCCGAATTTTTCTCGATTCTCGGTTTCCTCAATCCGAGCGGTGATATAGACGAAGGCGGTGGCGAGCAGGACAAAGGCGGCTGAGAAGAGCGAGACGTCCTTGAGGAAGGCGCCCCACCCCAGCAACAGTAGGGAGGTGTAGAGGGGGTGGCGGATGTACTTGTAGGCGCCCCGCCGGACGAGGACGGTGGTGTTCTCAATGCCTTGCCGGGGCTTGCCGGTGACTTTGAGCAGGTAGAAGCCGTGCGCCGCCATCGCAAGCGAGCCGGTGAGCAGTAGCCAGGAAAGAAGTTGGAGCGGGGAAAATGGCCGGCGGAACCAGTAGTCCGCGTTCAGGAGAATCAAACCTAGCAGGCACTCGAAGGCAAAGAAGCGGAAGAAGCCGTGTGTGCGCAGGCTGAACAGGGACCTGCGGGAGAGAAAGGCAATTCCCGCCGAGAGGACGGCGAAGAGGATGAGTTTGAGCATTTCGTACTCTGCGCTTACGACAGAGGCGGCATCGCCACTGGATTGGACTTGATGACCTTTCCCGCCTTCACGCACAGCCGCGGCATAATGAGCTTTTCCACCAGCTTCGTCTTGCCCTCGGCGTCAGGCGCCTGCCAGTTGCCGGGGACAACCTCGATGACGGAGACATCGGCGTCTCTTCCGGGCTTGAGACTGCCTTTCGCATCGTCGATGCCGAAGACGCGGGCGGGGTTGATGGTGGTCATTGTTACCAGTTGCTCCAGCTTCAAACCGAGCGCCAGGAACCTTGACATAACGGCCGTCAGTCCGTAGACGCGGTCGGTCAGCGATGGCGCCACGACATCGCTGGAAATCATGTGGGGCAGTATGCCGGCGGCAAGGCACTGTTCCGCCGCTCGGAAACTGAAGTTTAATCTGCCCTGGGCGACGTCAAAGATGACGCCGCGCTCCTGCGCTGCTTTGATTTCAGGTATGACGCCTTTCGCATCCAGAACATTGCCCTGCTGGGCGGTATAGATGTGGCTCAGGATGTCGCCCGCCTCCATCAGGGGCAAAAAGTCGCGGGTCACCGTGGCCGGCACCCGCTTGTCGGGGTCGCCGATGTGCACCATAATCGGCAGCTTGTTGTCCTTGGCTATTTTCTTGGCTTTTTTGAAGACCTCGACGCCGTTGGCGGTGATGAGCTTGCCGACCAGTCTCAGCTTAATGCCTTTAATCAGGTCGCGATGGGCTTCAATGGTGGCTTTGATGGCATCGGCGTCAATCTCTGCCCAGTCGTTCAGCTCGGGCATAACGCTCAGCCCCACCGAGCCGGCGTGGAGCAGGCAGTAGACTGTGGTCTGAGCTGATGGGATGACGTATTTGGGGAATCCGCCAAACGTAGCCTGGCCGGCGCTGCCGCAATCGATGACGGTAGTGACACCCTGTCTCACCCCGGCGCTATCGGGGTCGGTGCTGAGAGCGTGCACGTTAGCGTAAACGTGGCAGTGGGCGTCTATCAGACCTGGGGTGACAATCTTACCTGTGGCATCGACGACCTGCCTGGCTTCCGTAGCGGGGATATCTCCAGCAAGAGCGGCGATTTTTGTCCCTTCGATGGCGACATCCATCCGCCTGCCGATATTCTGCGCCGGGTCGATAACTCTGCCGCCCTTAACCAGCAGGTCGTACATGGAAGCACCTCCGTTTACTGGCTTTTTAGCTTCTCGACAAGCAGTGGGATGACCTTGAACAAGTCGCCGACGATGCCGTAGGTAGCCACCTCGAAGATGGGGGCGTTGGGGTTGTTATTGATGGCGATGATGCAGTCGGATGTCTGCATACCGGCCAGGTGCTGGACAGCGCCCGAGATGCCGCAGGCGACATAGAGCTTGGGGCAGACCGTCTTGCCCGTCTGGCCGACCTGGTGGGAGTAGGGAATCCACCCTGCATCCACCGCGGCGCGGGAAGAACCCACCGCGGCGCCAAAGCAGGACGCCAGCTCCTCAATCAGTTTGAAGTTCTCCGCCTTGCCCAGGCCGCGCCCGCCCGAGACAATGACATCGGCGTCTTCCAGCTTGATTCTCTCGGTGATGTCCTCGACGAAGTGGAGCAACCTGGTGCGGGAGGTGATGCGCTCCTTATCGAAGTCCAGCTTGATGATTTCGCCCTTGCGATTGGGGTCGGGGGCGGCTTTCTTGAAAACGCGCGGGCGCACTGTGGACATCTGGGGTCGCTTGGTGGCGCAGATGATAGTTGCCATAATATTGCCGCCGAAGGTGGGGCGGGTCTGGAGGAGGAGCTTCTTCTCGGGGTCAATGTCCAGGCCGGTGCAGTCGGCGGTCAGTCCGGTATTAATGAGGGCTGCCACTCGGGGGACAAACGACCGTCCCAGTGCCGTGGCGCCGGCGAGGACAATCTCCGGCTTGTGCTTCCGGACCAGCTCGAGGAGCTTCTGAGTGTAGAGGTCTTCCAGGTTGGTCGCCAGTTCCGGGCTATCGACCAGGTAGACTTTATCGGCGCCGCCGGCGATGAGCTGGTTGACCTCGCCGACGTTGTGGCCGAAGCAGACGGCGGCCAAGTCGGTCTTGAGGGTATCGGCCAGCTCTCTGCCTTTGGCCAGTAGCTCGTAGCCGACGCCCCTGAGCTTGCCGTTGCGCTGTTCGGCAAAGACCCAGACACCGCGATGGCCGTCCGCGGCGGCGGGCGCTGCCGTTTTGGGTGCTTCCTCAATGGCAAGGGCTTCAAAGGCGCAGGTTTCCACGCAGGCGCCGCAGAGATTACAGCCTTCCTTCAGCCTTACCTTTTCATCGACAATCTCCAGAAGGCCGAAGGGGCAAACCGGCACGCAGTTGCCGCAGCCGGTGCACTTTGCAATCTCAATCTTCAGTCCCACACTTACTCCCTAGACCAGTCCCGCTTCCTTAAGTCGGACCATCAGACGCTCGACCTGACTTTCTACTTCGCCGGAGAAGACTTCCGCCTTGCTCACACGCTGGGGGAAGAAAATCTTGATGACCTTGGTGGACGAGCCCGCCAGACCGACCGAACCGGCATCGACACCGAGGTCAGCCAGCTTCCAGACGGTGACGGTGGCGTTCTTGGCTTTCATAATGCCGCGCAGGGAGGGGAGGCGGGGGACATTGATTTCTTTGGTCACGGAAATCACGGCCGGGACGGGCGACTCGATAATCTCGTGCCCTTCCTCGATGAGGCGCTGGACTTTCATCTTTCCGTTGCCAATTTCCTCAATCTTGCTGACATAGCCCACAAACGGTATCCCGAGCATCTCGCAAAGCTCCGGACCCACCTGCCCGGTGTCCCCATCGAACGTCTGGCGGCCGCAAACGATGATATCGAACTGGCCGATTTTCTTGACCGCCGCCCCCAGGGTAAAAGCGGTCGCCCAGGTATCGGCGCCGGCGAAAGCTCTATCGCTCAGCAGAATGGCTTCATCGGCGCCCAAGGAGATAGCTTCCTTCAGGGCTTCTTCCGCCTGGGGGGGACCCATACTGACCACGGTGACCTTGCCGCCGAAGCGTTCCTTCAGCCGGATGCCTTCCTCGAGGGCGTAAGTGTCAAAGGGGTTGATGACGTTCTTGATGCCCTCGCGGACTAGAGTGTTCGTTTCGGGGTTGATTTTGACTTCGGTAGTGCCGGGGACCTGCTTGATGCAGACGATTATGTTCACGGCGTTCTCGCCTTTCTCTTCCGCAGTTCAAGGGCGATGGCGTTTCTCAGCACCTGGTTCGAGCCTTCATATATCTGGCTGATTTTGGCATCGCGCATCATCTTTTCGAGGGGATAATCGCGCATGTAACCGGCGCCGCCGCAGACCTGGACGGCATCGGTGGTGACTTCCATCGCCATATCGGCGGCGAAGACTTTGCACATCGCCGATGGCTCGGTGTAGCCCTTGGCGCCGCTGTCAATCATCCGGGCGACGGCGTAAATCAAAGCTCGCGCCGCCTCAATCTTGGTGGCCATATTGGCGAGGATGTCCATAACCACCGGCTGGGCGATGAGCGGCTTGCCGAACTGGACACGCTTTTCGGTGTAATCGACGGCCGCTTCCAATGCACCCTGCGCCACGCCCAGCGCCTGCGCGCCGATGCCGGGTCGGGAGCGGTCGAGGAGCCTCATTACCTGGAGGAAGCCCATCCCTTCCTTACCGAGAAGGTTGGCCTGGGGGACAAAGCAGTCTTTGAAAATCAGCTCACGAGTAGAAGAAGCGCGGATGCCCATCTTCTTCTCTTTGCGCCCGAAATCGAATCCGGGAGTACCTTTCTCGACGAGGATGGCGCTGGCGCCGCGCGGGCCGCGGGATTTATCGGTGAGGGCGATGACGGTATAGATTTCCGCCTCGCCGCCATTGGTGATGTATTGCTTGGTGCCGTTCAGGACGTAGCCACCGGGGACTTTTTCGGCGGTGGTCTTGATGTTGCCGGCATCGCTACCGGCCTGGGGTTCGGTCAGGGCGAAGGCGGCCATCTTTCTACCGGCGGCAACCTCGGGGAGGAACTTGCGTTTTTGCTCTTCGGTGCCGAAGTCCATCAGGATAAACGTCCCGAGGGCGTTCACCGCATAGGTCACGGCGACGGCGCTGCACGCCCGGCTCAGTTCTTCAGTGACCAGGCACAGTTCCATGATGCCGCCGCCCAGCCCTTCGTAGGCTTCCGGGATGAAGACACGGAGCATGTCCGCCTCCGACAAAGCTTTCATGATTTCCCAGGGGAACTCTTCCTTCTCGTCCAGCTCTGCCCGGACGGGCAGGATTTTCTCCTCGGCAATCTTGCGGGCGAGGTTTTTTATCATCTTCTGCTGTTCCGTCAAGAAATATTCCAAGCCAATGCTCCTTTCTCCACATCAAGCTGAGTGCCGGCGATAGAAGAGGACGCTCACGCAGACGGTGAGCTAAGGCGGCGATATACCGTGCTGGCGATTGCCCTCAGTAAGATTCCCCACCCCAAAATAATACCCATTATAGGCGGATGAACGCAGGGGCGTCAAGTTGCGGAGAGCGGACTCTCTTGGCCATAGTCGGGCTTCATCGGTCCGTCCGGGCCGCTCATTCCTCACCATTCTGGATTCCCGTTTTCACGGGAATGACGTCCTCAATGTCATTCCCAATGAGCGACTTTGTCGTCATCCCGAAGAAATCGGGACTTGATTGGGAATCCAGAAAGAGTGTGCTTAATCCTACGTAGCTGGATTCCAGCCTTCGCTGGAATGACAGATAGAATGGGCGGGAATGAGGCGGGACCGGGTGTTTGAAGGAAATCTTAGATTCGAAACTCCAAACGGCTTGGCGGGGGTGAGCAGAGTCCTACTAGGAGTGTGTCCGAGTAATCAGCGAGTCGAAGCTAGAAACACCTAAAATTAGGGGTATTTAGCTTCAAGGAAAATATTACTGAGACAGGCTACTAGAAATCGAAGAAGCTCTTGTCTAGGTCGCCCGTGTTGGAGTAGCCGCGGCTCTCCCAGTAACCTTCGTACTTCTCGTTGTCGGAGAGCTCAATCTCGGTTATCCACTTAATCCACTTGTAGCCCCACTTCATCTCGGCGACAAGCTGGAAAGGGTAGCCGCGGTCGGCCGGCATCGTGATGTCATTCATCTTGTAGGCCATGATGATGTCGTTGTTCATTATGTAGTCGATGGGGAACGAAGTGGAGTAGCCGTCATAGGCCTTGAAGATGATGACCTTAGCTTCCGGCTTGGGTTGAGCCTTCAGCACCAGCTCTTTGACCAGCATACCTTCCCAGAGAATGTTGACGTTCCACCCCTCCACGCAGTCGAGCCGCACCATCTTCCTGTAGTGCTTGTAGTCACCGATTATCTGGTCGTAGGTGAAGCTGACCGGCTTGTTGACCAGCCCGCCGATTTTGAGCTGGTAGGTGCTGATATCGACGTGCTGGGGGCCTTTGATGGAGTTTTCGCGGAAGTCTTTGACCGAGGAGAGGTTCTTGCCTTCGTATTGCTTGACCTCCACGGCGGCGAGTTGTTGCAGCTCCGGGGGTTTGACGAGGCCGCCTTTGGTCAAAGAGTACCAGACGCCAGACGCTCCGATGGCCAGAACGGCCACCACCAGAACTCCGAAAATCAGTCTCCGGACCATCAACCACCTCCACGACAAAGCAGGCTTCCATTTAGAAGCATACTAACCAAGACTGAGATTTGTCAACGGGAGGGGAGGTGGGTTTTGCCTGGGGAAATGAGGGCTGCCAGCACGGGGAAGCTGAAACCCTTCGCTTCGCTCAGGGTGACAGAGAGAGCATAGTGTCATTGTGAGAGCTTGTGAAAAATAGGTTTTTCAGACCTGCCGAGGAGGTCAGCCAGAGACGAAACGGTTTTCCCTCTCCCTTGATGGGAGAGGCGAGGTGAGGGTGAGATTCCGGCCCAGTCCAACGCTGGTAAAGACCCCCCTCACCACATTCGCTTCGCTCAGTGCAAGCTTTATCCTCTCCCACGGTGGGGAGAGGAAAGACGTTAGAGACTATTTGTTCCTCTTTCACAGCTGTTCTCCCGGCAATTTGTGATTATTCCTAATAAATTCACAAACTCTGAGCAAAACTAATCAGTCTCGATGATGTTTCCGATTTGTTAAGATTGCCATCCTTCCAGTGAAGGACAATGACAGTGGTGGCGTGAAGCCGAGTGGGTGGCAGGTGGCTCACGCTTCCGTGCTCCCAATCACCGAGGCAATAGCGTACTCTTTGGAGTGAGATAGGCTGACGTTTATCTCGGTGACACCCAGGGCCTCAGCCTTGTCCTTCGCGCGGCCGTAGAGTCTGACCACCGGTCGTCCGCCGGGATGGGAGAGCGTCTCAATCTCCCGCCAGTTGACGCCTCGCCGTCCCGTGCCCAGCAGCTTCATCACCGCCTCTTTGCAGGCGAACCGCGCCGCCAGCGAGGAGGGTTTGGCGCGGTAGCGCTGAATTTCCGCCTCGGTATAGATGCGGCGCAGGAAAACCTCTCCCCATCGGGCGAGCGCTTTCCGGATGCGCGGGATTTCAATCATATCGATGCCGGTATAGTGCGCCATTACTGCCTTAGCTCCTGAAGAAGAGTCGCGCCGAGGTTGCCGAAGATGAGGCTCGGCGGCTTGGCATAAAGGTTGGCGAACAGAGGGGTGATGGAAATGCTCCCTTGCTCGATTGCCCAGACATCCGTCCTCTTTTCGGCGGTCATCCGCATCCGCTCCCGGATTAATCGATAGTACTTGCCCGTGCCGCTATCGCCTTCCTCGACGGTATTGATGTGGCAGCGGTGCGCCAGTCGCGTCACCTGGATGTCCTTGATTTCGTCGGCCGGCAAATCGGGCAAATTGACGTTGAGGAAGATGCGGGAATGGAACGAGCCGAAGACGCCTTTGGCCAGCAATGCGGCGAGCCGGGCGGCGGTATCGAAATGCCGGGGACTGCTCTCCTTATCGACCGACATTGCCAGGGCGGAACTGCCGTGGAGGTAGCCCTGCAGGGCGGCGCCCACCGTTCCGGAGATGAGCACGTCATCGCCGAGGTTCTTGCCCTGGTTGATGCCCGAGACAACAAGGTCGATGGGGCCCTTTGCCAGGTTGCCCAGCGCCAGGATAACGCAATCGGAGGGTGTGCCTTCCACGGCATAAGCCTCGACGCCGGGCACAGATGGTTCTACCTTCTGCACCCGGAGCGTCTGGAGCAGGGTGACGGCGGTGCCGGAGGCGCTCCGCTCCCGGTCGGGCGCCACCACCACCACCTCGCCGGCGGTCTTCAGTTCCTTGACCAGCGCCCAGAGCCCGGTGGCAAAGATGCCATCGTCATTCGTTACCAGGATTCTCATCAGAGTCAACCCAGTTTAGCACGGGGAAGCCCGCGGGAACAAATCGGGTTTTATTGCATCTGGTTGTTTTCTCACTGTCTTTGCGACCCTTTCGAAGAAGGGGAAACAATCCGTCTCAGGCGGATTGCCACGTCCCGATTCTATCGGGACTCGCAATGACATTAGTGTCAGATTCAACCAAAACCAAACAGAATCACAAATTCGCCTAGTTGCCCGAACGAATAGCTTTGTGATACCATTAAATTGGAAGTAGTGGTGCGGCGGATATTCCCCTAACTCTTGACCCTGAGTTCCCCGTCTTGTATACTGGGTGAAATTTTAGGCAGGACCGATGGTAAACCTATCACTAAATGGCAATAAAATAACCGCCCAGCTCGGTGCCACCATCCTCGATGTGGCTAAAGCCAGCGGCGTCAGCATACCCACGCTCTGTTACCTCGAGGGCCAGCCGCCGATGGGCGCCTGCCGGCTCTGTGTTGTCGAGGTGGAAGGCTCAAGGAACCTGGTCGGTTCCTGCCACACGCCCGTTACCGAGGGCATGGTCGTCCAGACGCACTCGCCGAAGGTTATCGATGCCCGCCGGACCATCGTGGAACTGCTGCTGTCCAGCCACCCCGATACCTGCCTCGTCTGCGATAAGGCCAATATCTGTGAACTACGCAACATTGCCGCCGACCTAGAGGTCGGCCTGCCCCGCTATCGCGCCCGGAAGCACTATTTCCCCATCGAGGCGGACAATGCCTACATCCTCCGAGATATGGGCAAGTGCATCCACTGCCGGCGCTGTGTCGTCGCCTGCAAGAACATCAAGGGCAAGAACCTGTTCAGCGTCGCCTATCGCGGTTTCGACACCAAGATTATCTACGGCCTCGACCAGCCCGTGGAAGCTCAGGAGACCTGCCAGGGGTGCGATGTCTGTGTTTCCCTCTGTCCCTCCGAAGCGCTGATGAAGCCGCGCAAGATTGGCGAGGAGCGGGCGACGCGGGCGCTGTACGTCAAGGGGAAGTAGGATGTCCCAGGGAACGCAAATCGAGCGGAAAGACCTCATCCTGAGGCTCAAGGAAGCCCAGAAGAGGTTCGGCTATATCCCGGAAGAGGTCATCCGGGGACTGGCGGATGCGCTTGACCTGCCTGTGAACGAGGTCTACGGAGTCGCCTCCTTCTACTCCTTTATATCGACCAAGCCGCTGGGTCGCAACGTCATCCGCGTGTGCCAGAGTCTGCCCTGCTATTTGAAGAACTCCGAGATGATAGTCCGGGCGGTGGAAAAGGCGCTGGGAATTGTCCCCGGCGAGACCGCGGCCGACGGCCGGTTCTCCTTCGAGCTGGTCAACTGCATCGGCCAGTGCGATAGAGCGCCGGCGATGATGATAAACGGTGATGTCCACGGCGATTTGACGCCGGAGAAAATTGTGCAAATTTTGCAGGATTACGAATAGGAGTTGATTTAGGTGCCTCAGGCGCGGGTAGTTTTAAGGAATTGTGACGTCATCGACCCCAAGCGGATTGCCAGCTACGTGGCGCGCGACGGGTTCAAAGCCCTGGCCAAAGCCCGCCAGCTCGGCCCGGACGCCGTCATCAATGAGGTCAAGGCGTCGGGGCTGCGGGGCAGGGGAGGGGCGGGTTTCCCCGTCGGCCTGAAGTGGGAAGGCGCCCGCAAAGCCCCGGGCGATGAGAAGTACGTCATCTGCAACGCCGACGAGGGGGAGGTGGGGACTTTCAAGGACCGCTACATCCTGGAAAGAGACCCCTTCACCCTGATTGAAGGCATCACCATCGCCGGCTATGCCATCGGGGCGAAGACGGCCTTTGTCTATCTGCGCGCCGAATACCATTTCCTTTTCGATTTGCTGAATAGCGCCGTCGCTCAGGCGAAGGATGCCGGCTATCTCAATGGCTTCAATATTGAAGTCAGGGAAGGCGCCGGCGCTTACATCTGCGGCGAAGAGTCTGGCCTGATGGAGTCGATTGAAGGTGAGCGCGGCGAAGCCCGCTACCGGCCGCCTTTCCCCACCACCGCCGGCCTCTGGGCAAAACCGACCATCATCAACAACGTCGAGACGCTGATGAACATTCCCCAGATTATGCTCAACGGGGCGAGGTGGTTCAGCCAGATGGGCACGGAGAAAAGCAAGGGCACCAAGGTCTTCTCGGTCAGCGGTGACGCGCAGAAGCCTGGCGTCTTCGAGATGGTGCTGGG
>Ga0315296_10004513_pt1 | contig 11346 bp, 13 predicted proteins | sample YL17G14_18_MG_FD_203921 | JGI IMG/M metagenome (GOLD analysis project Ga0315296, IMG submission 203921) | Sediment microbial communities from Yellowstone Lake, YNP, Wyoming, USA - YL17G14_18 | ecosystem: Environmental > Aquatic > Freshwater > Lake > Sediment | place: USA: Wyoming | collected...
TGCCACCAACTTTAAGTCTGATGGTGGTATGGAGCGGTGTCTTAATCCGACATATTCACTAGGACCAACATTTGAAACAATAACCCGTGGGCTTGATGACGGGGCTACCCTAACCAAACTGTGGCTATACGATAACAGGTTGTGGTCAATTGACACCGCCAATACCAGTCTGATGACCTTTACCGATAGCCTAACTCAGCCAGTTACCCTGGCTTCACCACCTGACCAAGCACCAGGCATAGGCACTATTATTAATTACGAGGTTAGAGACGTCAGCCTTGACTGGAAAACACTAAGCGGTGCCACCAACTATGAGTGGCAGCTTAACGATGACGCTGACTTCTCAAGCCCTCTTGACGGGGGTTATAATAAAGCCAGCACCACCCGGTTGCCAGCACTTGAGCTAGCCACCACCTACTACTGGCGGGTGCGAGCCACCGAGCCAATGCTAAGCCCGTGGTCAGACAAGTGGTCGTTTACTACCGTCTTGGGCTATGCCAGTATCGCCCCTGAGCTGCTAAATCCTGAAGCCGGCGCCAGCGGCATACCGCTAAAACCGGTATTCCAGTGGAGTGATATAGCCGGGGCAGATAGCTATGAGCTGATAGTCTCTGCCGATGCTTCTTTTGGAAACCCTATAATCCTCAAGGTTGGTAATTATGCCTTACCCAGCAATGCCTGGGAGTGTAATATAAACCTGGACTACGATACTACCTACTACTGGAAGGTCAGAGCTATCAGTGCAGACACTCATAGTGCCTGGAGCGCTGTCAGTGCCTTTACCACCGAGTCATCACCACTGCCAGAAGAATCCCAAGCACTACAAGAACCACCAGCCCCACCACCCCCATCACCCCCGCCACCCTCAGCACCCTCCCAGCCGACTACCCCCGACTGGGCAAAGTATCTATTTGGTGGTTTGCTTACCGCTGTAGTCTTGCTATCAGTTATCGTCCTAATGCTGGTAAGAGGAATGAGGCGGCCCCTGCCTTAAAGAGCAATTGACTACACGGGTGAGATGCCTTTTCTCCCTAGAGCTCAACAGCGCCTTTGTCAAGCAGAATTTCCATCACCCACCGTGCACCAGTTCCAGTAACATGACAGCATTTGTCAGGGGCTGAGTGACCTCCTGCCGCCTCAAATTTTTGCAAGTCGTCGGGATCTCTGAGCCACCAGGTACGACCAAAAAGCTGCCGTTGTATGTATGGGCAAATAATAGTCCCATACGTCTCAACGAACTTGTCTGCGAGTAACTGAGTTATTGGAAGTGAAACAAGCAACGCATCTACATTGTCTTGGATACGTTCTTGATATGACAGCTTTTCTACCGGGCGACCAAAGAAGTAACCAAGAACCATTAGTCCCCCGGATAGCGGGCCACATGTTCCCGAGAACTGCTCAGCGGTACCCCCAGATAGTGAGGTCGCCACTTTCACCACCACATCATCCATCTCAAGGAGCTCATGGATGGCAGCTACCACAGATTGGGAGCAACTATAACTATTTTTTTCAAAATTAAAGCCCAACTCGTATGCCTTATCTAGTAGTTCTTGGCGAGACAGACCACGATACTTTTCCCTTACCTTCGCCTTAATCATTTAAATCTCTCCTTTTTATTATTGGGCTTTTTAATAATATATCTCGGAAAAATATTAATCCTATATTAGGGAGCAAAATAACTCAATAGTCAAGCAAGAATACCTGGGTGCTGGCAGGCAGGCTTGACTTGGTAAAAGACAGCTTGGGTTGGGAGACAACCTTCTCTACCCCTATTTCCTTAAGGAACCTTCCCACTGGCTCAAGCTCCCAGCTTAGTGCCTCAGTTTTGTAGTGCATAGGAACCACTGCCTTCGGCTCAAGCTGTCGAACCACCTCAGCTGCCATAGGGGCATCAATAGTAGACACCCCACCTACCGGGAGAAGCAGCACATCGACATCACCTAGCTCCTCCACCTGCTCAGCAGTAAGCACATGCCCCAGGTCACCAAGATGACATACCGCTATATCATCTACCTCAATGAGATAGACAGTATTCCTACCCCGTTTCCTGCCCTTCTCCCCATCATGGAAGGTAGCTATCCCGATAATCAGGACGCCACTAATTTCGTACTCGCCGGGTCCAGAGACCGGTTTCGGCTCACCACCAATGCCCTGAACATAAGAATGACCTGGGTGCTGATGGCTTACGGTTACAATACGGGCGGTAGGCTTGCCCAGCGAGTAGCCTAGGCTCGGGGGGTAAGGGTCAGTAATAATTGTGGCGTGGCTACCTCTAATTCTGAAGCAGGAGTGACCTAACCAGCTAATATCCATTTTCTAATCGGTCTAAATATAGCACAGGCGAGTTTGCCGGTCAATTTATGGCTTCGTCTGCCGGATTACCGCGTAATATTTTAATGAAATTTAAACGTTCTTTTTATGACCAATTAACTCCAACTGTTTTAAGATGAACTTAAGGAGGACGATAATGATTAAAACGGTTATTAAGAGCCCAAATGATGTGGTCATGGTGTTCGATGAAAGGGGAGAACAAGTCCCTGAATACCAGGGTCAATACCACAAGGTAAAAGAAACCATCTTAAAAGACGCTCCATCAAATGCAATATTTGGTTATTTCCCCAATTATGAGACTGAATTAAGGGTAGTCCCCAGAGACAAATGGTAACCAATAAGGGACTCCCTTTTCCATAACCAGATTTTTTAATCTACCCCTTGAGGCTACTAAATAGTAGCCTCTCCCTTTTACTCCTCGCTCGTTTTTTGCCTCTTACTAAGCTACTTCTTTCCTTTTATAAATGCCAGCAGGCATTTATTTGTGCTTTTTATGCTACAATAACGCCACTTAATCACCTATTTTTAGATACCATATGGCATTTTTTGTGCTTTTATGATACAATTGGCATTAAGACTGGTTTGAGGAGGATGAGGATGTCCGAAAAAGGGGATAGGGCAAGGAAAGAAAAGGGGGCAAGCAAGACACCCTCCTTAGACATCACCAAACGCAAGCGGATGGAGGAGCAATTGATTCGCCTATCTAACGCTGTAAAGATGTCAACGGATAGCATTGTAATCGGCGACTTAGAGGCAAAGATAATAGACGTTAATGAAGCAACTCTAAAAATGTATGGTACTGACGACAAAAAGGAGTTGATTGGGAAAGCCTCTTTGGAACTTATAGCTCCAGGAGAGCGAGAGCTAGCGCTTGAAGGTATAAGAGAGGTACTAGAAAAGGGATACATCAAAGAACGAGAGTATCATATTATCACCAAGGATGGCAGTAAGGTAAGGTCCTTTTGGGGTTATGAATAAGCCTTTCAGTGAATCGGATATTGTTGGAGCTGTCAACAATTTTCTTGGAATTGCTGTGAAAAACCACGTTAGACAGGGGGTAGCCTTATGATTGAGGAGGAAAGAAAAACGGGAATCGATGTTATAGGTGATGTTCCCTGGGGCACACACTTCTGTCAATTTTACCAGACCAAAGAAGATTTAATTGATATTTTAGTGCCTTATTTCAAAACAGGATTAGAGAATAATGAATTTTGCATGTGGGTTACGTCAGAACCTTTTGAAGTTGGAGATGCAAAGGCAGCATTGAGAAAGGCAGTAAACAACTTAGATGGATACATGGGAAATGGCCAGATAGAGATACTCAGCTACAATCAGTGGTATACCAAATCCGGGGAATTTCAGTCTGATAAAGTGCTGCAGGGCTGGGTCGAAAAAGAGAAAGAAGCATTGGAGAGAGGATTTGATGGGTTGCGCCTTACTGGAAATACTTTTTGGCTTGAAAAAAGAGATTGGAGAAAGTTCACTAAATACGAAGAAGAGGTAAACAGTGTCATCGGCAAATATCGGATGCTGGCTATTTGCACTTATTCCCTTGATAAATGTGGGGCGTCCGAAATCATAGATGTGGTTAGCAACCATCAATTCGCTGTTGTTAGGCAGGGAGGTAAGTGGAGGCTTATCGAAAGCTCCGAGCGAAAGCAGGCAGAGAAGACTCTGCGAGAATCAGAGGAACAGTTAAAGATATTATTTGAATTTGCACCGGATGCTTATTACTTGAACGACTTAAGAGGTAATTTCGTTGACGGTAATAAAGCTGCGGAGGAGATAACCGGTTACAAGAGAGAGGAATTAATCGGGAAGAGCTTTCTAAAACTACACCTGCTACCACGAAGCCAAATCCCAAGAACAATTGCTCTTCTAGCCAGAAATGCCCTGGGGCAAGCTACTGGGCCGGATGAGTTTACCCTAAACCGCAAAGACGGCAGTCAGCTTCCTATGGAAATAAAGACGTTCCCGGTAAAGCTCAAAGGTAAAACCTTGGTGTTAGGCATTACTCGCGACATCACTGAGCGCAAGCAGATGGAGGCGGCGCTAAGGGAAAGCCGAGAGAGATACAAAGAGTTAGCCGACTTTTTGCCCCAAACTGTGTTTGAAATTGATGAAACAGGCAATTTTATATTTGCTAACCGTCATGGATTTGAAATTTCCGGATATACCCAGCAAGACATTGATAAAGGTTTGAACGCCCTTCAACTGTTTATTCCCGAGGACAGGAATAGAGTAAGGGAGAATATCCGAAGAATATTGGCTGGAGAACAGTTAAGCGGCACTGAATATACGGTAATGAGGAAGGATGGCAGCACATTCCCCGCTCTCGCATATTCGGTGCCTATTACCCGGGGAGGTAAACCGGTAGGCTTAAGGGGGCTGGTCATAGACATCACCGAGCGCAAGTGGATGGAGGAGGTGCTAAAGGACTCTGAAGAAAAATACAGAAGCCTGGTAAACAACGTTAAATTAGGCATATTTAGGAGTACACCAGGACCTACCGGAAGGTTCATGGAAGTGAATCCAGCCATGGAAGATATTACTGGCTACCCCAGAGAAGAGCTCCTGAAGATGGATGTTTCTAGGTTGTATGTGCATCCAGAAGAAAGAGAAGCCATCCTTCAGGAAATAGCCTCGACTACAGGGAAGGTAACAAAGGAGCTACTCTTCAGGAAAAAGGATGGAACTGAAATAGTGGTATCGGACACAAAAGTTGCTGTGAGAGACAATGCTGGCAAGACTCTATATTTTGATGGAATTATAGACGACATCACCGAGCGCAAGTGGATGGAGGAAGACCTTCAGGAAAAGAATAGGCAACTGGTGAAGCAACAGCAAGAACTTATAGAGAAAACCAATGAGCTGGAAGTAGTTAGTCAAGCCAAGTCTGACTTTCTGGCTCATATGTCTCATGAGCTACGCACCCCCCTCAATGTTATTATCGGCTTCTCTGAATTGATGCTGGACGGGGTGCCCGGGGAGATTAATAACGAGCAGAAGCAGTGCCTTGACGACGTCTTGAGTAGCGGTAAAAACCTGCTGGAATTAATCAACGATGTCCTTGACCTAGCTAAGGTAGAATCGGGAAAAGTAAATCTTCGGCTGTCAGACATTGCTCTAACTGATGTCATAGAAGAGTTAAAAAGAACGATGACGCCTATACTGACGCCAAGAAGGCAAAGCCTTGATATTGAAATAGAAGAAGGGCTTCCCCCGGTTCATGCCGATAAAGGCAAATTAAGACAGGTGCTGTTAAACCTACTGAGCAACGCCACTAGATTTACTCCTGACGGGGGCAGGCTAAAGATTGAGGCGGTCAAAAAAGACCATTCGTGTCAGGTCAGTGTGGCTGATAATGGCACCGGTATAAAGAAAGAAGACCAGGAAAGGTTATTTGAACCTTTTAGCCAGCTAGACAACCCCCTAACCGGGGGGAAAGGGGGAACCGGGCTGGGACTGGCGCTTAGCAAACAAATTATAGAAAAGCACGGTGGGCAAATCTGGATAGAAAGTGAATATGGCAAGGGAAGCCGGTTTACCTTTACCCTCCCACTAGCCACAACCATTTAGCCATATTCAAAGAAATAAAACAGTGATGAAAGAGAAGATACTAATTGTAGAAGACAACCCCTTAAATATGAGACTGATTGAGATGACCCTTAGGGCAAAGGGCTACTGGCTACTCAAGGCGACCGATGGCGAAGAGGCGCTGGATGCGGCTATCAGAGAGAAACCAGACCTCATTATAATGGACTTAAACCTTCCCAAAGTGAGCGGGCTTGAGGTAACCAAAAGACTCAGGCAGATGCCAGCCTTCAACCATATCCCCATCATTGCCGTTACTGCCCACGCTATGAAGGGAGACGAGGAAAAGATTATTGAAGCCGGGTGCGATGCCTATTTGCCAAAGCCAATCAGTACCCGCCAGTTACCTAGAGTGATTGCAGAGATGCTTCTACAAAGCCAAAGAGATAACACGTAGCACCCTTGAGAATGATTATGGGCAAAAAAGTCCTTATAATTGATGATGACCCTGCCTTTCGCAATCTTGTTGAGCAGGTTCTTACTCAGAAAGAGTATGAGGTGCTTAAGGCGAGTAGCGGGCAGGAAGGGCTACGGCTTATGTTTGACCAAAGACCAGATTTGGTCCTTCTAGATGTGGTGATGCCGGGCATAGATGGTTGGCAGGTTTGCAGCCGTATCCGCGAAATTTCTGATATACCTATCATCATGATTACTGGTGAGTATAAGTCAGAGGAAGACATAGTCCGTGGGCTCGACTATGGAGCCGATGACTACCTCACGAAGCCAGTGGGGAGTAAGGAGCTAGTAGCCAGGGTGCGGGCAATATTACGCCGTGCCGAGTTGCCCGCCTCAAAGGATATACGGAAGGGAATTATTTACAGCGATGGCTTCCTTACCGTTGATATTACTGAGCGGAAGGTTACGGTGAATGACAAGCGGATTAGGCTCACCCCAAGGGAGTTCCGCTTGTTTATCCTGTTAGTAGAGAACGCTGGCCATATTCTTACCCACAAGCAACTCCTAGAAAAGGTTTGGGGTTGGGAATATACTGATGACCTGGATTATGTGCGCATCTATATTTCACATCTGCGTCAAAAGATAGAACCTGACCCCAGCCTGCCCAGATATATCATCACTGAACCTGGGGTAGGCTACTACTTCCAGAAGTTTAGCTAATACCAAGCCATACCTTTAAAGCCAGCGGTCGGATTCGAACCAACGGCCAGCGGTTTACAAATTCTGAGCCCGATGTCCCACCTAGTGTCATCAAATAGCATCCGGAGATATCATTGACATGGTTATATAGCTTGTGTAAATATTTATAATTGTTTTAGGATACAAAGGTATTGCCTAGATAGAGAGACTAAAAGGAGGCATGTATGGGTAAGCTACTTTGGGAGCCTTCTGAGGAGCAAAAAAAGCAAGCTAACATGACCAAGTTTATCAGCTATGTTAATGAAAAATATGCCCTCAAAATTGATTCGTATGATGAGCTACATGAGTGGTCAATTAAGAATATACCTGACTTTTGGGCTACTATGTGGGAATTTGGACAAATCAAAGCATCTCACAAATATGACGAAGTAGTCGATGACTTGACGAAGTTTCCCGGTGCGAAGTGGTTTGGTGGCGCCAGGCTGAATTTCGCAGAGAACCAATTGCGATACCGAGATGACCATGTTGCTTTCATATTCAAGGGAGAGACTCAGAAATCAGCCAAAATGACCTATGCAGAACTCTACAGCTCTGTGGCTCGTCTGGCGAAATCTCTGCGTGAAATAGGGGTTAAGCCCGGAGACCGGGTAGCCGCCTACATGCCCAATCTAATGGAGACAGCTATTGCCATGCTGGCGGCCACAGCCGTTGGTGCAGTATGGTCTTCTTGTGCTACTGACCTCGGTGCACAGGCAGCTCTAGACCGCCTCGGTCAAATCGAGCCAAAGGTCCTATTCACTGTTGACGGTTATTTTTATAAGGGGAGGGCGTTTAGTTGCTTAGATAAAGCTAGCGAAGTTGCCAGGGGTATCCCGTCTTTGGAAAGAGTTATTGTGGTCCGTTACGCCGACCAGGAATCTGATATTAGCCACATTCCCTACTGCCTGTACTATGACGAATTCATAGCTAGGGAAGGACGACTTGAGATTCAATTTGAGCAGTTGCCTTTTGAGCATCCCGTATTTATCATGTTTTCCTCGGGAACAACTGGCAAGCCGAAGTGCATTGTTCAAGGAGCCGGGGGAATCCTAATTAATCAGTTAAAAGAGCTGATGCTTCATACCGACTTAAAGCGGGAGGATACAATCTTTTATATAACGACATGCAGCTGGATGATGTGGAACTGGCTTCTTAGTTCCTTAGCCGTAGGAGCTTCTATAGTGTTATATGATGGCAATCCTAACTACCCCGATGCTGGTGCCATGTGGAAACTGATACAAGATGAAAAGATAACAATCTTTGGTACCAGTGCCAGCTACATTAATTATCTTAGGGGTGAGGGGCTTGAGCCAGGAAAAGATTATGATTTGTCATCACTGCGACAAATATCTCAGACTGGGTCTCCCCTTTCGGCTGAGGGATTTGAATACGTATACGAATCGATTAAGAAAGACTTACACTTCAATTCTATTGCTGGTGGGACAGATATTAACGGCTGCTTCGTTGCTGGGAGCCCTACCCTCCCTGTATACGCTGGTGAAGCCCAAGGGCCTGGTTTGGCAATGAAGGTGAATTGTTATGATGAAAAAGGCAACCAAGTTCGTGATCAAATGGGAGAGCTGGTCGTTGAAGCTCCTGCCCCTCCCATGCCACTCTATTTCTGGCATGACCCGAATGGTAGAAGGTATAAGGAAGCTTACTTCAGTGTTTACCCGAATGTGTGGCGTCACGGAGACTACATCATGATTCACAGTGATACCAAGGGAATAACCTTTTGTGGCCGCTCTGATGCCGTCTTAAAACCCTCGGGAGTTCGTATAGGCACAGCTGAGATATACAATCAAGTAGAGAGGCTAAGAGAGATTGCTGATAGCCTCGCCATCGGACAAGACTGGAAAAGCGACCAGCGTGTTATCCTTTTTGTTAAACTCGCTGAAGGCTATACTTTGACAGACGAATTAAAGAACAAAATTGGGAAAACGCTTCGTGAAAATGCTTCCCCGCGACATGTCCCTGCTAGAATTATTGAAGTACCGGACATCCCCTATACTCTCAACATGAAGAAAGTTGAAATTGCAGTAACGAACCTGATACATGGTAGGCCAGTCTTAAATAGGGATGCTTTGGTTAACCCTGAATCGTTGGATTACTATGAAAGCATTCTCCCTGAGCTGCAAAAGGAGTGAGGAAACCCATCTCGGCATTCAGACAGTGATGGCATTTCAACAAATCCGTATCCCCTATATTGCCCGCTACCAATATACTTATCGTTCATAATGGTTACAGATATCACTTCTCCGAAAGCCATGAATTCTCGTCGCAGTTCCTCCTCAGTCACCTCGAGAGATAAGTTGCCCACATAGATATTCATATTTCTCATCCTTCTTTGGTGATTGGGTTAGGCTTAGCCCACTGTTTATCACTAACGCCTAAACTAATAGCCCTTCGGAGTTATAAATATATTTTGTGTGTCTTAAGCAAAAATAAATGGGGAAGGAGTTTAATATCTTCTCTGTCTTCCCCCACCAAACCCGCCGCCTCTCCCGCCACCATACGACCCGCCGCCTCTCCCGCCGCCTCTGTCATCAGTGCGAGGCCGTGCTGCATTTACGGTGAGCGTCCGGTCCTTTAGAGTCTTCCCGTTGAGAGCCGTGATTGCGGCCTGCCCCTCAGACACCGTGGGCATTTCAACAAACGCAAATCCTTTTGGCCGTCCACTATACTTGTCAGTTATGACATTTACAGTTTCAACCTCTCCAAAAGCTTTGAATTCTTGGCGTAATTCCTCCTCAGTGACATCATAAGATAAGTTACCAACATATATCTTCATATTAACGCTCCTTTCATTAGATTATGGCTATTACTAATCAGATGCTTGCCGCTGTTTTCGTCTTCTTCGGGCGCTATTCTTGGCCTTTATACGAGCAGCGTCTCTCTTGGACATGAACCGACGATGAGCCTTCGCTTCTCGCAGGATGCCACTCATCTGTACCATCCTTTGAAAGCGCCGCAACAAAGAATCCTGAGATTCACCTTCACGTATCGAAACTTCTAATGACAAAACTCATACTTTCTAGAATCACATCCGGGTCGGTTGTCCAACCCGGACGTGATTTGAGGTTTAACCTGGCTTACCTACTCGGTCTGACTTTACGGTAGCACTCGCTACAGTAAACCGGCTTATCACCGCGAGGTTCAAAGGGTACTTCGGTGTCTTTGCCGCACTCAGCACATACTGCAGGAAACATTTGGCGGGGGGTACCACGGCTGTAGCTGCCACTTCCAAATCGTTCTGACTTCCTTGCCTGACGGCATGAGGGGCAGCGCTTGGGCTCATTAGTATAGCCCCTAGATTGGAAGAGCTCTTGCTCCTCAGCGCTGAAGGTGAAGGTAGTCCCGCAATCGGAACACTGGATCGACTTGTCCTGAAAACTCATCGGATGACCTCCTCTCTTTGAAATTCTAGTTAGAGTCCGGGTCATCCAATACTTGAGTAAACCTGAGGTAATATAAACAGTATGTAATGCCCTGAACTAAAACTACCCTTTAATTATACGCCAAGAGAATTATGTTTGCAAGACACCGCAAGCTTTTAGTAGGTAAGAAATGGTCGTCTTCTGCAGATGAGAAATCCCTTAGATGTTAGGCCATTCTAGCGTAACCTTTACCTTAGACGTATATAGCCATGCGGTTGGAGGCTTGCAAAAGGCAGCGATGAAGCGACTGGGTGAAGTGTTGCTACCGGAGTTTGAGGAAAGCAAGGATGTCAGCAAAATGTCGGCAGAGTACGCTGATTCAGATATAGCCAGCGGTCGGATTCGAACCGACGACCAGCGGTTTACGAATTCCAAGCCAGATGTCACACCTTCGCTAATGGCTAAAAGCCTCAAAGACTAAACGAACTCTGCATATCTCACCCCTGCTGGGCATATTTCGGTACAAACTGTACAGCCGAGACAAAACCAGATTTCTTTACCCTTCACGATATCCAAGATATCGAATCCCAATAGGGCCTTCTTATTGATGCATCGAGGGGAGAGCTCATAAGAAAACTCTTCGTATACTTCTCTCATTGGACACGCCCCAACGCATTTCCCACACTCAACACAGTAAAATAGCTTTGCCTCGTTTATGATTTCATCGATAGTATTACTCATAGAATCAATGCCTCAACATTTACCAAGTCATTTAATACTCGCTGGAGACAAAACTCTTAATCTGGGCATAGCTAAATACTGACCCATCACGGCACACGTAGATATTACCGATATTACACCGCCCGCACTTACCTATGCCGCATTTCATCCTTTTTTCCAGCGTAGTTAA
>Ga0315296_10004514_pt1 | contig 11346 bp, 10 predicted proteins | sample YL17G14_18_MG_FD_203921 | JGI IMG/M metagenome (GOLD analysis project Ga0315296, IMG submission 203921) | Sediment microbial communities from Yellowstone Lake, YNP, Wyoming, USA - YL17G14_18 | ecosystem: Environmental > Aquatic > Freshwater > Lake > Sediment | place: USA: Wyoming | collected...
GAAAGAATCATATTTTATCGTCACGTAGTCGTAAGATGTAACCGAATCGCGACAGTACCCAGTAACATACACATTGCCTGCTCCATCAACTGCTATCGCACAGGCTCCGTCATCTGAATACTTGCCAGGACCGCTATAGCGTTTTACCCAGAGGCCTACGCCCGATGGGTTATATTTAATGGTTGCAAGATCCAAATTGGTCCCTGGTCCCGCGCTTTGTCCAGTGACATATACGTTGCGTAAATCATCTACGGCTATTGCCCGGGCAAAATCGTCATCGTCTCCACTATTAGCCTGACCATCATACGTCCTGACCCACTGCTCAATTCCAGACGGACTATATTTTATCGTAGCATAATCATCATCAGTTAAGGTTGAATAGCTTCTCCCCGTAACATAGCCATAACCCGAGTCATCAACCGCGATATCGTATGCTTCATCCCAACCATTACCTGAACCATCATAACTCCTGACCCATAGCGTATCACCAGAAGAATTGTACTTTACGGTTGTGTAATTATTGGTTGTTGATATAAGCCGACCGCTGTAGCCGGTGACATAGATATTTCCTGTTGGATCTACCGCTATTGAATGGGCTTCGTCTAATAAATTCTCTGGACCGTTATATCGTCTTACCCAGGCAGTATCAACTTGTGGGTATAAGATAAGTGGCGATAAGAACAACATAGCAATAAAAATCGCCGCCTTATGATTTTTCATTCTAGCCTCCTAATGTTGTGCCTAGTTTCAAGATAAGAACTATAGTATAGAAATCATAATCATTTATGTTTAGTTGTCAAGCTCTCTTACCAAACGTTATCGCTGCTTACACTATTTTTGTTGCAGGCAGGTAATAACTTTCGGAAACGGTTGATTGCCAAATGAATTTGAGCAGGTAAAATTGCTCAGATTCTATGATTAATCTTGCCTCTTTTCTGAGACGCATTCTCCATAGACAGGCGCGGCTCCATCCGTAGCGCGGGATTTCATATCCCGCCGACACTCCTACAACAATCTTTCTCTGCCGACTCCGGCCGGGTGTAAAACCCGGCCCTACGACAATCCTCCGTAGGGCGGCATTTTACATGCCTCTCGAAAACTCGAGACCTTCGCCCGCCGGAAGGCCCCGACCCCCATCCGGCACCTCTGTCATCCTGAGCCCCGTAGGGTGAAGGATCTAATTGAGACTCTTCGTTTCACTCAGAGTGACAAGACCCGGGCCGGGTATAAAATCCTCTCGGAGACTCCGCCCCGTGTCTCTCTCGAGACGAGACGGAACACTCGGCGTGAGACAGAGACCTCCGGCCGGCGCTACGATTATGTAGGGCGGGATTTTATATCGCTCTCGGAAACTCCGCCTCGTCTCGAACACTCGGCGTGAGACAGACGTGAGACAGAGGCCTTCGGCCGCCGACTCTTTTAAAATCAATCCAAAATCGTTTGGCAGAATTCAAAAGTTCTTGTCTAAATAGACTGCTCAAATTCATTTGGCATATGACCAGACACCTAGTTCGTCAATAGAAAGTTGTCAAAAGTTATTACCTGCCAAGTGCTTCAAGATTCGTTGAACCGAGCAGCCGGAGTGCTACTTCGTATCCAGGATTACGGGCAGGCCATCTTTGCCCGCGCCAATTATCACCACCTTGGCATTGGATGAAACAGCCAGCTTCTCGGTCGCCTCAATCCCTTTCCAGCGGAGGAGCGGTTCGCTGATACCTTTGGTGACAATGTCTTGAAAATCAGCAATACCGCGCGCCTCGATCCGCTTACGCTCGGCTTCTTGCTTCTCTTTAGTCAGGACGAATTCCATCCGCTGTGATTCCTGCTCAGCCCGAAGTTTCTCCTCAATTGCATCGGACAATCGTACCGGCAAACCTACTTTCCTCAAGGGAGCGTTTTCGATAATGATACCGCGCGGACCGACCAGTTTCACGAGTTCGGCCTGAATTTCTTTTCCCACGGCTTCCCGCTGTGAAGTATAGAGAGCCTTGGCCTCGTACCCAGCGGTAACGCCTCGACAGACGGACCGGAATTGAGGCACCAGAATGATATTCGTGTAGCTCTGGCCTACGGTTCGATAGACCTCGGGCGCCTTCTCAGGATCGAGGTGATAGAGCACGCTGGCATCCATCGTTACCGTCAATCCTTCCTTGGACGGGACCTCCATCACCTCCATGAGATCCTGCGTCTTAATCGAGAACATGATGATCCGGGCCAGTGGATTCCGGAAGTTGATGCCGGCGTGTAACGGTCGGCTGGCAACACGTCCGAACAAGTCAACCACCCCGACATGTCCGGCGGGAATCACAACCAGGATTTGCAGAAAGGCGATGACCAGGAAGAAGATACCCACCCCGGCCGCACCCAGTCTCACCGTTGCCGGAGTTACGGGCACATCTCTGGTGCGCGCTTTGGCGCCGTTCCATACGAAAAACGCGATGACTGCCACAATCAATGCCAAGATAAACAGCATACATTACCTCCTTAGTTTGATTTTCACTTCGATCACTCTTCTACCTTAGGTGTTCCACAAGAATTCTGATCCCGATGGCGATCAGGATCAGCCCACCCAGTACTTCAATCTTTTTCTCAAAGAAGTGGCCAAGCTTATTGCCGACGAAAACTCCGGCCAATGACAACGCAAACGTGACGCCGCCGATAATAATGACCGGCATGATGATTGAGATCTTGAGCAGGGAAAGACTCAACCCGACGGCAAGCGCGTCAATGCTGGTCGCAACCGCAAGTACAAAGAGGACCGCGATATTCGTCGGGTCGATTCTCTTCTCCCCACGCTCCTTGCGGGTCGATTCATAGATCATGTGCAACCCGATGATGGTCAACAGCCCAAAGGCCAGCCAGTGGTCGAAACCGGAAATGAAGCTCCGCAGTCCGATGCCCGCAAGCCATCCGATTGTGGGCATGATCGCCTGAAACCCACCGAAGAACAGAGCAATCTTTAGAGCGTCTATCACCTTTACCTGTCGGGCAGCGATCCCGCTCGAAACCGCAACGGCAAAGGCGTCCATCGACAGACCGAGGGCAATCAGGAAAACAGTCAGGACATCCACGAGGAAATATAGTCGAATTTGAAGAAAAGACAAGAGAGTTGTGGGATAGCTATGAAGCGACCCAGCTAGTGTCGTCTCCCGCAAATTCATTTACATTAGTCTTGTTCACAAGACACGACACTTCCAAGGGGGCTCCGCCCCTATGGCGTTCCCCTTCACAGAGCTTAGGGTCACTGTTACCCCAAAAGCGTTGGGACGGCTCTTCCCCACACCCCTTCAGTGTGCCATAAAATGAGCTTCTTACATGTAAGTCATTTATGGGACAGCACACTAGCGAGCAAAAGAAGTGGAGTAATGAGCTATTGGAATAATGGAGTGATGGAATGAAAACAAAAGAATGAAGGACGACCGTGACCGACAGTCCCTCGCACGAAGGACGATTAATAAAATTCCTAAATGCCTAAGCCCCGTTACATGTTTACTATCTAAACGGGGTAAACACCAAAACCAAATTGATATTGACATATGACTATATTTAGATATCATCATATAATCACTATGACGACACTCGCGCAAATTCAGGCTGAAGTCTTCGACGCCCTGGCCCACCCGCTGCGGCTAAAGATCCTCGAGAAACTCCGCGCCGGTCCTTGCTGTGTATGCAAGATCACCCCCTATGTCGGCGCCGAGCAGTCGAACGTCTCCCACCACCTGGCGATTCTCAAGAACGCCGGCCTGGTTCGCAGTGAGAAAAGGGGGATCGAGGTCTGGTACGAGGTATTCGACCCGCGGGTCTTTACCATCATCGACGACTCGGTCGCCTGTATCGCGGGCACGCTGGAACAGAACCATCATCTATTGAAAACCATCGCCAAGGCGAGGAAGTAAGATGAAGAAGATTATCCCCATTATCCTGTCTTTGATTCTCATCGCCTGTCCCCGGAAGACAGGCCCGGATCCGGTCAGGACGGCCATTGCCAACAAACTGCCGACCCTGGTTGAGTTCGGCGCCGGCAACTGTGTTGCCTGCGTGAAGATGAAACCTATTATTCACGAATTGCAGACTGAATTACAGGAAAAAGCCAACGTCCTGCTTATCGACGTAAACGAGCTGCGCCATCTCACCCCTAACTATGGCATAATGCTCATACCGACACAGGTTTTTTTCGATACAAAGGGCACCGAGATCTACCGCCACGTGGGCTTCTTTCCAAAGGATAGTATAATCGTATTTCTCAACAAGGCCGGATTGAAACAATAGCCGGGATTGTCAGTTGTACAAAGCGAAGGCTGGAAGTTTTGGTATGAGGTGATCGATCTTGGGATTTTCAAAATAATACATCTGGCCGGTGCATATGTCTTGGAACAATTACAGAAGAATCAGGGCGCCGTGCGCACTTTGATTCAGGAGAATAAATAACATGAAAAAGATGTTAGTTGGTTTATTTCTGCTAATCTCTGTTTCTTCAATTCGCGCCGAGGCAATTGCCGAAGTGAATGGCAAGAAAATCTCGTTGAGCTATTTGAAAAGTGAGTTGAAAAGACTACCGGATGAAGCACGCAGTAACTATGAAAGTGATCATGCGGGTTTTCTGGAAGAATTGATCGTAAAGGAAGTCTTATTGCAGGAAATAAGACGGCTCAAGATTGATACAATAAGCGCGGTCAAATCAAGGGTCAGCGCCGACAAGACAAAGCGGGATGACATTGTCATTGAAGAACTATTCAGACGGGAGGTTCTGCCAAAGGTAGCGGTTAGTGAAGATGAAATGAAAAAGTTTTATAAAGACAACAAAGGGCAGATGCAGGGTTTAACGTATGAACAGATGAAGCCGCAGATTCAGAACTTCATATTGGAACAGAAACAGCGTGATGCGACTGAAACATACATTTCCGTCCTGCGCAGCAAGGCCAAGATTGTCCGCAATGAGAAATGGCTCAGGATGGAAGAGGCGAAATTCAAAAATCCTATTAACGAAGCCTTGAAGAATCAGCGGCCGACCATGGTCGATTTCGGTGCGGGAACGTGCCTGCCTTGCATTCAGATGAAACCGATAATTGAAGAGCTTCAGCGTGAACTTAAAGATAAGGCAAATGTATTGCTCATCGACGTGAACGAAGAGCGTGTTCTAACGCGCAAGCATAAGATAATGCTGATCCCAACGCAGATTTTTTTCAATACGGCCGGTAAAGAGACATATCGGCATGTGGGTTTCTATTCCAAGGATAGTATCCTGGTTTATCTTGAAAAAGCAGGATTGAAATAGGACGGCAGCAAAGCAGGGCAACCATGAAGAAATTGTCTTTGTTGGACAGACTATTGACCGTCTGGATATTCACTGCTATGGCAGTGGGTGTTGGCCTGGGCTTTTTTTCTCCTCAGATTACGCAGTTTATCGCCGAAATGAAAGTGGGGACAACTTCAATTCCAATTGCCATCGGGCTGATCTTAATGATGTATCCGCCCCTGGCCAAGGTGAGATACGAAGAAATCGGCCGCGTATTTAAAGATGTCAAAGTTCTTGCCCTTTCCTTGATTCAGAACTGGCTCATCGGACCGGTTTTGATGTTCGCGCTGGCGATCCTCTTTCTCAACAAATACCCGCATTTCATGTTCGGGGTCATCATGATCGGCCTGGCTCGGTGCATTGCCATGGTCATCGTCTGGAATGACCTGGCGGGCGGTGACAGTGAATACTGCGCAGCCCTGGTCGGGCTCAATTCCCTATTCCAGGTTTTCTTCTATTCCCTCTTCGCCTACGTGTTCATCACCGTCCTGCCCCCCTTGCTGGGAATCGCGAAAGGCGTCGTTGTCAACATCACGATGGGTGAAATCGCCAAGAGTGTCTTCATCTATCTCGGCATCCCGTTCATCGGCGGCATTGTCACGCGCTTTGCCCTGATCAAAGTCAAAGACCGGCAATGGTATGAAACGAAATTCATTCCCACGATCAGCCCGGTGACGTTCATTGCGCTTCTCTTCACCATTGTCGTGATGTTCTCCCTCAAAGGTAACTACATTGTCCGTCTGCCTCTGGACGTCGTACGCATTGCTATTCCGCTCGTCATCTACTTTCTCCTGATGTTCTTTGTGAGTTTCTACATATCCTATAAGTCCGGCGTCAATTATCAGAAGACCACGACCCTGGCCTTCACCGCTGCGTCCAACAACTTCGAACTGGCGATAGCCGTTGCGGTAGCCGTGTTCGGCATCGATTCCGGCGAAGCCTTTGCCGCGGTCATCGGGCCTCTCCTTGAAGTTCCAATCCTCATCACTCTGGTGAGGGTGGCACTCTCTCTCAAACCGAGGCTTTTCCAGCCTAAAGCACAAGGGGTAACTTAGATGGTTGAGTCGTTTCTCCAAAACGCCGAGAAAATCATCAATACCAATCCCTGGCTGGCCTTTGCTGGTGTGTTTGTCGGTGGGTTGTTGACCGCCTCTAACCCTTGTGTCCTGGCGATGATTCCTTTGATGATTGGTTTCGTCGGCGGCACCAAAGAGATATCCGGTTTCAAGAGGGCGCTGCTCTTCTCGCTGTTCTTCGTTCTTGGCCTTTCGCTCGCTTTCAGTGTCCTGGGCGTCCTCGCCGGCGTGACCGGACGACTGCTCGGTGACGTCGGCGCTTTCTGGCGTTACATCGTGGTTGCGGTTTGTCTGGTCATGGGGGTTTATCTTCTTGAGATATTCAAGATCCCCTTGCCCCAGATCAGCGTCGGCAATCCGAAGCTGCGCGGGCTGGTCGGCGCCTTCTTGATGGGGATCCTCTTCGGTATCGTCTCAACGCCGTGTGCGGTTCCAATCCTGGCCGTGATTCTGGTGCTGATCGCCTCCAAAGGAAACATTATCTACGGTTTTGGATTGCTCTTCTCATACGGACTCGGCCACTGCACGCTGATTCTGGTCGCGGGCACATCAATGGGTGCGGCCAAGAGCCTGCTCGAGTCCAAAAAGCTTCAACGGGCCAATTTCTGGCTCAAGAAGGCCGCCGCGGTGTTGATTATTCTGGTCGGTGTCTATTTTTTGATAGGAAAATAGTGTGTCAAATTCTAAACTCGAAATCCTAAATACTAAACAATTTCTAAATTTCAAACCCCAATACTTCAAACGTATGAGGAGCACAAGAATATGCCCCTAATAATTGCCCTTCTTAAGGGCGGGGTTGCCACCCTTGAAGACTACCTCTTGGCGCACTTACCTTTTGTCATTCCGGCTTTCTTTCTGGCCGGGGCGCTCTATGCCCTCTTTCCCAAGGACAAGATCCTGCGCTACCTCGGGCCCGATTCATCCACGTTCGTCGCCTACCCGATGTCGGTTGCGGCCGGCCTGTGCCTTGCCGTCTGCTCATGCACCGTCTTGCCGCTGTTTGCCGGAATCCGCAAGAGCGGTGCCGGCCTGGGCCCGGCCATGGTCTTCCTCTATACCGCACCGGCGACCAACATCCTGGCCATCATCTATACTTCAAGCCTGATCGGGGCCGACGTCGCTATTGCCCGGATCATCCTGTCGGTCGGCTTTGCCATCATCATCGGTCTGTCAATGGCCGCGCTCTTTCCGGACAGGAAGCCGAGCGATCTCTCAAGCCAGGGATTGGTTGCGGCTAAAAGCGCCCGGACTCCGGGCTGGCTGTGGATCTTCTTCGTCGTGCATCTGGCCATCTTGATGTGGGGTGCGTCACCGGCCATCAAAGTGTTAAAGATTAAACTGATCGGCTTAGCCATACTGCTGGTTCTGTTTTTTGTCGTGGCCCGTCGGGCGCTGACCAGACAAGCGGTGCAGAGCTGGCTGCTTGAGACCTGGTTCTTCGCGCGCACCATCGTGCCCCTCCTGCTGGTCGGCGTCTTTGTCGCCGGCATGCTCCGGGTGGTAATACCGGCCAGTTTCGTGAAGCAGTATTTTGGCGGCACGACCGTCGGGGCAACGCTCGCGGCCGTCCTCTTTGGGGTATTCGCCTATTTTCCGACGCTCGTTGAGGTGCCAATGGCGCGTATGTTCCTCGACATCGGCGTGGGCCGAGGGCCGCTTCTGGCGTATCTTTTGGCCGATCCGGTCATCTCCCTGCCCAGCATTCTTGTTGTCCGCCAGATGATCGGCACGCGCCGATTGCTGTGGTACATTCTCATAATCACCCTCTGCTGCACGGCGGCCGGCTTGATCTATGGCCTCATAACAAGATAATACGATTCACACGGATGGAAACAGATATGCAGTCAAATCCGAAATACGAAATCCTAATCCGTCTGAGGCGGACTAAACAAATTCGAATTACTAAATTCCAATGTTCCAAACTTGCTTGGGATTTAGATTATTGGTATTTAGAGATTGTTTAGAATTTAGTGCTTCTGATTTAGAATTTTTAAAAATGTTCTGTCTGCATCCGCCTTAATCTGTTTGCATCGTTTTTCAAAGAAAGGAGAAATCATGGAAATCCGAATCTTAGGCCCCGGATGCCCGCGATGTCGTGAAGTTGAAAAAAGGACGATCAACGTCCTGGCCGAGATGAATTATGCGGCCGATGTCCGGAAGGTTGCCGACCTGACTAAAATAGCCGAATATAAAGTCTTCGCAACACCGGGGCTGGTCATCAACGGTAAGGTGAAGTGCTCGGGCCGCATCCCGTCAAAAGATGAACTTAAGAAGTGGATTGAAGAGGAAAGACAGCGCCAGTAGAGTGACGAGACCGCGGCAATCAAATCGACCAGTGGACTCTCAAGAAGTAGAGATTGATTCCTTCATCGGCCAGTGACATCTGAAGGACTCGACCATAGCAATCGACCGAGCAAGCGACTGGTGACAAAATCGTCTCGCCCTTGTCTAAACAGAAGGTACAGGGTGTCGCCGACTGCGAATATCGAGATATTAGAAATGGGTCTTTCGTTGTCAATCAAACAGAGTGTGTCCCGCTCATTCATGGAATAGTATAGCTTGTTCTCCTTAATGAAAGCGACATGTGTACTCCCATAAACGTCACGAAAGGATACGATCTTAGCCGCATCCTCGACGCGTTCTGTCGGACCCTGCGCCGACAGAACTCCAGCAAGAGTCAAATAGCATATTCCGATAAGAGCTGACTTCTTCATTTTATTCTCAGCAATTTCCTTGTGATCACCGTCCGATCCAGGGTCATGATCACATAGTAGATGCCTGATGCGCATTTCTGCCCTTGACTATGCTCGCCATTCCAATAGGCAGCACCATTAACGAGTTTTAGTTCCCTCACCAACTGCCCCAAAACACTGTAAATCCGAAGCCCTTTCACATCGTTACTGCCGCTTACGCTGAAGTTAAAGCCATCCCTCGACGGGTTCGGCACGATTCTGAGTTCGGTGCTCGACAGTTCATGCCGTGTGCCTTTTACATCGGTTGATCTGAAGATAGAAAAGAATTGACCCGATGTGTCCCAAGTCGGCACCGAACCGACAGCATAAAGCGCTATCTTACAGCAGAACTTGGCTGTCGTATCGGGCACTACCCAGTGGTATGCTGAATCAGTCCCTGCGATGCCATGGTCAATAAGATTCCAAGTTCGTGCGCTGTCCAGAGAAAGATAAAGGGCGAAAGAATCCGCACCCGGCACCGAGTAGCTATGCCAAAGAATCGAGTCCTGGGTGCCACCGATTAGCCATTCCCAGTTTTCAGGATAATAGATATCCACCGGCGAGATCTCGAAGACGTGTGTCTCATTACCGCCAGATTCCACAATCTCGGCGAAACCGTTCCTGTTCAGGTCGTAGACATTGATGTTCGTGCTATTATGGTAGTTCTCGGGCCTATGGCCCTGGTAGACTCTTTCATATTGGTTATTACCAGTGACCTCATAAACATACCAGTTGCAGCCAACGGCCCAGACCAATTCGTCTTGATTGTCCCCATCAACATCGCCCGCATCGCTGTGAGTGAAATACCCACGATTGTGATATGGCAAACCGCGAATCGAATCAACAAACACCCTCTCAAACACGTTGTCGCCACTGGCCTCGAAAATGGAGAGACATCCGGTGCAGCCCCCTGACATCAACGCCCAGTGCGCACCAATGACTATTTCCGGCTTGCCATCGTGGTCTAGATCATCGCCGATGACGACGTCAAATGAGTTTGTGAGGAGCGAGAATGTATCGGTTCGAACAAGCGAATATCTATCGTCACCCTGACATTCCCAGACAAAGAAGGTCGGTAGCCCGGCCTGCATACCTGACATCATCGGTGTTATGAATTCGGTTCGGCCATCGCCATCGAAATCGGCAAAACCAAAATATCCAGTACCATAGGGATTCATATGGACAATCGAACAGCAATATACGGGTTCGAATAAGTTGTCACTCACGTTTTCAAACACGTAAATAATCGTCCCGGGTCCACCGCTGAAAAGGATTTCATTTCTCCCGTCGTTGTCGAGATCGGTGAAATAGACTGGCACATTCCAATTCCCAGTGTTGGCAGGGTAGTACCAGCGCCAGGCTTTCTTCTTGGGGTAGTGAAGGGAATCTGCCGATTCGTAGATTACGATATTGAATGTCATGATTGAAGTGTCCGGGTCTTGGCCCTTGGTCACAATATCAGGAAGGAGATCGTTGTCCGCAAGTCCTATGTCCCAGAATGTGTCTTCACCTTGGGGACCTATTTTCAGAATCGAGTCTTTAAGCTTGAAGGCATATTTAGGGTTGTACGAAAAGAAGCAAACCCTGCTAGTATCCTTCTCGCCGTCACTGAACGTCAAGTCGCTGTTGCCGTCGCCATTGCCATCATAGCCTTTCACGTACCCGTACTGCCACGTTATCCCAAAACCAGGCAAGTAAGAATACTGCTTGAAGCATATTGGCTGGCTGACCAAAAACAAAAAACAGAGAATCGGCATCTACCGCCTTGTTTTGTTTACTTCATTACGACTATTTTCTTGGATATGCCACTCCCCGCAGTTTCCATTCTCATAACATAAACGCCGTTGGGCAATCCTGTGAGGTCCATAGCATACAAGTAGGAGCCTTTGTTTCTTCTGTGTTCTGAGATGGCCTTTACGCAACGTCCCATAACATCATATAGCCTGAAGATAACATGGCAGCCTCCCCGTAAAGAATAGTGAATCCTGGCCCGCTCAGTCCTGGAATCAAGAATGACCGCGAGTTCCGATGCCACACCTGCCTGGATTGGCGGCTTTGGGTTTGCCTTGCCTTTGCCGCCCACCGGTCTTTCAATCTGATAGAGTTTCATTAAAGTCCGAGAAACAAACTCGCCCTCGTCATTCACCAATGTAAGTATTACTCTCCGATCATTTTTATAGCTTGACCACGGGATATCGAGTAAAAGAGTCTCCAATTTGCCGGGACGAAATCTATAAGA
>Ga0315296_10004515_pt1 | contig 11345 bp, 11 predicted proteins | sample YL17G14_18_MG_FD_203921 | JGI IMG/M metagenome (GOLD analysis project Ga0315296, IMG submission 203921) | Sediment microbial communities from Yellowstone Lake, YNP, Wyoming, USA - YL17G14_18 | ecosystem: Environmental > Aquatic > Freshwater > Lake > Sediment | place: USA: Wyoming | collected...
CGGCTGATGGACACGTTCGAGATCGAGACCAAGGTCGGCAGAGGGACCTGGGTGCAGGCGGTGCGCTGGCTGCGCCGGCCAACGGACTGGCTGCGCCGCTGGTGGCATCACGAGTAGGGTGCGGGCCATCGCACCCCAAGGTGTGCTCCATCCCGCCGGGGAGGCGATGGGGCGCGTTCCGGGGGGCACGATGGCGCTGTACCCGGACAAGGGGCGTTTCGGTGAGTGAGGTTGCCTCCGAGCTGAGTCCAGAAGAACAGGAACTCTTGGGCGAATTGGGTCGCCGATTGGAGGGGCACCTGTCTATCCTGGTCGCTCGCTGGGAGCGCGCCCTGGACGACCTGCTGCCGGGCAGGGAAGGGACCTCGCAGAAGGGGCTTCGCCGGGAAGCGCTGGCTGCAGGAGAGGCGCTCCTGGGGTCACTCGCCAGGGGCCGGCTGGCCGAGGGGTGGCAGACGGGCCGGGCCTACGGGGAAGCGATGGCTCTGCAGGGGCTGACCCATCCTCTCCTGGGCGAGTGGCTCTCCGCCCTGCGCCAGAGCCTGTTGACCGTCCTGACCCAGACCTACGCCGATGACCCGCGGCTTGATCGGGCCATTGTCGCCTTCAGCAAGTTCTTTGCCCCCTACATGCTCTCGGTCACGGAGAGCTTCAGCGCCCGGCAGCAGCGCCTGCTGCTGGAGCAGCAGGAGGCCCTCCGCCGGGCCTACGAAGAGGCGCAGCGGCGCGTGGTCGAACTCGAGGTGCTCAACGGGATTGGCCGGGCCATCAGTTCGACCATGGAACCGGACGACCTCATGGAGTTGATCTACCAGCAGACCGGCCGGCTGATGGAGACGACCAACTTCTACATCGCCCTCTGCGATTGGGGCCACGGCTTGCTGCACTTCCTGCTCCAGTTCGAGGAAGGACAGAGGCAGCCCAACCTCGAACTGGAGATCAGCGCCGGCCTGACCGGCCACATCGCCCGGACGGGGAAGCCGCTCCTCTTCCCCCACGGGCCCGACGAATTCCTGGAGGAACAGGGGATCGCCCGGGTCGGCCGGCCTTCGAAGTCCTGGCTGGGAGTGCCCATGATGGCCCAGGAACGCGTCGTCGGGGTCATCGCGGTGCAGAGCTACGCCCAGGATGGCGCCTACGACGAGGGGCACCTGCGCGTCCTTTCCACCATCGCTTCGCAGGCGGCGGTGGCCGTGGAGAATGCCCGCCTGTACCAGGAGGCCCGCCGCCGGGCCGAGGAGATGGAGGCGCTCTATCGGATCGGGGCAACGGCCGCCTCCCGCTTTGAGCTGGAGGACATCCTCCAGTCGGTCTACGAGCAGGCTGGGGTGGTGATGGACACCTCGGCTTTCTACGTCGCCCTGTACGACCGGGAACGGGATGAGATCGACTTTCCGCTGTTCTATGACCGGGGTGCGCGTCTGGCTCCGCTGCGGGTATCGAGGACGGCGGGCGGGGGATTGACCGGGTGGGTCCTGGGCCACGGGGAGACGGTGTTGATCCGCGATTGGGAGAAAGAGGCCTCGGAGGAGATGCGCCGCGTGGTCATCGCCCAGGGGGACCCGGCGCGCTCCTGGCTGGGAGTGCCGATGGTGGTCCACGGGGAGGTAGTGGGGGTCATCGCCGCCCAGAGTTACCAGCCGGGGGCGTTCGACGAGCGCCACCAGCAGATGCTGGAGATGATCGCCCATCAGGCAGCGGCCGCGATCGAGCACGCCCACGTCGACCAGGAGGCACAGCGCCGCTGGCGCGAGGGCGACCTTCTGCTGGAGGTCAACCGGATCCTGGGGGCGACGCTGGACCTGCAGGAACTGCTTCCGGCGGTGCTGAAGGTGGCCATCCGGGCCATTGCTCCGGCGGAGAGAGGGAGCGTATTCCTGCTGGATGCCGGGAGCGGCGAGCTGGTGATGCGGGCCCAGGCAGGCTACTCCCCAGAGGCCGCAGATCGGGTGCGCCTGCGGGCCGGCGAGGGGTTCGTCGCTTGGGTCCTGCAGGAAAAGCGCGGCGACTGTGTGGCCGATCCGCGCCAGGATCCCCGCTTCCAGGGGGCCCCGGCCGATGAAGAGGTCTGTTCGTTGATGGCGGCCCCTCTCCTCGGGCGCAGCGGTGCCCTGGGGGCCATCCGCCTGGAAAACTGCTCCCAGGCCGGGGCCTTTGCCGGTGCCGACCTGCGGCTCCTGACCGAGTTGGCCCAGCAGGTCTCCATGGCCGTCGAGAACGGCATCTTCTTCCGGAAGATGCAGTCGGTGATGAGGGAACTCGAGGAGACGACCGGCGCCCAGGCGGCGCTGTTGGATCTGGTGCGCGAACTCTCCACACCGGTGGTGCCCCTGTTGGAGGGGGTGTTGGTGATGCCCCTGGTGGGGACCATCGACAGCCAGCGGGGCCGTCAGATCCTGGAGCGGCTGCTGCAGGTGGTCATTCAGCAGCGGGCCCAGATTGTCCTGGTGGACATCACCGGGGTCCCTGTGGTGGACACGGCGGTGGCCCACACGCTGCTCGAGGCGGTGCAGGCAGTTCGCCTCCTGGGAGGCGAGGTTGTGCTGGTGGGGGTCACTCCCGAGGTGGCCCAGACGCTGGTGAGCCTGGGAGTGAACCTGCGGGGAATCGTCACCCGTGCCGACCTGCAAGGAGGGCTGGCCTATGCTTCGAAGCGGGTCAGCCGGGGGAGGGCGGGCCAGGCAACCTCCCCGCGGGTCACGCCGCCACAGGGTCCGCTGATGATCTGACCGGGCCGCAGCGGTGCGCAGGTGAAGTCACGGCAGCCGGACATCGGAGAGCAGAAAGGCCTCAGGAGATGAATGCCTTCCTGAACAGGCAGAGGAGGTGGGACTAGGTGGCCGGACCGGAGGAGGTCGAGCGGCTGGAGCAGGTCTTGCAGCGCCGCGAAGCCGAACTATCCGCCCTGCAGCAGATCGCCATGGCCGTTGCCTCTGCCCGGGACCTGCCGGAGGTCCTGCAGACGATCGTTCTTTTGACCACTCAGGTGATGGGATGCCCCAAGGCGGCCATCTTCGAACTGGATGACCGGGCTGAGGAATTGACCATCCGGGCCTGGGAAGGCCTCAGCGAGGCCTATGCGCAGGCTTCCTGGAAGGTGGATGCGCGCAGCACCCGGGCGATGGCCGTGCTGGAGGGCCGGCCGTGGACTGTGCCCGGCGTCTTCAGCGAGCTCGGGCTGGAGGACCTGGCCCTGTTGGGCCGGCAGGAGGGCTACTCTGCCTTCGTCGATGTCCCCCTGCGCGGCCGGGAGCGGGCCCTGGGGATCCTTTCTGCCTACTACCCCGAGGTGCATGATTTTACCCCCACCGAGGTCGAGATGCTCGTCTCCTTTGCCGACCAGGCCTCGGTGGCCCTGGAGACGACCCGGCTGCTGCGCGACCAGGAGCGGCGCATCGCCGAACTGGCCAGCATGGAGGAGGTGGGGCGGGCGATCAGTGGCACCCTGGACCTGTCCGAAGTCCTGGCGCGCGTCTATGAACAGGTCTCCCGCCTGATGAACAGCACCAACTTCTACATCGCCCTTTATGACCCCGTCCAGGACGAGGTCTCCTTCCCCCTGGCCTTCGAGCGTGGGGAGCGGCAGGCCTGGCGCGCTCGAAAGGGAAGCCAGGGGCTGACCGAGCATGTCCTGCGGGCAGGGCAGCCGCTTCTGTTCCGAAAAGGAGTCCAGGAGGAGCTGGAGTTGCGGGGGATTGAGTCCATTGGGGCCGAGGCCGAATCGTGGCTGGGGGCTCCGATGCAGATCGGGAGCCGGACGATCGGTGTGATCACCGTGCAGAGCTACACCCCCGGGACCAGCTTTGACGAACAGCACCAACGTATCCTCCAGGCAATCGCCCGCCAGGCAGCCGTCGCCGTCCAGAATGCCTGCACGATGGCCGAAATGCGCCGGCTCAACGAGGATCTCCAGCGGACGTTGGATACCCAGAAGCAACTGCTGGAGACAATCCGCGAACTGTCCACGCCGGTGGTGCCTCTGCTGGAAGGAACCATCTTGCTGCCATTGGTCGGGCACATTGACGGCGAGCGCACCCAGCGTATCTTGGAACAGCTACTGTCTGGCGTGCAGGCGTACCGATCGCGGGTCGTCATCGTGGACATCACCGGTGTGCCGGTGGTCGACACGATGGTGGCCCAGGCCCTGGTCCAGGCCGCCCAGGCAGTGCGTTTGCTGGGGGCAGAACCGGTGCTGGTGGGGATCATGCCGGAGGTGGCCCAGACCATGGTCGGGCTGGGCGTTGACCTGAGAGCACTGGTGACCCGGGCCGATCTGCAGAGCGGACTGGAATATGCCATGGAACAACTGCAGCGGCAGGACTAGCGATCAGCGGATCAGAACGGTAATCCCCGCAACGGTTGATCGGCGGACAAGAGCGGATCTATGGTGGCATCCCGGAGGAAAAGATGGAGCAACGGAGAGTGTGGGCCGCACCGCGCCTGCCAGCAGAAGAACTGGAGCGGCGGCTGGGTCTGCTGCGGTCGCTCCTGAACGTGCAGGTGGTCGGCGCGGTTGTGTTGATGATCACCGTCGCGATCAACGGCTGGCGCTCGCCCCTCTATATGTACATCGGTCTGGCCCTGGGCCTGGTCACGTTGCTCATGTCCGTGATCGGCTATCGGCTGGCCTTGAAGGGGAAATTCTACGCGGGCGCCTACCTGTTCGTGGTTGGCCCCCTGCTGACCGTGGGTTACTTCATCGCCTTCTACGGAACGCTGGGGGCCGTCCCGGTCCTCTACGTCTGGTCGGTTATGGTGGTCGCCATCTTGCTGGAACCGGCCCATTCTTTCGCCGTCGCCACCTTCACTTCCGTGACGTTGGCCGGACTGACGGCCCTCGAGATTGTCCAGGCTTTACCCTTGCCTCTGCTCAACCCCGACATGTATGCCTTCTGGCACAAACCCTCCGACCTTATGGTCACCCTGAGCGCCGCAACCGGCGCCTTGGACGTCGTGGTCGTCTACTATGCCACGGCCTTCTTCGTCTGGCTGGCCTCCCGCAGCCTGCTCCAGGCGGTGGGGCGTTCCCGGCAGCAGGCGGCTGAACTGCAGAGCTACCGCGCCCAGGTGGAGGAGAGCATGGCCGAACAGAGCCGGGCCATGGCCAGCCTGCAGACCAGCCTGGAAGTGATCCGGGAGATGGGCAACCCGGTCCTCCCGATTTTCGAGGGGGTGATCCTGGTCCCCTTGATCGGGGCGATGGATACGGAGCGGGCCAACCTGACCATGGACGCCGTCCTGCACGGGGTCTCCAGGCATCGCGCCCGGGCGGTGATCCTGGACATCACCGGCGTTCCGACGGTGGACACCTCCGTAGCGAACACCCTGGTGAAGGCCGCCCGGGGCGTGCGGCTGCTGGGAGCGACGCCGATCCTGGTGGGGATCCGGGCAGAGGTGGCCCAGACGATCGTGGAATTGGGGGTCGATCTGCGGGGGATCGCCACCCAGGCCAGCCTGCAGGAGGGGCTGCAGTATGCCTTGCGGGAAATGGGGGTGCGGATCGCCGTGGAGGATCAAGGGGTCCTGCGGGGTACGATCCTGCCATCTGAACCGTAACCCAGGAGAGGGCCATGATCTGGGAGCAGTGGGTGGTACCTCGCTCGACCGATGAGCGGGTGGCGCGTCAGGAACAACTGGTCAACATCCTGGCGCTGGGATCTGCCGCCTGTGGGGCGGCCTACCTGATCACGGTCCTCGTGCTGGGCCTGTTTCCCCAGGGTGACGTGCACTGGGAATCGCTCGTCGGCGGAGTGCTCTGTGTCACCCTGGCCGCGACCGCATACTTCCTCTCGCGCCGGGGGCAGGTGCGGGCCGGGGCGATCCTCATCGTCGCCGCGGCGGTCTTGATCGGCCTCTACTCCGGCTCTGTGCGCGGCAGCATCACGGTGGCGGCGGTCCTGCTGGTCCCGGCCGTCCTTTTTGCCGGCCTGGCGATCAGCGGCCGCGCTGGCGCGATCGTGGCCGGGGTCGAGCTCTTTCTCTACGGCCTGCTGACCCTGGCCCGGACCCTGAAATGGATCCCCCAACCGAGCCTGGGACTGTCCCTCTGGACGGGCCTGGTCCTCATCGCCGCTGTCCTGGCGCTGGTTGCCCTGGTCACCTGGCAGACGATGCGTTCCCTGGAGGTTTCTCTGCAGCAGGGGGAGGAGCGCGAGCGGACCCTGCACACGCTGAACGCGGATCTGCGCCAGGCCTTGTCCCAACGGGAGGAGAAGGAGACGGCCCTGCAGCAGGCATTGGACCAGGTGCGTCAGAGCCAGGAGGAACAGGCCTACCTGCAGGGGGAGCTCCAGCGGTTGGCCACCCCGGTCGTGCCGGTCTACGAGGGGGTGCTGGTCATGCCCCTGGTGGGGATGATCAACGAGGACCGCGCCCAGTCGATCATGGAAGCCCTGCTCAGGGCCGTCGAACAGCAGGGGGCGCGGGTGGTCATCCTGGACATTACCGGCGTGCTGATGGTGGACACGGCGGTGGCCCAGCGCCTGCTGGCGGCAGCTCGATCGGCCCACCTGTTGGGCGCGGAATCGGTGCTGGTGGGGATCAGCCCGCAGGTGGCCGAGACCATCGTCTCCCTGGGGATGGACCTGTCCGACCTGACAACACAGGCAGATCTGCAGAGCGGGCTGGCCTATGCTCTCCGCCGGCTGAGCCAGGGGGCACTGACAGGCAGGCGCCCGGTAGGGCGTTGACATCGACTGATTCGTGCCTGGACAACTCATGGAGTCTGTGGTGTCTGATATCGCCGCGGATCATGAGATCGCCATGCAGGAATCCACCATCAGAGCGAGGCTGACAAAGAGGGCCTTTTGTGATATGATGTGAGCTACGGGAGGCGACCATGAGCCTGACCTTTGCCGAGTTATTGGCCCGCAACAAAGAGGGCATCGTCCAGGAGCTGGCCCGGCTGGTGAAAGAGAAGGCCGGCCCGACCTATGCTACTGTGCCGCTGGAGCAGCTCCTGCCACGGATGGCTGTCGTCTTTGATGCCATGCATCAGGCCATCTCCCAGCAGGTCCCCCAGGCCTGGGAGGAATTCGTCGAAACGACCGTCCGCCGGCGAGTGGGGGAGCGCTATGCGCTGGAGGAGATCCAGGCGTTGATCTCGATGTTGCGGGACATTGTCTTGCGCTACCTGCAGGCGGCCTACGCCGAGGAGCCGGGCCAGCAGATCGCCTGCATCCTGCAAATGGAGGACCTGGCCCACCGTGCCCGCCAGCGAGCGTTCGAGGTCTACCTCCGCCACTACGAAGAAAAGACGGAGCGGCAGCAGCGCGTCCTGGCCGAGCTCTCCACCCCCGTGATCCAGGTGCACGAGAACATCCTGGTCGTCCCGCTGGTGGGGGCGATTGACACCGAGCGGGCCCGCCGCGTCATGGAGGAACTGCTCCTTGGGATCACCGCTTACCAGGCTGAACTGGTCATCATCGACATCACCGGGGTCCCGGTCGTGGACACCGCGGTGGCCAACCACCTGATGCAGACGATCAAGGCCGCCCGCCTCCTGGGGGCCCAATCGATCCTGGTTGGGATCAGCGGGGAGGTGGCTCAGACCCTGGTGCATCTCCAGATTGACCTCTCCGGAGTGGTGACGCGTTCGAATCTGCAGGCTGGTATCGAGTATGCGCTGGAGCGGATGGGGCTGGAGATCTCCCCGAAAGGCGAGGAGTTGTCCGCAGAGGCGATGGAAGAAGCCTCGGAGAGTGGGGACAGCCGGTCGCAGCGCGGTCAGGAGGTGAGTGGATGGCCAGCGAACTGATCCGCATCCCCATCCTGCAGATCGAGGATTTCCTGGTGGCTTCGATCCAGATCGCCTTGCACGACCGCAGTGCCGTGCAGTTCCGCGATGACCTCCTGGAGCGAATTTACGGGACGAAGGCGAAGGGGTTGATCATTGACCTGACGGCAGTGGACATCGTGGACAGCTTTATCGGCCGGCTGATCGGGGACGTGGCCGAGATGGCTGCCCTGATGGGTTCGCGGGTGGTGGTTTCGGGCTTGCAGCCGGCCGTGGCCATCACCCTGACCGAGTTGGGCCTGGACCTCCCCGGTGTGATTACCGCACTCAACCTGGAGAAGGGCATCGCCATCCTGCGGGGGTTGGTGCGCCAGGAAGAGGATACGGAGGGGGCCAGGCCATGACCAACGGGCGCACCCTTCTGATCCACAGCGACCTGGATATCGTCAGTGCCCGTGTCGAGGGCCGGGATCTGGCGAAGGCGCTTGGCTTTGGCACCATTGACCAGGCCCGCATCGCCACGGCCATCTCCGAACTGGCCCGCAACATCGTCCTCTATGCAGGTGAGGGCACGGTGACCATCCGGGTCGTCGAGCAGGGGATGAGGAAAGGTGTGGAAGTGATCTGTGAAGACCACGGCCCCGGCATCGAGGACGTGAGCCTGGTCATGCGGGATGGCTATAGCACCTCTCGGGGATTGGGCATGGGGTTGCCTGGAGCCAAGCGCCTGGTGGATGAATTCGAAATCCAGTCGCAGATTGGGATCGGCACGAAAGTGGTCGTGCGGAAATGGCTGCGATGAGATACGGCGTCTTCTCCCGCCCGAAGCAAGAGCGCAAGGTCTCCGGCGATGCCCACATCGTTCAGGAAGGGGAAGGGTCGGTCCTCTTGGGCCTCATCGATGGACTGGGCAGCGGAGAGGAGGCCGCCAAGGCGGCAGGATTGGCGCGAGAGTGTGTCCTGGCGAACAGTTCCCTGCCACTGCTGGAGATCCTCAACCAGTGTCACGGTTGCTTGAGGAACACCCGCGGGGTGGTCATGGGGCTGCTGCGGGTGGATCTGACCGCCGGCCAGATCCGCTACGCCGGCGTGGGCAACATCGGCATCTTTGCCCTGACCCAGGACCCGTTTCGTCCCATCTCCTACAACGGCATCGTGGGGTACCGCCTGCCCCGCGTCCTGGAGTTCGTGGGGGCCTACCATCCCGGGGACACGTTCGTCCTCTTCAGCGACGGCGTGGACATCCGCTTTCACGGGGACGAGGCGCTGGTGCGTCGCGAAGGCGACCCGCAGCGCCTGGCCGAGGCCGTTGCCAGGGCATACGGCAAGGACGACGACGACGTCAGCGTGTTGGTGGCGCGATGAGGCCGGCCCATGGTCCTCTACGTTTCCCCCCGGGCCCGCGGCGGTGTGGACGTGTGGATGGAGAACATCCACCGGGCCATGGAGCGGGCCGGGGTTCCCAGCCAGTTGCGCCTGCTCCCGCACACCTACAACTTTGCCCCCTTCCTGTTGCCGCTGGTCCTGCCCAGGGGTTGGGCCGGCCCGGCGGCTCTTGTGCATAGTGGTTCACGGGCTGGCTTCGCCCTGCGTGCGTCCGGCCGGCCGTTGGTGGTGACCGTGCATCACCTGGTGGCCGATCCCATTTATCGCCCCTACACCCGGCCGGCCCAGCGGCTCTTCCACCGCCTGGAACAGCTCTACGACGGCCTCTCCATCGCCCGGGCCGACGCCGTGGCCTGCGTCAGTGCCTACACCCGGGAACGGGTGGTCGAACTCTACCATCGGCGGGACGCCGGCGTCGTCTACAACGGCATTGATACCGAGGCCTTCCGCCCGCCCCCGGAAGGGCGGGCCGGGAATGGGCCGTTCCGCCTGATCTTCGTCGGCAACCGCACCCGCCGCAAGGGGGCCGACCTGCTCGATCCGCTCCTGGACCGGCTCGGCGAAGGCTACTCGTTATGGTACAGTGGAGGGCAGCGCCAGGATGAGGTGCCGATCCGTTCGCCGCGGGCCTCGGCCCTGGGACCGCTCACCGTCCCGGAGCTGGTCCGCGCGTACCACGCCAGCCACGCCCTCATCTTCCCCTCCCGGCTGGAGGGGTTCGGTCTGGCCGTGGCCGAGGCGATGGCCTGCGGGCTTGCGGTGGTGGCCGGGCGCTGTGCCTCCCTTCCCGAACTGGTCGTCGAGGGGAAGGGCGGCTTCCTCTGCCCCGTGGACGACGTGGAGGCGTTTGCCCGTGCTGTGCGCCGCCTGGCCGAGGATCCCGCCCTCGGCCGGGAGATGGGTGCCTTCAACCGGGCCCGCGCGGAGGCGCTCTTCTCCTTCCCGGCGATGGCGGCGAACTACCGTGCGCTCTATGCCCGGTTGGGTGTGACTCTGGGAGGCCATGATGGAAATTGATCCCAAGCAGGCAGTGGCCGTGAACGGCATCCAGCAGGAGTACGAGATCGTCGCTGCCGAGCGTTGCCCCTGCGGGAGCCAATTCCAGGTCACCCGGCAGGCCCTCCTCTTCCATGAGGGCCGGCCCTACGACCTGCTGGAGACCGCCTGCCGGCAGTGCGGCCAGCAGCGCCAGTTCCTGTTCGACATCAGCGCTTTCTTCGGAAAGTGGTGACCCGCTGCCGAAAGCTCGGGGACCGGCGGGGAACGTAGGGAAGGAAGCGCGATGCGGAAAGCGTAAAACGTAAAGCCGTAATTGGAGGAGGCGGATGCCGATTAAAGAGGCCGAGGTCATCTGGTTCAACGGGCGTCTGATCCCGTGGGACGAGGCACGGATCCACGTCCTCTCCCACGTGGTCAGCTACGGGTCCAGTGTCTTCGAGGGCATCCGGGCCTATGCCACGCCCAGGGGAGCGGCGGTGTTTCGCCTGGAGGCACACGTGCGCCGCCTCTTCGATTCGGCGCAGGTCTACAGCATGCCGATCCCCTACTCGCCGGGGGAGATCTCCCGGGCCATCTGCGAGACGGTGCGCGCTAACCGCCTGCCTTCCGCCTACATCCGCCCCGTCGTCTTCCGAGGATATGCGGAGCTGGGGGTCAACCCGCTCAACTGCCCGGTGGAAGTGGCCATCGCCGCCTTCGAGTGGGGGCGCTACCTCGGCGCGGAGGCGCTGGAGCAGGGCGTGGACGTCTGCGTCTCTTCCTGGGCGCGCATGGCTCCCAACACTCTCCCGGCCCTGGCCAAGTCGGGGGCCAACTACATGAACGCGCAGCTGATCAAGGTGGAGGCGCTGCGTGGGGGCTATGTCGAGGGGATCGCCCTGGACCCGGCCGGCTATGTCAGCGAGGGGAGCGGCGAGAACGTCTTTGCCGCACGCGGGGGGACCCTCTACACCCCTCCCATGTGTTCCTCCATCCTCCTCGGCATTACCCGGGACACCGTCATGGCACTGGCCCGCGAGATGGGCATTCCGGTGGTCGAACAGAACCTCCCACGCGAGTTCCTCTACATGGCCGACGAGGTCTTTCTGACTGGGACGGCGGCGGAGATCACTCCTGTCCGCTCGGTGGACCGCATCCCCATCGGCACCGGCACGCGGGGTCCGATCACCGCCCGGCTGCAGGAGGCCTTCTTCGGCATCGTCGAGGGGCGGGTGGAGGACCGCTA
>Ga0315296_10004516_pt1 | contig 11344 bp, 10 predicted proteins | sample YL17G14_18_MG_FD_203921 | JGI IMG/M metagenome (GOLD analysis project Ga0315296, IMG submission 203921) | Sediment microbial communities from Yellowstone Lake, YNP, Wyoming, USA - YL17G14_18 | ecosystem: Environmental > Aquatic > Freshwater > Lake > Sediment | place: USA: Wyoming | collected...
TTCATCGCTTTGATAATCTATGTGATATTCGCCGGCAGCACGTTTTCCCTCAAGCCCCTCAGCGTGATACCGTGGCTCGCTCTGCTCATGGCGACGGTTCTTCCCATCATCCTGCATTTAATCTCGGTAAAATATGTCAAAATTAAAATAAGACCACACTACTACCCGATTACTCTTTTCGGGGTGGGGGCAATAGCCATTGCCGTCGTTTCTGTCATTGCCCCGTCATATATTCGCTACGCATTTGATGTTTTTAACCCTATCGCTGTGCGTACCATAATGGAAATGCAGCCTTTCCTTCGCCCACAAGGGGAATGGACGGCGGCGCTTGCCTGGGGCAATTTCAATACCAATTTTTTCCTTTTCCCAGGTGCATCACCCTTGCCTGAATGGTTTCAGTGGATTCCTGGATTTAGTTTTGTATCTTTAGTAATACTTATTGTATCTATTATCAAACACGGTAATGCAGATAAGAATATCTTAGTAATATGGAGTTTGATAGTCCTTTTCGCAACTCTTGGCCAGCGTCGCTTTGCCTACTATTTAATCGTCAATGTAGCTTTACTGACCAGTTTTCTCTCCTGGCAATTCTCCAAGATGAATCAAGACGTTCGTCCGTACGTGAAGCATATAAATATATTTGCCTCAATCGCCACCATTATCATCCTTATTTTCTTCTCCGGCTTTAATCCGATAATAGTAGCTATCCTGGTAGCGTTGCTCATCGCCTATATTTTCTGGCAATTCCTCCAAGTTTTAGATATTCTGAGATTTACTAATCCCAAACTGGAACCACAAAAAAAGAGAAAGCATAAAGGGAAGTCGACAGCCGGATTTTCTCCCGCCCTGTACCATATAAATATGGCTATGGCAGGAATCGTTATCTTCTCCCTCGTCTTCTCCCCCAGCATCAATCCGGCAATAGCACTCGCCTCCCAGGCGCAATTTGCCCCGTCTGACGCCTGGGTACGTTCTCTGGACTGGATGAGGGAAAATACACCGGAACCCTTTGGCGACCCGGATTTTTATTATCAAATATATGAACCTCCTCCAGCCGGTGAGCAATATGATTATCCTGATTTCTCTTATGCGGTCATGGCCTGGGTTGACTACGGATACTGGATCACCCGTATTGCCCATCGACCGGTTAATCTCACCCCGGGCCCGGGGGGGTTTTATGTGGCCACATTCTTGCTGTCCCAGAGTGAAAACTCATCCCAGGAAGTAGAGTGGCAAACGGAGAGGGAACAGGAAATGATCCCGGAGAGCGATATAATCAACAAACTGGGGACAAAATATATCATGCTTGACGACCAGATTGTGACCAGCAAGTTCTGGGCGCTTGGTATATGGTCAGAACAGGAACTATCGAAATTCTTTGATTTCTATCTTGAACCCCGGGAGAAAAATGTATTTGCCAGGAAAGCCTTCTTTCACCCTGAGTACTACCGCTCACTGGGGGTCAGACTGTACTACTTTGATGGCAAGGCGGTGACTCCGCCAGAGACAGTCGTTATCTCCTACGAAGAAAGGCCGTTCCAAGGGGGCGGCATGGTCAAGGTAATAACTGACACCAAAACTTTCCCCAGTTATCAAGAGGCAAACGACTACATTTCAGCTCAGAAATCGGGAAAGTTCCAGATCGTTAGCGATACGCCTTCGGTCAGCCCGGTGCCCCTTGAGGAATTAAAGCACTACCAACTGGTTTACCATTCCCCGGAAACTACCTATCAGCCTGGCGTGGGCAATGTACCATCCATAAAAATATTCGAATACATCAAATGAATTTTTCTTTAACGTTCACCCTTTACTTGACAAACAGCGGTGAAAATCCAATCATTTAGGTAGAGAGGCAGAGGTCTGATGGCATGCAGATAAGGAAGACTTACAAAGAGGTTAACCCCGAACTGCTCTACGCCGAGATAAGAGATTTTGTCCTGAAGCAAAGAGCCAGTCTGGGCGATGAAAAGATGGAAACTTACGCCCTGCCCAGCGATTCCTCCTCATTCATCAGCCGGGGTACTCTGACCTTCAGAGCCCAGGACGAGTCAGGCAAAGAAAGGGAATGCCTGCGGGCTCACGTTGTTGGCTCCGCCAGAACGGAAACCAAGATAATGCTGGACAGTGATGATAAGCTCTTCTCGCCGGATAAAGTGTCAGCACTGCAGGCAGACCTGGACTTCATTTTCGGTTCCTACGAGGTGAAATAAAGGTTATAACCCCGAGGCGAGCCGGTACATATTCTCGTAGGCCCGGCCGAAATCAGGGTTATCCTTTTCCAGCCTGCTTTTCAGCGCTTTCATGCGCCGGACAAATGCGTCCCTGTCTTTTTTCTTCACCATTTCCGCCCACGCTGCCACCTTCCCCTGGAAGAGCGCTTCAATATCCGGAACGCCGGGCAAATTCATCTGTATCGAGGCATAAAGTTCCGGATTCTCCGAAATAACGCTCTCCACCAGGGTCAGCAATACCTTGTAGGTGACGCCGCCGAGCATCGTGGGCGGTGCGACCTTGCTGGCGCTGAGAAGCGTATCAGCTGCCACCACGGCAATAAAATGAGAGAGCCCGAGAATGACGGCCATTTTATCGTCGTGCTCTTCGGGCGTCATCAGGCTGACTCTGGCACCTCTGCTTTCCAGATAACCCCTGACCTTCTCCGCCAGCGTCCTTTCTTCGCGGCTGGTCGGCGTCAGCACGAAATTCTGACCGGCAACCCCCTGCGCCCCCGGGCCAAAGAGCGGATGAGTCCCCAATATCAGATTGGTCTTCAAGTGCCGATGCATGGCGGCCACGGGCATGACTTTCACCGAGGTAACATCAACCACCACCTGTTCCGGCTGGACATGCGGGGCCAGCTCCATAACAACGTCTTCAAAAGTCTCTATGGGCACGGAGAGCAATATCGCCTCGGCACCTTTGACGGCTTCTGCATTTGAGGCAGCGCCAACGCCAAGCTCCTGTCTCGCTTCCCTGACCTTGTTTTCGGTCCGGCCACTGATTATTACCTCGTTGCCCTCAGCCAGCAGATGGCGGGCAAACCACCGCCCCATTTTCCCCGAACCACCGATTATGGCAACCCTCACGTATCCACCTCAAATCCGCCTTTTTGCCTTCGGATACGAGCCCAGTACCTTGAGGAAAATCGACAGTTTTTCCACATTCGCCAGTGCCTCGCGGGCAGCGGCATCCTCACGGTGGCCCTCAAAATCGAGATAGAAATTGTACTGCCAGGGTTTTTGCCGCGTTGGCCTGGACTCCAGCTTGGTCAGATTAATATTGCGACGGGCGAATTCACCGAGGACTTCATACAGTGCCCCCGGCCGGTCCTTCGTCGAAAAAACAATCGAGGTCTTGTCGCTCCCGCTTGGCGGCGAGTCTTTTCTGGCCAGGATGAAGAAGCGGGTGAAATTGTTCGGGTTGTCCTCTATCTCTCTGGCGATGACCTTCATGCCATAGATTTCCGCTGCCCGGGCGCTGGCAATAGCAGCGCTGTCGGTTAACCCACGCTCCTTAATCATCTTGACGCTTCCCGCGGTGTCATAGCTGGGAATCAGCGCTGCTTTCAGGTGCTTCAGGAAATTGCGGCACTGCGCCAGCGCCTGGGGATGGGAGTAGACCTTTTTCACCGTATCCATGCCAGCATCAGGACTGGCAATGAGGCAATGGATAACTCTCAGTTCAATCTCGCCGCAGACGCAGAGACCGGATTCCAGCATCAGGTCGTAAGCCCGGCTGATGCTCCCTTCCAGCGAGTTTTCCACCGGCACGACGCCAAACTGCACCCCCTCCACCTCCACCGACTGGAAGACCTCTTCCAGCGTCTCATGGGGTCTGATTGCGATTGACGTGCCGAAGAATTGAAAGGCAGCTTCCTCGCTGTAGGCGCCCACCTCCCCCTGGAAGGCAACCGTAATACCCTCTTTATTCTTACAGGCGGAGATGATGCGCCCGTAAATGCCTTCCAAATCTTCTCCGGCAATGTCGATATTTTGTTTTCGGGCAATGCACTTGACGTTTTTCAGGACCCTCTTCTCTCTTTCCCGGTCCTCAATCAAGCGACCCTTTGCCCGCTTGCCTCTGCCTATCTCCTCGGCAATGCGTATTCGCTCGCCAATGAGCCCAATGATTCTGGCGTCAACACCATCAATCTGCTTCCGCAACTCTTCCAGCTTCATGACAGTACCCTCGGCACAAGTCCTGCCCGCAGGGCAAAGTCGCATATGGTCACCGCCATCATCGCCTCCACCCCCGGCACCGCCCGGGGAACAATACAGGTATCATGACGTCCCGTTACGGTGAGGCTGGTCCGGGCCATCTTCTGGGTATCCACCGTTTCCTGGCTCCGGCCAATGGAGGCGGTCGGCTTGACCGCAACCCTGACCATTACCGGCATGCCGGTGCTGATGCCACCAAGCACCCCACCGGCGTTGTTGGTCCGGGTAACGATTTTCCCATCTTTAATATCGTAAAGGTCATTATTTTCCGAGCCTTTCATGCCAGCAACGGCAAAGCCGGCGCCGAACTCCACCCCCTTGACCGCCGGAATAGCGAACAGGGCTTTGGATAGTTCCCCATCAAAATTGTCAAACACGGGCTCGCCCAGCCCGGCTGGCACATTCAGGGCAATGCCCTCGACAATCCCGCCCAGGCTGTCTTTTTCTGCCTTAGTCTTTTCTATTAAGCGCATCATCTCCTCGGCCGCTTCCGGGTCGGCGCACCACAGCGGGTTCTGGCGGGCATTTTCCTTTATTTTATCAAGCTCTCTCGTCCGGGCTTTAACACCGCCAATCTCAACCGTATGCGCGAAAACATCAATGCCCAGGCGACCGAGCAGCTTTTTGGCGATTGCCCCCGCCATGACATAGGCCAGGGTTATCCTCCCCGAAAACCTGCCCCCACCACGGAAATCGTTGAACCCGCCGTATTTGACAAAGGCGGTATAGTCGGCATGGCCGGGACGGAGGGCAAATCGGTTTTTCTGATAGGCGCCGGAGTCAATATCTTCGTTCCAGGTGAGCATACAGATGGGAGCACCGGTGGTATGACCTTCAAAGACGCCGGAGATTATCTCCACTTTATCCAGCTCCCGCCGTTCCGTGGTGCCGATGGCACCGGGCCGTCTCCGCGCCACCTCCGGCTGGATATCCACCTCGGTGAGAGGGAGACCCGCCGGACAGCCGTCAACCACCACACCCATGCCGTCGCCGTGGCTCTCGCCAAAGCTGGTGATGGCAAAGAGCTTTCCCAGACTGTTACCCATCTATCTTCAGCCTTCCTCCAATGTTTCTTAGTATATCCCAGAATTCAGGAAATGTCTTGTTGACGCATTCCGCGCCATTTATCACGGTGTTCCCCGCCAGTGTGCCCAGGATGCTGAAGGCCATGGCGATACGGTGGTCGTTGTGGCTGTCAATGACCGCTCCTTTCAGATTCGAGCCCGTTATTATCATTCTGCCCTTTTCCTCGGCAACCTTTAACCCCATCCTTTCCAGACCTTCTCGGACTGCAGCCACGCGGTTCGATTCTTTTATCCTTGCCCGGCTGATGCCCACAAATTCGCTCGTTCCCTCAGCCACCGACGCCAGAACAGCCATCGTGGGCAGAAGGTCGATGCAGTTGGACAAATCGGCACGCAGTGCCTTCAGCCTCGAACTTTTGACCTTGATTGCATTCGGCAGTACCTCTACCTCCGCGCCCATTTGGGCCAGGAACTCCAGCATAACCTTATCGCTCTGCAGGCTCGCCGGGTTCAGGTTCTTTACCTGCATACCGCCCGAGACCGCACCCAGCGCCAGGAAGTATGAGGCCGACGACCAGTCGCCCTCCACTATATAGCTGGCTGGGTGATATGTCTGTCTGGTTGTGTAGAAATCGTCCATCTCTGGTGAGACTGCCACCCTGATGCCGAATTTCGCCATGCTGTCAATGGTCATGGCCACGTAGGGCTTTGATTCCAGAGGCGTGGTCAGCCTGATGCGCATACCTTCCTCGGCCAAGGGTGAGACCAGCAGCAGTGCCGAGACAAACTGGGAACTGACATCGCCGGGAAGCTCGGTCTCCCCGCCCTTTAACCTACCCCCGTTGACCACCACCGGCGCCACATCACCATCGGCCGAGCAGTCCACACCCAGTCGCCGCAATGCTTTCACCAGCGGCCCGACTGGTCTTTTTGCCAGCGAAACGCCCGCCGTCAGACGACACCTTCCCGGGACCAGCGAGCCAATTGCCATCATGAACCGCAGGGTCGCCGCCGAATCGCCGCAGTCGAGGTCAGCGCCAGGCGGACGGAGGTTGCCACCGCTGACGCGCCAGAGGTCTTTCAACCTCTGAACGCCCACGCCAATGTTAGCCAGCACCCTGACCGCGGCTTCAGTATCATCCGCGTACAGTGGATGTATTATTTGGCTCTCCCCGTGAGCCAGCGCGGCGCACATCAGACCTCTTATGGTATAGCTCTTGGACGGAGGGACAGCCACTTTGCCACCGATGTCGCTTTTCTCAATGTTAACTTTCATGTTGGCTTAACTCTTTCGTTATCTGCGCGGCAACCTCGGCCACGTCCAGCCCGGAAGTGTTTACCGTGATGTCAGCAGCGCGCTCATAGAATGGCTCCCTGAACTTCAGCAATCTTTTCACCTCTGCCGCCTTATCTTCGGCTACCAGTAGCGGCCGTTCATTTTTATCGGATGACGTCCTCTTCAGAATCACCCCGGGCGACGCGGTAAGATAGACAATCACGCTGTGCTTCCTCAGCCGGTCGATGTTTATCTGGTTCAGTACCACGCCGCCGCCGCAGGCGATCACCTTGTTTTTCTTCTCCGCTGCCTTCCGGGTTGCCTCAATCTCAAGCTCGCGGAAAGCTATTTCTCCTTCCTGCGCAAAGATTTCGGGAATGGTCTTGCCCGCCTCCCGCTCTATCAGTTCGTCCAGCTCGATGAAGTCCTTGTTCAACTTCTCTGCCAGCACTCTGCCGACGGCCGTCTTTCCCGTCCCCATGAAACCGATGAGGGCAATGTTACCCTTCATTTTTTAACGCCTTTACCGCTGCCTGCTTCATGACTGCCAGCGGTGCTTTCTGCCCGGTCCACTTCTCAAAAGCCAGCGCGCCCTGCCCAACAAGCATATCCAGCCCATCTATGGTCCGGGCGCCCGCCGCTTTTGCTTCCCGGAGCAGCCTTGTTTCCAGAGGATTATAAACGATATCGAAGACAACCAGACGGGGCTTGAGCAGACCGGCAGGCACCGGGGTCTGTTCTATACCGGGAACCATGCCCACACTGGTGGTATTGACCAGAATGTCAGCCCCGTCAAGCGCCCTGGCCATGTTTTTCTTATTTAATGCCACCACCTCCACCTGTCGCTGGTATATCTGCGAAACCTGTGCCGCCAGTTCTTCTGCCCGGGATCGAGTGCGGTTCAGGATGACCAGACTGGCACCAGCCCCGGCAAGGATGAAAGAGATTCCTTTCGAGGCACCGCCAGCACCAAGTATGACGATGTTCTTACCTTCGGGCTCAATGTTTTTCGACCGCATAGTCTGCAGAAAGCCGGGAGCATCGGTATTGTAGCCGGTGAGCACTCCGTCATCATTGACAATGGTGTTCACGGCGCCTATCCTCTCCGCCAGCGGGTCCAGTTTATCCAGAAATGACATCACCGCCACCTTGTGCGGTATGGTCACGTTCAGACCGACGACATTCAGCGCCCGCAGGCCGGCCACCGCATTTTGTAACTCCTCCCGACACACGCGAAAGGGAAGATAGGCATAGTCCAGGCCGAGCGCTCGGAAAGCAGCGTTATGCATCGCCGGCGACATGCTGTGCTCGACGGGGTCGCCGATTATCCCGCAGACCTTTGTTTTTCCCGTTATTGAACTCATCGCTTAACCATTCCGTATATCTGACGCAGGGCATCGGCCGTTATCTGCCCTGACGCTGCCTCCCGGCCCGGGGCCATGGAAGCGTAGATGAACTCGCCACCCACCAGCGGGCAGAGAAGCCGACTAACCAGGCCAAGCGGTCCCATGGCAAACGAGACAATTCTCGCCCGAGGGAATTCCTGAATCAGCCGCAGGGTGCTCACGCTGTCTTCGAATTTACGGGCGGTGGTGACCACCTTGCCGATGTCGGCCCCGGCGGCAAGCTGCTTCTGCACCACTTCCTTCATGGTATCAAGTGAAGGCGTCTTTTCCGTATCATGATGGGAAATCAGGCATTCTGCCCGTTTTTTAATCTGGGTTACAACCTCACTGAGGTTCTCCGTGCTGAGCTCAACATCAACTATGGCCACACCTAGTTCCAGGGCGCTCAAAAGCTCGGCAATCCTTTCTTTCTCACCACCCCGCCAGTTCCCCCCCTCACTCGGTTTCCGATTGCAGGCAACCCAGGGCTTTCCAAGGTGTCTGACCACCTCTCTCCAGTCGGAACCAATCAGGTCTATCCGCACCTCATATAAATCAACCAGCGGCGCAACCCGTTTTATGTCATCAAGGTCACCTTTAATTATGGAAGCGCAGATTCTGGGTCTATTCATCTTCAGCCAAAACCTCTTTGATTAAAGATGGGGGCACATCGTCGGTGACGACCGTATCGCCGATTGACCGGAGCAGGACGAACCTCGTCCTGCCCTCCCGCACTTTCTTATCGTGCTGCATCGCCGGCATTATGTTTTCCACCTTGAAATGGGGCATCTTAGTGGGCAGTCCTGCCAGTTCAATGACCTTAATCAGTCTGTTCACATCGTTTTCATCCAGTAAGCCCATTTTGTTTGATATTCGGGCGGCCGCCACCATGCCGATGGCTACCGCGGTTCCGTGCTTTACTTTGAAACCGGAGGCCGACTCAATGGCGTGTCCGATGGTGTGGCCGTAATTCAAAATATGCCTCGACCCCAGGTCGAGCTCGTCCTCCGCTACCACTCCCGCCTTGATTCTCACCGACTGATATACAGTCTCCTCAAGAACATCTTCATCAAGCGCCTTTATCCTTTCCATGTTCTCCTCAAGAAAGGAGAAAAACCTGCCATCCCGTATGGCGGCGCTTTTAATGACCTCGGCCAGCCCGTTGACCAGCTCTTCGCCAGGCAGGGACTTCAAGGTGCTGGTATCGGCAATGACCATTTCCGGCTGGTAAAAGGCGCCAATCATGTTCTTCAGTTGCCCGTGGTCCACCGCCACCTTGCCCCCAACGCTGCTATCGACCTGGGCCAGCAGCGTGGTCGGCAGCTGTACCAGAGGTACCCCCCTCTGATAGGTGGCGGCCACAAACCCTGCCAGGTCACCGATTACACCTCCTCCCAGCGCCAGAACTGGCGTCGCCCGCTCAGCACGAACTGCGGTCAGTTCCTGGTAAAGTCGCCCGGCGCTTTCCAGCGACTTCTGCTCCTCACCGGGCGGCACTTCCAGCGTGCTGACCTGAAACCCATCGGCCTCCAGCGTCTGGCCCAGCGCCGCGCCATATAATTTTTTTACGGCGGCGTCAGTGATAACCACCAGCCGTCCGGCAAATCCGCCTTTTCTTAAATAGCGGCCTGCCCGGGACAGCAGCCCAGACCCGATATGCACCGGATAGCTTTTACTGCCCAGGACCACGTCGACCTGCCTCATCCACTTACCACCTTTATCCTGTGTTTGGAGGCAACCAGTGCATGGATTTTGTGGCAGGCGCTGATAACCTCTTTCAGCTCATCGGGCGTTATCATCTGCATACCGTCAACCATTGCTTCTGATGGGTTGTAGTGTGTCTCAATCATCAGTCCGCTGGCCCCGGCCGCCACCGCCGCGCAGCTCATATTAAAAACAAGGTCCTGCCGTCCGGTGGCGTGGCTGGGGTCGGCAATAACCGGCAGATAGGTCTCCTTCTGAATGGCCGGGATTGCCGAGAGGTCAAAAGTATAGCGGGTGTAGTTCTTCCCTTTTCCCACGGGCAATATGCCGCGCTCACACAGTATAATATCCTTGTTGCCTTCCGCGGCCATGTATTCGGCGAAGGATAAAAACTCATCAATGCCGGCGCCAAAATGCCGCTTGAACAGGACCGGTTTACCGGTTCTGGCCACGCTGGCGAGCAAATCCTGGTTGTACATATTGCGGGCACCGATTTGCATTATATCAGCGTAACTGGCGACCAGGTCAATCTGTGCCTCACCCCGCACCTCTGTTACCACCGGCATTTCAAATCGCTGCCCGGCTTCATACAGCCAGCGCAATGCTTCTTCGGCTCCCTCACGGCCATTAGCCCCCAGTCCTTGAAAAGCGTGGACGGAACTCCTGGGCTTGAAGATGCCACCCCGCAGTATATGAGCCCCGGCTTTCTTCGCCTCTTCGGCAATGCGGAAGAGCTGCGACCGGCTTTCAATGGTGCAGGGACCGGCAATAAACACCAGGTCATCCCCACCGATAGCCATGTTGCCCACCTGTATCAGCCGCCGTTCCCCCTCCTCATCAAAGCGCTTGCCGTATTCCCTGCTGATTAGCTTGTAGGGGGATTCAACCATGAAAGCCTCTTTCACCCCGGGAAGGGTGGCAAAGTGGGAGAAGTCCGCCTTGCGTTCATCACCAATCAGGCCGATTACCGTCCGGAACTCCCCCTGTGAGACATCCGCTTTAAGGCCAAATTTCTTGATTTCCTTCACCACATTGGCGATTTCTTCTTTGGTAGCCTCCGATTTCATGATTATCATCTTCTTTCTCCTCAGATTATCCGTTTGCTTTCACAACAACGGGAAAATAAAAAAGCCCTTTCGGGGAGGGCTCTTCTGTTTGCTTTATTTCTAATCTGCTTTAACTTTTAACGGTAATTAACTCATACCAAACCCTCCCCCGCGCTTGAGCGCCAGAAAAAGTAGTAATAAAAATAATAGTAATAAGTGTTATACTTCTGGCTAACCATCTCGACCGGTAACCTGTCGCTTTTTATTTATGTTAAACATAGCACAACCATAATGCTTTGTCAATATGCACCTGTACAATCGCCGCGGCTGTGTTATAATTTTAAGTACCAAAGCTGGGGAGGCCCGAAGTCTGGAAGGCATTGAAGTAGCCCGCAGGGCAGTGGACGCGGCCGGCGAAAAGCAGGCCAGCGATATTGTTTTGCTTGATACCAGAAAGGTGTGCAGCTTTGCCGATTACTTTGTCATCTGCACTGGAGAGAGCGAACGGCAGCTCCGGGCCATCTATGAAGAAGTAGAATACAGCCTTCAAAAGGAAGGTGTCCTCCCCATTCACCACGAGGGCACAGTGGACTCGGGCTGGCTCCTGCTGGACTATGGCGACGTAATCGTGCACATATTCTCGACGTCAGAGCGGGAGTTCTACCAGCTTGACCGGCTCTGGGGCCAGGCTGAC
>Ga0315296_10004517_pt1 | contig 11343 bp, 12 predicted proteins | sample YL17G14_18_MG_FD_203921 | JGI IMG/M metagenome (GOLD analysis project Ga0315296, IMG submission 203921) | Sediment microbial communities from Yellowstone Lake, YNP, Wyoming, USA - YL17G14_18 | ecosystem: Environmental > Aquatic > Freshwater > Lake > Sediment | place: USA: Wyoming | collected...
ACGCCGGGCTTTTTCCTCAAAGGAGCAAGCGCTCTTGACTGGGGCATGAAAAATCGCCTCGCCAGAATATTCAATCCTAAAACCGGCCGAACCGTAATGCTGGCGATCGACCACGGCTATTTCCAAGGCCCTACCACAGGGCTCGAGCGAATCGATTTGACGATTGTGCCGCTGATGGAGTATGCCGATGCCGTAATGCTGACGCGGGGAATTCTGCGAACCACCGTGCCGCCCACTCTAAACAAAGCGATCGTGATGCGCTGCAGCGGCGGCCCCAGCGTCCTGAAGGAGCTGTCGGATGAAGAGCTGGCGGTTGACATCGAGGACGCCATTCGTATGAACGTGGCAGCTATTACCCTGCAGGTATTTATCGGCGGCCAATTCGAGACACGCTCGGTGCATAACATGACCCGGCTGGTGGATATGGGGCTGCGTTACGGCATTCCAACGATGGCGGTAACGGCAGTCGGCAAAGACATGGTTCGAGATGCCAGATATTTCCGCCTGGCCTGCCGCATTTGTGCTGAGCTTGGTGCCCAGCTCATCAAAACGTATTATGTCCCGGAAGGTTTCAGCACGGTGACAGCTTCCTGCCCGGTCCCGATAGTGATGGCCGGCGGCAAAAAAATCCCTGAACTCGATGCTTTGACCATGGCTCATAATGCAATCCAAGAGGGTGCGTCCGGCGTAGACATGGGACGCAACATCTTCCAGAGCGACGCCCCTAAAGCTATGATGCAGGCGGTCCGTAAGGTGGTTCATGAAGATTTGGCCCCGGCTGAGGCTTACGAGCTATACCAGAGCCTTAAGACCAAAGAGCAAAAGAATGCAGGCTGAAAACGTAAGCAAACCGCTTTTCGATGAGCTGCGGGCAGAATCTCCCCTTATTAGTGTAGGGATACTCACAGCAGATTTAATGTCCCTCGGCTCAGAATTGAAGTTAATGGAGGACGCAGGGGTAAAACTGCTGCACGTTGACGTTATGGATGGATGTTTTTGCCCCATGATGACGGTTGGGCCTGTCTTTGTAAAGGCCATGAAAACTTCGCTGCTCAAAGATGTACATCTGCTGATAGATGAGCCCTTGAACAAGCTCGAAAGTTATATCGCCGCCGGCGCCGATATGATCACGGTTCAGGTTGAATCTTGCCGGCACATACATCGCGTCTTGCAGGCGCTGGGAGAAATGACCAACGCCAATAACTCCAATAGAGGTATCTTACGCGGCGTCGCCTTGAACCCTGGAACGCCGCTCGATGTTATTGCTCCGCTTATGGATGAGCTCGAAATCGTCTTTCTTCTGGCAGTAAATCCAGGCTGGAGCGGACAGAAATTCATCCCTTCTACTCGGCTTCGGCTTGAGCAGTTAAGACAGATGATTCGCGACACGGGCAGGGACATCCTCGTGGGTGTTGATGGCGGCGTCACTCGTGAGAACATAGCGGAGGTGGCTCGAATGGACGTGGATATTATTGTCACTGGAAGCGCAGTCTTCGACGGCAAAGACCCTCTGACCAGCGCCAGATTTATGATACGTGGTGTAAATGACGCTCTGAGAATATCCTAAAGCTTCTCACAAAATGAAAGGCTTTTGCGGGGTTTTGGCTGCGATCTCCATTTAACTTACGGTTTTAGCCGCAGGCCTTTACGTCCTTGACGAAACTATAAGACTACAGTTAGAATTGTAATAAACTCGGCGTGCTCCGCACACCACAATCACTGATGGAATATGGTTAATCCAAGGAGCGGTTGGTTTACCATTAGCTATGAATGAAAGGAATAAAATTTTAGATTTAGTTAGATTGGCGGCAAAGGGAAAATACCTTTATCTGCCTCATGCTATTCGGCAAATGTCTCGACCTGACCGCATGATAACGACGGCCGAAGTGCGTTCTGCCATATAAAATGGTGAATTCATTGAAGATTACCCTGACGATTCACGGGGACATAGCTGTCTTGTGCTTGGAAAAGGCAAAAATAAACGACCGATACATATTGTTTGTTCTCCCAGAGATGAATTTCTTGCGATAATTACTGCATATATCCCGGACCCCGCTGAGTGGTCTAAAGATTATAAGGTAAGGGTAAAAAAATGAAATGTATTCATTGTCAGGCAATTATGAAACGCGGAATGGCTCCGCTGCATATAGATAGACGCAATTGCCACGTAACATTTGATAATGTTCCTGCTTGGGTATGCCAGCAGTGTGGAGAGGCGTATTTCGAGGAACAGGAAGTTGACACAATTCAAGATTTAATTCGAACAGTTGACCAGAAGGCTCATAAACTTACCCTGAGCGCATAATTAACAGCCTTATATTTTAACATCGATCTAACAGCGAACTCTGAAACGCTGGGTCCGTGGTGATGCTGAGCTTATTGTTGTACGGATAAGTAAGAGGAGAAATATGATCTGCAGTGTTCTCATCGTCATATCAAGTGTAGTGAGAGCACTTGCAACCATCGGACTCACTATTGTTAGTTTTTCGAATCTTAGCTTAGCCAGGTCGATTCGCTGTAGGACTGAACAGCGTGAACAAGAAATGAAAGACCTTCTACAAGCCGTAGTTCTTGCTCTAATGCTTGCGCCTCATGGTGGTGAGTCTGTCCAAAGTGCGGTGATCAGGTTTAAGAACGCCTATAAAGGGAAGATGCCTATTATTTGAGTAATCCTAACATATTACCGGTTCAACCTTGAGTAGAGAGCGTGAAATACTGCTGGTGAGCTTTCCCTTAGCTGAGATTTTGGATCCTTTCTACGTTGCTCAGGACAAGTTTTAGTGGTCTAAGATGAAGAATAACACATCAGAACACTGCTTTTTGAGCCGCTTAGCGCAGATAGCACCGATTGTACGTGGGCTTCTGGCGGAAGCAACAGGTGACGAGGATAAACCCTATAGACCTGTGATTTTGAAATCCTTAACGAGTAAAGAGGCTGTTGATTTTGCCGGTTTGGCGAAGAATGCCGAAGCCAAGCGCTATCCCGCACCTTTGGTCAAAGGCCCTATACCACCACTGTTCATAGACCCTGTCGATTATGATGCAGCCCCAGAAGCTCTTCGCAGGCAATTAGGCGATGCCATTTCGGGCTATTCAGCACGATATAACTCAAAACCCGAAATTATATGTGTTCGCAGCCTGGGGGCGCTGTATATTGACGAACGCAAAACCGATTCTGAATTGCCTCTTCGCAATAAAGTCGCGCTGGTAACCGGTGCAGCCGGGGCTATTGGTTACGGCATCTGCCGGGGGCTACTGGAGGCAGGCTGCCATCTGGCTGCCACCGACGTTGCGGGCAAAAAACTGGACGATTTTGTAGCGGACCTAAGGCAGACGGGTGGCGACCGCGTGATTGGCATCCCAATCGATGTCGCCGATAAAGAATCTGTAAGCCGGGGTTTCGAGAGTGTCATTCAAACCTGGGGCGGTATCGACATTGTCGTGGTTAATGCCGGTATTCCGCTGGTTGCGAATTTGAAAGACATAGACCTCGACGCCTTTCGCAAGCTCGAAAAGGTGAATGTTGAGGGAGCACTATTGACGCTTGCCGAAGCCGCACGCCTTTTTATTCTTCAGGGAATTGGCGGCGACATTATTGTTATCTCCACCAAGAATGTCCCCTCACCCGGCGCCGGCTTCGGCGCTTACAGCGCTACCAAAGCCGCCTGTCACCAGTTGGGGCGTATCGCCAGCATTGAGTTGGCACAGTATGGGGTTCGAGTAAACATGGTAGCTCCGGATGGGGTATTTTCTGAAGGCAAATATAAATCCGGCTTGTGGGAACAAATCGGTCCCGACCGGATGCGGGCTCGAGGGCTCGACGAAAAAGGATTGCAGGAGTATTACCGCAACAGGAACCTATTGAAACTTAGAGTTACGGGGCGGCACGTTGCTAATGCAGTACTATTTTTTGCTACGCATCAAACCCCAACTACCGGGGCCACAATCCCCGTGGACGGCGGTTTGCCAGATGCAACGCCACGATGAATTTCGTATTAGGTAGTGCGTATTGCGTAATGCGTTACGCACGACGCAAAGGAGTTTTCATAAAAAATGAATAGGGCATTGTTAGAACTCATTAGGATATCACACGCTGTCGGCAGGGACACCTCACTTGTTCAGGGCGGAGGCGGTAACACGTCGGTTAAAACCGCAGACGGCAAATATATGTATATCAAAGCCAGCGGCACAGCTTTGAAAAATATGAATAAGCAACAGGGCTGGCGGCGAATGCGGCTGGATGCAGTCCTGTCAATTATAAAAGATAAGTCGATAGCAAATCTTGACGTACAGACCAGAGAAACCGAAGTGGTCAATCGCTTGCTGATTGCGTGCGACGATAGAGACAGCGGAGACGCTCGCCCCTCAGTAGAAGCACATTTGCACAGCTTTCTGGATAAGTGCGTGATACATCTGCATCCGAGCGTGGTAGGTGCGTATGTAAACGCCAAGAGCGGAAAGACCGAGCTTGCGAAGCTGTTCAAGGACGAGATACTGCCGCCGCTCTGGGTCCCTTACACCGACCCGGGCTTTACGCTGGCAAAAAAGATAGCGCGGCTGGTTACCGATTATCAAAGACGCTTGGGCGGAAAACCGACAATCCTTTTCCTCGAGAAGCACGGGCTTCTAATTTCGGCGGAAAGTGCCGACGCTGCTCTGCGGCTTGTCAGCAGGGTCATAGATCGCTGCAATGGCAAATTGCGACAACCAAAAGCCGGCAAGATCAAATCTGTAGGTCACGAAGATGTCAACAGCATAAAGCTCGGCATTCGCAAGGCATTTTTTGAGGCGACCGGTGAGCGTGCGACGATAAGCTACTTTTGTGACGACCAGATTACAGCCTTTTTAGCGCAGCGAGACGCCGAAAAAATGCTGTCGGCGGGCGTCCTGACGCCGGATGAGCTGGTATATGCCAATGGCCCTGCAATGTGGGTGGACAAGTGCCAGCCGCAAAAAACCGCCGCCCGATTGACCGCGCAGATCAACAAGGCTGAGAAACCTTCTGTGGCGTTTCTGGTTAAGGATGTAGGACTCTTCGTGGCTGGCAAGAAGAAAGTCGCTCAGACGGTGCGTGACATTTTTGCATATTCGGCTTTTATTAGGTGCAACGCCAAACGGCTGGGCGGCATCTACAGCTTGAATAAAAGACAGCGCGATTTTATTAACCGCTGGGAATCGGAAGCGTTTCGCAAAAAACTGCTAAGCGGCCGGAGCGAAGGCGAGCTGAAAGACCGAATTGCGGTTGTCACTGGGGCCGGCAGCGGCCTGGGCAGAAGCATCGCCATCGGCCTGGCAAAAGCCGGCGCAATGGTGGCACTCCTCGACATCGACAGAAAAGCAGCCGAGCAAACCGCAGCGGAACTGGGAAATGCACCAAATATGGTGGTGCAATGTGATGTCACGGGTGAAGCCAGCGTCAGCAAGGCTTTTCAAGGTGTGCTCGATAACTGGGGCGGCCTCGACATTCTGGTCAACGCGGCAGGAGTAGCTCCGGCTTATGAGCTTGTGGATATGCCGGTAGACAATTGGCGGTCCGCTCTGGAGGTGAATCTCACCGGATATTTTCTCTGCGCAAGAGAAGCTGCCAGAATTATGATTGCCCAGGCGATGGGCGGAAATATCATCAATATCAGCTCCAAATCCGGCCTGGAGGCGAGCAAGAATAATACCTCCTATAATGCGACGAAGGCCGGCGAAATTCACATGGCTCGCGGCTGGGCGCTGGAGCTGGGCGAATACGGCATACGGGTCAACTCGATCGCGCCGGGCAACGTTTTCGAAGGCTCAAAGATTTGGAATCCGCAGTACATAAAGGCTTGCGCGAAAAAGTACGGCATAAAACCGGAGGAGGTCATCCCGTTCTATGTCAGTAAGACCGCCCTAAAGCGGGAGATCAAGGGACAGGACGTCGCCGATTCGGTAGTCTTTTTGTGCTCGGACAAAGCCCGGACGATTACCGGCCAGGTGCTCGTTCCCGACTCGGGCCAGGTAATGGTCCGCTAATCCGATTCTCGATAAAAAGAGCCACAGAGAGCACAGAGAAATAGAATTGTAGACCGTGTGAATCCGTGTAAATCCGTGTCTTATTCTCGAAGCGGGAAGGCCGGCAGATTCTCAACGCCAGCCCCGTAACCACAAGCTCGGTCCTGCACAACCGCCGCCGGACAAAGCAGCACCAATGCGACGACCCATATCATTCTATTCATTCTTGGTATTCTCTGTTCTCCGCAAGAGCAATCCATTTTCATCGAGCGCCGGGCGGCGGGAAATTCTTCGACACGTCGTCGAGGACGAGTACCCAGTCGTTGCCTTTGCCCTGAATCGGCGGTTTGAACTCGCGGGTGCCCTTTTTGGGAAAGACATCTATCTGGTTCGCCGTGCCGTGACGCGGGTCATACCACCAGGCTTTGACTTCTGTGCCCGAGAGCTTCTCCAGACTAACGGTGACCGGCTGCCCAAGCGGTGAATAGATGAACGCGTAGCTACCCTGCGAGTCGCGGGTAGCCCGGACATGGGCGTCACCTTCACCAATTTCAGAGACGACAATCGACTGGTCGGGAACTCGGCTAAGATAAGGCCGCGAGAGCATCAAATTTTTGACGTGCTGCATGTCGCGAGCGCCCCATAGGTCGAGCGATTCGTACCAGTAGTGGTGCGCCCACGATATGGGCTGTCGGCCGGGTGCATACATTTGCCAGATATTGTGGCAGCCGTATGTATGGCCGCATGAGCCGGCAAAGATGTGCCAGTATGCCAAGCGACGCACCTGCCAGTCGGCGGAAAAGCCGAACTTCACAGGATCGAAGTTGATAGGGTGATCTTCGTAAAGGGGCTCACCGTCGACCACCGGCTTGGTAGGCGAGCGGTTGTAGTCTTTCTCGATACTCTGCCAGCTTCCGCGGTCGCGGTGGCCGGTCTGGTGCATGTTGAAGTCGAGCCAATCGTCATCGTGGAACCACTCGGAAGAGGTTCGTCCGCCCGTCGGATGGAACGTCATCAGATGCCGGCCGCCGTCTCCTTTTTTCAGCCCCCGAGCCATCGCGCGGATGATTTCCCTGTGCGTGTCATTCTCGATGGGCCGATCGCCGCCGAGAATCCAGATGATAGGTTTGTCCTTGTACCGCTGGCCGAGCCACTGGCCGTAAACCTCCGCGATTTCCGGCGTGAACACAGCCCCGCCGACGCCCCACTTCTTGTTCCATTTGTCGCCCCAGGTCGGCAGCATTCCGATATATAGCCCGAGCGCTTCAGCCCTGTTGACAATGTAGTCGACGTGGTCCCAGTAATCGTTGTTCGGCCCATCCTTTACGTCTGGCCGTGTCGGATCATTCTCAAGCAGCGGACGATGACCGTAGGGATTGGGCGTGTTAAGCCCGTCAAGCTCTGCCAGAGCGACGGCTTGTATGACCGTGAAACCTTTTTGCCGGCGGTTTTCCAGGTACGTGTCCGCTTCTTCGCGGTTAAGGCGGTGGAAAAGCTCCCAGGCGGTATCGCCCAGATAAAAGAACGGCGTGCCGTCTTCCTGAACCAGAAAGCGCTTGTTCTGCGATACTTTCAGCCGACCTGCCGGAAGGCATCCTGCGGAGTGGCTGAAGTCAACGGATCGGCCGGAGCACGGTGTCTGCCCGGCAACCATGCACCACAAAGCCACAATAGGGAGCATCCAGCCGAAGCCTACAAGTTTAGTAAGCGAGTGTAGTTTAGCGTTCATTCGCGGGCCTCCTGTACAATTGGTGAACCTCGAATCCGACCAGGACTGGTATTTTACGGGCGCAAAGCCCGAGCGTCAAACGCAAATCGTAACGCAACGAATATCCCGAGCAAACTTGTCCCGAGCGCAGTCGGCTGCGCCCAGGGTAAACTTCGTCGAAGGGTCGAGGGAGCAAAAGCCAGAAGGCGAATATAAAACGCAGAGGGTAACGGTCAAGTTCAGTGACTCGGCTTGTCCGCATTCGCCGGAGTGCTTGGTTCGGAAATTTGTTGTTTTCCAGTACCCTCGCTGTCCGCTCCTGGCGTCAAGATTTCTTTGTGTATCGCACGCGGCGCCCTAGCTGATTCCGCTAACTTGGATAGATATTCTCCGAGAAATCCTGAGTAAACAGCAATTAACAAGAAGAGTCCGCAGAAGAACATATAGAACAGGTAGCTGCCGACAAACCAACGCTTCAGTCGAGTCATCGGAGGTACTGCTTTGCAGCCTGGAGGTATCTTTCTGTGCAGAGCCTTAAGTGCCGCAAAGATGCAAAGGAGGCTCAGCAACGCGCTTATCATTGCGATTATGCACAACAGGATTGATAATATGCTATAAATGGTCTGTAACATTGCAGTGCTCCTTACCTAACTGCACCTAAAAATGATTGTACATCCTGTATACGACAACAAAAGTAGACTGTTTTCTTTTGTATAAACCTTTTGGCCCCTTCATTGTTCAGGAAACTAAATCCTTGAGTTTCCATGAGATATCTCGTGTCCTCGTCTCGTAGCGATTCGGCTTTGTAAAGACTTTATAAGATAAGACCGCTCATAGACTCTCGACTGGCCAGCTCACATACCTAATGGCTGCATTCGATGCTTAGACAGAGAGTAATAGATTTATTAAGCTGCCATCAACGGAGCCAAGTCGGCCCGCTTCAAGGACCGAAAACCAAACGGCCTCTAAGTTCCTATTCATCAAGGATTTTCTCAATGAACGCCTTAAGTTGAGGCAGGTCATTCTTGCACGTATCCCAGACAACTTTGGTGTTCACTCCGAAGTATTCGTGAATCAAAAAGTTCCTCATGTCTTTCATTCGCCGCCAGAGCATATCGGAATACTGGCTGCGAAACTCATCACTAAGGTTGTTTGACGCTTGACCTATTATCTCGAGCTCTCTTACAACGGCATCTATCATCATTTTGCTGGACACAAACCGCTCATAAGAGACACCTTCAAGATACTCCTGGATACTTTCGATGGCTTCTCGAATATGTGTCAAATACGTGCTGTCATTTCTCATAAATGTACTCTGCCTGGGCAAGAACCTCATCCCTGAAGTGCTTGCTTATCGCTTGGGGAGTAAGAAGATCAACCGACTTTTTAAGGAAAGACTCGAAACTATCCTTGATATCAGACAGGGTAAAAAAACCTATGACTGCCCCTGGCTCGAAGTCTATCAGCACATCAACATCGCTATCTTCACTCGGCGTCCCATTGATATATGAGCCGAAAACAGCAACAGACCTTATAGCGCCCAAGTGCGGACTATTTTTGACCGCCTCTAACAATTGCTTTTTAATTTCCTTTTTATCCATGACGCGATTCCTCACTAACAGGCCTTACTCACTATAATCTTACGCCTGGGCAAAGATGTCATCAAGTGCATTTTTCATAACCACTTGAAAGTACAAAAATTGTATCATCAAAACGTGTGCCGGGTTGTTTTTGGGAATAGAATTTGATAAAGTACCGTGCTTTGTTTGCGTCAAGGGCAGGTCCGATAGAGGTGGATCGGGCCTTGCCAAGTTTGTGTGGGGGACCCCGCCTTTGGCGGGAACCCTTTCGCAGGAGACTTGCTGTATGAGTTTTTGCGTTGACGACACTCGCAAGAAATCGATGGCAAAACTGAAAGAGCTTATACGCGATGGGATTATCAGCCTGGAGATGATCAGGGATTGGCTGCGGACGATATATGAGATTCGCTTCTTTGATGAGAAGGTTTACGATCTTTTGGGCCAAAACATCATCAAAGGTGCATCACATTTGTACGCCGGCGAAGAAGCGGTTGCTGTCGGAGCCATCGCCGCTATTGAACGCGGCGATGTAATCGGCTCGACACATCGCGGTCACGGCCACTACGGAGCTATCGGCAACAAATACGCCGACAGCGAACAGTGCCGCCAGAATCACTGGAATTCTATGATGGCGGAGCTGATGGGCAAAGAAACCGGCTACTGCAAGGGTAGAGGCGGCTCAATGCACATCGCTGAAGTAGACAAACAAAACAACCTGGGCTCAACCGGCATTGTCGGCGGCAACCAGCCAGCCGCTGCCTGGTGAGAGCCCTTGCGGGGTACGGCTCTATGAGTAAAAATGTTGCAGCAATAATTTGTGCGGCGGGACCCGGCACTCGATTCGGCGGAAAGAGAAAAAAACAGTTTGTAGATGTCGCAGGGCGGGCGGTTTTTCTGCGAAGTGTGGAACTTTTTGCCAACCGAGACGACGTAAAGCAGATTCTACTGGGTATCGCCGCCGAGGACGAAGAGCTGGTGGCCGTAAAGTGGGGGGCCAACCTGAAGTTCTTCGGCGTGAAACTCTTCTTCGGCGGCTACGAGCGTTTCGATACCATAAATAAAGGGCTCGAGCTCATCAAAGCTGATGTCGATTTGATTGCGGTGCATGACGCCTGCCGGTGCTGTGTAACGGATAAATTGATTGACGAAGTCATCGCTGCCGCCGGCAAAACTGGTGCAGCCATACCAGCCTGTCCCGTTGCGGCGACCATAAAACAGGTAAAAGATGGTAGCATAATGAAGACCGTCGATAGAGTGGGCCTTTACGAAGCTCAGACGCCGCAGGTCTTCCAGGCTTCGCTACTCAAAAGAGCATATCAAAACCTCAAGAATTTAGACCAAGCCAAAATAAGCGATGATTCACAGCTGATTGAGGCGATGGGCGAAAAAGTAACAATCGTGGAGGCGGACTCTTCGAATATAAAGATCACCTACCAAAGTGACATCGCCGTTGCTGAAGCAATAATCAAGTCCCGTCCCAAACCCAAGCCGCAAGGCCCCATCGGTCCTTATATTGAAGCGCAATGGTGATAGCCACGTATTGCGTGCCTTCGCCCGCCGGTGCGCCAGCCGGCAGGTAGACCATCAGCCTGATGCCGCGATTGTGCAGCGGTTCGTACAGGTCGGCGACCAAATCCCGCCGTGAGCACTTGCTCGGCTGGATTCCAACGAACTTATCGTAGGTTGCGTTAGGCGCCAGATAGTAGCCGGAGTTCTGGCCTATAGTGATGAGGTAGTAGCCTGCTCCGACCGATTCGATCTGCTTGGCCAGCCCTTCCACGTCGAAATGGTCGATCATATCGTTCCAATTCTCGGCGTTCATTTTCTCATTGTCGACTTTAGCCCTCCAGTCGGCCAAATAGTGGGTCATCACGCCCCAGCGGGCTTGCTTGGCTTCCCGCGAAGCGGGGTCCCTCATCCAGTCAGCCCTGTGCCGGCCTACTCCGCCGTAGTCCGCCAGAGTTTTTACCGCCGAGTGCGCAGAGGACGCTGGGATTTTTAATTTCGATTTTTTCTCGGCGGCCCCTCCCTCCGCAGGGGCAAGCCTGTCCCCGCGCAGGCGGGGATTCTCTG
>Ga0315296_10004519_pt1 | contig 11342 bp, 10 predicted proteins | sample YL17G14_18_MG_FD_203921 | JGI IMG/M metagenome (GOLD analysis project Ga0315296, IMG submission 203921) | Sediment microbial communities from Yellowstone Lake, YNP, Wyoming, USA - YL17G14_18 | ecosystem: Environmental > Aquatic > Freshwater > Lake > Sediment | place: USA: Wyoming | collected...
AAACGGAACGAGGCCTGTTCCGAGCAGGACCGGTTTGAGTTCCCATTGCGTTGATGTGTCTGCCGCATGAACGCTGAGTACGCGGTTGAGGACCTTCTTTAGGACCGGAATCGGGTCATCTCCATACGCGAGGGTGTTTGCAGTATCCCAGTTCACTCCTAGGGATGTGTTTTCCGTTCTTTGCACGATTGACAGGAAGATGTCCGTCGGATGCGAGAAGTCCATGTGGTTCCATACTCCTGGTTTGGCATGGTTCTCATAGACGAGTTTGACGGGATACGATCGAGCAAACTCCGCAGCCCTTGTGAGTCCGTGCACCGCCCACTCAATGCCTTCGCGCCGACTGACGCCCGGATGCGCTTGCCCTGCTGTGACGCGAACGAGATCCGCACCGAGCCTAGAGGCGGAAACGATATCCTCTTGCAGTTCGGCGAGCTGGCGTTTGCGTTTCCTAACGTCAGGGTTGGTGAAATCCGGATACGTCGTAAGCATCGCAACTAGAATTCCCGCTTCCTGGATCTCTCTTCGCAGGTTGTCAAGATATTCAGGCCGTCTGTTCTTCAGGAAGAGGACGCTCAGGTCTATACCGTCTAGGCCGGCTCGCGCTCCTTCAATAGCCCAGTCGGCTATGCTCATCTCTCCGCTGACAATCGCTGGGAAGTAGGAGACCGGTAGGCAACTTAGCTTCACTTCTCACACCTAATGGCTACATTGACTCGACATTTTCCGGCCCGTTCTCATAAATGCGAGCGTGGAGCGAATATAGCTCCTATCGCGAAATGGAGGAGCAGGTGGGCGGCTTGTCAGAACCTGAGCGAATTCGTGCAGTCGTTTCATGTCTTGCGAGGGCGCTCACAGGATCAAAGAGGATGCGATTGACTCGAATGCTGGCAGGTTGGAGGATGTAGCGATGGGGCAGAAGATTGGTTTCATCGGGTTAGGAGTCATGGGTAAGCCGATGTCGAGGAACTTGATCAAAGCCGGCTACGAGTTGACGGTATGCAAGCACGTGGCTGAAGGGCCGGTTAAGGAGCTGGAGAGCGCAGGCGCCAAGGTGGCGTTTTCCCCAAAAGAGGTTGCACGAAGGAATGATGTGGTAATTACAATGGTCCCCGACTCGCCCGATGTCGAGAACGTTACACTTGGTCCTAGTGGGATCTTCGAGGAAATGAGGCCCGGATCGACCTACATCGACATGAGCACGATCTCGCCCGTTTCAACGAAGCGCTTCGCGGAAGCGGCGAAGGCCAAAGGCGTTCGAATACTCGACGCACCCGTCAGCGGAGGCGAGAAAGGTGCAACTGAAGCAACGCTCACGATAATGGTTGGTGGATCCAGGGAGGTCTTCAACAAGTGTCTTCCGATCTTCCAAGCAATGGGCCAGAGTATCCTGTACTGCGGCGAGTCAGGATCCGGACAGGTGGTCAAGGCATGCAACCAGATCGTCGTCGGGGCCGCCTTGGAATCGACCAGTGAGGCTCTCGTTCTTGGCGCGAAAGCGGGGGTCGACCCTGAGACTGTGCTCAAGGTGATTGCCGGCGGGTACGCGGCACGTGTCCTGGAGATCAAGGGGTCAAGGGGCCGCTCATGCTGAAGAGGGACTTCAAGCCAGGCTTCAAGATGAAGCCACATTACAAGGACCTGGGAATCGCTCTGGCTGCAGGGTCCGAATATGGCGTACCCCTTCCAGTGACCAGCCTTATCCACGAAATGATGGGTGCCATGAACGTCTCAGGTCTAGGCGAACACGACCACTCTGCAATCATTACCGTTCTCGAGGACCTTGCCAAGGTGCAGGTCAAGAAGCCCGCCCCAACGTGATACGGTCTCGGCTCGTGGGAGCAATCGAGGAGGACTTGGTTGCGATGCCGAAGACTGGAAGCGAGCCTCATACATTGATCGGATATTTTCCGTACTTTCTGACGCAGTCCAGTAACACCCTGTAGTTCTCTACGGGAACATAGTACGCGATGGAATTGGAAGAGCTGATTACGTACCCGCCACCTGGCGCCAGCCGCCTGATGTGCTCTTTGACATCCACCTCTATCATCTGAGGCGTACCGTTCGTCAGGAGGTCCACAGAGACGTTTCCGATGATTGCGACCTTCCCGTACAGCTTCTTCTTCAATTCGTAGATATTGATGGCTTTAGGTTCGATCGGGTGCAGGGCATTGATGCCCATGGCGAGCAAATCATCCAAAAGAGGAAGAACGTTTCCGCAGCCGTGATAGATGAATGGTAGGCCAGCGTCGTGGGTTATCTCAACCATCCTTTTCATGTGGGGAAACAGAAACTTGCGAACTGCATTAGGCGAGATCATGGGCGCGTCTGCGTGGGCGAAGTCGTCCGAGTACCAGACGGCAAACACCTTAGACTTCTTGACAAGCCTCCTGGCGACCTCTACTTGAACATTCCCGATGGCCTCAAAGACTTGGCTGACATAGTCTGGGTCTCTGAGGACGCTTGCGCAGAAGTTCTCAAACCCCATCAGAATCCATGAGCGCGCAAAAATGCCTCCGACGCCGGCAACGATCCCCATGTCTTTCGGAACAGCTTTCGCAACGTAATCCATGTTGGAATAGTCGATGGCATCTGGATCAGGCCATTTGTAGTTGGCGAACCCTTCCCTGTTCTTGAGCGGGCATTCCCCTTTGTGCGGATCGAACGTGATATCCGAATGGTCCTTCTGCGCATCGATCCGAATATCCGTGCCGAACGATAGGACTGCAGGTATCCCAGGAAATTCGTAGCGGGCCTTTTGGTAGAAATAATCGTACCCTGCTTGGACGTAGAACTCAATTTCGTCGTCCACAGAAGCGATCTTGCGCCCCAGGAATTGCTCTTGGACGGGGAGGTCCACCATCAATTCCATCGTTGGAAGGCGATCTGGCTCCTTGAAGGTGAGCGCCGTCAGGATGCGGGTATAGTCGGGTTCCGGCTCGGTCACGTTCATTTTGCATCCTTGTCTGTGGTTGGCCTATCGAGCATTTCACTCTTTCTTCGTCAGGCCAGTGCAGGCGACGGCGTTTCTCTAGGACAGCCTTCATGTTGCCATTGAGCTGGCCTTTTTCTTGATTTGATCCAACTCCTTGCCGGACGCCTAAAGTCTGGCACTGTACTGGTTTGCCGTAGTGAACTGGCTTCTTCGCCATCTTCGGAGCAAGTATCCGCACAGGTTTTCGCTCTTATCTGATGTGAGTGTTTCGCGCGGCAGAACGATTGTCTCGAAGGCCTTCTATACTTGGAAAGGCATCTCTTCCTCCTAGCGTCACGAATGTGTCAGGGAAGGATGGTTGATGGGCATCTCTTGGGAGAATACCCTCCGACTCAGCATTGTACATTTCATGATCTATCCGACCACACAATCGGGAGAAGGCCCGATCCTGGAAACGGTGAGCAGTCTTGCGGATGATGATTTCTTCTCGGTTCTCGAGGTGACTTGGGTCAAGGATCCGGCGGTGCGCAGAGGGATTCGGGAGATCGCGGAGAGTTCTCATATCTCCCTCACTTACGGCGCCCAGCCAGTACTCTTGAGTCAGAAACTCGACCTGAACTCGTTGGATGACACCGAGAGGAGTAAGGCGGTCGGCCAAGTCAAGTCCTGTATCGATGAGGCATCTGAGCTCGGAGCGGGGCGTCTCGCTCTTCTAAGCGGCCCCGACCCCGGAGAGGCGAGGAGAGGCGACGCGACCCGAGCGCTCTTAGATTCGCTGAAGGAAATATGCGCCTACGGCGAACAGAGGAATGTTGCAATCACCGTGGAGACATTCGACCGAGAAATTGAGAAGAGATGCCTCATCGGACCCGCCGAGGAAACCGCTGCCTTGGCGAGGGTGATCAGGAAGGACTACCGAGACTTTGGCATAATGTATGACATGGCTCACGCCCCCTTGCTTGACGAAGATCCGAGAAGCGCACTCGTCCTCCTCAAAAACTATCTCGTCCACATCCATGTCGGCAACTGCGTCCAGGTCCCAGGGCATCCGGCCTACGGAGACAAGCACCCGAGATTTGGCATCGATGGAGGGGAGCATGACGTGGACGATCTGGCACGATTCATCAAGATCCTCTTCGACGTTGGATATCTCAGCAGGAAGAGCCGCCTGAAAGAAAGGCTTCCAATCGTAGGGTTCGAAGTTAGACCGCTACCCGGTGAGAGGCCGGAGGCTGTAATCGCAAACACAAAGCGTGTCTGGAGACAGGCGTGGGCAAGACTCCAACGATCATAGGCGACAAGGCGTCCACGAAATGAAGCCGAAGGTCTACGTCACTAGACTGATTCCTCGAGAGGCGCTCGAGAAACTTGGGGAGAACACTGATTATGCGATCTGGGATGGTGAGGTGCCGGTTCCACGCGATGTGCTCCTCCGCGAAATCCAGGCAGTGGACGCAGTTCTCTCGCTTCTCACCGACAGGATTGACGCCGCAGTAATGGATGGCACACCCAAACTGCGAGTCATCAGCAACATGGCTGCAGGGTTCGACAACATCGATGTTCGCGAAGCTACTAAACGTAAGATCATGGTATGCAACACGCCAGGAATACTCACGGACACGACCGCCGACTTCGCATTCGCCATGATGCTCGCAGCCGCCCGCCGTATAGTTGAGGCCGAACGAACCGTACGAGCCGGGAAGTGGAAAACTTGGGGGCCGATGATACTACTCGGCCAAGACGTACACCACGCGACAGTAGGCATAATCGGACTCGGGAGGATCGGAGCCGCCGTTGGCAAGCGGGCAAGAGGATTCGACATGAACGTGATCTACTACGATACCGTGAGACGGCCTGACTTGGAGAACGAGCTGGGAGTGGAGTTTGCAGACCTCAACACGCTACTTGCGAAATCAGATTTTGTGACGATTCATACCCCGCTCCTGGCTGAGACACACCACCTTATCGGCGAGGAACAGCTCAGACTCATGAAGAAGACCGTGATCCTAGTCAACACGGCGCGGGGGCCGATCGTCGATCCGAAAGCGCTGTACAAGGCACTACGTGACGGCCAGATCGCTTACGCCGCATTGGATGTGACAGACCCTGAGCCGATACCGCTTGACGACCCGCTCCTGACACTTGACAATATTATCATCGCGCCTCACATTTCTAGCGCGTCGGTCGCAACCCGCACAAAGATGGCTATGATGGCGGTCGACAACCTACTCGCCGGCCTCAAAGGCGAAAGGCCCGCTCACCTCGTCAACCCAAGCGTTCTCGAATAGCATTTGGGGAACTTTCCGACAGGACTTCTCGCTGCTGAACTTCTGCATCAGAGTCGACCGATCATCAGAGCAGAGCGCGCCCATCCCGAGGGAGGACAAACTATTAGGCCCCCGAAAATCGAATAGCTGCGCCGCAGGTGATTCGTGCATGCATTTCAAACTCCCCTACGGTCACCATCAGAACGTAGAGTTCGATCTACCCGATCGGAATCTGGCTTTCTATGTCGAAAGGAAGAAAATGCTTCCTTTGGCGGATGTCCATCATTCTGTCTCAGGGGCACTAAAGAGACCGCTGGGAACTGTTCCCCTGGACAGGATGGCGAAGAAGGGGGAGAAGGTTGTCATTCTCGTCGACGACTTGACCCGTCCCACTCCGCAAGAGCAAGTTCTCCCGACGGTCTTGGAGCAGCTCTGTTTAGGTGGGGTGAGTGAGGACAAGGTGGAAGTTATGATTGGTCTAGGCACCCACAGGCCAATGACGGACGCGGAGATCGTAGACCACCTGGGCGCAGAGGCGGCGGAGCGCTTCACGGTCACGAACCATGACTACCAGGATGACAAGAACCTCGTGAATCTCGGAACGACGGAGCTTGGTATCCCGGCCCTGGTCAACAAGACTGTTGTCGATGCAGACTTGGTGATAAGTGTGGGGAATATCGCTCCTCACAACGCGGCTGGGTGGGGAGGCGGAGGAAAGATGATCCTACCTGGTGTGTGCGGTGAAGAGTCGGTAGGGATGCTCCACATCGCAGCAGGCAAGGTCAAGCCGATTGCAAAGTTGGTCGCGACCCTTGACAACCCGATGAGGAGGGATATCAACGCAGTTGCTCGAAAGGCCGGGCTGAAGGCCATAGTCAACACGGTCCTCAACAATGAGGATAAGGTGGTTCGTGTCCTCGCAGGTGACCCCGAGCAGGCTTTCCACGAAGGCGTCACAACCGCACAACAAGTATTCTGTCAGAACGTCCGTGAACCCGCAGATGTGATCGTGTTCTCAACCTATCCGGCAGATATCGACTACTGGCAAGCGATGAAGGCACTGGATTTCGCCCACGTTGGCGTCAGGAAGCGAGGAACCATAGTGTTGATCACGCCATGTCCGGAACGCATCTCACCGACGCATCCCACCTTCAAGGACCGCGCCACGGAAGGCTACTCCAGACTCTTGGATGCGGTTGAAAAGAAGGAGATCGAGGACCTCCCAGTTGCCGGTGCATTGCTAATGCACTCACAAATATGTGAACATGCAAACATCATATGCTATTCAACCGGGTTGACAGAAGAGGACAAGCGGGCGCTCGGCTTCGCGCACGCCTCAACTATTGAAGAAGCCATCCAAGCTGCGCTGAAGCGGCATGGCGATCGTGCACGCGTCGGCGTCCTAGAGTGCGGAGAGGTTGTTCCGGTCGCGCTGCGAGCACACCTCTGACACAGCTAGCGGGGCGTCTTTATGTTCGAGAGAGACTGGACCAACAGTGGTTCAAAAGAACGCGTTGAGTCTCCTCGGAGAAGGATTCATCACGCACCTCGGCCTGGAGTACTGTGACCGACTCTAATGCGGTTGGCTTTCATGCCGGATAGATGAGGAAAGAGTCACTTCTTCGCTCGCGCCGTCCGAGTCCACAAGTGCCTTAAAGCTCAAGCTGCAATCCGGAACTGACAGAACATTGACTGGTGGGTCCTCTGCGAGTCCTTCTGTTCTTCACATACTCCAACAGATCAGGCGAGATCAGACCCTAGCGGCAGCCGACCATCTACTGATTCGCCCATCGAAAAACGGTCTTGCCAAAGTGATTCGGGATCTGATGAGTCAGCTTCCCGATTTTCTGAAGGAGCACCCAGATCTCGAAAGAACCGCCTTCACCGCTTTGATCCGAATTGGCCTCAACTTGGTTGGACAAGATGCCAAGGTGTCTCGAATACCGGCTCGAGTAAGGGAGAAATGCCTGTCTGCGTTGAGAGAAAACACCACAGCTCTGGAGAATTCATGGAGCAAGTCCTCAAGCGACGCTGTCAAAGAGTGTCTTGCAGACATGTCGAGCGTCAATTCCGAGGACAGTTTGCCCGGCTACATTGCCGAAAAGATCCAGAAGCACCTCGGAGCTGATCTCAGACCATCAACCTTCGTCGACGCGTTTGCGAAAGTCGCGCGCCAAACGATCTACTGGAGGATGGTGGAGGGGAAGTTCTGCAAGTTCGGAAATGACTATGCCCGCGGCCTAGAGACGCTGAGACACCTTGGTTTCTCTCAGGTCTCAACGAATCCCGTATTGGCGGCGAAAGCGTTCGATGAAGACCCGGCCTTGGTCAGGAAACTCCAGGAAGAGATCGCAAACAATGCAGTTTGGAGACAGAATCCAAACGAGCACGCACATGAGCTGGTGATGGCTGGCACACTTCTCGCATTGTGGCCAAACCTGGAAGTCTTCAGACCGCTTGCCTACCTCGCCGGCAACCGTGATTACATGATCAGTTTCCAACTCAATCCGAACGTTGCAGACGATGCGAAGACGAGCCTTGAGGATGCTATGCGAGCGTACCGGCTGGCCCAACGCCACTTGACGACCTACGACAGGTACCTTGGTCTCCCTAACCCAGGGAAACTGCGGCCGAACCTTGTCTTCAAAGTGGCCGCCAGCTCAGAAGCCGCGCGTCAGGTTACGCGAGAGCTGAACGCCATGGGCATCGGCACGAACAATACGGTCACGTTCACGGTAGCCCAAGAAGCGCAGTTGATCATGGACGCCCTTGAAGGGAAGTGCAAGGCAATCAAGTCGGGCAAGCCCATAACACGGACCTACGAGACCAACATGGGTGGGCGTTTCGTAAGCCACCTTCGAGAGCTAGAAGCCGTAAGGATCTTTGTTGACATTGCAGGGCGCATCGGCGATGAGGCAGCTACTCAGCTGGTACTGCGCTTCGCCAAGAGCCTCGGCCTAGCAGAACAGGAGATTGAGCGTGCGCAAAGAGCGCCCGGCATTGCCCAGAAGGCTGAGATTGTGTGCGCTTTCAGGCATCTGAAATCGCTTGCACACGATGCCTTTTTGGAGATTGCAGCTGAAGGAGGCTGGGGGCGAGCTGAGGTCGAGCAGCTCGAGGCGGATCTCAAAAAGGCCGGAACGCTTGTCGCAAAGAGAGTCTACTCAGTCTTCTACGAAAAGAAAAACCACGACAGATGGGTGGCGTGGCTTCAGAAGGATCACAAGATAGGACGCGCAGACGCAGTCACAGTCTTAGACTCGATGGATGTCTTGCCGGCCTCAAAGCGAGTCCCCGAAGATACTTACGACACGTTGGGCTGGCCGAACATGTGCAACACAGAGTTCCCGAATCATGCGAGGGCCGTCCAGCTCTACTCCGAGAGAGAAGGCCTTGACCTAGACCCGTACCGGAACGCGGTACTTCTTCAGGCTGAAGCACACCTGGTTAAGCGGTTGATGGCAATCGAGGATTTCGTCCATGGCTACGAGTACACGAAGGAGATCTCCTCGCAGCTAATCCATCTCGGGATCCTATCTGATGTTGAGGGTCTTTGCGTCAGAGGCATCCGGGCGCAAGAGTGGAAGGACTTCGGGGCTGTCAAGAAGACCATGGCGGAGTTCAAGGAAGCCTATGAAAAGTTCCTCGCAACGTGTGTCAACTTGGCGAGCAATCCGCCCACCTAGACATGGATGCAAGTAATACTGGTGAGGCACATAGTCCACCGTCGATTTCCCTTGGTCCCATATTGCTGATCTCGCAAGATATCGGGTTTCTGTGGAAGCTCTCTGGGAGCAAAAAAGGGGCAGATGCTGCGCCAACGCATACAGGTCCCCTTGGCGGCTCGCATTGCCGACGTATGACTATCAGGAAGTAGGCAGAACGTTGGACTCCAAAGTTGTAGTCTTCGTCTGCCCGATGACGGCGATAGCGAATGTGCTGGGATTGCTGACAATCCATCCTTGGTTCGTTAGCATTCATTTCTGGTTGAAAAAGACTGACTGAGTGACTTGATTCTCTCAGTCAGCTTGGGAACGACCTGGAGGTGCCGAAGTGTTCACACGGCCAGCCTAACCTGCGGAGGCGTTCCGCAGCCGTTACTGCGCTGCCTCTGAGGAGGTTCCGGAACCAACGGTTAACCTGAGGGTCATCAAGCAAATGCTTGTATTTGGATTTCTGTAGGAAGGTGGATTTGACGCGGGGGTAACACTTCTCCTGCTCCACCCGAACCTCCCCAACCGGAGCCACTGCTAGGCGACCCCCACTGGGCAATGAAGGCCCGTTTTGGAAGTTAAGGTTGCCGCGACCCACCGAGTAAACGTGGTGGGGCCGAAGGGACTCTATGTCATATGATGGAGAAGCCACTCCCAGAACGCCTCAAAATGAGGCGATTTCGATTTAAGGAGCTAGCCCTACCATCAGGTGATTCCTTTCTTCATGCGTCTGGCTTTGGCCTCGAGCATATTATTGTAGGCGGCTATCTTCATGCCGACTTCGATCGTTGGCATGGTGTCCGCTTCCATGAGAATTGCGTCACGCAGTTCATTCTCGGGAGAGATGTATCTCTTTGCCCAGTCTTTGATGGCCACGAAACTGGTGGTGCCTTCAGGCATGAGTGGTCACCTTTTCTTTCTTCCGCCAAGTTTTCCGACTCGCAGATGATGTCTTTGTATTGATTCTCCGAGTGCTCTTGCGACGGCTCCTTCCGCCTTGCGGTGCAGAAGTGTACTCATGGTTTCGGGTGGGACCGCAGCCAAGTCGCCGAGCCTCGTAATCTCCGCGGCCGTGTATCCCATGGTCTGCAGGAACACCAATCGGCCCGATTTCAGAAGTTCGTTCGCCTTCTCTTCATTGGTCTTTGCAGCTTCAGCCAAATTGAGCGCCCAACCGCTGCTATGGACCCGACTGCATATAATGTTCTTGATGAGGATTAGAATCAGGGCATCAGGAACTTGCGCGTTATCTGCTAGGCAAGACGGCTAGGTTTGATTTGAGTACACCGAAGCCGGTTCTGGAGCGGTCCGACACTCGCGCGTTGAGAGAGAAGATACTCAGCCTCTCCAGTTGTGGTACTCAGAGACTCCGACTAGGGAAAAGCACTGTCCACTATCTGAAGAAACGAGCGAAAGACGAGAGACCGTTCAAGGTCTACGCGCCGGTTCTTGCTAGACTGAGAGAGTGAGTCGCTTCGCATCTTCGCGAGAACCTCCAAGAAGTAGAGTTGTAGGTAACTCCAGTTTGGAGTTAACTACAGAGAATTGGCTGATTGTACCCAATCGATTCTCGACGTAGCTATTCATATCATCATTCTTAGAACTGGTATTCGAAGAGTAAGGATGGCTAGAATCAATATTGAGATTCCTGACGACGTGCATGCTCGCCTGAAGATGATAGCGGCAGCTGAGGGCATGGGATTCTACGAATGGCTCAAGGACGATCTCACTCGGATATGCCCTGATGAACGAACGCTATTTGAAATGCTCAGAGATGTCAGAAACGACAGTAAAAAGAACGTTACTTGACTCGGCCGTTAGAAGTTCGACATGATGCCCTTTTCAATTTCCTGGGTCAGCTTGGCTTCTAGGTCTGATTCGTTCTGGAATGTTCCGATGATGATCTGTTGCACAGAAGCGTTTCCAGTCCGTAATTGACCCTTGATTTCGTTCAGCCTTTCTTGCAGAAGTTCGAGTTGAAGGCTTCCCGTCGCCACTTTTTCGGCTTTTGCTAGAACGATTAGTCTTGTCCATCGTCCGACTTTCAGTTCGCGCTTTCTTTGGAACGTGATGTGGTCGCCAATCAGGGTTGTGAATGCGTCGGCCATCAGTTTCTTGGGCGTGGCGCTGCTCTCTTCAATCTCGACCAATGCGAGAACTCTGCTAGTGTCTTGAGAGACTACGGCAATGTCTAGGTAGGCTAGCATCGCGCGCCTCTCGAAGACCGAGCCGAACCAGCAGACAATGTTCCCAAGCTGCTTCTCAGGGTCGGTTCCTTTCTTTCCGTGAGAGTAGAGAACATCGAGGCCGCGAGAGCCATACTTTCTCGATAGCTTCCGGGCGACGTTTGTGGTCCATTCTCCTTTGATCGACGTGACCATGAGGGAAACGCACCATGAACTTCCAAGCCGAGGATTCGCCTCCCAC